>Ga0233385_1000391_pt1 | contig 23557 bp, 23 predicted proteins | sample ElkDunMinimDraft_16_FD_191543 | JGI IMG/M metagenome (GOLD analysis project Ga0233385, IMG submission 191543) | Fecal eukaryotic communites from dung pellets of Tule Elk in California, USA - Elk Dung G36 | ecosystem: Host-associated > Mammals > Digestive system > Large intestine > Fecal | place...
AGGCCTTGCCGGTTTCGACGACGCGGTCGACGACGCCAAGCGACAGCGCCTCCGGCGCCAGCAGGATCTCGCCGCCGAGCGCCAGCCGGCGCACCGTCTGCGCGCCGAAGCGGCGCACGGCGCGCTGCGTGCCCGACCAGCCGGGCACGACGCCGATCGAGGTCTCGGGGAAGCCGAGCTTCACCTGCACTTCTGCGACGCGGAAATCGCAGGCGGTGGCGAGTTCCAGCCCGCCGCCGAGCGCATGGCCGGAGAGCACGGCGATGGTCGGCTGGCGCAACCGCGCGAGGCGGTCGAAGACGCGGTGGCCGAAACGCACCCACTTCACCTGGAAGTCGGCGGCGCTCATCGCAGACCACGCCTCGACGTCGCCGCCGGCGCAAAAACCCTTGCCCTCGCCGCAGACAAGCACGGCGCGGACGGAGCCCGCCTCCTCGGCTGCGTCGAGCGCGGCTTCGAGCGCGCCGAGCATCGGGATGTCGAGCGCGTTGAATTTCTGGGGACGCCGAAGCGTCACGATGCCGACGGCGCCGTCCTGCTCCAAGGTGACGAGGTCAGACATGCGCACCCTCCCCCAGCGGACGGGCCGGCTTGCGCGGCAGCGTCAATCCGATCGGCGCCTCGGCGAAGAGGCATGCGTCCATCGTCTTCAGCCTGTCGGAGACGATCAGCGGGAATTCCGACTGGTCGAGGATATGCGCCTGGAGATCGACGCCGGGCGCAATCTCGGTGAGCACGACGCCGTCTGATGTCAGCTTCATCACCGCACGCTCGGTGACGTAGGTGATATCCTGGCCCTGCTCGACGGCACGCCGGCCGGAGAAGGTGACGTGCTCGACCTCGTCGACGAGCTTCTTCAGCTTGCCGTCCTTCTCGATGACGAGCTTACCATCCGCAACGGCGAGCTTCGCGCCGGCGTTGAACATGCCGGAGAATACGATCTTCCTGGCCCGTGCGGTGATGTCGACGAAGCCGCCCGCGCCGGCCGTCACATGCGGCCGGAAGGAGAGCTTCGACACGTTGACCGAGCCGTCGCGGCCGATCTCGAGGAAGGAGAGCAGAGAGGCGTCGAAGCCCCCGCCCTGGAAATAGGTGAACTGGTAGGGGGACGGCATGAAGGCGTCGGCGTTGGAGGCGCAGCCGAAGGCGAAGTCGAGCAGCGGCACGCCGCCGACGGCCCCCTGCTCGATGACCCAGGTGACGTCGCCGTGCAGCCCCTCTTCCAGCAGGATCCGGGGAACGTTGGCCGAGATTCCGAAGCCGAGATTGACGGCGCTGCCCGCCTGGAGCTCGCGCGCCACGCGGCGGGCGATCACCTTCTGGATGTTGAACTCCGGCACGCGGAAGCTGTCGAGCGGGCGGATGACTTCACCGGATATGGCGGGGTCGTAGAGGGTCTGCGTGGTCTGCTTCTGCTCGGGGTCGACGACGATGTAGTCGACCAGCATGCCGGGCACGCGCACGTCGTGCGGACGCAGCGAACCGTCCTTGGTGATGCGCTTGACCTGGGCGATCACGATGCCGCCATTGTTGCGCGCCGCGAGCGCCTGGTCGAGGCCGCCGAGATAGGCGCCCTCATGCTCATAGGTGAGGTTGCCGCGCTCGTCGGCCGTGGTGGCGCGGATGATCGCGATGTCGGGCTTGATCGCCGGGAAATAGAGCCAGTCCTCGCCCTCGAACTCGATCTTCTTGACGATCGGCTCGGCGGCGGCCTTCTCGTTCATGGCGCAGCCTTGGCGCGCGGGGTCGACGAAGGTGTCGAGGCCGACCTTGGTCAGCACGCCCGGACGCTTGGCGGCGGCCTCGCGATGCATGTCGAACATGATGCCCGACGGCACGTTGTAGGCGGCGACCTCCTCGTTGCCGATCATTTGCCAGATCACGGGCGGCTCGGCGCTCGAAGGGCCGGAGGGATAGGAGCCGCCCATGATCTTCTTCAGGAGGCCCTTCTTCGCGATGTAGTCGACACCCTTGATGCCGCTCATGTCGCCGGCGGCGATCGGATGCAGCGTGGTGATGCCGCGCGGATGGCCCTCGCGGTCGAAACGTTCGCCGATCGCCTTCAGCATCAGGTCCGGGCAGCCGAGGCCGGAGGACGAAGAGACCGAGACGATGGCGCCGTCAGCGATGAGGGACGCGGCCTGGGCCGGGGTGACGAGCTTGCTCACGCGATCTCTCCGAGCTTCGGGTCGATGGCGACGGCGCGGCCGGACTTCGCCGATAGAAGCGCGGCCTCGGCGGCGGCGAGCGACCAGACGCCGTCCTCGCCGGTGGCGGAGGGTGCGCCCTCGCCGCGGATCGCCTTGTGGAAGAGGCCGAGCGAGCGAGCGTAGAGATCGCCGCGGTCGAAGGAGAGTTCCTCCTCGCCCCTCTCCGTGCGCAGGATGACCGAGCCGATCGGTTTTTGCGTCATCACGTCCTTTGCGACCAGCGAGCCTTCGGAGCCGTGCACCTCGAAGCCGGTGCCGGCGAATCTGGTGGTGAAGCCCTCGTGCGACTGCGCGATGACGCCCGACTTGAAGCGCCAGATGCACATGGCGCCGTCCTCGAGACCGCCGGACGCCATGCCGGCCCCTTGCGTGAAGGCCGAGACCTCCAGCGGATCGTCGGCCAGGACGAAGCGCAGCGTGTCGGCGTCGTGCACGGTGATGTCGAGTACCACGCCGCCGCCGGCCTCGGGTTTCGTTATCCGCCAGCCCTGCAAATGCTCCGGCAGGTAGACCGAATGGAAGACGCGCGCCGCGATCGGCTTGCCGATGCGGCCGGACTGGATCGCCTCGCGCATGGCGCGGTGCGAGCCGGCGTTGCGCAGGTGATGGTTGGTGCCCATGACCACGCCGGCCTTTTTGCAGGCGGCGACGATCTTCCGGGCATCGGCGCTGTTCAAAGCCAGCGGCTTCTCACAGAGCACGTGTTTGCCGGCCTTCGCGGCGGCGAGCGCCTGCTCCAGATGCAGCTCGTTGGTGGTCGAGATGTAGACGGCGTCGATGTCGGCCGCGAGGATCGAGTCGAGCGTCGAGAACGCCTCCGGGATGCCGTTCTCGTGCGCGTAGGATGCGGCGCGCTCTGCGCTCGAGCTCATGACCGCGACCACCTCGCCGTCGGACGCGCGGATCGCGCCGATCATGAACTGCCTGGAGATCGTGCTTGCGCCGATCAGGCCCCATCTCACCGTCATGCCATCCTCGAAACGTTCAGGTCGGGGCCGCAGCTTTCGCGGACCACGAGATTGACGGCGCCGACATGGTCCTCCGCGCGCGTGGTGCGCGACTGGATCATGCGCAGCACCGAATGGGCGGCGCGCTCGCCGAGACCCGCCGTGTCGACCGCCACGGAGGTCAGCGCCGGCACGTAGTGCTGCGCCTCGACCACGTCGTCGAAGCCGACGAGGGCGAAGTCGCGGCCGGGCTCCAGCCCCCGCTTGCGCAGCGCCAGCATGACGCCGAAGGCGACCGCGTCGTTGAAGCAGAGAGCGGCCGTCGGCGGGTTTGGCAGCGCGAGCGCCGTGTCGAGGCAAGCCATGCCGCCCTTGCGGTTGGTCTCGCCCTCGACGACCGTGTTGTCGGCTGCGGCGATCCCGTTCGCCTCGCAGCCCTCGCGAAAACCGTCGGCTCGCTCGTGGTAGACGACCATGTCGGAGAAGCCGCCGAAGAAGGCGAGCCGGCGATGGCCCTTGCCGATGAGATGCGCGGCGGCGAGTGCGGCGCCGCGATGATTGTCCGGCACCACGGCAGGCACGCGGCCATCAGGCAGGCGGCGCATGGCGAGTACGACGGGGACGCCGGACTGCTGCATCCGGCGGAAGGCCTCGGCGGCGGTGCCGCGCGCCGGCGAGACGATGAGGCCGGCAACGCCCTGCTCCATCATCGATTTCAGCACCTCTTCCTGGCGCACCGGATTCTCGGCCGTGTTGGCGATGAAGGGCACGACGCCGGCCGACTGGAAAACGCGCTCCATGCCGACGGCGAGCTCGGCGAAGAAGGGATTGGTCAGGTCGTTGATGACCATGCCGATGACGTTGGACTGCGCCTTGCGCAGGTTGGCGGCGCCGCGATTGTAGACGTAGCCGACATCCTCGATCGCCTTGCGGACTTTGACGACAGTGTCCGGGCGGACCAATCCGCTGCCCTGAAGGACCAGCGAAACGGTCGACTTGGACACGCCGGCTTCCCTGGCGATGTCCAGAATCGTCGCCTTTTCGCGAGCGGCCAAGCTTTCCTCCGAGCTTTCGTAACAAGCGATTTCTATTGGAACGATCTAAATCCGCCGCAAAATCCTGTCAAGTCGCCGGTATGTGGCCATCCGCAATTTTTGGAACGTTCCACAATTTGCCGGCCGCGCACAATGAGTTGGGTCACACCCCGCAGCGGTGAGGCCCCTGGCGGTGGAACAAGGCAGGCAGCGGGATTGCGGCGAGATGCGCCGCGCTAGCGGCCCCGGCCGGAGGCGGACCCGGAAGCCCGCACGCACTTGCGTACCGGGCAGTTGCGGGTGTCGGCGGCGGGCACGCTTTGTAGATCGGCGCGCTGGCTGGCGCTGCAGAAGGTGCGGTCGCGCACGTAGCGGTCGAAAAGCACCAGCGAGGGATTGTCGCGTGCCGGGTAGCGCAGGATCGCCTGCCCGTCGGAATTCACCGCCGCCTGCACGCGCGCGCAACTCATCGAGGTGGTCTGGTAGCGCTCGATGGCGGATGCCTCGCCCGCGAGCAACGAAGCCGCAAAGATGATCGCAAGCCGCCGCATCGAAATCCCCGTGTTCGCCGCTCCGGACAGGAGCGCTGCCGCGGCGTCAGCCTAGCAAAGGCGCAGCGAACGAAGGGATGACAATCTCGTGAAAGGGCGACGGGCCCGAATCACCCGCGCAGGCTCAGCGGTAGTCGAAGAACTGGATGTCCTCGCATCGGTTCACGGGGCAAGCCTGCTGATCCCTGGTGGGGATATAGGCCCTGTCGGTCGTCTGGCCGGCCGGGCAGAAGAGCCGGTTCTTCACATAGCGATCGTAGAGCGGTAGGCCGGTTCGCGGCGACCGGTGCCGCAGGATGGCCGCTCCCTCGCGGCTGATGATCGCCCAGACCTCGGAGCAGGTCTTCGAGGTGGACGTGTAGCGATTGATGGCATGGGCCTCGCCGGCATGAAGCGAGACGGCGGCAGCCACGGCTGTCATCAGGCACGCGATAGTCCCTGCCCCCATTCCGCCCTGACGATGCATGGTCGTCGCTCCTCGCGAGTTGCGCCTCATCCTGGGCTCGCCCCCCGCCTTATACAAGACGAGGCGTGGTCGCGTTTCCGCTCAAATGATTCGCATAGTTTGTTGCCGAGCGCGACCGACCACCGTACACTTCAGCTGGGCGGAGAGGGCATCGGGAGGATGCCATGAAATTCGGTACCGTCGCGAACCCGCAGCAGCTTGCTGCCATGGCCAACGTGGTCGACGCTTATTGCAGGCAGGCCGGCTTCGAGCCGGACGCGCCGGAGCGGGAGCAGATCGCAGCGAAGGTCGTCGCACTCTTCGAATCAGGCGTCAGAAGCCAGAACGACTTGCTGGCAGCCCTGATCGTGCCGCCCTGCTCCGGAGGCGGAGACAGTCATCGGCCAGCCCAGCCTGACAAGCAGCTCCAACACCCGGGCCACCGCCCCGCCAGGGCAGCCTAGACCCGCTTGCTCGATCGACGAAGGCAGAGAGTTTGCGCCGCTGCCCGGCGTTCAGGCTTTTGCCAGAACCCTCTGAATTTGCAGAAGAAATGGCGCGAGTGACGGGGCTCGAACCCGCGACCTCCGGCGTGACAGGCCGGCACTCTAACCGACTGAGCTACACCCGCGCATTGGACGCGCACGTGATGTCGTGTTGCGTCGTGGCGGCTGGATACGGGGTTCGGTCGGGAGTGTCAAGCGCTGCAATCCGATCTTTTTGGGCATCGGATTCATCGAGCAATCCTTCGCACTTCCAGAGCGGTGCGGTCCCGCGGCCCGACCCGGGTTTGCAAGCTGTGGATAATCGGCCTCTGCATCCCAAGGGCGCGAACCGCAATCTTTCCGCGGCTGCGACGGAGGCCGGAAGCGTCCTGATTTTCCCTTGCGAACCGGAACCGAAATGCTTAAACGTCCGGCCTGATTTTCCGGGCGATTAGCTCAGTTGGTAGAGCGCTTCGTTTACACCGAAGATGTCGGCGGTTCGAGCCCGTCATCGCCCACCACTTCCTGCCGAAACGTTGGCGCTTTGCGCATCCATTCCGACGCGTGAGCACGCGCGCAAGGAAAAAGCCGGGCGAGCCCGGCTTTCTTCGACGTTCCGTTCAGCCTCAGGGTTAGCCGCTGCCGTATCCTGGCTGCGGGCGCTCCGGCCGGTCAGCGCCGCCGGGGTCGCTGCGCTCCAGTTGCAGGCCGGGGCCGGATCTGGAGAGACCGCAGCTGCCGCTGGCGAAGCCATAGAAGCCGCGCGTCAGCCGCTGCCTGCCGGACAGGAAGGGGAACGCGCTGTTGCCAGCGCTCTGGAAGATGCCGCGATTGACGCGCGCCGGATCGCTGACGCCGCCGCCGGGCGTCGCGACCACCACGTCGCAACGCCGCCGCAGCTGCTGGCAGCCATTGGCGCCGCAGAACTCCGCAGCGCCCTCGAGCAGCACCACCGAGGTCTCGCCGCCCGGACCGACGAAGATGTCGAGCCTCGTGCCGCGCACGCCGATCGTGCCGGCCGGCGTGACGATCTCGTAAGCCTGCGATTTCGACTTGCCGCTGATCCAGCGGAAGGAACCGCGCGCGGCGTTGAGGGTGAGCTGGTTGAACGTGTTCGAATCGTCGAACACGAAGCGGTCGATGACCACGGAGGAATTGCCGCCGACGGCGAACTTGGTGCCGTCGCGGAACAGGAACTCGCCCAGCCCGCTTTGCGACGTGGTGATGCGCTCGTCCCGATGGACGGGCGACTTGATCGCGAGCGCCCCGGACCCGCCGCTCACCGATGTCTTGACGAGCGTCGCCTGCCCCACCTGCTCCTGGGCGAAAGCCACTGAGGTCCAAAGGAGGGCCGTTGCGGCCGCAAAGGTCTTTTTTGCCAATCCCCGCATAGCTCGCTCCATCAACCGCCGAAATTCGCCTGGGCGCGGACGAAGAAACCCCAGTTCTCCGCAAACAACTCGTCGCCGTCCATCTGGAAATCCCTGGTGTAGTCGTACAAGTCGCGCAGATTGTCGTTGAAGTTGTCGATGTAGGCGATCTCAGGCGTGATGACGAAATTGGGAACAAGCTCGTATGCGACGTTGGCTACGACCGCGAAATCCTCCATCTGGTCGTAGGAGACCTGGAGATTGAACGTCGCCTTGTCGGTGAGCATGAAAGAGCCGCCGGCCCAGACCGCCCATTCACCGCCCCAGGGGGCATAGTAGTTGGGGCTGTCCTTGGTGTTGAATTCGACGAAGCCACTGTCGTCAAAGTAGAACCTTGAGGACAGGTCGTCGTCATAGGACGCCCATCCCGCCATCGCGAAAAGCGACAGCCTGTCGGTGGGATAGAAGTCCACGCGCCCCTTGACCGCTCCCTGTTCCCAGACTGAGTCGTAGCCGGCAACGACGGATACGCCGCCCCACGTACCCTGCCAGGCGGCACCGGCGACGACATGCGGCGTGTAGCTGTCGATCGTGTAGAGGTTGGCTTCGTCGGTGTCCGGCGCAAGGAACGGAGCAATGACATCGCCGTCGCCCGTTTCGAGGGCCACCGTGACGCCGAAGCCGCTCTCGTTGGCCCAGCCATAGGCTATCTGATGCGTGCCGTAGGGGCCGTAGCCGATGATGTCATCGTTGATCACGCCGCCCGCGTAACCGGGGAAGGTGGAAAAGAGGGAGTCCGTCTTGCCGGCGCGGAACCCGCCGAGTTGCACGTAGGCATGCTCGACCGACACCGACGTTTCGACGTCGGTCGCCCAGGCCGGCTCGAAGGAATAAGGCGTTTCGTCGTAGGTGAAGGTTTCGTAGTCGAAATTGATGGCAGCGTAGGCGCGCAGCATGCCCAGTTCGGTCTCGGTGCGTGAATCCAGCCGCAGCTGGAAGCGCGCGCGCACGTCATAGGTGTCGTTGAGGTCGGTGTCGGAGTCATATGGCTCAAAGCTGCGCTTATCGATGACATTCGTCAGGCCGAACGCCCCTGCCCCGACATCTGAGCGCATGTAGCCGCTGACTTTCAGGCAGGTCTCGGTGCCGGGAATGTAATAATAGCCGACGCCGTAGGTATCGCAGACCCGGACATATTCCATCGGCTCGGGCTCGGCGGCCACCACGGCGTCAGCTGCCCGGACAGCCGGCACCGCGGCAAACGCGGCTGCCGACGCGAGAAATACGCGCCTGAAAAGCAAGCTTACCCCCACCCGTTGCGAGTCAAATGTTGCCAGTCACATGAGGCGACCCTCGAGCCGCCAAGCTGTTTCGCCTTTGTGGAATATGACGCCCGCTACCGCAACGTAAACGTGCGTCGCGACGCAGCCCATTGCCCGCTTCAAACAACATGTGTTGCGCCTGGGACACAGCCGCGGCAAAGACAAAAAAGAAAAAAAGAAAAAGAACTATAACAATACGGCAATTACGATCGTGGAGCCCAAGAAAAAAAGGCGCCGCCCTCGGGCGGCGCCTTGGGCCGGCTCAGTTCAGCCCGGCATACCAGTCGTCGATCTCACGGCGCGCGCGGTCGCGCTCCACGCCGTACAGTTCCTGGATCTTGCCCTCGAGCTGCTCGCGCTTGCCGGCGATCCTGTCGAGATCGTCATCAGTGAGCTTGCCCCACTGCTCCTTCGCCTTGCCCTTGAACTGCTTCCAGTTTCCTTCGACGCGGTTCCAATCCATTTCAGCACTCCTTCAGGGTGGATAAGCACCGCCGGATGCGGCCCGGAGCTAGCGCCCCGTGCCGCTACCCGCCGGCGTGCACATCAACGGAAAAGGCAGGGACTTTGTTCCTACAGGAACCGGGTGCCCGGCAGGCGCCGACGCGGCGACGGCGTCAGTGCGTCCACCTCTGATGGACTTTCAGGTCGTCCTCGGCGCCCGGCGAGGCACGACCAGGCAAAGAAAAAGCCGGGACAAGCCCGGCTTTCTCTCCTACGAGGAGTGTCGGTCGATCAGTTGACCGCGTCCTTGAGGCCCTTGCCGGCCGAGAATTTCGGCACGGTGCGGGCGGGAATGTTCACCGCCGCGCCGGTCTGCGGGTTGCGTCCCGTCGAGGCAGCACGCTTGGAAACCGAGAAGTTGCCGAAGCCGACCAGGCGCACGTCGCCGCCGTTCTTCAGCTCGCCGGTGATTACGGAGAACACAGCGTCGACCGCAGCCTGCGCCTTCCCCTTCTCGATGCCGGCCTCCTCAGCCACGGCGGCCACCAGTTCGTTCTTGTTCATAGAATTTCCCTTCTCTGAGAAACCGGACGAAAGACTCACTCCGGCAGGAACCGGACTTTAGAAAGAACCGGCTTCGCAACCAAGCGGTAAAAGCGACAAAACCCTTGGAAATCCGGGCTTTCTCAACAAAAAAGCCGGGCTCAGCGCCCGGCTTTCGATGTTGCAACGCAATACGCGCCGCGACCTGTCAGTGAGCCAGCGACTTGCCGGTCTCCTCCGTAGCGTCGACGGCGGCGCCCGGCGGGGTGGCGGGCTCGACCCATTCGATCGGCTCGGGCATCCGCACCAGAGCGTGCTTCAGCACCTCGCCCACCCGCGAAACCGGGATGATTTCCATCCCGCTCTTCACGTTGTCCGGGATATCAGCCAGATCCTTGGCGTTTTCCTCGGGGATCAGCACCTTCTTGATGCCGCCGCGCAGAGCCGCGAGCAGCTTCTCCTTCAGGCCGCCGATCGGCAGGACCCTGCCGCGCAGCGTGATCTCGCCGGTCATGGCGACGTCGGCCTTGACCGGAATGCCGGTCAGCACCGAGACGATCGCGGTCGCCATCGCGACGCCTGCCGATGGACCGTCCTTCGGGGTCGCCCCCTCGGGCACGTGGACGTGGATGTCGCGCTTGTCGAAGAGCGGCGGCTCGACGCCGAAATCGAGGGCCCTGCTGCGGACGTAGGACGCCGCGGCGGAGATCGATTCCTTCATCACGTCCTTCAGGTTGCCGGTGACCGTCATGCGGCCCTTGCCGGGCATCATGACGCCTTCGATCGTCAGCAATTCGCCGCCGACCTCGGTCCATGCGAGACCCGTGACCACGCCGACCTGATCGTCAGCCTCGACCTGGCCGAAGCGGAAGCGCTGGACGCCGAGATAGTCGGAGAGGTTCCCGGCCGTGATGTCGATGCTTTCCTTCTTCGTCTTCAGTATCTCGGTGACCGCCTTGCGCCCGAGCTTCATCAGCTCGCGCTCCAGGCTGCGCACGCCGGCTTCCCGCGTATAGGTCTGGATGATCGCGCGGATCGCGTCGTCGCTGACCGAAAACTCGTTCGGCTGCAGCGCATGGTCGCGCATCACCTTCGGCATCAGATGCCGCTTGGCGATCTCGACCTTCTCATCCTCGGTGTAGCCGGCGATGCGGATGATCTCCATGCGGTCCATCAGGGGCGCAGGGATGTTCAGCGTGTTCGCGGTCGTCACGAACATCACGCTCGACAGGTCGTATTCGACTTCGAGGTAATGGTCCATGAACGTCGAGTTCTGTTCCGGGTCGAGCACCTCGAGCAGCGCCGAAGACGGATCGCCACGGAAGTCCTGGCCCATCTTGTCGATCTCGTCGAGCAGGAAGAGCGGGTTGGACTTCTTCGCCTTCTTCATCGACTGGATGACTTTGCCGGGCATCGAGCCGATATAGGTGCGGCGGTGACCGCGGATCTCGGCCTCGTCACGCACGCCGCCAAGCGCCATGCGCACGAACTCGCGTCCGGTCGCCTTGGCGATCGACTTGCCGAGCGAGGTCTTGCCGACGCCGGGAGGACCGACGAGGCACAGGATCGGACCCTTGATCTTCTTCTGCCGGCTCTGGACCGCCAGGTACTCGACGATGCGCTCCTTGACCTTGTCGAGACCGTAGTGGTCGGTGTCGAGCACCTCCTGGGAGAAATTCAGGTCCTGCTTGACCTTGGAATTCTTGGCCCAGGGCAGCGACAGCAGCCAGTCGAGATAGTTGCGGACAACAGTCGATTCAGCCGACATAGGCGACATCGTGCGCAGCTTCTTCAGCTCGGCCTCCGCCTTCTCGCGGGCCTCCTTGGAAAGCTTCGTCTTCTTGATGCGCGCCTCGATCTCGGCAGCTTCGTCGCGGCCGTCCTCGCCCTCGCCGAGCTCCTTCTGGATCGCCTTCATCTGCTCGTTGAGGTAGTACTCGCGCTGGGTCTTCTCCATCTGGCGCTTGACGCGTGAGCGGATGCGCTTCTCCACCTGGAGGACGGAGATTTCGGCCTCCATGAAGCCCATCGCCTTCTCGAGCCGCTCCTTGACGGAGAGCGTGCCCAGCATCTCCTGCTTCTCGGGGATCTTGATCGCGAGATGCGAGGCGACCGTATCGGCGAGCTTGGAATAGTCGTCGATCTGGCTGGCCGCGCCGACCACTTCGGGCGAGATTTTCTTGTTCAGCTTTACGTAGTTCTCGAAGTCGGCAACCACCGAGCGGGCGAGCGCCTCGACCTCGATTTCTTCCTCTTCGGGTTCATGCAGTACCGTCGCGCGGGCCTCGTGGAAGTCCTCGCGGTCGGTGAAGGAAACGATCTTTGCGCGCGCCGTGCCCTCGACCAGCACCTTCACGGTGCCGTCGGGAAGCTTGAGCAGCTGCAGCACATTGGCGAGCGTGCCGACATCGTAGATGCCGTCCGCCGCCGGGTCGTCATCGGCAGCGTTCATCTGCGTCGCCAGCATGATCTGCTTTTCGGCGCCCATCACCTCTTCCAGCGCCTTGATCGACTTCTCGCGCCCTACGAAGAGCGGCACGATCATATGCGGGAAAACCACGATGTCGCGCAGCGGGAGGACTGCGAAGACGCCGTCGCCGGGAGTCCGTGATATCTTGGCCATAGCCTTACCTTTCTGTCGCAGCCGCCCTTGGCCGACCGCGAATCTCATATTAGCGGCCGCGAACCGTCTCGCCTACCACGCTATCATCATATGTGGATTGCAGCACGAGATTAAGCCGGGCCCTTACCGTGGTTAATTGGTTAGAAGGGCGGCAAAGATCAAGGGCGCTCCCCATCTGGCACATACGCCTTGCGCCACGCGCATGGCTCAAGGCAGTCCGGCTTCACGGGCGCGAAACCGCACCGCCGCCGGGAACGTATTCTTAGGAAAGAATGTGCTGAATCAATGGCATTGGGCGATGGCATGGGCAATGATACCGGCCGAGCCGCGTGCCTGCCGGAGTTCCTGTCGCGTGACCATGGGTAAACGTCATGTCCGTTGACCGCCGCAGCCTGCTTACCGGAGGCGCCCTGCTGGCGCTGGCAGCCGGCGCTCCCGCAGAAGCCGCGCCGCCCCCCGAAAAGCCCGCCAGGAACGACCTCAAGGACGTCGCGGTCTATGTGCCCGGCTATTTCCCGGACAGCGCCTATGCCAACGGCAAGCCGCTCGCCCAGAACCGCCGCTTCAACCGCGCGATCAAGGGCCAGCCGGTTCACAAGATGCTGACGCGCGTCGGCTTCGACGGCTCGGTCCGCCAGACGCTGCTGCCGGTGGCCGCGCACGACGTGGAAGTGGCGCCCGACCGCTCGATCGGCGTGCTCTGCTCGATGGACGGCGAGCAGCATACGGCCTTCGACCCGGAAACGCTGGAACTGGCGGCGATCGGCCCCTCGCTCGGCGACGGCTGGCACGGCGGCGGCCACGCCGTCTATCTCGATGGCGGCAGCACGGTGATACTGTCCGAACGCGCGCCTTCGACGCCCTATGAGGGCAGCTTCGAGAAGCATTACGGCCGGCTGACGGTGCGCGACCCGAAGACGCTGAAGATCGCCGAAACCTATTCGACGCACGGCATCGACCCGCACGATATCCGCCTGACGGCCGACGGCAAATACATCGTGGCGGCGAACTACGGGTCGACCATTTCCGCCAAGACGGGAAAGTTCACGCTTCCGCGCGGCGTCGTGCAGGCCTCGATCACCGTCGTCGAGGTGTCGAGCGGCAAGCTGGTCGACAAGCGCATCACCGGACGCGGCGATACGGAGCTTCGCCACCTCGCTGCGGGGCGGCTCGACCGCATCTTCGCGATCCAGGCGCGCTACGGCAGCGACCACGACGATTCCAGGCAGCTCCGCGACGAGAACGTCGCCTATGAGAGCGATATCAGCACCGACCCAGGCTACAACTACATGTCTGCGGCGACGCTGAAATACGACGCCGCGCGCAATCGCCTGACCAAAATGGGCGACGCCAAATCGACGAAGCTGATGCGGCACGGGCTGTCGATCCGATACGACGACAGGCACGACGAGGCGATCGCCACCTACCCGACGACGCATCGCGTCATGGTCTTCGACGGCGCGACGGGGGCGGTGTCCAACGTGCTCGACACGCGCACCGTCGGCCTGCGCTACCCCGCCGGCGTCACCTTCCTGCCCGACGGCAAGCACTATGCCGTCACCGGCCACTGGGAGAACATGTTCGTGTTCGAGCGCGGCACGCACCGGCTGGTGCGCGAGCTCTGCCTCTACCCGGTGTTCTTCGGCCACAGCCACATCACGGCGGCTTGAGGCAAGGCGGGCGACCGCTTCGAACTCTTGAAGATTGTCGGATTGGGGGATATGTTGGACAAAATCTCCATTTGTTGGACAGCGGGATGACAAAAGCGGACCCGAACAAACAAAGCCGAAGCAAGCGGACGGGAATTCACCCTCCCGGACAAGCGCGGTTCCGCGCCGTCATGAAGGCGGCGGAGGAGTTGGGGCTCCTGGGAGGGAAGGACACGAGGATCGGCGGACGTATGAGTGCGCAGCTCATCGCACAGGCGAAACAGCGGACGGGGATAGAGGCCGATACCGACCTCATCGAATTCGCGCTCGCAAATATCGCGCTTAAGGACGACTTTGCAAAGACCTTCAGGGAGACCAGAGGAACGGTCGATCCGACGCTGAAGCTCGGGTTCTGATTTGGCCGCGTTCGATTTCGACGCGGCGGTCCGATGGGCCAGATTTGCCCCTGCCAAAACGCTGACGCGCAGAAAGGACGAAGAACTTCCTTTTCTTGGCGGAAGCGCCGAGGCGGGCCAAGAACTGCTGCTCGACACGTGCGTCTATATCGATGGGATGCAAGGGCGGGCTCCGGTAGCGGTTGCCGACCTGTTGGACCTGAGAGTGGTCAACCATTCGACGGTAGCCGTGCAGGAATTGATGCACACCGTAGGGGTCCTCGAGCCCGACCATCCCGGAACGGCAGGGGCGATCCGGCAGATCGCGTTGACGATCAAGGCCATGCGGCCGCATAGGCTGTTTCCTCCCGACCCGGATGTGCTCGGAAAGGCGGCCCTGATAGCGGGGATGTTATGCCGCCTGCAAGGTTATCAACGGGACCACCGCCTTCGCGTGCTCCAGGACTGCATCCTGTTCCTTCAGGCGCAAAAGCTCGGTTTTAGCGTGCTCACCGCGAATGTCAGCGACTTCGACATCCTGCTACAGCTTATCCCGGCCGGGCGCGTGTTGCTCTACCGAACGACGTAACGAGCGGAACGAAAAAAGCCTCCCGGTGGGGAGGCTTTTTTTCGATAAAAATCAGTCCGAGCCAGTTTACGCGCTGACCGGGCCCTTCTTTTCCTTCGCCTCGGCGTAGATGTAGAGCGGGCGGGCGTTGCCGGAGACCACTTCCTCCGAGATCACCACTTCCTGCACGCCTTCCAGCGCCGGAAGCTCGAACATCGTGTCGAGCAGGATCGATTCCATGATCGAGCGCAGGCCGCGCGCGCCGGTCTTGCGCTCGATGGCGCGCTTGGCGATCGCCGACAGCGCGTTCTCGTGGAAGGTCAGGTCGACGCTCTCCATCTCGAACAGGCGCTGGTACTGCTTGACCAGCGCGTTCTTCGGCTCGGTCAGGATCTGGATCAGCGCCGGCTCGTCGAGGTCCTCCAGCGTGGCCAGGACGGGCAGACGGCCGACGAATTCGGGGATCAGGCCGAACTTCAGGAGATCCTCGGGCTCGACCTGGCGGAAGAGGTCGCCGCTGCGGCGGTCCTCCGGCGAGGCCACGGTGGCGCCGAAGCCGATCGAGGTCTTGCGGCCCCGGTCGGAGATGATCTTGTCGAGGCCGGCGAAGGCGCCGCCGCAGATGAACAGGATGTTGGCGGTGTCGACCTGCAGGAACTCCTGCTGCGGGTGCTTCCTGCCGCCCTGCGGCGGCACGGAGGCGACGGTGCCTTCCATGATCTTCAGAAGCGCCTGCTGCACGCCCTCGCCGCTGACGTCGCGGGTGATCGAGGGATTGTCGGACTTGCGCGAAATCTTGTCGATCTCGTCGATGTAGACGATGCCGCGCTGCGCCCGCTCGACATTGTAGTCGGCCGACTGCAGCAGCTTCAGGATGATGTTCTCGACGTCCTCGCCGACGTAGCCGGCTTCGGTCAGCGTCGTGGCGTCAGCCATGGTGAAGGGCACGTCGATGATGCGCGCCAGCGTCTGCGCGAGCAGCGTCTTGCCGCAGCCGGTCGGGCCGATCAGCAGGATGTTCGACTTCGCCAGTTCGACGTCGTTGTTCTTGCCGGCATGCGCGAGGCGCTTGTAGTGGTTGTGGACAGCCACCGACAGCACGCGCTTGGCGTAGGGCTGGCCGATGACGTAGTCGTCGAGGACCTTCAGGATCTCCTGCGGTGTCGGCACGCCCTCGCGCGACTTCACCATCGAGGTCTTGTTCTCCTCGCGGATGATGTCCATGCAAAGCTCGACGCATTCGTCGCAGATGAAGACCGTCGGACCGGCGATCAGCTTGCGCACTTCATGCTGGCTTTTGCCGCAGAACGAGCAGTAGAGCGTGTTCTTGGAGTCGCCGCCGCTGCTGTTGCCGACTTTGCTCATTGTGTCCTGGTCCTTTCCGTGACGCCGTCCCTGGAAGCTCGGCGACGCCCTTCATGCGATATATGGCGGATGTTCCGCCTTTGCCAGTTTGCCAGCAGCCTGGCCAATGCACGCGCCCCGACTGTCCGAAACCTTCCTACCGGGACGTGACGATGATTCGCGACCGCCCGCCCGAAGGCTAAGCCGCCGAAAATCAATTTAGGCTTAACGTAGGCGGCAGCGCCAGTCGAGGAAACAGTTATTTGTGACCGAAATGCCGCAGCGCACTTCAAAAATGCGTCACGTCCCAAGCGGTTCCCTCGGACTGCCGCAGCGGCACCGGTTCACGCCGTCGGCGCTGCCTCCATGGCTTCGCGCGAGGTAATGACCTTGTCGATGAGGCCGAACTCGAGCGCCTGGTCGACGGACATGAAGCGATCGCGCTCCATGGCGTTGTGGATGGTCTCGTAGTCCTGGCCGGTATGCTTGACGTAAATCTCGTTCAGCCGGCGCTTCAGCGCTTCGGTCCACTGGGCATGGATCATGATGTCGGTCGCCTGGCCCTGATAGCCGCCGGACGGCTGGTGAACCATGATCGAGGCGTTCGGCGTGCAGAAGCGCATGCCCTTGGCGCCGGCGGTCAGAAGCAGCGATCCGGCCGACATGGCCTGGCCGACGCAAAGCGTGGCGACGGGCGGCTTGATGAACTGCATCGTGTCGTACATCGCAAGCCCGCTGGTGACGACGCCACCAGGCGAGTTGATGTACATGTTGATTTCCTTCTTCGGGTTCTCGGCCTCGAGGAATAGAAGCTGCGCGCAGACGAGCGACGCCATGCCGTCCTCGATCGGACCCGTGATGAAGATGATGCGTTCCTTGAGCAGGCGCGAGAAGATGTCGTAGGCGCGCTCGCCGCGATTGGTCTGCTCGACCACCATCGGCACGAGATTCATGTAGTGTTCGACGGGGTCTCTCATCATTGTCCCTTTGGATTGGCCCTTTGAGGCTGCGATTCCGCCGCCGAGATCCTTTTCGGGCAGAATCGGCTCTTGATGTCAGTTCCGTAAATAGGATGCGGCATCCGCCTTGTGCAAGACCGGGCTGGCGCTAACCTTACCGCGGCGGCCGAACCATCCTGACCGCTGCTGCCGCTCCCGATCCCTAAGTTTCGGCACGCAGCCACCGCTTCAGCCCGGCAATGTCGCCGTCGCCGACGGCGCGGGCGACGCGGCGGCCGACCGACGCGCCGAACTTGTAGCCGTGGCCGGAGCAGGCCGAGACGACCAGCACCTTGCCCTTCTCATGCGCCAGGAAGCGCTCGTCGTCGGTGAAGGTGTAGGCGCAGGTCACTACTTCCTTGATGCGGTATTCGGTGATGCGGGCGATCGGCGGCGAGAACAGGTTGCGGATCGCCTCGCCCTCGCCTTCCACCGGCTCGCGGTTCCAGTCGGCGTCGCTGGTCGGCACCTTGTGCAGGCCGGAGCCGAACTTCATGCCGGCGCCGCCGGAGAACGGGATCATGTAGCCGTCGGTCTTGCCGCCGACGTCGAGGATGACGGGCGCCGCTTCCCAGGCTGCCCTGAGGTCCGCCGGCGGCTCGACATAGGCGAGCGCCGTCCGGTAGGTCTTCAACTCGCCCGACAATTCCGGGAACAGCTTCAGGACCCATGCGCCGGCGGCGACGACCACGCGGTCGCCCTGCAGCGTCTCGCCGGTCTCCAGCTCGACGCGCCCCTCGTCGGCGTCGATAGAGACGACCTTGCTATCGGTGTAGACGTTGGCGCCATTCCTTCGCAGCCAGTCGGCCAGCCCGGCCGCAATCTTGCGGCAGTGCAGCGCGCCGCCGTCGGGCGAAAAATAGGCGTAGCGGAAGGTGCCGGGCTCCAGGAACGGCCAGCGCTTAACCGCCGCGTCGGGATCCAGCATCTCGATCGGCCAGCCGCCAGCCTCCATGCCCTCCCGATATTCCTCGGCCTCGTCTCCAGGCTCGCGCGAGACGCAGAGGAAGCCCCTGGGATCGAGATGGTTCTGGCCGAGATCGCCCCACATCTCCGACCACGCGTCATACGCCTCGGTGATCAGCGCGCCATAGCCCGTCGAGGCTCGGTAGGCGCGGCGGATGATGCGGTGGTGATCGCCCGAGGCGGCGAGCGGATTGGGGATGCTTGCGCCCTGCTCCAGCAAGGTGACGTTGTGGCCGGCCTTGGTGAGCGACCAGGCGGTCGACAGGCCGGCGATGCCGGCTCCAACGACGATGATGTTCACATACGCTCCATCGGGCTAGAAATAGTGCATTTGGTGCACTATCATAGAGAGGGTGGGGAGAGAAAAGTGTGCCGGTTCTTGCGCGAATAGGGAATATCAAAATCCATGTTTTCGCTTCCGATCACAATCCGCCGCACTTTCACGTCGCCACGCCCGAGCACGAAGCGCTTGTTGCCATCGCCGACTTCTCGTTGCTCAGAGGCGTGCTGCGCCGCGCCGATCTCGAGGTCGCGCTCGGCTGGGCTCGCGAGAACAGAAGACTGCTAGAAGATGAGTGGAACCGCCTCAATGGCTGACGATCTGGTTTCGGTAGGCCGCCCGCTGCCGCGCCTCGCCTCGGCGTGCGCCCTCGACGGACGGCGCGTCCGCGTAAGATGGCGCGGCGGCGACACCGCCGTGGTCGACCTCACGCCTGCGCTCACCAGCCATCGCGCCTTCATCCGGCTGCGCGACGACGACGCACTGTTCAGGACGGTGCGGGTGAACGAGGACGGCAATGCGCTGGAGTGGGACGACGGCGCCGAGCTGTCGGCGGAGTGGATCGAACGGATACCGCCGGTCAGCATGACCAATGAAGAATTTCGCGCCGCCATGGACGACCTCGAAATGAGCCTCGACGGCATGGCGGCGATGCTGGGCACCGCGCGGCGGCTGATCGCCAGCTACCGCAAGGACAAGCAGATCCCGAACGCAATCGCCCTTGCGACGCGTTTCCTGGTCGAGCGGAAAAGGCAGGCCGGCGCTTGACCGATTTGGCGGAGCCGGCCACACGGTTTTTCATGCTGCCCTACCTCGCCTTCGACTCCTCGACACGCCGCCTGCGGCTCGACCCCCGCGAGCCGCGCTTCTACCAGAACCCATACGAAGCTTACGCCTGGCTGCATGGGCAAGGCTCGACCTTCTTCTGGGAGGATTTCGGCTACTGGTGCTTTGGTGGTTTCGACGACGTCAACAGGCTGCTGCGCGATCGCCGCTTCGGCAGGCAGAATCCCGCCGGCATTCCCGACAGCCGCGGCGTCGGCGCGGATCGCTCGCATCTGGAAAGCTTCGATGCCATAGAGGCGCATTCCATGCTGGAGCTCGAGCCGCCGGTGCACACTCGGCTGAGAACGCTGGTCAACCGCGCCTTCGTCTCCAGGCAGGTGGAGAGGCTGCGGCCACGGGTCGAAGCGCTGGCGGACGAGCTGATCGACGGCTTTCCCCAAGGCGAGGCCTTCGACCTGTTGCCGGCCTTCGCCTCGCCGCTGCCGATCACCATCATTTCGGAGATGCTCGGCGTTCCCGTCGAGATGGGGCCGCAACTGCTCGACTGGTCGCACCGGATGGTGGCGATGTACACGCATGGGCGCACGCGCGAGACGGAGGAAATCGCCAACCGTGCGTCGCGCGAATTCTCCGACTTCCTGCGCGGCTATGTCGCCGAGCGGAAGAAGGCGCCCGGCGACGATCTGCTGTCTCTCTTGATAGCTGCACAGGAGAACGGCCAGAAGCTCAGCGAGGACGAGCTGGTTTCGTCCGCTATCCTCTTGCTCAACGCCGGGCACGAGGCGACGGTGCATCAGGCCGGCAACGCCGTTCGCGCGATCCTTGCGGAGGGCGGCGATCCCCGGCGGTTCTTCGCAACCACCGACGATGCTGCGGCGACGGTGGAGGAATGCCTGCGCTTCGACGCGCCACTGCATCTCTTCACGCGGTACGCCTACGAGGACATGGAGGTCGCGCCGGGCGTGAACGTCAAGTCGGGCGAGCAGATCGGCCTGCTGCTCGGCATGGCAAACCGCGACCCGAAGGCGTTTGCCGAGCCGGATGCCTTCCGGCCGGACCGCGCCGACCAGAAGAACGTCTCCTTCGGCGCCGGCATCCATTTCTGCATCGGCGCGCCGCTGGCGCGACTTGAGCTTCAGGCGGCGCTGAAAGTGCTGTTCGACCGGCTGCCGGACCTGGCGCTGGCCGAAGAGCCGAGCTTCCGCGACAGCTGGCACTTCCATGGGCTGGAAAGGCTGATGGTGGCCGGTCGATAAGGCGACCCGCTCCAACAAAGCCGGAGCGGGTACCGAATTCGGGTCAGATCTTCAGCGTACGGTCTTCTTCGCGGCCGACACCGCGAATTTCGATACGGTCGGCGTAGACTTCGACCACCGAATAGGCGGTCGTGTCAGGCGTATCGACCATGCCCTTGAAGTTGAAGAAATGCTTGCCGTCGACTTCGCCGTAAATTGCCGCCGTGGTTGTGGCCGTTGAAGTATGCGACAAAATTGTCGAAGCCGGTAAGCAGTTTGACGATACGCTCCGAGTCCCACAAATTGTGTATGTCAGGCGGATAAACGGGATAGTGGCACATGACCATGGCGTTTTCGCCGGCCGCCTGCGCCTTCTTCATCGTGGCTTCGAGCCAGGCGAACTGCTCGTCGCCGAGCGAGCCGTTCCAGGGTTGGGCGTTGTCAGCGCCTTTCGCCTTGATCTCGTCAAGACGCCTGGCAGCGATTTCGCGGCGTGGATCGTCCTTGGGAGGGGCAAAAAGACTGACGTCGTTGCCATCAAGGACGATGAAGCGGTAGCCGCCGCCCGGAAAGTCGTAATACGCCTTCTCCAACCCCGTCGTGCGCACGACCGAGCTGAGGTATTCGGGCGCGACGGCGTAGTCGTGATTTCCAAGCACGACGAAGTGGTCGTGCCTGAGATTGTCGTAAAGCGGCAAGATGTGGCCGAAGCTCTCCCAGCGATGGTCGATGATGTCGCCGAGCGTCGCGACGAACTGGAGATCTTCCTTGTTGAAGGCGTTGATCGCCTCGGAAAGCTTCCAGAGCGAGTTCGCGTAGTAGCGATTGGATTTCACGTTGGGCGCGACCGGCGCGTATTGCGGATCGGCAACGATGCCGAAGCGGAACAACGGCGCGTCTTGCGCGGCGGCTTTCGTGACACTGAACCCGGCAAAGGGAGTGAAGAGGGCTGCGGCAGCGCCGACCCTCAGAACGTCGCGACGGTTGACCATTCGGGTGGCGTCTCCATATTTGTTTGCAACAAGCCGGAGCTAACGGCGGGCGATGACATGCCTGTGGCGACAGCCAGACTTCCTACAGCCTGATCACATATTCCTTGCGGGTCGTTTCGAGCACTTCCCAGGTGCCTTTGAAGCCGGGCTTGATGACGAAGCTGTCGCCGGCGCTGATGGTGCGCGTCTCGCCGCCGTCCTCGGAGATCACCGAGACGCCGGAGAGGATGTGGCAGAACTCCCACTCGTCATATTCGATGCGCCATTTGCCCGGTGTCGCCTCCCAGACGCCGGCGTAGAGCCCGCCCTTCTCCTCATCGAGGTTCCAGGTCCGGAACTTCGGCTCGCCGGAGACGAGACGGTCCTCCGCCGGCGCGCCGTGCTCGGGCTCGACAAGCTCGGCGTCGATCTCGAGGAAATTCGCCATCCTTCACTCCAAAGAAAAACCCCGGCAGCGGGCGCTGCCGGGGTTCATTCTGCACGGGCGATCAGACCTTGGCCAGCGCCTGTTCGAGGTCGGCGATGATGTCCTTCACATCCTCGATGCCGACCGACAGGCGCACCGTGTCGGGGCCGGCGCCGGCCAGCGTCTTCTGCTCGTCGGAGAGCTGCCGGTGCGTGGTCGAGGCCGGGTGGATGACCAGCGACTTGGTGTCGCCGACATTGGCGAGGTGGGAGAAGAGCTCCAGCGACTCGACGAACTTCACGCCGGCCTCGTAGCCGCCCTTCAGGCCGAAGGTGAAGACCGCGCCCGCGCCAAGCGGCGAGTATTGCTTCTGCAGCTTGTTGTTCTTGTCGGACGGCAGGCCCGGATAGGAAACCCAGGAAACCTTGGGATGCGCCGCCAGCCATTCGGCCACACCTTGCGCATTGTCGCAGTGGCGTTGCATGCGCAACGGCAGGGTTTCCAGGCCGGTGAGGATGAGGAAGGCGTTGAAGGGCGAGATCGCCGGGCCGAAATCGCGCAGGCCGAGCACGCGCGCAGCGATGGCGAAGGCGAAGTTGCCGAAAGTCTCGTGCAGGACAATGCCGCCATATTCGGGACGCGGCTGGGAAAGCATCGGGTATTTGCCCGACTTCGACCAGTCGAAGGTGCCGCCGTCGACGATGACGCCGCCGATCGAGTTGCCGTGGCCGCCGATGAACTTGGTCAGCGAGTGGACGACGATGTCGGCGCCATGCTCGATCGGGCGCACGAGGTAGGGCGTCGCCAGCGTGTTGTCGACGATCAGCGGGATGCCGTGCTTGTGAGCGAGGTCGGCGAGCGCCTTGAGGTCGACGAACTCGCCGTTCGGGTTGGCGAGGCTTTCGACGAAGAGGAACTTGGTCTTGTCGTCGATCTGCTTCTCGAAGGTGGAGATGTCGTTGGTGTCGCCCCAGCGCACCTCCCAGCCGAAGCTCTTGAAGGCGTGGCCGAACTGGTTGATCGAGCCGCCGTAGAGGCGGCGGGCGGCGAGGAAATTCTCGCCTGAGGTAAGCAGCGTGTGCGCAACCAGCATCTGCGCCGCGTGGCCGGAGGCGACCGCAAGGCCTGCCGTGCCGCCCTCGAGCGCGGCGACGCGCTCCTCGAGCACGGCCTGGGTCGGGTTCATGATGCGGGTGTAGATGTTGCCGAACGCCTTCAGCCCGAACAGCGAGGCGGCATGGTCGGCGTCATCGAAGACATAGGAGGTCGTCTGGTAGATCGGCGTGGCGCGGGCGCCGGTCGCCGGATCGGGCTTGGCGCCGGCGTGGATGGCGAGCGTGTTGAAGCCCGGTTCTTGCTGGGACATTTTTTCCTCTCCAGGTCGTTTCGTGAAAATCTGCTACCAAGATGCGGGACCCTAGGGCCGATTGCAAAGAAGAAAATGTCGCCAGGGCCGTCGGGTTGAAACGGAACGGACACAAAATCCCGCTGTTTTAGGATGGCAATTCCGGCTCTATTTCTGGCGGATGCCGAAGCTCTGGAAGCCGGAGCGCATCACAGGCTTCTTCGACGACAGCACGCGCGAGTTGACGCCGTTCCAGGCGATCTCGCCGGAGAGCCGGCCGTATTCGATCTTGGGGCAGCGGTCCATCACGACCCTGATGCCCGCCGCCTCGGCGCGCGCGGCCGCCTCGTCGTGGCGGACGGTGAGCTGCATCCAGATCACCTTGGGGAGCGGGTCGAGCTTCAGCGTCTCGTCGACGATGCCAGGAACCGCATCGGACGCGCGAAAAATGTCGACCATGTCGATGGGTGCGGGAATGTCCTCTAGTCGCGCATGGAACTTCGCGCCGAGTATGTCCCTGCCGGCCTCCCTCGGATTGACCGGATAGACATTAAATCCCTTGTCCAGCAGGTATTTCAGCACGAAGAAGCTGGGCCTTACGTCGTTGGCCGAGGCGCCG
>Ga0233385_1000392_pt1 | contig 23515 bp, 27 predicted proteins | sample ElkDunMinimDraft_16_FD_191543 | JGI IMG/M metagenome (GOLD analysis project Ga0233385, IMG submission 191543) | Fecal eukaryotic communites from dung pellets of Tule Elk in California, USA - Elk Dung G36 | ecosystem: Host-associated > Mammals > Digestive system > Large intestine > Fecal | place...
AGACGACCGGCGCCACTGCATCATCTGGACGCCGCCGAAGAAGCCGAAGGAGTTCTACGCCGAGCTGCTGCGCGAGATCGAGACCGGCGGCGTTGAGGCGCTGCACGAGCACCTCTTGCACCTGGACCTCGGCGACTTCAACCCCGGCACCCTCCCGCCCGACACCGAAGCCAAGCGCGAGCTGATCGACCTGGCGCAGGACAGCCCGGTGGAATTCATCGACGCGGTCTTCCGGGTGGACTTCCCTCAGCTCATCGCCGACGGCGCGGTGCTGGCCGGGCTGACGCAGGACTGGTTCGAGGTCTACCGCCACTGGTGCGGCCAGGTGGGGGTCAAGCCCGCGTCGCTGAAGCGGTTCGTCAACGCGATCGAGAAGAAGCGGGGCATACGCGCAGATCGCAAGCGCTACCTCGTCGAGGCGGAATTCGAGATGCCAGAGAAGGTGGGGCCGCACAGCGTGCTCACCTTCGGGGCCCAACCTCCCGAAGGCGCCGACGAAGCCGTCTGGCTCGGGCGCCAGGTGTCCGCGCTCAAGCTGCGCCTGGGCGCGCTGAAGGGGTCGCGATGACCTGCCACGTGCCTGTGCGGCCACCGTCCCCGCACAGTGCGGGCACCTGTGCGGGCAGAAATGGCGCTATGACGCGCCTGTGCGGCCTGTGCGGGCAGATTGCGCGCCCGCGTACGCGAGGGGCGCTCCGCCAGTGCGCCCACCCGCGCCCGCGCATGCGCGCACACGGAACGTACGCCGCACACGCCGCACATGCCGCACAGGCCCGCGTGATCAGGCACTTGCGCGCTGCGCTGCCCGCACACGTGCCCGCACCGCCCGCGCCGATGCCGCACAGGCCGGGTCGCGGGCGCGCGCACGACCTTCTCGCTTCGACCCTCGAAAAGAAAATGGAAGGAGCCCGCCTCGATGGCTGAGCCACGGCATCTGCCCGACACCCTGGGGTACCGCGAGTTTGCGACGCTCATGGGATTCCGGCCCAGCTACGTCACCGAGCTCAAGGGCAAGGGCCACCTGGTGCTGACCGACGATGGCCGCCGCGTGCGCGTCGCCGAGAGCCGCCGGCTGTTGGCCGACCTGGCCGACCCAACGAAGTCCGGCGTCGCGGCCCGCCACGCGGCTGCGCGCGGCGCGGCGAGCCCATCCCCCTCCATCGCCCAGGAGGAGGTGCAGGGCGCCGCCGGCGGCGACGAGGAGGGCGGGGACCGCTCGCCCGTTCCCTACAGCGACCCGCTGGCCATCCGCCGTGCCCGCGCCCAGGCCGAGCGCGAGGAGGCCGCCCTGCGCAAGGCGCTGCGCGAGGAACAGCAGGAGCTCGGCGAGCTGCTGCAGCGCGAGGACGTGCTGGCGGTGATCGCGGATGCCATCACCACGCTGCGCACCGGGCTGGAGAACCTGCCGACCACCTTGTCGGCCTCGCTGGCCGCCGAGACCGCGGAAGAGCGCTGCCGCGTGATCCTGGCCAACGGCATCGAGCACGCGCTTGAGGAGCTGAGCCGCAAGTGCAGCGCCGTCGGAAAGCAACCCTGACCACAGACTGGCGCAATCCCGCGCCACCACACGGAGAACCGAAATGATCAATCTCAAGAAGCATCTCGAACTGCTGGGTTGCCGCGTGAAGGACCGCGTGACCGGCTTCACCGGCGTCGCGGCCAGCGTGACCTTCGATCTGTACGGCTGCATCCAGGCGATCGTCAATCCCGGAATGGGCAGTGACGGGAAGTTGCAGGAACCCCAATGGTTCGACGTCAACCGCCTCGAGGTGTTGGACGCCGAGCCCGTGATGGAACGCCCCCAGTTCGATTGGTCGCCGGCAGCGGTTTCAGCTGGTGCCAAGGGTTCTGGTGAACGGCCGTCCTACACGCCCCGCTGATCAGTTCCCGTGACCTACGCCGCCGCCCGCCCCCTGATCTTCCAGACCGTCGCGAAAGCCATCGCGCCGCGCAAGCCCATGCGCGTCAGCGAGTGGGCGGAGGCCAAGCGGATCCTGTCCACCAAGGGCAGCCAGAACGCGGCGCAGTGGCGCAACGAGACCAACCCGCTCCAGGTCGAGATCATGGACTGCTTCAGTGCGCGCAGCCCGGTGCGCGACGTGGTCGCGCGCCTGCCGATCCAGTTCGGCAAGAGCGAGATCGAGACCAACATCCTCGGCTACACCATGTGCGAGAACCCGATGCCGATCATCGTGGCGCTGCCGGCCGAGGTCTCCATGAACAAGTGGATCGACCAGAAGCTCAACCCGCTGATCGAGGAGACACCGGCCATCCAGGCGGTGCTGACCAGCATGTCCAGCCGCGAGGCGTCCAACCGGCGCACCTTCAAGGACTTCCACGGCGGCCAGCTGTACGTGGAGCACGCCGGCAACCCGGTGCGGCTGAAGTCCACCTCCGCCGGCATGGTGCTGGCCGACGAGTTCAGCAGCTTCGCATCGCTGCTCAAGTCCGGCGACGACCCGGCCGAGATGCTCGACGGTCGCACCTCCGCCTTCCCCTCGAAGTACAAGCGCCTGAAGGTGGGCACGCCCGAGATCGCCGGCCGCTGCCGCATCACCGAGCTGTACGACAAGTCCGACCAGCGCCGCTACCACGTGCCGTGCCCGGACTGTGGCCACGAGCAGCCGCTGGAATGGAGCGGCCTGCAGTGGACGCCCGACGGTATGCACGCCTGGTACGTCTGCCGCGAGTGCGGCGTGGTGATCGAAGAGCACCAGAAGACGGCGATGATCGCCCGCGGCCGCTGGGTCGCCGAGAACCCGGGCGCGCGGGTCCGCGGCTACCACGCCAACGCCCTCTACTACCCGATCGGCCTGGGCCCACGGTGGGTGGAGCTGGTGGCAATGTGGCGCGACGCCCAGGGCGACCCGGCGAAGCTCAAGACCTTCATCAACGACCGCCTGGCCGAGCCGTGGGAAGACCCATCCATGCGCGCGGTGAAGTTCAACATCATCGCCGACCGCGCCGAGCCGCTACCGCTCAAGCCGGTGCCCAACTGGGTGCTGGCCGTCACCGCAGGCATCGACACGCAGGACAACCGGCTGCCGGTGCAGATCGTCGGCTGGGGCAGGGGGATGACGTGCTGGCCGATCGACTACGTGGAGCTGCCCGGCGACCCAAACGAAGACGAGGTGTGGACGGCGCTCACCGCGCTGCTCAACGCCCCGATTGAGCGCGCCGACGGCGCCGTGCTGCGCGTCGACGCCGCACTGCAGGACATGCTGGGCCATCGCACCGAGGCAGTGAAGGCCTACGTGCGCCAGAAGCGTGTGCGCCGCCTGGTGGCCGGCTTCGGTGCCACCGCCAACAACGCCCCGTCCCTGGGCAAGGCCAAGCTGCACGACATCAACTACCGCGGCATGGTCGACAAGCGCGGGGTTCACGCCTACCCGGTGGGCACCGTGGCCATCAAGCACCACCTGTTCGCCATGGTCAGCACCGACGCCGACAAGCCGGCCGAGGAGCGCAAGGTGCGCTTCAGCGACGAGCTGAGCCGGGAGTACTTCGGCGGCCTGGTGTCGGAGACCTACGACCCCCGGAAGAACCGGTTCGAGAAGATCCGTGGCACCCCGCGCAACGAGCCGCTGGACACCTGGGTGTACGCCTACGCCGCCGCGCTGCACCCGGAGCTCCGCCTGCACCGGTGGACCAAGGCCAATTGGGACGTGCGAGAGGCGCAGGTGCTGGCCAGTATCCAGCGGCCTGCCGCCAATGATGATTCCCGTGAAACACCGGCGCCGGCGGCGCGGGCAGCCCCGCGCCCGCAGGATTCCCGTGGAACACGTCCGCGCCCGCGCGGCTTCGATGCAAAGGATGGGTGGTCGCTATGAGGCGCAAGCCACGTGAGACGGAACAGCAGCTGCGAGCGCGCATCTTCGACGCGCTGATCCGGGATATCGGCATCAGCGAGCGGATGGCGCAGCCGTTCGTGGATTCGGTGATGCGCTGCTTCGCTGGAGAGCAGCCGTACTTCCCGGCGCGCCCTCGCGAGTACCCGGTGATGCACATCAGGGCTGCCCTGGAGCGGGGCATCCCAGTCAAGCGGGTGCTGCAGGACTTCGAGCTCAGTCGCAGCCTGCTGCACAAGCTGTTCCCCGGCGGGCTGCCAAAGGGCGAAACGGCCGCCAATGACGACTGATTCCACGCTTTCAATGAAGATGGAGACAACGCGGTTTTTTTCTCCCGCGTAATCAGCTAGTTGCGTCGGCCACTGTCCACGGTTTTGTTTAGAACGTGGACAGCCAAAGCCCCACGCTGTTCGTATGGCAACAGCGCAGGAAATGGTCGAGTTCTACACGCAAGCCGAGCAGCGCGTGCTGCAGGGTCAGCGCGTGCGGCATGGCGATCGTGACCTGACCCTCGCCGACCTGGAGCAGATCCGCGCCGGCCGCCGTGAATGGCAGGCGCGCGTGGACGCCGAAGGGCGCCGCGGCCGCGCAGGCTGGGCCAACGCCGATTTCGGCGGGGTGACCTGATGGGCACCGCAGTCGTCGCCCGTGAGCGCCTAGGTTCGGTGCTGGCCGCCGACAAGCAGGTGAGGGTGGTCGAAGCCCGCGCCGCCGACGTCATCGCGGCGAAGGACGTGCGCATTCGCCAGCTGGACGAGCAGGTGCGGATCACCGCCCGCGCCCACGAAGTCACCCGCCCATCGCGCCACCGCAAGCTGGCGCGCGACTGGGGCAGCGGCAACGCCATCGTCGGCATGGACGCGCGCCAGCTGCGCGACCAGGCGCGCCACCTCGAGCGCGACCTCGACCTCGCCGACAACGCGCTCAACGTGCTGGTGCAGAACACCGTGGGCAGCGGCATCGACGTGCTGGCCGCGCCGCGCCTGCCGGGCCAGCCGATCAACCGCGCGCTCGCCGAGCAGATCGACGACCTGTGGGACAGCTGGTGGGACGCGCCCGAGGTCACCCGCCTGCACGACTACGGCGCCTGCCAGCAGCTGCTGGCCCGCACCTGGTTCCGCGATGGCGAGGCCTACTACCAGGACCTGCTGGGCCCGGTTGCCTTCCTCGAGCATGGCACCGACGTGCCCTACAGCATCGAGATGATCGAGCCGGACATGATCCCGCTCGACCTCACCGACCCCTCGCGCAACATCCTGCAGGGCGTGGAGCGCAACGCCTGGGGCCGGCCCATCGCCTTCCACGTCTACAAGCATCACCCGGGCGAAGGCCTGGGCTGGAATGCCGAGACCAAGCGCGTCGGCGCCGACGTACTGCACGGCATCCGCAACCTCAAGCGCCTGCACCAGGTGCGCGGCCTGTCGGTGTTCGCATCGTCCATGTCCCGCTTCGAGGACGTGAAGGACTACGAAGAGTCGGAGCGCATCGCGGCCAAGGTGGCCGCGTCGATGTGCGCCTTCATCAAGAAAGGCAACCCCGACCGCTACGGCGAGAACGGCGGCGGCCTGGTGGGCGAGATGACCATCGCGGAGCCCGGCGACCGCAGCCTGCGCATGGCGCCCGGCATCGTCTTCGACGACCTGTTGGCCGGCGAGGACATCGGCACCATCGCCAGCAACCGCCCCAATCCCAACGCCGCCACCTGGCGCAAGGAGCAGCTGCGCGCCGCTGCCGGCGGTATCGGCGTGAGCTACAGCAGCCTGTCGCTGGACTACAACGGCACCTATTCCGCGCAGCGCCAGGAGCTGGTGGAAAAGTGGGGCGGTTACCTGATCCTGGCCGAGCGTTTCATCGCCATGGCGGTGCGCAAGCAGCGCATGCGCTTCATCGAGGCGGCGCTGCTGGCTGGCAAGATCCGCGCCCCGCGCGGTTGGCAGCTCAAGCACATCGCGGCCAGCACCTACGTGCGCCCGGTGATGCCGTGGATCGACCCGCTGAAGGAAGCCTACGCACGCGGCGAGGCAGAGGATCGCGGCTGGACATCGCCGCAGCAGAACACCCTGCAGTACGGCAACAACCCCGAAGAGGTGGCGCGGCAGATCGAGGACTGGCGCGAGCGCGGCGCGGGCCCGCAGCCGCCGGCAAACGCCGAGGTCGATGCCTCCACCCGCGCCGGCATCCGCGCCACCGCCATCACCGCAATGCTGAGGAACTGACATGCGCAAGACCGTGCTCGCGCTCGCACTGGGCACCATCCAGGCCGATGCCGGCAATGGCACCTCCAGCGGCTACTTCAAGGTGGTCGCAGCGTCCGACGATGTGGCCGAGGTCTACGTGTACGGCGCCATCGGCCCGTCGATCTTCCTCGACTCCGTCTCTGCCCGCCAGCTGGCGAAGGACATCGCGGCCATCTCCGCGAAGACCATCCACGTGCGCATCAACAGCGAGGGCGGCGTGGTGCCCGATGGCATCGCCATCTACAACGCGCTCAAGTCGCACTCCGCGCGCAAGGTGGGCTTCGTGGACGGGCAGGCGGCGTCAATCGCGTCGCTGGTGCTAATGGCCTGCGATGACGCGGTTGTCTATCCGACGTCGCTGGTCATGGTGCACGCGCCGGCCACGTTCGCCATGGGCAACGCCGCCGACTTCCGCGAGTTCGCCGAAACGCTCGAGACCCACGCCCGTGCCATGGCCGAGGCCTACGTGGCCAAGACCGGCAAGGACGCGGAGATCCAGAAGCTGCTGAGCGACGGCCGCGACCACTGGTACACCGGCGCCGAGGCCGTCGACTTCGGATTCGCCGACCGGCTGGAAGAGGCTTCGCCGCGGGCCGTGGCTGCCGAGGCCGCCAGCGTCGTCGCCATGACCAGCTACCTGGCCGCAGTGGAGCGGGCGCCGGCGCCCATCACCGCGTGCCTGCGCACGCACATCACCGCAACGCTCACCCCCCACGTCTTCGCCTCGTTGCCCGAGGTGTCACAGCAGGCCGTGATCGGCCAACTCGAGGATCCCACCATGAAGCAGCGCTACAACGATCTACTCATCCTCGCGACGGCCGGCAACACCCCGGCGGCCGGCGTGCAGGCCACGGCGGGCGCGCCCGCCGCGCCGGCTGCCCCCGCCACGCCCGCGGCACCTGCCGCCCCGGTCGTCGCCGCCGCACCCGCCGCGCCGGCCGACCCGTTCGCGCAGATCCGCGCCCGCAACACCGACATCCGCGCCCTGGCCGAGCCGCACCTGGCCAACCCGCAGGTGCGCGCGTACGTGGACGGCGTGATCGCCGACGCCAATCCGGCCATCACCGCCGACGTGGTGGGCCGCCAGATCCTGGCGATGCTGGCCACCGGCGCCGCACCGATCGCGGGTACCGCCACGGTCACCGCCGGCGCGGACCAGCGCGACCAGACGCGCGCCGCGATGCTCAATGCCATCCAGGCCCGTGCGGGTACGGCACCGCCCGATGCGCAGAACCCGTACCGCGGCCATTCGCTGAGCGAGATCGCCCGGGACTGCGTGGTGGCAGCCGGCGTCGACGTGCGTGGCCGCGACCGCATGGAGGTCGTGGGCCTGGCCTTCACCCATTCCACCTCTGACTTTCCGGGCCTGCTCGGTGATGCGTCCCGCCGCGCGGTGCTGCAGGGCTTCGAAGAGGTGGATACGTCCCTCGAACAGTTCACCGCTGACGCGAGCGTGCCGGACTTCAAGCCCACCACGCTGGTCGGCCTCGGCAGCTTCAGCAATCTGCTGCAGGTGCCGGCGGGGGGCGAGTACAAGTACGGCACCTTCAGCGAGCAGGGTCAGAAGCTGCAGGTGGTCACCTACGGCCGCCTGTTCTCGATCACCCGCCAGGCGATCATCAACGATGACCTCGGCATCTTCAGCGAAGTGCCGCGCAAGATGGGCCGGGCCGCGCGCCGCACCATCGTGCAGGCCGTGTGGAATCTGGTCACCAGCAACCCGGTGCTGGCCGACGGCAACACGCTGTTCCACGCATCGCGCGGCAACCTGCTCACCGGTGCCGCGATCAGCACCCAGAGCGTCGACGCGATGCGCGTGGCCGCCGCGAAGCAGAAGGACGCGGACGGCAACATCATCCGCATGCCCCTCAACCGTCTGCTCACCCCGGTGGCGCTGGGCGGCCTGGCCCGCACGGTGCGCGCGAGCCAGTACGAGGTGTCGGGCAGCAAGAACCTGACCACGCCGAACATCGTGCAGAACACGTTCGAGGTGATCGACGACGCCCACCTCGACGAGGACAGTGCGGCCGCCTGGTATGGCGTGGTGGATCCCAACTACGCCGCGGCGATCGTCATCGCCTATCTCAACGGCAACAAGCAGCCGTACCTCGAGCAGCACGAGGGTTTCACCGTCGACGGCGTGGCCTGGAAGGTGCGCATCGACGCCCAGCCTGGCATCGGCGAGCCCAAGGGCATCTACAAGAACCCCGGCGCGTGACGGGAAGGGGGTGAGGGCGGGCCACCGGCCACCCTTGCCCTGGTCTCGCAGCACAAGCCTCCATCCCCTCGCATCACCGGAGAATCACCATGAAGAACTTCCACCAGGATGGCCGCGTGCTGGATGTCACGCTCGCGGCCGATGTCGCCAGCGGCGGCATCGTCTCGCAGGGCCGCCTGTTCGGGGTGGCCGTGACCAACGGCAAGACTGGAGACGTCGTCGCCGTGCACGTGGAGGGCGTGGTCCGCCTCCCCAAGCTCGGTACCGCGGTCATCGCCGCCGGCGACCCGCTCACCTGGGACGTCAACCCCGGGCGCGTGATCGTGGCTTCGGCCGCAACTGGCGACGTCGAGAACTTCGGATATGCCGTCGAGGCGGCGGGCAACGGCACCACCGAAGTGCTGGTGCGGCTGTGCCCCGGCATGGGCGTGCCGAAGCCGGCGTAAGGCTACGGGGCCGTCGCCGCCAGGGATGGTTGGGCGGCGACGGATTATCTTCAGAGGTCGGGCAGGGGCGATGAGCGAATCAGCGATGCACGTCGAAGACGCCATGGATTCGAAGCTGGCCAAGACCTTCGTACGGGTCTGCGTGTGGCTGGCGCCGTTCGTCATCGGCGCCTTCGGCTACTTCATCAGCGCGCAGCTCGGCGACATCAAGAAGCTGCAGCACGAGCAGAAGCAGCTGCAGCAGGACCAGGCAACCAAGCACGAACAGGTGGCCAGCGACGTCAAGGTGCTCAAGGCCACGCTGGACAACGGCGTCATCTGGCGAATCACCGAACTCGAACGCCGACTCAACACCGTGGAACAGGCCACGAAGACCCCATGACCGACCAGTTCCGTACCTTCATCGACCGGCTGCTCGCCCACGAGGGCGGCTACTCGGCCGACCGCAACGACCCGGGCAACTGGACCGGCGGCGCCAAGGGCGTCGGCCAGCTCAAGGGCACGAAGTTCGGCATCGCCGCCAACACGTACCCCACGCTCGACATCAAGAACCTGACGCGCGAGCAGGCGATCGAGATCTACCGCCGGGACTTCTGGCTGCGCGCCAGATGCGACCAGCTGCCGCGCGCCGTCGCCTTCCAGCTGCTGGACGGCGCGGTGAACAGCGGGATCGGCCAGGCCGCCCGCTGGCTGCAGCGCGCCGCGAGCGTGGCCGACGACGGGCTGATCGGCCCGATGACGCTGGCCGCCGTCAAGCGCATGGACCCCAACGACCTGGTGCTGCGCTTCAACGCCCAGCGCCTGGACTTCATGACCCGGCTCAAGAACTGGCCACACCACGGCGCGGGCTGGGTGCGCCGCATCGCCGCAAATCTCAACCACGCCGCCACCGACAACTGAGGTCACCTATGAACTGGATCCTGTCGCTTTTCCTCATCACCCTCGCCGTGCTGGCGTGGATCTTCTACGACAAGTTCACCAAGCGCGGCGCAGTGCCGCTGCAGTCCGCGTTCAAGAGCTACACCGCGTGGCTGGCCACCCTGGGCGTGCTGCTGGGCGAGTACCTGGTCGCGCTGTTCCAGTGGGGCGCGCAGCAGGTCGACTTCCTGCAGGCACAGTTCGGCACCTTGCTCGCGGAGCCATCGCTCGGCGCGTTCGTGCAGCTGGCCAGCGGCGTGTTCCTGCTACTGCGGCTGAAAGGGCAGGGCCTGCCCGCATTCAAGCTGCCGTCCTACCCGGACCCCGCGGACCAGGCGGGCGCCTGACGCCATGACCGGCCTGCTCGCCAAGCTGACGGTGACGCCACTGCTGTGGGCCTGCGGCGTGCTGCTGGTGGCCGTCGCCGCGCTTGGCGTGCGGGTGCACATGCTGGGCGCCAGCGTCGACGCCGCCGAATCCGCTACGCAGGCCGCCGCGGCCCGCGCGGACCAGCACGTCGCCGAGCGCGACGCCTGGAAGCAGGCTGCGCGCGCCCTACAGGGCGCGGCCACGAAGTGGGAAACCGCCTTCGCCACCATGCAGACCCTGCTTAAGCAGGCGCAGGGCGAAGCCCGCCGCCTCGACCAGGCGGGCCGCGACGCCATCGCCGCGGCGCACGCGCGCGAGGCAGAAGCCAACCGCGCCCTTGCCGCCTGGACGCAGCGCTACGCCGACCAGGTGCGTGTCGGCGACTGCGCCGCCGCGCTCAACGCCGTGCAGCGGGCCTGCCCGGCGTTTGGAGGCTACTGACCATGCGCCTGCTCACCGCCATCGCCCTCGCCGCCGCCCTGTCCGGCTGCTGCCGCGACCGCCACGACCTCAAGCCCGACCTGCCGGACGCAGGCACCGTCGTCGCGCCCGAGATCGTCGTGGTCGAAAAGCGCGTGTACGTGCCCATCCCGGCCGCCATCACCCGGCCCGAGCCGATCGCAGAGGGGCCCATCGCCCAATGCTTCGAAGTCGCCGCCCAGCGCCGCGCCGCCCTCGAGCGCGCGAACGCAAAGATCGCCCAGTGCGCCGCGGTGCAGGGCACCGAGGTGACCCCGTGACGGGCGCTCACTTCGAGACCTTCGCCGATCGCGCCGGCGCCTGGCGCTGGCGCCTGGTCGCCGCCAACGGCCGCGTCGTCGCCGTGGGCGAGGCGCACACGCGCGAGCGCGACGCCCGCCGGGCAGCGCTCACCGTGGCCAGGCTGGCGCCGGGCGCCAAGGTGGTGCAGGCATGAGCGTCCCCCTCCGCATCGAAGTCGACGCCGACGGCATGCTTGCGCGCCAGTTCACCGAGCTGGAGCGCAGCCAGCTGCCGTTCGCCGCCATGCAGGCCAGCAACGCGGTGGCATTCGAACTGCGCAACACCTGGAAGACGACGGCGCAGCGCGTGTTCGACCGGCCCACGCCGTTCACCACCAACGCCATCCTGTACCGCAAGGCCACGAAGGCGCAGCCCTTCGCCGAGGTCTTCATCCGCGACGAGGCGGCCAAGGGCACGCCGCCGGCCAAGTACCTGCTCCCGCAGGTCGAGGGGGGCAGCCGCCGGCCGAAAGGCATGGAGGCGCTGCTGCGCTCCAGCGGCGGTGGCGGCCAGGCCTGGCTGCCCGCCGGGATGTTCGCGGTGCCGGGCAAGGGCGCAGACTTGGACGGCTACGGCAACGTGCCATCGCGCGTGGTGCGGCAGATCATCTCGCAGCTCGGCGCTGGGCGCGAAGCCGGCTACGTGTCCAACGAGAGCGAAAAGTCGCGCACGCGCCGCAAGCGTCGCGGCGGCTCCGACTATTTCGTCCTGCGCAGAAAGCGCGGCAACCTTCTGCCCGGCATCTACCGCCGCCGCGAGATGGCCGCCGGCGACGCCGCGCGCCGCGCCATCGGTGCGCGCAGCCGTATCGACAGCATCTTCATCTTCGTCCGCAAGCCGGTTTACCGGAAACGCTTCGACATCTTCGGCCTCGCCCAGCGGCAGTGGAACAAGCTCATGCCGTTCTTCTTCAACCGCGAGCTGGCCAAGGCCGTGCAGAGCGCCACGCTGCGGGGGCGCCGATGAGCCAGCGCGCCTTCATGCAGGCTTTCGACGCGGCGGCATTCAGCCTCTTCGCGACAGCCGGCCTCGCCGACGCTGCCGAGTACCTGGCGCCAGATGCCGCCCCCGGCACGCTGCCCGCGCCGTGCACGGTGCTGGTGGACCGCGACGTGGAGGACTTCGGCGACGAGGTCGCGCCCGTCTCCACCTTCCGCACCCGTATCACCTTCCAGCGCCTCGAGGTGACGGCGGAGGAGGGCGGCGTCGTGTCCCTGCTCGACGCGGCTGGCCTGGTGACCGAGGTGTTCACCCTCGCCCAGCGTACGCGCCACGACGAAGGCATCAGCGCCTGGTGGGTGCAGCATGGCTAGCCCGCGCGCCGTCTACTTGGACTGCATCGCCCAGTGCATGCGGCAGATCCGGCAGTCCGGTGGCTACAACACCAATGCGGGCCTGTCGGTGACGCTGGAGCCCACGCCTAAGCTGGCGGAGAGCGACGAGGCGTTCATCGCGGTGGTGTGGTCGCGCCAGGCGCGCGCGACTGAACCGGCGGTGTCGCGCACGTCGCGCGCGACAACCGTCGACATCATCGCGCGCATGCCGTCCACGCTCACCGACGCGCGCGCGCGCCTTGACCTGATCGTCGAGGACATCGAATCGGCGCTCGCGCGGCAGGAAGTGCGCTTCCCGGTCGGCTACCAGTTTCCCCAGTACCAGTCCGCCGAACCGCTGGTGCCGCCCGCAGGCGCGGCGTGGGTCGGCGTGCAGGTCACCGTCACCGGCCACATCCCCATCCACGCCACCACCTGACCCGCCGCCCGGCGCGGCAACACCCGAGGAACCCACGATGGACGATTACAGCTACCTGGGCAGCGGCAAGATCTACATCCGCGAGTTCGGCGCAGCCGCGGCGATGCGCGAGATCGGCAACTGCTCCGCCCTCAGCTTCAGCCCGCAGACCAACACCCTGTCCCTGCCGGACCACACCAAGCCCGGCGGCGGCACCCGCAACCGCGTCGATCGCGTGGGCGATGTGGAGATCAGCCTGACCTTCCACGACTTCGAAGGCGCCAACTTCGCCGACTTCCTGCGCGGCACCGTGGCCGAGGTGACGGCGGGCAGTGTCACCGCCGAGGCGGTCGTGGCCTACAAGGGAGGCTTCACGCCGTTGGCGCGAGCTGCCGCCGCAATCACCGCCGTGGAACCCGCGGGCGGCGGCACCGCGTACGTGGAGGGCACCGACTACATCGTGCAGGACGGCGGGATCTTCATTCCGACCACGTCCACGATTCCGGCGCCCACTGCCGGCGCCGCCAACATCGAAGTGGACTACAGCCATGGCGCGGCGCAGGTGACCCAGGCCTTCGTCGCCTCGGCCAAGCAGTACCAGCTGCTGTTCGCGGGCCTCAACGAGGGGCGCAGCGGCAAGCGCGTGCGCGTGCGGGCGCACAAGGTGAGCGGGGGCGTGCTGCAAGAGCTGGCGCTACTGGGCGAGCAGTACGGTGCCGGCACCGTCACCGGCGCGCTGCTGGCCGACACCACCAAGGGCGCGGGCCTGTCGCAGTACTTCACGATCGAGATCGAGAAGTGATGGAGGGCATGGCCGAAGTCAGGGCGCTCGCGGGCGCCGGCACGGCGGTCGAGTTCCGCGGCGAGCGGCTGGATATCCAGCCGCTCCGCTTCGGCCAGGCGCTGGAGATCATCGCCGCCGCCGCGCCGCTGGTGGAGGGACTGGTGGCCTACGCGTCGCAGTCGGGGCTGAACGACGACATCGTGTTTTTCGCCGGGATGCTGGCCAAGCACGGCGACCAGGTGCCGCGCGTGCTGTCCATCGCGAGCGGCCGGGACGCCGAGTTCATCAAGGGCGGCGACCTGGCCGAGACGCTGGAGCTGTGCGGCACTGTCTACGAGGTGAACCGCGATTTTTTCGACCAGCGCCTCGCCCCGCTGTTCGCAAGGTGGCGGGTGCGCCTGCAGGGGCCGGAAAGAAGCGATGGGGCTGGGCCGACACCGTCCACTTCCTGATCGCGCACGGCCACACCCGCGCGGACGTGTACGACATGACGTTTGCGCAGCTGCGGCTCTACACCCGGGCCGCGGCGCGACTGTACCGCGAGCAGCTGCGCGACCAGGCCATCAACGCCCGCGCCGCGCAGTACGACAAGGATTCCTGGAAGAAGTACCTGAAGGCCTTCGATGAATAGCCGCCCCAACCTCCGCGTCCGCATCTCCGCAGACTTGGCCGACATCCGCCAGGGCCTGGGCATGCTGCGCGGCGAGCTGGCGAAGGTGCAGCAGGGCGCGGCGCGCGTGCGGCCGCCGGATACCAGCGGCTGGAGCAAGGGCCTCGCCGCTGTGCGCAGCCAGCTGCTCGGCATCGTGTCGCTGTACGGCGCCATGCGGGCGGGCGGGGCGTACATCAGGCTCGCGGACGAGGCGGCCAGCCTCTCGGGGCGCCTGCGCCTAGCCACCAAGAGCCAGCAGGAGTTCACCAAGGCCCAGAAGGAGACGTTCCGCATCGCGCAGGACACCTCGGCGGAGTGGGGGTCCATCGTCGCTCTGTATGCGCGGCTGAGTCAGACAACCAGCCTCGCCCAAGAGGACATCCTCGGGCTGACGAAGACCATCAGCCAGTCCTTCGCGGTGTCGGGCGCTGATTCCGTAGAGACGGCGAACGGCATCCGCCAGTTGTCGCAGGCCATTGCTGGCGGCGTGCTTCGGGCGGAAGAGTTCAACACCATTGTGGATACGAACGGGCGCTTGGTTCAGGCGCTCGCCGACGAACTTGGTATCCACTCCGGCCAGGTTCGCCAGTACGTCAACGACGGGAAGGTCAGCAGCGAGATTCTGCTGCGCGCCATTCGTAACAGTGCGCAAGTGATGGGGGAGGAATTCTCTCGTCTGCCGCTCACCGTGGCCAAGGCCACGCAGCAGGTCCGCAACGCGCTGCTCAAGCTCGTAGGCGACACCGACGCCGCCGGTGGGGCCAGCAAGGAGCTGGCGGAGGCGATCGCCGACATGGCCCGCGTGCTGGAATCCGACGACACGAAGCGCGGCTTCGGCGAGATCGTCAACGCGTTGTCCGCCATCGTCGAGTTCAGCACCAAGGCCGCAGCCATGGTGGGCAAGCTGAACCGGGAGGTGAAGGACCTCTCCGGCGTCAGCCTGCCCAAGTGGGCGCAGGCCTCGCTCATGGCGCTGAGCGGCAACATCCCGGGCGCGGTGAATGCCTACGCGTCCGGCCGCAACCCGCCGCCCGACTTCAGCAACGTCATCACCGGCGCGGCTGGCGGCGGCGCTGGTGGCCGTCCGGGCGGTGGCGGTGGCGGTGATCCCGCCAAGGCCATCGCCGCCTCCAACGCGCTGCTGCGCGATTCCGTGCAGCGGGCGCTGGCCGAGCTCGACCAGCTCTATAAGGGCCACGAGATCGGCATGCGCGAGTACTTCGCCTCGCGCCAGCAGCTGCAGGAACAGGCCATCGACCTGCAGATCGATCAGGCGCGCAACGAACTGGCCGTCACCAAGGACTTGGGCAAGCGCCGTGACCTGGAGGAGCAGATCCAGATTCTGCTGCGCGACCGCGCCGACGTGGCAGCGCAGGCCGCACGGGAGGAGCGAGCGGCCAGTGACGAGCTGATCGACAAGCTGGGCGATCTGAAGGCCACGATCGCCGAGCTGGACGGCGACCACGTGCGCGCGGCGCGGATCCGCATCGAAAGCGAGTTCCTCGATCTGTTCAAGCGCCTGCGCGCCGAGAGCGATTCGGCGGGCGAGGCCATGGCGCGCAACCTGGTGGACCGGCTGGTGCGCAAGGCGCAGACGGACGCCATCGCCAGCGCCGCCAGCGGCATCACCTCGCGTCTGTCGTCGGAGGAGACGTCGGTCAGCGCGCAGGTGGATGCCGGCATGCTCGGCTTCGTGGAGGGCGAGGAGCGTCTGCGCGTCGCGCGGCTGGCCGCCATGGAGCAGCTGGCCGAGCAGATACGCCTGCAGCGCCAGGTGATGGCCATGATGGAGCCCGGCAGCCCGGAGCATTCCGCGGCGCTGCAGGGCCTGCACGACCTGGAGGCGGGCTATGCCAACGTCGCCGGCTCCGTCGACGTGTTCCGCAACCAGGTCAAGGATGTCGCCACCGACGCGCTCACCGGTCTCTTCATGGATCTGGTGGAAGGCACCAAATCCGCCGGCGAGGCCCTGCGCGACTTCGTGCGCAACTTCGCGCTGGGCATGGCGCAGATCGCAGCGCGGGCGCTGGCCACCTTCCTGGTGCTGCAGATGCTGGACGCCATCTACCCGGGCCTGGGAAAGACGACCGCGGCCATGATGAGCGCGGGACAGAACCACGCCGGCGGCACCGCCGGTCAGGTGGGCGGCGTGCGCCGCTGGATCCCGGAGGCGATGCTGGGCGTGGCGCCGCGCTACCACAACGGCGGCATCGCCGGCGCCCCGCCGCTGAAGCACAACGAGGTGGTGTCGGTGCTGGAGCGCGGCGAGACCATCCGCACCCAGCAGCAGGAGCGCGCCCTGCAGGGCCAGCTGGATGCGGGCACAGGCAAGGTTCGGGTAGCGCGTCCCATCGTCGCGATTGGCGATCGGGCTGTTGCTGACGCGATGGCGGGCGCCGCCGGCGAAGACATCACCATCACCCACGTGCGCAACAACTGGGATGCCCTGGTCAATGGCGCTCGCTGATCCGGTCCCCTGGACCTTCTTTGCCGGCGGCGAGTACTCGGAGCAGCTGGACTCGCGCACCGACATCCTGCGCGCCGCCACCGGGCCCGAGCAGCGCATCAAGCTGCGGACGGAGCCGCACGTGCAGCTGACGTTCGACGGGCTGGCAGAGGGCGATGAGCGGCGCTGGCTGGAGAACCTGCTCAACGCCAATGGCGACGGCCGCTGGTGGGTGCCGTGGCCGATGGAGGCGCAGGCGTTGGCCGCGCCGCTGGCTTCGGGCGCGTCGGCCATCTCGGTGGACACGCGCTGGCGCCACTTCGCCGCCGGCGGCCAGGCGTTGCTGCTGGGCGCCACGCCGCGCAGCTGGGAGCTGGTGCAGATCGACGCGCTGGACGACGACAGCCTGATCCTGGTGGACCCCACCGCGGCCGCGTGGCCAGCGGGCACGGTGGTGGTGCCGGTGTTCCTGGCGCGGCTGGTGGACATGCTCGAGATCCCGCGATTCACCGGGGAGGCTGGCGCCTACCAGGCCAAGTTCCGCGCCGACGAGGCCATCGCGTGGCCGGCCGACGTCGGCAGCGTGGCCTATCGCGACCAGCCGGTGCTGTCGATCCCGCTGGAATGGTCGGCCGACCCGCTCGACGTGCCCGAGCGCGAGCGCGTGGCCGTCGACAACGGCCTGGCGCTGCCATTCGTGGCTGACCCGGTGGGCCAGCCGCGCAACCGCATCCATGTGAACTGCACCGTGCAAGGGCTGCAGGCCGCCGCCGCGCTGCGATCGCTGCTGTACGCGCTGTCGGGCTGCTGGGGCTCGATCTGGGTGCCCAGCCTGGCGCAGGACTTCCGCGTGGTGACCAACGTGGTCAACGGCGCCACGGCGCTGGACGTGGCGTGGTCTGGCTTCAGCACCGCGCCGCTGGCGCAGAACCGCCGCGACATCCGCATCACGCTCTACAACGGCACCAGCCACTACCGCCGGATCACCGCGGCAACGGCGCTCAGCGGCACGACGGAGCGCCTGACGCTGGACAGCGCCATCGTCGCCGGCTTCGCCGCGGCCGACGTGGCGCAGGTGGCATTCCTGCAGCTGTGCCGGCAGGAAGCCGACGTGAACCTGCTGCGCTGGTGGACGGCCGACGTGGTGCGCACCGCGCTCGAGTTCCGCGGGGAGGCGCGCCATGGGCTTTAGCCTGTTCGAGCTGTCGCGCGTGCTGGGCCGCAAGGTGGGCCTGTACACGTTCGCCCTGGGCCCGCTGGTGGAGCGGTTCAACTCCACCGACCGCGACCTGACCATCGGCGGCGACCTGTACAAGGCGGCGCGCGGCATCAGCCATTCGCCCATCCGCGATACCGCCAGCAGCGGCAAGGCGCAGGTGACCGTCACCATGCCCGTGGTGCTGGACCCGGCCGCGACCGACACGCCGCCCACGCAGGTGCTGCTGGGCTGGTGGCGCCCGTACCCGCCGTCCAGCCGGGTGGCGGTGACGATCGCCAGCACGCACCTGGGCGACCCGGACGAAGAGATCCACGAGGACTGGTCCGGCCGCGTTCTCGCGCCATCCTTCAAGGACCTGGAGATGACGCTCACCTGCGACCCGTCGCGCAGCAACTCGCGCACGGCAGGGCGGGCGAAGCGGATCTCGCGCAACTGCAGCGTGGCGCTGTACAGCCAGGGCTACGGCCAGTGCAACCTTGACCCGGAGCCGATCGCAGTGACCGGGCTGGTGAGCGCGGTGGACGGCAACGACGTCACGCTTTCGTTCCCCTTCGTGGCGCCGCGGCCCGTGATGGGCGGGCCGATAGAGTGGCTCGGGGCCGACGACCACCCCCAGTCGGCGCAGATTGCAGCGGTCGACGGGAACGTGTTCACCCTCGACAACGCCGCCGGACTGGCCGTCGACGACGCTGTCAGGGTGTACACGGATCCGCTGTGGTTCGTGGCCACGCTCAGCGCCGACGCCGCCGGCCTCACGCTCACCGCGCCGGAGTTCGCCGGGTCGCCGTTCGGCCTCGAGGGCGGCTTCATCAAGTGGCAGCGCGGCAACGGGCTGTGGGAAGTGCGCAACATCCTGGCGCACACCGGCAACGCGATCACCGTCGACTACGGCCACCCGGACCTGGTCAGCGGCCGCGAGCTGCGCACGTACTGGGGTTGCCCGCACAACCTCGAGGCCTGCACCGCCCGCGGCAACGCCGTCCACTACCCGGGCTTCATCTACCTGCCCACCGAGGACCCGATGGGGAGGTCGCAGGCATGGGGATGACCCGCATCGCCGCGAAGGCGCACTGGTGCTGGTGGATGGCGCACTACCTGGTGCTGGACAAGCACCGCGAGGCGACGCGCGTCACCGCGTTCTGGGCGGCAACCGTGGTGGCCAGCATCAGCGGCCTGCAGCTGTTGGCCGACTGGCTGGGGCTGCGCCCGCCGGCGGCGCCGGGCGAGCCGGCCGCGGCGTGGTGGGTGCAACTGGTGATGTTCGTGGTGTCGATGCTGATCAGCTGGGCCATGCGGCCGAAGGTGGAGCCGCCGAAACCTACCGAAGGCCAGCAGCCCGTGGTGGAAGACGGTGCCCCACTCGAGCGCATCTACGGCCGCGTGTGGACCGACGACAGCAAGTGGACCGCATGGCTCAACGGCGACCCGGAGCCCATCCGGAAAAAGCAGGGCAAGAAGTGATCGTGACCATTCAGCACCTGCGCACCATCCCGTACTTCCGCGCCCGGGCCGGGTTCTGCCTGCCGAAGTCACGCGCCTGGTTCAAGCGGCACGGCCTGGACTTCGGCGCCTTCCTGCGCGATGGCATCGATGAGCAGCAGCTGCTGGCCACCGGTGATGGCATGGCCGCCGCCCTGGTGAAGTGGGCACACGAAAGCGAGGCGCAGGCCCATGGGTAGCAGCAAGAAGCAGACCGTCAGCTACTGGTACCGGCCGTTCTTCCAGCTGGTACTGCACGAAGGCCCGTTCGACAAGCTGCTGCAGATCCGCGGCGGCGACGTGCCGGCCTGGCAGGGCGAGCTGACCGCCAGCGGCAGCATCACCATCAACGCCGCCAACATCTGGGGGGGCGAAGAGAAGGAGGGCGGCATCGAGGGCACGGTGGACGTCAGCTTCGGCGAGATGGACGCCCAGCCCAACCCGTTCTTCCAGACCGCCATGGGTCCGGACCCCTCCGGCCACAACGGTTACGCGCTGCTGCAGTTCAACAGCGGGCGCTACGGCGCTGGCAACCCCTACCCGAAGCCGATCTCGGTGCTGACCGAGCGGATCTATGAGGGGTGGCTGGATGGGGAGTGCTGGTATCGGGAGACAGCCGCGGTCCCACTGTCCGAACAATCTGCCGGGGTGAACGTCGTGTGGGTGCTCCGCGGTGCGTCCACGTACGTTTCGGGCGTCGCGGACGGCGGAAGTTTTACTGCAGTGGGCGGTGCGGCGCCGAGTGGGTCGTTTGTCGAAACGTGGAATGAGCGCATCGTCTACATTTGGAGTAGCGGCGCTGCAATCTCTGATGACGGCGGCATCACGCGGACTGCGATCGCGGTGCCTTGGTCCGGCGAGCTCTACTACCCACCGCAGAAGACAAGCAGCGGCCGGATATACGTTGCCGTTGGCGATACGAACCTCTATTACACCGATGATGGCGGAGCGACCTGGTCGACGCAGCCGCTAGGCTTCACCGCGATGATGGTCGCTGGCGACGACAACGCGCTCATCGTAGTGCGCAGTGCGGGCCCGGGGGATAGCAGGTACCGGCGGTCGGTGTCCGGCTTCGAGTTCAGCGGTGACATAGCTGTCAGCTGGGAAATCTCCGTACTGGCGTACGGAAATGGAATGTTCATGTTCGCCAGGAACGTGAGAGACAGCTACTACTGGAGTGAGAATGTCGGGCTGACACTTTCCCCGGTTGCTGTCCCCACGACAGGCGGTGGCCTCGAGGCCTACAGTCTGTTTCGTACGTCTGGGGGGGCGTGGCTCGCCATGCACCGGGTCAACCTCAACACGACTGATCGACTCATCGCGCGATCGCCAGACGGTAAGCAGCCGTGGGTATGGCTAACGACCCCAGCGGCCAACAACGATGGCGGGACGCGAGATGGCTTCGCGGAGTTCGGCGGCGTCGTGATCGCGCAGGCGAAGAACAACGTGGGGGAACTTCAGCTGCTGCGTTCAGTTGACGGCGGGGCCACCTGGCAAGCGTTTGACCACGGCATGTCACCCGTGACGGTGTCAGTCGGGTCCATCGCTGCGTTTCAGCTGCACAGGCCGGGCGAGTACGCCATGAACCCCGCGCATGTTGTCTACGACAGCCTCACCTACCTGCAGGGCGAGCCGGTCGCCACGATCGATGATGCCAGCTTTCGTGCCGCTGCAGGCCGCCTATACACCGAGGGGTTCGGCATCTGCACTCGCTACAACCATGATCAGGAGTCCGTGGAGCAGTTCCGCCAGCGCATCCTTGACCTGATTGGCGCTGAATGCTCGCGCTACAACGGCCGGTGGTACATGGACCTGATTCGAGCGCTTTCGCCGGACGAGATCGCTGCGCTGCCGGTTCTCACCGACGACGACATCCTTGACTGGGAGGAGGACCCGACCACCTTGGACGACGTGGTCAACCAGGTGTCCGCGAAGTGGTTCGACCCGAACACGAAACAACAGCGAATCACTCCAGCGGTTCACGCACTCGCGGCCATCAACGCGATGGGCACGATCAACGCCGAGGTGAAGCAGTACCCGGAGATCCCGGACGAGGGCCTCGCTACCCGAATGGTCGCGCGCGATCTACGGAACAAGAACACGCCCAGCCGGCGCATGCGCATCACCACCAACCGGAAGCCGTACAGCTGGCGCAAGGGACGCCCGTTCCGGCTGCAGGCGCCGCGGCGGGGCATTGCTGACATGGTGTGCCTGGTGGGCGAGATCGACCGCGGCACCCTGCAGAGCGGCGCCATCAAGCTGGTAGCGGTGGAGCACGTCTATGCGATGGCTGACACCGCGTACATTGCCGGCCAAGCCCCGGTGCCCCCGCCCTCGCAGGTGCCTGTGCCTATCGAGCACCAGGTCGCCTTCGAAGCGCCGTATGTCGAGCTGGCTGGGCGTATGTCTGCAGCTGATCTCGCAACGATGGACGTCGCCGCGGGATTCGTGCTGGCAGCTGGGGTAAAGCCCACCACTGGACAGGGATACATTCTGCTGACGAGCGCCGCCGGCAGCCCATTCGAGCGGAGGGGCGTGTTCGACTGGTGTCCCAGCGCCTCGGTCGCCGAGGGCGCCGGCCTTGATGAGACGGAGTTCACCCTCGTCGCCGGCACCCACCTTGCCCGTGTTGAGGTCGGATCCGCAGCGCTGTGGGGCAGCGAAGTAGTCCGTGTGGACGCCTTGGACATTGCCAGTGGCACCGCCTCGTTCGGCCGCGGCTGTGCCGACACAGTCGCTGCGCGGCACCCTCCTGGCGAGCGAGTCTACTTCTACGACAGCTGGGCGGCCTCGGACGATGTAGAGCGCGCCAGTGGCGAACAGGTGGACCTGGCGCTGCTCACGCGCACCGGGACGCAGGTGTTGGGCGAGGGTGACGCAGCCGAGATTTCCGTGACGCTGGCCCAGCGTCAGGCGCGGCCGTACCCGCCCGCGGGACTTACGGTCAATGGCGAGTCAGATCCGGAGTCGCTGTGGGGTGCGCTGTCGCTCTCGTGGCGACACCGCGACCGCCTCCTGCAAGCGGATCAGCTCGTCGACCAGACCATCGGATCTGTCGGGCCGGAGCCAGGGACCACGTACACCGTGCGGATCTACGTCGACGACGTGCTCGACGACACGATCGACGCCATCGCCGGGGATAGCGTCCTCGCGACTCCCTCGGCCGACGGCCTGGTGCGCATCGAAGTGGAGAGCGTGCGCGATGGCCTTGCGAGCTGGCAGGCGCAGGTCCGCACGTTCTTGTGGTCCCTGACAGAAGACACAGCCGACCGGCTCACAACGGAGTCGGGCGACGCGATCACGACAGAAAACAGCGACTTTCTGACATTGGAGTAGACATGGCCAACTACAAGATTTCCGAGCTCCCAGAAGCGGATTCGGTGAGCGACCTCGATGAGTTCCCCGTCGTCCAATCGGGCGAGACCAAGCGCGCCACTGCTGCGATGGTGCGTGCGGGCAGCGGGGGCGCGGCATACACCATCGTTTCAGAGGCATCCGCGTTTACTGCTACCCCGGGCACGCATGACGGCTTGTTCCGCTACATGCGCGCAGGCGGAAACGTCACCTTCAACAGTTCGCAGGCGTACACGGCCGGCATGGTGTTCAACATCAGGGCGACAGGGGCGGTCACTCTAGTTGGGACCGGCGTCACCCTCACGGCCCCGGCGGGGGGGACGCTTGGCCTGACCGCTGGCATGTCCGTGCAGGTCGTGATGACAAGCGCCGCGGCTGGGGACGTGATTGGGCAGACGGTCGCCGCATGATTGGATTCTATTCAGCGGGCGCAATGGGTTCTGGGGCTGCGCCATCGCCCCCCGGCCTGTTCAAAGTGGTGCTTTATACTGGCGACGGCAGCTTTGCGCGCATGATTGATGCTGGCATCGATATGTCAGGGGGTGGGATCGTGGAGATCCGCCCGAGGACGGCGAACGACGGCGCCTATATCTTCAGTGATGGTCTAGTCTCGCCGTTGGTCGTCCCGCTTAGCGCGACCACTGCCGCATCTTCAGCAGCAGCCAGCCTCACCTCCTCTGGAATAGACCTTGCTGACGCTACCTACAACGTTAACGGGCGGGCATACGTAGCTTTCTTCTATAAGAAGGCGCCAAGGTTTCTCGACGTGGTGCCGTACACGGGCAACGGCGCGAACAGAACGATCGCTCACGCCCTTGGCGTCGCTCCTGGCTTCTTGATGGTCCGTCGAGCGAATGGCACAGGTTCCATGCAGGCATACCACGTGGCTCTCGGCGCGAACACGCGGCGAGTCATGACCGGCAATCCTGGTTCATCCAACGATCTGTCCGCATGGGCAAACACTGCGCCAACGTCTACGGTGTTCTCGCTAGGCGCATCGACGCTGACGAACCAGAACTCCGCCGCGATGTGGGCTTTCCTATGGGCGGACG
>Ga0233385_1000394_pt1 | contig 23473 bp, 24 predicted proteins | sample ElkDunMinimDraft_16_FD_191543 | JGI IMG/M metagenome (GOLD analysis project Ga0233385, IMG submission 191543) | Fecal eukaryotic communites from dung pellets of Tule Elk in California, USA - Elk Dung G36 | ecosystem: Host-associated > Mammals > Digestive system > Large intestine > Fecal | place...
CTTGAACTCCAGGGCGGCGAGGTCGCCGAGCATCCTTGCGATTTTTTCGAACCGCCCATCTTCCGTCTGCGCATCAAGTTGAGCAGCGGCTATCAACATGTCGTATCGGAACCGGCTGGCGGTCGTATCGAAATCGTCTGTGAGATGCTTTTCTCCTATGAAGGTCTGCATGAAGCGGTAGGTGTCACCAGGGCTGAGGTAGAAGGATGGGGTTACGTTGGGAAGGTGGGTCCAGTTTGCCGGGACGCTCATTCCGGAGGTCCGGTCCAAAGCTTTGTCGAAACGAGCACCCGAGGCCAGTTCATGGACGTACGACATAGCGATCACGCTCATGGAATCCTTGGCCGGCTGCGGGAGGTCGGCGCCGAAGGAGGCCGCTGCACGGATGGCGTCGAAGGCGAAGGCCGCGGCGGCTGGGCTGTGCTGACCGGCTTTCTCGGTCTTGGCCTCGGTGCCCGCTTCCATCGCCCGGCCGAAGGCGTCGGCCACCTCGTCCCCGGTGCCCACGCCCTTGGCGTAGTTGAGGAACAGCTTCATCTTGTCGACCTGAGTGAGCTGGACGTCGGCCCCGCCCATTTTGGAGAAGGCGTCCCGCACCGCTGCGCCGTCTCCGTCGAGCACCTCCAAACCCATCGCGACCAGGTCGTCGGGGAGGTCGTACTTCTTGGCGCCGAGGGATCCGGCGCGCCACTCCTGCCCGGGCCTTTTCGCGAACTCGTCCAGGACCAGCGCACGGGCCGCCGCGCTGCGGACGGACGAGGGGGCGTTCGCACCCTTGAGCAGTGCGAGCCGGTTCCAGGCGGTGACGTTGCCCTCAACCGGCTTGACCAGGTCGTCTCTGACTTTGGAGAAGGCAGGGACGAGAGCAGGGGCGTTCAGGGCCGCGCCGAGGGCTTTGCTGAAGGCAGCCAAGTCCTGTTTGGACGTTTTGCTGCCCGTGGCCGCGATGATGCTGGGCAGGCTGTCGCGGACCTTGGGGGAGAGCAGGGCGAAGAAGGCGGCGGCGGCCTGGGGGTTTTCTGCGAGTTTGGCGACGTCGTCGATGTGCTCGTGGATGAGCTTGGCCTGCGACTCGCCGTGGAAGTTCACCAGGATGTCCTCGCCGTACATCCTGGCCAGCCCTTGGGCGGCCTCGAAGTCCTTCAGCTCGTCGGGGAGCCGGATGAGCCCCTGGCCGCCCGCCGCCATCGAGGCTGCGCCACCCGCGCCACCCAGCTCCGGGGCGCCGTTGCCCAGGGTTTTGATCAGGTCGATCCGGCCGTGGAGCATGGAGACCTGCCTCCCGCCCCAGTCGGCGATGTCGGCGATCTCCCGCAGTGCGGGGGTGCTGATCCCGTACCGGCCGAGCTTCTGCTCGAACTCCCTGGTGAACGTGGTCAGCCGGTCGGCTTCGCCGCGCAGGGAGGTGGCGAGCTGCCCCATCTGGTCGGGGTCGATGCCGCAGAACTCGGCGGTCGGTGCCATGGAACGTTCCCCTTCATGGTCGTGACGGTCACGTGCGTCCGGCCATCTCCCTGCGCATGGCGTCCGCCTCGGCCTCGGTCACCAGCGGGGGAGAGCGGCGCAGTTCCTCCTCGACCGCGTCCACCACGCGCTGGGCGAGTCGTCCGAGTTGTCGGCGCCGCTCTTCCAGCTCGCTGGTCCAAGTGGTGGCCGTCGGCCCCGTCCACACCTGCCCCGACCGCATCGCCGAGGAGGCGCGCTGGTATGCCTGCCGCACCTCGTGAGCCCTGTCTTCGGCCTCGATGAGCAATTGTCTCAGCCGTTCGTACCGTGGACTGGGCACCATCCGCTCGGCCACGCCACCCCCGCCCTTTTTCGTGACCCAGTGATGAAGAAAAACTCGCATACCAGAGTAGGTATTGATCGTCTAAGTCGGCAAGTCCTGGACCTCGGTCGGCATCGCGCTTTCGCCGATGGATCCAAGGTCGCGTGAGCGGACGGAACTGATATTTCGGTCATTCCTCTCACGCTGGAACGACTACTCCACCAAACACCATCGGAGTAACGGATGACGCTGTTCGAAAAGCACATCGACGCGATAGAAATCGCCGTCAAGGCCGCGTGCTGGATGTGTTTCCTCGCCGGTTTCGTGCTGCTCCTCGCCGGTCACGTGACCATGCTCATGGCGATCGCGATCGGCGTCATGTGGCTGTCCCGCGTCACTCTGCGCCACATCCAGGTGATTCGGACGCGCTGGGACGAGCAGGCCGCCGAGGAGTTGGAGATACGCCGTGAGCAGCGGCACCTGAACCGCGAACGAGAGCTTCGTCTCCAGATCCAGCGGCTACAGCAGCCGGACCGCTGATCTCATGTCGCTGTCCCGATGGCCAGTGCTCTCCGTCCATCGCGACCAATCGAGATCACCGTCGTCAACACCGGTAACGGACCTGTCGGCAGGGGACGGCAGGGGAGAAATGTCGGTGCGCCCTGGTAAAACCGTGGGCCATGGGTGTGAGCGTGGATGAATTCCTGGAGATGGTGAAGCTGCTGCCGGAGACGGAGCAGGGCGACGGCGGAGAGTGGGTCTCACTGAAGGTGCGGGGCAAGGGCTTCGGCTACCTGTGGGAGAAGACGGAGACCGTGGGGCTCAAGTCGACGATCGCCGAGCAACTCGCGCTGGTGGCGGAGCGGCCGGAGGTGTTCGAGATCCAGTTCACCGCAGGGCAGTTCGGCTGGGTCGTGGTGCACCTCGCGAAGATCGACGCGGACGAGCTGTTCGAGCTGGTCACCGAGGCGTGGTGCCTGACGGCTCCCAAGAAGCTCGTCGACGCCCACGAAGCCGCGCACTGACCCCGGGTTCCGCACGTGCCGCACCGTTGCGGATCAGATGCCAGACCCGATCCGGCATGGCGGGTCATCGCCCCGTTCGGGCGGCGGCACGTGCGGAACACGGGGTCGGCGGGGAGCTTCACGGGAAGGTGATCCGTGCGGCTCGTGGTCACGGCGACGATCCTTCGGCCCCTGGCCACCGGTGGCCGTCTCGGTCGCCGGCCTTCCGTCCGTCAGTTGTTGATCCCGCGGCCGGTGCCGCTACCGCCGACGCTGTCGCTGATCCCGCCTCCGACACCGACACCCTCACCGGTGCCGACGTGCCCGTCTTTTTTGCTTCCGTGCTTGTGTCGGTCCTTGTGCTTGTGTCCGTGCTTTTGCTTGTGTTCGCGCCGGGCGCGGCACTTGTCGGGGTTCTTGTGTTCGCTGCAGGGTTTCAGGACGGAGACGGCGGTGGCCGGGGTGGTCACGGCCACGGTGTCCGCGACGGCGGGCGAGGCCGACATCGCTACGGGGACGATGAGGGCCGAGGCCATCATGGCTCCGGCCGCCAGGGTGTTCCTGATCATGGTCATGGCAGATCACTCCCATCGAATCGGTGTCGCATCGGTCGAGCCCTGGGCGCTGCCCGGGGCGGCGGAGCGTCGCGCTGCCTCAAGGGCGACGTCGACACGATGCGTAACCTGCCTTCACGGTAAGTGGTTGGAGTCGCGGGAGTCTGCTAGTGGATCCCAAAGCCTTGAGGCGATCGAATTACCCGGCGGTAGCGGAAAGGAATGGCGGAAGGGGGATCGGTGACGCTCGGCTACCGGTTCAGGCGGAAGCGCGCGTCCCGGCGGGATGTCATCCGTGGTGGAGCCGCCAGGGTTCAGTAGATCGTTCTCGGAAACGTCTGAGAAACTCTGCGCACGAAGGAACGCCGTCAGCGGGGAACGTCGGGTCCGAAAGAGGTGTGCAAGGTGGAGGAGGCGACGATCCGGCCCGCGACGACGACGTGGCGGGGCGGCGTGTGCCTGGTGAGGACCTCGCGGAGGGTTCGTCCTTCGAGGACGACGAGATCGGCGGGGGCGCCGGCCTCCAGGCGGTGGACGGGCAGGCCGACGACCCGCGCGGCGTCGACGGTCACCATGTCGTACAACCGCTCCAGGGCGTCGTCGGTGCGCGCGTCGAGCAGGTGGGCGGCGAGGAACGCCACCTCCAGGAGGTTGTGCCGCCCGAACGGGTAGTAGGCGTCCTCGATGTCGTCCTGGCCGAGGGCGACCGGGACACCGGCGTCGGCGAGCTGGAAGACGGGCAGGTGGAGCGGCCCGGTGTGCGGATCGCTCACGAATCCGAGCCCCGCGGCGCGGCACAGCCCGGCCAGGCGGCGCAGGTACGGCTCGGGGTAGAGCGCCATCGCCCTGGCGTGCTGGGCGCTGCCGCGTCCGATCATGTCGCGCGCCAGCAGTTCCCGCGCCAGCATCTCGGCCGTGCGCAGCCCCGGGTCTCCCGCGTCGTCGACGAGCATGGCGACACGCAGGCCGTGCCGCTGGGCGAGGTCGACCATGCGCCGTACGTGTTCGGCGGCGTCGGCGTCGGTCCACTCGATCCAGGGGATGCCGCCCACCACGTCGGCGCCGAGCCGTACGGCCTCGACGACGAGTTCCTCGGTTCCGGGTTCGCGGAGCAGTCCGTCCTGCGGGAACGCCACCACCCGCACGTCGACCACGCCGCGAAACTCCTCGCGCAGCGCCAGCAGCGCCTCCAGGCCGGTGAGTCCGGCCTTCGGGTCGATGTCGGCGAAGGCCTGGACTGCCCGGACGCCGTGTCGTACGGACTCCAGGAGCACCGGCCTCGCGCGGTCGAGGACGGATTTCGCGGTCTGGCCGGTCTTGACGGCGGCGGCCGTTTCGATGGCGCCCATCGCGGCCCCCATCGCGTCCCCGGTGTACTCCGAGAGCGCGGCGGACCCGGCCAGGTCGAGGGTGTGAACCTTGCACAGGTGCAGGTGGGCGTCGACGAACGGCTCGGTGACCAGGGCGCCGTCCGCGTCGAGGGTCACGCCGGTCGCCGGGGGCAGATCGGGATCGTCCTTGGCGACGTGACTGATGAGCCCGCCCGTGGCGGCGAGTGACCACCTGCCGGGACGGCCGCGCAGGGTGGCGTTTCTGATGAGCAGGTCTGGAGCGTCCATGGCAGCACGGTAGAAGCGCACGGGCAGGAGCGTGACGGCCAGACCTGCCAAGCCGGGGCTTGCGACTGTGGTGGTTCGAAAGGGGCGGGGCGCCGTTCTCATCGAGAGATGGAAGATCGTCCACGGCGGATTCCCGCGGAGAACGGGCTCAGCGGAGCCGTAGTCCCGTGATGACGAGCCCGACCATGAGGCGCGCGTCATAGCGGGGGTTGTCGGCGCCGATGCAGAGATTGCCGATGCCGTGCATCAGGACGTAGGCGTCCATGTCGGGGACGATCTCACCCGCCGTGGCGGCGGCGTCGAGCAGGTCGGCACAGACGGGGACGAGGCGGTCGAGGAAGTAGGCGTGCAGCGTCTGGAAGGTGTCGTCGTTGGACCGCAGCGCCTCGGCCAGGCCGTGCTTGGTGACCAGGAAGTCGACGAAGAGGTTGATCCAGCTCGCGAGCGCGGCGTGCGGTGTGGTGCTCGTCGCCAGCAGTGCGGGACCGGCCTCGGCGCACGCCTCCACCTGGTGGCGGTAGACCGCGACGATGAGGTCGGCCCGTGTCGGGAAGTGGCGGTAGATGGTGCCGACGCCGACGCCGGCCTTGGCGGCGATGTCCCGTACTGGCGCGTCGACGCCGGAGGAGACGAACATCGCGGCGGCGGCTTCCAGCAGACTCTTCTCGTTCCGACGGGCATCGGCCCGTTTGCGCGAGGCCCCCGATCCGCTGCTCGTGCCGGTCATCGTTGCCCCCTTGCAAAGCGGAACCGTGTTCCGTATATTCGAATCGGAACCGAGTTCCGCATTGCCAGGATGCCATCCCGGCAGGCCGATGCCAAGTCATGGTCATCGCCGAATCGCGGCCGCTGCCACGTCACGGTCGTCACCACGTCGCCCTCGTCACGAAGGAACAATCATGCACGCACTGCCAGAGCCCACGCCGGTCGTCTCGGTGCACCCCGTCACGCTGCCGGCTCCGGATCGCGGAGAGGACCTGCGGGTACGGATCTCCGCCCCCACGACCGGTCACGAGCTGCCCGTTATCGTCTTCTCCCACGGTTTCGGCCAGTCGGCGACCGGCTACGACCCGCTGACCGGCTTCTGGGCCTCCCACGGTTTCGTCGTCGTTCAGCCCACCCACCTCGACTCGCGGACGCTGAACCTCCCGCCCGACGACCCGCGCACACCGCTGATCTGGAGGCTCCGGGTCGACGACCTGAAGCGCGTCCTCGACCGGCTCGACCTCCTGGAGTCGTCCGTCCCCGGCCTCGCCGGACGCCTCGACGGCACGCGCGTCGCCGTGGCCGGGCACTCCTGGGGCGCCCAGACGGCGAGCACGCTGCTGGGGGCGCGAGTCCTCGACGCCGACGGCGTCCCCGGAGAGGACATGTCCGACCCGCGGATCAAGGCGGGCGTGCTGCTGGCCGTGACGGGCACGGGCGGAGCCGACCTTTCCCCGTTCGCGGCCGAGCACTTCCCCTTCATGAGCCCGAGTTTCGCGGAGATGACCACCCCGGCCCTCGTCGTCGCAGGCGACCGGGACGATTCCCCGCTGTCGGTCCGGGGGCCGGACTGGTTCACCGACGCCTACCACCTGAGTCCTGGCGACAAGAGCCTGCTCACCCTGGCCGGGGCGGAGCACTCGCTCGGCGGTGTCGCCGGTTACGAAGCCAAGGAGACGACGGACGAGAGCCCCGAGCGCGTCGCCCTGATCCAGCGGCTCACATGGGCCTACCTTCGCGACGCCCTCGGCCTCAAGGACTCCACCTGGCCGGCGCCGGTGGAGAGCACCCTGGGCAGTCTCGACTCCAAGTAGGGGCGAGCGGGCCTCACCCGTGCCGGAAACCCGGTCGCGTCAGGGAATGTCCGTCGGCCGATTCCGCCGACCGGACCTGGGCGGGCGGTGTTCGGTCTGTTCCGGCGGCGCGGGATTCGGCCGTGTCCTGTCGGGGTGAAAGCCGCACATTCCAGAGTCAGGCTGCCGAGGTGAATGTCACGGCCGGGCACGCCTGGCGGACGGTCGAGGTGTCGGGCGGGGAGTTCTTGGCCGTGGGTGCTCATCATGGATGCATGGATCGAGCCTTGGCCCAGGACACGAAGGGGAACGCGCTGACGGCGTTCCTGCCGGCCGCACGTGTCGCCGACGTGCCGGACGACGCGCCGATGCCCGCGGCTTTGGTCGCGGTCTGGTGCGGCCGGCACCTGCTACTGGTCTTCGACCGCTTCCGCGGGGAATGGGAGCTACCCGGCGGCAGGATCGATCCCGGCGAGACGCCTCTCCAAGCCGCCGTACGGGAACTCCATGAGGAGAGCGGCCTGCGATTGCCCACCCTCACCCTCGCCGGGTACGCACGCTTCCGGCTCGTCGGCCCACCACGCGACGAGTACGCCGCGATCTACACCGCCCACGTCCCCGCCCTCCACGACGACTTCACCCCCAACGGGGAGATCAGCGCCATCCGCTGGTGGGACACCGCCGACGCTCCGCCCGGCGGCACCCAGATCATCGACGCGACCCTGGCGCGACACACCCGCTTTCAACGGCACGTGAACGATTGACTCACCTCGGCACTGCCGTCCTCATACGCGAGAGGAGCGCGACGGTTTCGGTGAATTGTCGGGATTGGCCGTCGCGTCGATGGCTGGGTGTCGAGCGCGAAGGGAAAATGGGGCGGGAGGAAAATGTCGATGATCGGATCCGTGTCACCGTCCCTCGATCATTTCGAGTCCGGCTGCCATAGGGAATTCACCGAGATGGCGTCTTTGTCGGAAAATTACACGATCCATGTCAATATCCGGCGTCCTGGCCAGGAAGCTATAACCGTATTACCTGTCGTCGCCATAAATCATTCCATGTCTTACCTTTCAGATATGTTCAACCGCCCCGTAGAGGGCCGGAAGAAGGGGTGACATGGGAAAGAAAAAGAAGAACTCCTTGGCTCACGACGCCATCGACGCCGTGGCCACGGTCGCCGGTTCAACGGTCGCGGTGAAAGTCACGCTCCTCGGCACCGCCGCCGGGCAACCGGTGGCCGGAGCGCTCGGAGGCGCCTACGCGGGCAAGAAGGTCCGGGACGAGATCAACAGCCTGAAAACCCCGGAAGGCCGCAAGAAGTGGGGCGAACGTCTGGACAACCTCGGTGAGGGCACACGAAACAATCCATGCCCCGGAGCCTGACGATCGGCACGCGGGTGATCTCGACACAGGCACACAAAAGATCCCTCCCTATCGGCGAGTAGCGAGAAACAGCCCTTCGACGGCCGGAGACCCCACCTCATGAAGCCGAGGTCTCCGGCCTCCCGCTCCCGCCCAAGCCGGCGTGGCGCAGACGGCGAGCACGCTGCTGAAAGCTCCGCCGGACGAGACCGGAGGCCGCGTACCGTTGCCCGTCCGTGTCTGGCCGTTCCCGTGCGAGATCATCCCTGGAAAACCGCTCGCCGGCGACGATTCCGCCCCATGGTGAAAGTCCTACGCGTAACCGTTCTTACCGACCGTCGCGAGGACTGCCATGACCCACGACAGAACATCGTCCGACATGACCGCTCCGAAACCGAGGCCGCGTCTTCGCCGTCTTCACCGCGCCTCCGGCATCTGGCCACTGGTCCACGCCGAGCGAGCGGCCCTCGCGGCCGACCTGGCGGATCTGACCGACGAGCAGTGGGCGACACCGTCGCTGTGCCCCGGACTGACCGTGCGCGAGGTGCTGGCCCACCTCACCTCGGCGGCGACCCTCACCCCGGTGCGGTGGATGGCGGGCGTGATCCGCTGCCGGTTCGACTTCAACAGGCAGAACGCCATGCGGCTCGCCGAACAGTTGGGCGCGACCGCGGCCGAGACGCACGACAGGTTCCTTCGTGTCGTCGCGAGCACCACCAAGCCGCCCATCCCGGTCGTGGCGATGCTGGGTGAGACGATCCTGCACGCGGAGGACATCCGGCGGCCACTGGGCATTCGCCGCGACTACCCGATCGGGACCATCACCCGGCTGGCCGAGTACTACCAGGGCAGCGATTTCGTCGTCGTCGCCAAGGGACGGATCGCCGGCCTGCGGCTCGTCGCCGACGACGGCCCCTTCGCGACCGGCTCCGGCCCGCTCGTTTCCGGCACCACCCTGGCACTCACGATGGCGATGACCGGGCGCATGGCGTACTGCGACGAACTCGACGGCGACGGCGTCTCGATCCTGCGAGGACGCGGTGAGATGACATGACCGGGAACCGTCCGTCCGGACGCCTCTCACCACTCGGCAGGCGGAGCCGGATCGTCGTGTTCATGTTGATCGCACGCCGCGTCCCTCCGCGAGAGCGGCAACGGTTGGGCTTCTTCGGCATATATTCGACTACTCTGAGTATCCGGACGCTCACGGAATCCGGTCGAAGACCTGCGAGACGCCGCGTCGTACAGTGAAGATATGGCCATGCTGACTGTCGAGCTCGATGCCAGAGCGGAGAAGGCTTTGAACGAGCTGACCGCCGATGGCCGTTCTGTGACCGAAGCGGTTCGTGAAGCCCTCGTCGTCGCCCAACGACTCCATCGGATGGAGGAGGCCCGGATCGCGGCCGAGAGGCTGGCCAAAGATCCCGCCGACAGGGCAGAAGCTGAAGCGATCATGAGGGATACGGAGCACCTGCGTGCGTGGTGACGTGTACCGGCTACGCGCTCCTCGTGACGCGATGGCCCATGAACAGCGAGGCGAGCGCTTCGCCGTGATCCTCCAGTCGGATTTCCTCTCCCACCTCTCCACCGTCCTCATCGCACCGACCTCGGCCAGCGCACCCCCCGCACCCTTCCGCCCCGAAGTCGAACTGCTCGGCAAGCAGAGCCGGGTCATGGTCGAGCAGACCATGGCCGTCACCCCGCACCGTCTGGGCGACTTCGCCGGTCGCCTGGACCCCGCCGAGGTCGAAGAGGTTGACGAGGCTCTCCACACGGTCCTCGGGCTGCTCCGATAGCGAAAACACCGAATGGGCGCTTTTTCGCCGTGATCCCGCTTCCGATGGAGTACGAGAACGGGACCACGGCAGAGGGCGGACGCCGCGCGAACTGGACGAATCAGAACCGTTCGATCACTGTCCCGAGGCCGGTCGAGCTCACGCTTGGTTCACGACCTCTTGGAGGAGCTTCGCGATTCGGTCGACGTCGGATTCGGTGGTGCGCCAGTTGCTGAACGCGGCGCGCAGCGCGGGCACCCCCTCGTGGACGGTCGGGGTGAGGAAGGCCTCGCCGGACTCGGTGATCGCCTCGGCCACCTCGGCGATCCTCGCGGGGGTGGGGGAGGAGGCGAGGGTGAAGCAGACCACGTTGAGCCGTACGGGGGCGAGCAGCCGGTAGGCGGGCATCGCGGCGATCCGCTCGCCGAGGTCGGCGGCGAGGGCGATGTCGTGCCGGACGATCTCCGCGTGCCCCTCGCGCCCGTACGCGGCGAGGGTGAACCAGGCGGCCAGGGCGCGCAGACGCCGCGAGTTCTCCGGCGTGAGGTGGACGAGGTCGGGGACGTCGCCCACCGGGGTGAGATAGGCGGCGGAGTTTCCGAAGACGCGGAGCTGCAGGTCGCGGCGGCGGGTGAACTGGATCGCGCTGTCGTAGGGCACGTTCAGCCACTTGTGCAGGTCCACGCAGACCGAGTCGGCCTCCCCAAGCCCCGCGACGAGGTGGGCGTGCTCGGCCGAGAGCGCGGCGAAGGCACCGAACGCGGCGTCCACGTGCAGCCAGAACGGGTGGTGCTCGCGCAGGGCCGCGATGGCGCGCAGGTCGTCGAAGTCGACGGTGTTCACCGTGCCGGAGTTGGCGGCCACGATCGCCGGAGCCCCGTCCAGCCGGTCGAGCTCCTCGGCAAGCCGGGCCACGTCCACCGCCTCCCTGCCGGGCAGGAGGCCGACCCGCCGGAGCGCCGAGCGTCCCAGGCCGAGCATGGACAGCGACTTGACGACGCTGGAGTGCGGGCTTCCCGACAGCACGGTCACCGGCCCGAGCGCCGCGACGCCCTCCTCGGCCGGCGAGACGCCGCGCCGCTCGCCCAGCCACTCCCTCGCGATCGCCAGACCGGTGAAGTTGGACAGGGTTGCGCCGCTGACGAACGCCCCCTCGTGCTCGGGGGGCAGGCAGAAGAGGTCGCGCAGCCACCCGACCGTCTCCCGTTCGAGGTCGGGGGCGAGCGAGTCCAGGCCCGAGGTGGGATTCTGGTCGAGGGTGCCGGTGAGCCAGTCGCCCGCGAGCGCGGCGGGCGTCACGCCACCCGTGACGAAACCGAGGTAGCGGGGGCCCGCACCGGCCGCGAAGCCGGGCTCCCAGCGTCGCGCGAACTCCTCCAGCGCCCCCCGCAGTCCGACCCCCGCCTCGGGCAGTGACGCGGGCGCGGGCCTGGCCGGTGTCCGCGCCGCCGCCCGGTCGCCGAGCCCGGCGAGGAGGCGTGCGGCGTAGGAGCCGGTGGCCTCAAGCAGCTCGGGGAGGCGGTCACGGTCGGCGCCGAGCGATCCGCGTTCGCGGGCGGTTCCCGTCGGAGGAGCGTCGAGCGGGTGGCCGCCGGTGGGCGACGCTCCGGGAGCGTGAGGGGGGAGCGCTGCGTCTCTGACGTCCATCCCTCGACGTTACGACGCAGGCCGGCCGATGGGCGAGAGCCGCGCTCTTTACTGGTTCCCGGCATAACTGTGTTCACTTCTGTCACGCTCGTGAGCGCCCGTTTCGCGAACAAGCCACCGAACATTCTGGAATGATCGCTGGATAATCCTGTCGGACATTCGAGACTGACGGACAGTGACTGATGCCCCCCATCGATCAAATCACCGCCTTCGCATCGGACCAGCCGGTTCTGACGGTCATCATCGGCGTGTTCGCCCTCGTCCTGCTGGTCGTGGCGTACTTCGTGCTCCGTGCCACCCAGCGCGTGGCGGTCCGCTTCTATCACCGTCATATCGCACCCCGTCCGGCCGAGGACATCCTCACCATCGTCGCCGCCAGCATCGCGACGGGTGTCTCCGCGCAGGGCATGTGGCGTTTCTCCGGGGATGTGCTCGGCTTCGACGGCCCTCTGAGGCTGTTACTCTTCGCGTTCATCGAGGTCGCCGTCATCACCAGCGCCGTCCGGGCGCGCCGCAACATGCGGGAGAACTTCTCCGCCGGCATCGACGGCGTCGCCGTGTGGGCGCTCACCGGCCTCACGGCCGTCCTATCGAGCATGGACGCCCGCAGTGTCGCCGAAGCCGTCTTCCGTCTCGCCGCACCCCTGGTGGCGGCGTGGCTGTGGGAGCGCGGCATGGCGATCGAACGTCACCGCATCACGGGGCGGTCCCGCATCAACTGGCGGATCACCCCGGAGCGGGCGCTGGTTCGCGTCGGGCTGGCCGAGGTGAGCGACCGTACGGCGAGTGAGGTGGACGCCCACCGCAGGCTGACCAGGGTGGCGCTGGCGGCCAAGCGCGCCCGCGCGCTCCGCGCCTCGGGCGCGTCCGACAGGAAGATGCGCGTGGCCCTCAGCAAGCTGGACCGTGCCATGGACCGGGCGGTGGAGCACAGCGGCCTGGCGGTCGACTCCGCCAGGCAGGAGGCCCTGCTCTCCCAGATCGGCGCTCTCTACAACACCTCCGCCCTGATCGACCTGACCCCGCCCGTGCCGTGGGCTCCCGCGTCCGAGGAGCCGTCCGCGCGTCCCGCGGTGGCCGCGGGCCCGTCCTCGTCGCGGCTCGGGGACGACGATGACGACGACGAGCTTCAGGTGCTGGACGCTCCGCCGCCGGTCGTCGACACGGCGCAGCGCGCGGCCCTGATGCGCGCCGCGCGGGAATACTGGGACCAGCAGATCGAGCGGAAGTTCGTGCCCCGCGCGGCCGACATCGCCCACGAGACCGGGGTCTCCCTGGCCACCGCCCGCGAGTACCGCGCCCTGTGGAAGCTGGAGCCCAAGGCTCACGCGCTGCTGGAGGCCGCCTTCCATGAGCACGGGATCATCGACACCGGCACCTTCCCGGCGATCGAGACCGAGCAGGTTCTCACCGTGAACGGGTCCTCGCCCGGTCGCTGACCCGGCCGCAGATCCCGTTCGATCCCGCCGCTCGCCCGGCCCGGCCTCACGATCAGGCCGGACGGGCGGGCCGGTCGGTTGGGCGGGCCGGTCGGACGGCCCCGCCTGCGGTGGCCGGCCGGGTGGGTGGACCGGCGTACGGCGGTCAGGCGGACTCGCGCACGATGAGGGTCGTGGGCAGTATGACCGGCTCCAGGTGTTCGGCGCCGTCGATCAGAGCGAGCAGCAGGCGGACGGTCTCCTCCGCGACCCGCTCCAAAGGCTGACGGACGGTGGTGAGCGGCGGGTGGGTGCTGAGCGCCACCGCCGAGTCGTCGAAGCCGCCCACCGCGACGTCATCGGGCACCCGCCGTCCCGCGGCGCGCAGGGCCGAGAGCGCGCCCGCGGCCATCAGGTCGGAGGCGACGAACACCGCGTCGATGTCGGGGGCACGTTCCAGCAGCCGGGCCATCGCGCTCTCCCCGCCCAGTTGGGTGTAGTCGCCGTGCTCGATGAGCCTCCTGCTCGCCTTCCTGCCGAGGATGTCGGCGAAGCCCTCCAGTCGCAGCGCGCCGCCGGGGGTGTCGAGCGGGCCGGTGATGGTGGCGATTCGCCTGCGGCCCCGCTCGACCAGGTAACGCGTCATCTGCCGGGCGCCCTCGCGGTCGTCCGCCGCCGCGTAGGGGATCACGTTCTCCCTGCCGATGACCGCCCCCTGGGCGACGGTGGCCACACCGATGTCCACCAGCGCGTCCACCAGCCTGTCGCCCGCGTGGGTGGAGACCAGGAAGACCCCGTCGGCGTGGCCGCCGCGCAGGTAGCGGACCACCCGGTCGCGGTCGCCGTCGTTCCCGGCGATCATCATCACCAGCGATATGTCCCGCTCGGCGAGCCGCCGGGTGGCGGTGCGCAGCAGCACGCTGTAGTTGGGGTCCTCGAACAGTCGCTCCTGCGGCTCCGACAGGACCATCACCATCGAACCGGTCCGCTGGGTGACCAGGCTGCGGGCGGCCCGGTTGAGCACGTAGCCGGTCTCGGCGATGGCCCGCTTGACGGCGGCGTGCGCGGCGGGGCTGACGTACCGGTCGTCGTTGAGGACCCGGGACACCGTGCCCCGGGACACCCCCGCCACCGCCGCGACGTCGTGAATGGTCGGACGCTTCGCCATGCTCCCCATTTTCCCCTCGACCGACCGCAACCCAGGCCACCAGCCTCGTACTCCGTGCGTGACCCCGAACGACCCGGGGTTGTCTCACCCTGAGCGCATCAGCGTGGGGACACCGGCGCGTATGGCTGGTTCGTGGTGTGCGGATGGTCGATCAGCCGGTAGGTGACGGCTGCCGCCCACAGCCAGATGGCCGCTCCGCCGAGGAGTAGCCAGCGCAGGTCCGCCAGAAGGAAGGCGGCGAACCCGAGGACCAGGTAGATGACGGGAGTGACCATGCTGTAGATGGCCCATCCGCGCTGTCTGGAGCGGAGGAAGCGTCTGGCGAAGACGGAGCACGCGATGATCAGGGCCAGGCCCATGATCGTCGGTGACAGGTTGTGCAGCGTACCGTACAGGGTCGGCTGTGCCGGGGCGGGTACGCCGGGCGGGAATCCGGCGGCGGGGTCGGTGGGGAAGACGGCGGCCCAGATGAGGCCGAGTCCGTACAGGCCGATCAGGAATGGTCCCCATGTGCTGCCGGGACCCTCGCGTAGCAGACGGCGCAGGCCGAGTGCGGAGGTCAGCACCAGCAGTCCGGCGAGGGCGAAGGTGGCCGTCTGGATCCAGCCGTGTTCGCCGAGTGCGAGCTGGCTGAGTGCGTGGCGTCGCGGGTCGAATCCGTCGCGGGTGGCTTCCTGGATGACGACTGAGGCGACGAACAGCGGACCGGCGGCCACCCCGCACCACGACAGCGCCACGGTGGAGGAGGTGACCTGGGGCGCGGTGGCTGTCATGAGGAGGTCTCCTCGTGCTGCCAGATCGGCTGCCAGTTGGGCAGTTCGTGGAAGCGGCGCAGCTCGGCCAGCCCGCACAGCCCGCCCGCCCAGGCGGCATAGGGCGGCTGCCGGTCGTCGAAGCCGCTCTGGACCAGCGTGATGGTGGTCTTGCCGCCGGAGCCGTCCAGTTCCCAGGTGGTCACGTTGGTCTCGCCCCAGCCGATGGTCAGGCTGTGGCCCGGTTCCAGGTCCAGGATCTTGCCGTAGCCGTACTGGCCGCCTACCTGTGGGTCGATCTCCAGGGGGAAGCCGAACCAGCGGCTGACCTTGCCCGAGTTGATCAGGGAGTCGTAAACCTCGGCGATCGAGGCGGTGATGACGACAACCCCGCGCAGGTCGGCCGTGCTGTAGTCGCATTTGGGGGTGAGCGGGCGGCCTTCGACGTGGTCGACGAGATTGGCGATCGACAGCGCCCAGAAGGTCTGCAGCATGCCCAGCGCTCCGGGGTGGGCGAAGTCGAAGCCGGTCTGGGAGAGCGTGATCAAGGTCGACTCGGTCCGCTCCTCGGCCAGGCCGATCTCGACGGTGGTGTCCTGTCCGGCCAGTGTCCAGGAAAAGCGCAGCGTGCGGTCGTCGGTGTGCAGCAGGTGCTGATGGGGCGCATCGCCCTCGGGGACGTGGCGGCCCCAGAAGGCATAGCGTGCAGGCAGGTCGCACTCGGCCTGCTCGGCCAGCCACAACCGCATCTGCTGCGGGTCGGTCAGTGCCTGGTGCACGACTTTCAGCGGCATGTCCGCGCGGGCGGTCATGGTCAAGGGTTCACTCATCGGCTTCTTCTCCTGATCGCTGGTGGGGGTAACACGCGATGGCGAGTTTGAAGGCATCGCCTTCGGATCCGCCGTAACGGGTGAACAGCTCGCGCAGCATGGTCTGCAAACCGTCCAGGAACTGCTGGCGATCCTCGGGCCGTACGCGGATCTGCCCGGACAGGCCGAACGAGGGCAGTTCTGCGGCGGCGGGGTCGAGTGTGGCGACCTCCTGCTGGACGTCTTCCAGCAGGTCCACCAGATAGCCCAGGCTCAGGGTGTCCTGCGCTCGGCGCAGGCCAAGCCGGCCGACCAGCCGGGGCGAGAGCCAGTACGAGCGGGCACCTGCCTGGTAAACGGCTTCGTGTACGCCGCGCACCTTGTGCTCGCTCACCTGCTCGGCCAGACCGGCTTCTACCAGACGTTTTACGTGGTAGTAGACCCGCTGAGAGCTCTGGCCAAGTCGTGCGCCCACCTCGGTGCAGGTGCTCGGCTCAGCCAGTTGTCGCAGCACTTCGATGCGTTGTGGTTTGAGCAGCGCCTCGGCCTGCTCGATCTGCTCCAGGTACAGGATGTCTCTCATTGCAAAATTAATTTTGAACATAAAAATATTATTTGTCAATGGATGGCGTCGCATCGGGCCTGAAGCCGAGGACCGGGAACGGGCAAGCAACATGGTCGTGCGCTGGTCGGCCGGGTGGGCACGAGCCGCTCGATCAAGCCAACGTGCGGGAAAGGGGACTAACCTTTCACGGCCCCGCCGGCCAGGTCGGTCCTCCAGTAGCGCTGCATCGTGAGGAAGAGCGCGATCAGCGGGATGATCGAGAGCAGCGTGCCGGTGAGGATCAGGTTGTAGAGCGAGGGCTGGTTGGCTCCCGCGGCGAGCAGGGTGTAGAGCCCGACGGTGAGCGGGAACCTCTGGTCGTCGCCCAGCATGATGAACGGCAGCAGGAAGTTGTTCCAGATCGCGACGAACTGGAACAGGAAGATCGTCACCATCCCTGGCAGCATGAGGGGCAGGGCTATCCGGAGCAGCAGCGACCGGTGTCCGGCCCCGTCGATGCGCCCGGCCTCCAGCAGCGCGTCGGGGACGGCGGCGGTGGCGTAGACGCGGGCGAGATAGATGCCGTACGGGCTCAGGATCTGCGGGAGCAGGACCGACCAGTAGGTGTCGGCGAGCCCGATCCGCGAGAAGAGCAGATACTGCGGGATGGCGAGCACCACGGCGGGCACCAGGACACCGCCGAGCAGCAGGTTGAAGATCAGGTTGCGTCCCGGGAAGCGATACTTGGCAAGGGTGTAGCCGGAGACGGCGGAGACGGCCGTGGACAGCAGGGCGCCGCCGCCCGCGTACAGCAGCGTGTTGAGCATCCACAGCCAGAACACGCCGTCGCGGTAGGCGGCGAGGTCGGCGAGGTTGGACAGCAGCCCGGTGCCGGGGGCGAAGGTCGAGGTGGAGAACAGCTCCGCCTTCGACTTGCCGGCCGCCACCAGCACCCAGCTGACGGGCAGCAGGCAGTAGAGCGCGCCCAGCAGCAGGATCGCGGTCGGCGCGATCCCGGCCGGGCGGCGTCGGCGGGCCCCGGTGAGGGGTGCGGTGGTCATCGGCCCTCCCCGAAGGCGCGGTCGCGGACGACGCGCAGGAAACCGAACGACAGGACGAGGGAGATCGCCGCGATGACGATCGAGGTGGCGGCGGCCGAGTAGAGGTCACCGGTGACGAAGGCGTCGCGGTAGACCTTCATGAGCGGGCTCCAGGTCGAGCTGATCGTGTTGGTGAGCGGCCGCAGGGTGGTCGGCTCGGTGAACACCTGGATCGTGGCGATGATGGAGAAGACCGTGGTCAGGATGATCGCGGGCAGCAGGATCGGGACCTTGATCCGCAGCGCTGTCTGGATCTCGCTCGCCCCGTCGATCCTGGCGGCCTCGTAGTAGGTCCTGGGTACGGCGCGCAGCGCGGTGTAGAGGACCAGCGTGTTGAAGCCGACGCCGCCCCAGACCGCGATGTTCGCCATGGACAGCACCACCGTGCCCGCGCCGAGCAGGTCGATGTCGAGCACCTGGCGGATCGGGCTGAGGCTGGGCAGGTAGAGGAAGCCCCACAGCAGGGTCGCGGCCACCCCCGGCACCGCGTACGGCAAAAAGAGGGAGATCCTGGAGAAGCGGGCGAGCCGCACGTGCGCCGAGTCCAGCAGCAGCGCGAACAGCAGGGCGAGCCCGAGCATGACGACGAGCACCAGCAGGCCGTAGCCCAGGACGCGCAGCCAGCCGGCCCACAGTTCGCCGTCGGTGAGTGTCGCCGCGTAGTTGTCGAGGCCGGCGAAGACCTCGCGGCGGGAGCCCTTGCCCAGGCCCAGCCCCGAGACCTTCGTCCGCCGCAGGCTGAGGTAGGCCGTGTAGGCGACGGGGAGGGCCATGAAGAGCGTGAACAGCGCCATGGCCGGTGCGAGGAGGAGATAGGGGACGGCGCTCGCGGTGCGAACGCCGCCGCCGGGGCGTCGTGTCATCGGGTGAGCTGGAATCCGGACTTCTGCATGTCGGCGACCGTCGCGTCCTGCACCTTCACGAGGGCGTCGGAGAAGGCCGACCTGTCCTGCAGGGCCTTGTCGAAGGCGTCCTTGAAGGCGTTGTAGGTCACGTTGACGTTCGGGCCGAAGGTGAAGCCGCGGGCGCCGCCGGCGATCGTGGCGGTCTGCTGCCAGAAGTCGGGCTGGTTGGAGAAGTACTCGGGGGCCTCGCCGAGCATGGTGGCGCCCTTGGTGGCCGCGGGGTAGAGGGCGCCCTCGGAGACGAGCAGGCCGAGCGCCTGGGGGTCGGTGTTGAGCCAGGTCGCGAACTTCGCGGCGGCGGCCAGGTGGGGGGACTTGGCGGAGACCGCGGTGGAGGATCCGCCCCAGAAGCCGCTCAGGTTCTCGCCGGCGTTCCACTGCGGCAGCGGGGCGATCGCCCACCTGCCTTTCGCCTTGGGGGCGTTGCCGGCCAGCACGCCGGGCGCCCAGACGGCCGAGGGCCAGGTGAGCAGCCTGCCGTCGTTCAGTGCCTTGTTCCACTCGGGGGTGAAGTAGGGCTGGCCGTCGACGGCGCCCTCGGAGACGAGGCCGCTCCAGTAGTCGGCGACCTTTCTGGTGGCCTCGTCGTCGACGGCGACCTTCCAGGACTCGCCGCTGATCGACCACCACTGGGCGCCGGCCTGCTGGGCGAGGCCGACGAAGGAGCCGGGGTCCTTGCTGGAGAAGGTCCCCAGGAAGACCTTGGGGTCCTTCTTCCTCACGGTGCGGGCGGCCTCGGCGTACTCGTCCCAGGTCTTCGGCACCTCGATGCCGTACTTGTCGAACAGGTCCCGGCGGTAGTAGAGCATCATCGGGCCGCTGTCCTGGGGGAGCGCGTAGACGGCGTCGGTGCCGAGCGTGACCAGTCCCCAGACGCCCTCGCCGAACTCGCCCTTCGCCGCGCCGGCCTCGCCGGAGAGGTCGGCCACCGCGTCGGCGGCGACGAAGGAGGGAAGCATCTGGTACTCGGCCTGGACGAGGTCTGGAGGGTTTCCGGCCTTGGCGGCGGTGAGGAACTTGGTGGCCGCGTCGTCCCCGCCGGCCTGCTTGCTGATGGTGACCTGGATGTCGGGGTTGGCCTGGTTCCAGACCGTCGCGATCTTGTCCATGTTGGGGACCCAGGTCCAGTAGGTGAGCTTGACCGGCCCGGCGGGGGCCGAACTCCGCGCCTCCGGGGCTGCCGCCTCCTGGGGGGTGCCCGAGCATCCGGCGGCCAGGGCGGCGGCGAGGAGCGCGGTCGCCACCGCTACGAGCCGATTTGTCGGCATGTGTTCCTCCGTGGGGGGTTCCGTGGTGGAGTTCATGTCAGGTGCATGACGGGGGCGTCGGCCGCTGGGAGGCCACGAAGCGGGGCCGCCGGCGAAGTCAGCGAGAGAGGCCGAGGGAAGGCCGCCAGAACCTCTCTGGGAACGTTCACAGAGTGAAATCAGGCGGGAGGTGCTGTCAATGCTCGTTACGTTCTTGTTAACCCGCTGATGCGTCGGGAATCTCGCCCCTGTTCTTCCGTGGTCATCGGCCGTACATTACTGTGCACGTTCACAGAAATTATTCGAGGGGGAGTCGGTGCCCGGATATCCCGCCCTGCCAGAGGGCATCGCGTACGGCGGGGACTACAACCCCGAGCAGTGGCCCGAGGAGGTCTGGCGCGAGGACGTCCGGCTGATGCGCGAGGCCGGGGTGAACCTGGTCAGTCTCGGGGTGTTCAACTGGAGCACGCTGGAGCCCGCCGAGGGGGTCTACGACTTCGGCAGGCTGGACAGGATCGTCGACCTGCTGCACTCCTGGGGCATCATGATCGACCTCGCGACGCCGACCTCCTCCCCGCCCACCTGGTTCAGGACGGCCCACCCCGGCGCCCGCCTCGTCGACCGCGAGGGCCGCATCCTCGCCGGAGGCTCCCGGCACAGCTTCTGCCCGAGTTCCCCCGCCTACGCCGACGCCTCCGAGCGGATCGCCGAACGGATCGCCGCCCGCTACGCCGGGCACCCCGCGGTCGCGATGTGGCACGTCCACAACGAGTACGGCTGGGCCAACGCCCGCTGCTACTGCGAGACCTCGGCCGAGGCGTTCCGCGACTGGCTGCGCGAGCGGCACGGGGACGTGGCGGCGCTCAACGCCGCCTGGGGGACCACGTTCTGGGGGCTGACCTACGGCTCGTTCGAGGAGGTGGAGCCGCCGAGGCTCGCACCGCCCGGCCAGCTGACGGCCCTGCTGCTCGACTACGCGCGCTTCTCCGTTGACGCGCACATCGCGAACTTCCGCCGCGAGCGCGACGCCATCCGCCGCTTCGGGGACCAGCCGGTCACCACCAACTTCATGATCGCCAACTGTGAGCCGATGGACTACTGGCGGTGGGCGGGCGAGGTGGACGTCGTCTCCAACGACCACTACCTCGACGCCGGGCGGGCCGAGAACCACATCGAGCTGGCCATGGCCGCCGACCTCACCCGTTCGGTGGCGGGCGGGCGGGCGTGGATGCTCATGGAGCACTCGACCGGCGCCGTCAACTGGCAGCCGCGCAACCTCGCCAAGCGGCCGGGGGAGATGCGGCGCAACAGCCTTGCCCACGTCGCCCGGGGATCGGACTCGGTGCTGTTCTTCCAGTGGCGCGCCTCCCGGCACGGCGCGGAGAAGTTCCACTCGGCGATGCTGCCGCACGCGGGGACGGACTCCGGCCTCTGGCGCGACGTGGTCGCCCTCGGCGCCGACCTGCGCGGGCTGGCCGGCCTGCGCGGCTCCCGCGTCGAGGCCGACGTCGCGCTCGTGTGGGACTGGGAGTCGTACTGGGCGCTGGAGCTGGAGTGGCGTCCCTCGGTCGACCTGCGCTTTCGCGAGCGGATGGGGGCCTACTACGAGGCGCTGTGGCGCGAGCACGTCACCGCCGACTTCGCCCACCCCGGCGCCGACCTCTCGGCGTACCGGATGGTCGTCGTCCCCAGCTCCTACCTGCTCACCGAGGCGGCGGGCAAGAACCTGCGCCGCTACGTGGAGGCGGGCGGGCACCTGGTCGTCTCCTACTTCTCGGGAATCGTCGACGAGAACGACGCCGTGCACCCCGGCTCCCCGCCCGGAGCGCTGCGCGACGTGCTCGGCCTGTCGGTGGAGGAGTTCCACCCGCTGCCCCAGAACGGCACGGTGCCCGTCGGCGACGACGGCCTGACCGGCCGGATCTGGTCCGAGCGGGTCCGCCTCGCCGGGGCGCGCACCGTCCACGCCTTCACCGGCGGGCCCGACGCGGGCCACCCCGCGGTGACCCGTCACGAGCTGGGCGCGGGCACCGCCTGGTACGTCGCCACCGCCCTCGACCCGTCCCCCGACGCGACGGATGACGGCCGGGATCTGCGCGCGCTCCTGCGCGCGGTCCTCGACCTGGCGGGCGTGTCCCGCCCGCGCGGCCTGCCCGACACCCTGGAGCTCGTACGCCGGGGCCGTCACCTCTTCCTCATCAACCACGGCGAGGAGCCGGTCACCGTCCCGGAGGTGAGCGGGACCGGAGTGCTCGACGGCGCCGCGTACACCGGGTCGGTGACCGTGCCCGCCGGCGGCGTCACGGTCGTCGAGCCGGCCGGGGACGCGTGATCGTCCCCGGGGTCGCGCCCGCCACCTGAGCGCGGCACCCGGGGTCTTCGGGGATCGTCCACATCACTCCTGACCAAGTGAGGACCATTGAAGAAGATCCTGGTGGCACTGCTGGCATGTGCCGCCGCCGTCCTGGTGCCGTTACCGGCCCGAGCCGCACCCACGGTCGCCAACGGCGGCTTCGAGACCGGAGGCGGTGTCGCCGCGCCGGTCTCGTGGAGTACCGCGGGCAACGCCTCCGCCGACTTCACCGAGGCCGGTGGCCGCACGGGCTCCTACCGCCTGTCGCACTGGTCCACAAGCGCCTACACCGTCGAGACCCACCAGAGGCTGACCGGCCTGGCCTCGGGCACCTACACGCTCCGCGTCTGGGTGAGGTCGGGGGCCATGAGCCAGAGCTGGATCGCGCTGAGGAACTGCGGCTCCGCCGAGAGGCGGACCCACGCGCCGGTCAGCTCCTCGGAGTGGATCCAGATCGCCGTCACCCAGAACGTGACGGGCGGGCAGTGCACGATCTCCCTCGGCTCCGCGGCGGCGGCGGGCGGCTGGGCCAACTTCGACGACGTCACCTTCGCGGCGGGGTCGGCGACGCTGGCGGTGAAGGGCGCCGACACCTCAAGCCTGCCCAAGTCGGAGGCGTACGGAGGCAGGTACCACGACGCCGCGGGCGTGCGGGGCGACGCCCTCGCGATCCTGGCGGCGGCCGGAGCCAACCACGTCCGGCTGAAGGTGTGGGTGAACCCGGCCGACGGCTACAACAACAAGGCGCGGGTGCTGGCCATGGCGCAGCGGGTCAAGGCCAGGGGGATGCGCCTGCTGGTCGACTTCCACTACTCGGACACCTGGGCCGACCCCGGCAAGCAGTACAAGCCGGCCGCCTGGACCGGACACACGTTCGAGCAGCTCAAGACGGCCGTCTACAACCACACCTACGACGTGCTGAACGCGCTGAAGGCGCAGGGCACCACCGCGGACATGGTCCAGGTCGGAAACGAGATCAACGACGGCATGCTCTGGGATGACGGCCGTTCCTCCAACTTCGGCAACCTCGCCCAGCTGCTCAACACGGGCTACAGCGCGGTCAAGGCCGTCTCGTCCTCGACCAGGGTGGTGCTGCACCTGGCCGAGGGCGGCGACAACGCGCTCTTTCGCTGGTGGTTCGACAGCGCCGCGGCCCACGGCGTGAACTACGACGTGATCGGCGTCTCCTACTACCCCTACTGGCACGGCACGCTCGGCGCCTTCCAGGCCAACATCAACGACATCGCGTCCCGCTACGGCAGGCCCGTCCTGCTCGCCGAGACCGCCTACCCCTTCACCACGGGCAACGACGACGGCCTCGCCAACATCATCACCGCGGCGACCCCGTATCCCGGATACCCGGCCTCGCCGGCGGGCCAGTCGGCGATGCTGCGCGACGTGATGAGCATCGTGCAGGCCGTGCCGGGCGGGCGCGGGCTCGGCGCGGTGTACTGGGAGCCCACCTGGACCGCGGTGACCGGGAACGGCTGGGACCCGGCCGACCCGTCCTCGGGTAACGGCTGGGAGAACCAGGCGTTGTTCGACTTCGCCGACCGGGCGCTGCCCGCGCTCGCCCAGTTCGCCCACCAGTGACCCTCACGGCGGCACGCCCGAGGGCCTCGCGGGCGTGCCGCCGTGCGAAACGGCGGCTGACCTGGGGGGGGGTCAGT
>Ga0233385_1000396_pt1 | contig 23324 bp, 18 predicted proteins | sample ElkDunMinimDraft_16_FD_191543 | JGI IMG/M metagenome (GOLD analysis project Ga0233385, IMG submission 191543) | Fecal eukaryotic communites from dung pellets of Tule Elk in California, USA - Elk Dung G36 | ecosystem: Host-associated > Mammals > Digestive system > Large intestine > Fecal | place...
GCTCGCCACCACGCCGGTGGCCGCCAGCAGGTCGACGATCGGGTCGCCGACCGCGCCGCGCGCCGTGGGCAGCTCGGCGACCGCCGACCCGAGGGTGCCCGCGTCGAGCGCCCCGAGCTCACCGCGGCCGAACAGCGCCTGGCTCGCCGCGATCACGGCCTGCGCCGTCTGCTCCCCGTGCACGAGCGCGGTCACGTCGTGGGCGAGCGCGCGCTGCGCCTCGCGCGCCGCCGGGCGCTCGGCCACCGCGTGCTCGAGCTCGGCGATCTCCTCACGGGTGCGGAAGGTGAACACCTTGAGGTAGCCCACGACGTCGGCGTCGTCCGCGTTGAGCCAGAACTGGTAGAAGGCGTACGGCGTGGTCATCGTCGGGTCGAGCCACACCGTGCCCGACTCGGTCTTGCCGAACTTGGTGCCGTCCGCCTTGGTGATGAGGGGTGTCGTCAGGGCGTGCACGGCCGTGGCCTCCACCTTGCGCACGAGCTCGACGCCGGACAGCAGGTTGCCCCACTGGTCGTTGCCCCCGGTCTGCAGCCGCACACCGTGCCGGCGGTAGAGCTCGAGGTAGTCCATCCCCTGCAGGATCTGGTAGCTGAACTCCGTGAAGCTGATCCCCTGGTCGGAGTGCAGCCGCCGGGCCACCGTGTCCTTGGCGAGCATCGTGCCCAGCCGGTAGTGCTTGCCGACGTCCCGCAGGAAGTCGATCGCCGACAGGCCCGACGTCCAGTCGAGGTTGTTGACCATCGTGGCCGCGTGGGGACCGTCGAAGCGGAGCAGGGGTGCGATCTGGGCGCGGATCCGCTCGACCCAGCCCGCGACCACGTCGGGAGAGTTCAGCGTGCGCTCCCCCGTCATCTTGGGGTCCCCGATGAGACCCGTGGCACCGCCGACGAGGGCGAAGGGGCGGTGGCCCGCGTCCTGCAGCCGGCGCACCGTGAGGATCTGGACGAGGTTGCCGATGTGCAGCGACGGGGCCGTGGGGTCGAACCCGCAGTAGAGCGAGACGGGCCCGGCGGCCAGCTCGGCCCGGAGGGCGTCGAGATCGGTGTGCTGCGCGAGGAGCCCGCGCCACGCGAGCTCGTCGAGGATGTCGGTCACAGGGGTCTCCGTCGGTCGGGGGCCGGCACGCCCGCGGGGCGGGTGGCACGGCGGTACGGGGTCGCGCGCCGCACGGCGGCGCGGGACGAGGGGGTGGGGCACGCCGAGGGGGTGGGCACCCGGGTCAGGCCGACGTCGTCGCCCCGGGAGGGGCGTCTGCCGACGCCGGCGACCGATACGCGGGGCGGTACGCCGAGACGGTCGGCTCGTTCGTCAGCCACAGACGCCACGGGTGCACCGCAGCGTCGCCGCCGACGCCCGACACCCCGACACGCGGCCCGGTCGCGACCGGCGACTGCATGACCGCGACGTCGCGCTTGCGCACGAGCACCGAGCCGCCGGGCTCCGTGAGGTCGGCGCCGTTGGCGGCGAGGTCCAGACCCAGGCAGACCGCCAGGCGCGCGGGGCCGCGCGCGAGCTGGCGCTCGTTGTCGACGACGCCGGCACTCGAGCGTCGCGCCCAGGCGAGCTCGACGCCCTCCACGACCTCACCGGCGCGCAGCAGGACCGCCGACCCCCGGCCGGCCTGCTCGGTCACCACGTTGACGCAGTGGTGCAGCCCCATGTGCCGGTACACGTAGAGCCGTCCGGGCTCGGCGAACATGGCCGCGTTGCGGGCCGTCCGGCCGCGGAAGGCGTGGGAGCCCGGGTCGTCCTCGCCGCCGTACGCCTCGACCTCGGTCAGGCGGACGGTGACCGAGCCCTCGGGGCTGCGCGCCGTCACGAAGGCCCCGAGCAGGTCGCGCGCGACGGCGAGGGGATCCCGCGCGTACCAGCTGCGCGCGGGCACCACGCCGGTGCCGGGGACGATGCCGTCGTCCGGCCGACCCGCCGCGGGCGTCTCGAGGTGCACGCGGCCATCATGCCAAACCGGTCGGCCGCGGTGCGGGGACGTCCGGCGCGGGACCGACGACGCGGCCGTCCCCGTCGAGCCGCACGTCGGCACGCTCCCGCGTGCGCTCCCGCTCGAAGTGCGAGCGCTCGTCCGCCATCCACGCCGCCCAGTGCTCCCGTTCCGCGACGCCGTCGCGGGCCAGGCCGCGCGCCAGCCGCACGTCGTCGGGCGCGCACACCCAGACGCGCACCGACGCGAGCCCGTCGACAGCGCGCGGCGCCGAGCCGCACCCCTCGACGACCAGCACGTCGGGGAGCGGGACGTCGACCCAGTCCGCGAACGCGCCCGCGGACCAGTCGTACCGCTGGAAGCGACCAGGCCGGCCACGTCGCAGGGGCTCGAGCACCTGTGCCGACAGCCGCGCCCAGAGCGTGCCCTCCAGCCCGCCCCACCCGTCGTACAGGTCGTCGAGGTGCACGACCGCGACCCGTGCGCCCGTCCGGCCGACGAGCGCCGCCACGCGCGCGGCCGTCGTCGTCTTGCCCGAGCCGGCGGGGCCGTCGACGCACACCAGCCGCACGCTCCCGAGCCGCGGCGGGGCCGCGAGCACCCGGTCCGCGACGACCTCGGCACCCGACGTCACGCCGCCCCGCCCACGGTCCGGTGCGCTCAGGCGCGCTGCGCGCGCAGTGCGGCGCTGCGCTCGCGCGCGGCGGCGAGCTGCTCGGCCACGCGCACCGGTGCCGTGCCGCCCACGGCGTCACGGGACGCCAGCGAGCCCTCGACCGACAGCACCGCGCGCACGTCCGGCGTCAGGTGCTCGCTGATGCCCGCGAGGTCGGTGTCCGACAGGTCCCACAGCTCGATCCCGCGCTCCTCGCACGTACGGACGCACGCACCGGCGACCTCGTGCGCGACGCGGAACGGGACGCCCTGGCGCACGAGCCACTCGGCGATGTCCGTGGCCAGCGAGAAGCCCTGCGGTGCCAGCGCGGCCATGCGGTCGGTGTCGAACGTCAGCGTCGCGACCATGCCCGCGAAGGCGGGCAGCAGGACGGTGAGCTGGTCGACCTGGTCGAACACCGGCTCCTTGTCCTCCTGCAGGTCACGGTTGTACGCGAGCGGCAGGCCCTTGAGCGTGGTCAGCAGCCCGGTGAGGTCACCCACCAGGCGCCCGGCCTTGCCGCGCGCGAGCTCGGCGACGTCCGGGTTCTTCTTCTGCGGCATGATGCTCGACCCCGTGGAGTACGCGTCGTGCAGACGCACGAACCCGAACTCCTTGGTCGCCCACAGCACCACGTCCTCCGCGAGGCGGGACAGGTCGACGCCCGTCATCGCCGCGACGAACGCGAACTCCGCGACGACGTCGCGCGAGGCGGTGCCGTCGATCGAGTTCTCGACGGGCCCGGCGAAGCCGAGCTCGGCCGCGACCGCCGCCGGGTCCAGTCCCAGCGACGAGCCGGCCAGGGCACCGGACCCGTAGGGCGAGCGCGCGGCGCGCCCGTCCCAGTCGGCCCACCGCTCGACGTCGCGCAGCAGCGGCCACGCGTGCGCGAGCAGGTGGTGCGCGAGCAGGACCGGCTGCGCGTGCTGCAGGTGCGTGCGGCCCGGCATCGGGGCGTCCCCGACGGCCTGCGCCTGCGCCACCAGGGCGTCGACGACGTCGAGCACGAGACCCGACAGCACGCGCGACTGACGGCGCAGGTACATGCGCACCAGCGTCGCGATCTGGTCGTTGCGCGAGCGCCCGGCCCGCAGCTTGCCGCCGAGGTCGGCACCGGCCCGCTCGATGAGCCCCCGCTCGAGCGCGGTGTGCACGTCCTCGTCGTCCGGCAGGGGCGCGAACGCCCCGGACGCGACGTCGGCACGCAGCCGCTCGAGGGCGTCGACCATGCCGGCGACCTCGTCGTCCGACAGCAGACCGGCGGCGTGCAGCACGTGGGCGTGCGCGACCGACCCGGTGATGTCGTCGTCGGCGAGGCGCCAGTCGAACTGCGTCGACCGCGAGAGGTCGGCGAGGGCCGCCGCGGGGCCGGACGCGAAGCGTCCGCCCCACAGCGCGAGCGGGCCGGGCTGGTCGCTCACGCGTCGATGCCTCCCTGCGTCCCCAGGTCGGGGGCGTTGCCGAACCGGACGTCGCGGGCCGCCGCGAGCTTGGAGCTCAGCCCGTAGATCTCGATGAAGCCGCGCGCCGCGGACTGGTCGAACGTGTCGCCCGAGTCGTACGTCGCGAGGTTGAAGTCGTACAGGCTGGAGTCCGAGCGCCGGCCGGTGACCGTCGCGCGGCCGCCGTGCAGCACGATCCGGACGTCGCCGGAGACGTAGCGCTGCGTGTCGTCGATGAAGACGTCCAGCGAGCGCTTGAGCGGCGAGAACCACTGGCCGTCGTAGACCAGCTCGGTCCAGCGCTGCTCGACGCCACGCTTGAAGCGGGCCTGCTCGCGCTCGACGGTGACGTTCTCGAGCTCCTGGTGGGCAGCGATGAGCGCGATCGCGCCCGGCGCCTCGTAGACCTCGCGCGACTTGATGCCGACCAGGCGGTCCTCGACGATGTCGATGCGGCCGACGCCCTGCGCACCGGCGCGGCGGTTCATCTCCTGGATCGCCTGGAGCGGCGTGACGGGCACCTCGTCGAGCGCGACGGGCACGCCCTGCTCGAAGCGCACGACGACCTCGTCGGCGACCGGCGGGAACGTCGGGTCGTCCGTGTACGTGTAGACGTCCTTGGTGGGCGCGTTCCAGATGTCCTCGAGGAACCCGGTCTCCACCGCGCGGCCCCACACGTTCTGGTCGATCGAGAACGGGTTGTGCTTGGTGGTCGCGATCGGGAGGCTGTGCTTCTCCGCGTACTCGATCGCCTTGTCGCGCGTCAGCGCGAGGTCCCGGACGGGGGCGAGGCACTTGAGGTCGGGCGCGAGGGAGGTGATGCCCACCTCGAAGCGGACCTGGTCGTTGCCCTTGCCGGTGCAGCCGTGGGCGACCGTCGTGGCGCCGAACTGCCGCGCCGCCCGCACGAGGTGCTTGACGATGACGGGGCGCGACAGCGCCGAGACCAGCGGGTACCGGTCGAGGTACAGGCCGTTGGCCTTGAGGGCCGGCATGCAGTACTCGGTGGCGAACTCGTCGCGCGCGTCGGCGACGTACGCCTCCACGGCACCGCAGTCCAGCGCACGGCGCCGGATGACCTCGAGGTCCTCACCGCCCTGGCCGACGTCGACGGCCACGGCGATCACCTCGGCACCGGTGGCCTCCGCGATCCAGCCGATGCCCACCGAGGTGTCCAGGCCACCGGAGTACGCGAGGACGACGCGTTCGGTCATGTCAGGTTCTCTCCTTCTCGAGGTTCGCGTGCATGAACATACATGCAACTGCGGACCTATGCATAACCCGTCTCAGCCCTCGCCCGCGAGCGCCAGGAAGCGGGCCGCCACGGCGTCCCCGCCCTGCGGGTCGCGCGAGACCACCAGCACCGTGTCGTCCCCCGCGATGGTGCCCAGCACCGCGGGCAGCACCGAGTGGTCGATCGCCGACGCGAGGAACTGCGCCGCGCCGGGAGGCGTGCGGAGCACGACGAGGTTGCCGGACGCCTCCGCCGCGACAAGGAGCTCCGCGCACAGGCGCGCCAGCCGCGCCGCGAGCTGCTCGGTGTCCGTGGTCGTGGGGGTCCGGTCCCCGCCCTCCCCCGGCACCGCGTACACCAGCGAGCCCGACGCGGTGCGGATCCGCACCGCGCGCAGCTCGACCAGGTCGCGGCTCAGCGTGGCCTGGGTGACCGTGACGCCCTCGTCGGCCAGCAGCGCGGCCAGCTCGCCCTGCGAGTGCACCGTGCCGCGCTGCAGCAGCGTGCGGATCAGCGCGTGGCGGGCTGCCTTGGTGGCCGCCACCGAGGTGCTCACGACCTCTCCAGCAGGAAGGCCAGCAGCGCCTTCTGCGCGTGCAGCCGGTTCTCGGCCTCGTCCCAGACGACCGACTGCGGGCCGTCGAGCACCTCGGAGGTGATCTCCTTGCCGCGGTACGCGGGCAGGCAGTGCAGGACCAGGGCGTCGGGGGCGGCGAGCGCGAGGGCGGCCGCGTCGAGCCGGTAGGCCTCGAACCGGCGCTCCCGGTCGGGCGCCTCGTCCTCCTGGCCCATCGACGTCCACGTGTCCGTGGCGACCACGTCGGCGCCCGCCACGGCGGCCGCCAGGTCGTGCACGACGCTCACGGACCCACCCGTGCCCGCCGCGACCTGCGTCGCACGCTCGAGGACCGCCGGGTCCGGCAGCGCGTCGGCGGGCGTGCCGACGCGCACGTGCAGGCCCGCGGTCGCGCCGCCCAGCAGGTAGGAGTGCGCCATGTTGTTCGCCCCGTCACCGACGTAGGCCAGCGTGGTGCCGGGCAACGACGCCACGCCGCCGCGGTGCTGGGCGAGCGTGGTGAGGTCGGCCAGCACCTGGCAGGGGTGGAACTCGTCCGTCAGCGCGTTGACGACCGGCACGCCCGCGACGGCGGCCATCTCGTCCAGGCGCGTCTGCGCGTGCGTGCGCCAGACGATCGCGGCCACCTGGCGGCCGAGCACCCGGGCGGTGTCCGCGATCGACTCGCGCACGCCGATGCGCGCCAGGTTGCCGTCCACCGGCAGCGGGTATCCGCCGAGCTCGGCGATGCCGGTCAGGAAGCTCACCTGCGTGCGCAGGGTCGGCTTGTCGAAGATGACGGCGACGGAGCGGGGGCCCGCCAGCGGGGTGCGGATGAACCGGTCGTCGCGGAACGCGAGCGCGAGCTCGAGGACCTCGGCCTGCTCCCGGGGGCTCAGGTCGTCGTCGCGCAGGAAGTGGCGGGTCACGCGGTCTCCTCGGGGGCGAGGTCGGCCGGCAGCGCGGCGACCAGGTCGACGAACGGCTGCACCTGCTCGTCCGTCAGGACGAACGGGGGCGCGAGCCGCAGCGCGGTGGGCGTGCAGGCGTTGACGACGAACCCGGCCGCGAGCGCGTCGGCCGCGACCCGCGCCGCGACGGGCCGCTCGAGCTCGACCGCGATGAGCAGACCCTCACCCCGGACCTCGCGCACCAGCGGGTTGCCGGTCGAGCGCAGACGGTCGCGCAGCCGCTCCCCCAGCCCCGTGACGTGCGCGAGGAGGCCGTCGCGCTCGATGACGCCGATCGTCGCCAGCGCGGCGGCCGCCGCGACCGGGTTGCCGCCGAAGGTGGTGCCGTGCTGGCCGCGGCCGAGCAGCTCCGCCGCCTGCGGTCCGTACGCGATCGCGGCACCCACGGGGAACCCCGCGCCCAGTCCCTTGGCCACGGTGACGACGTCCGGGCGGACGCCCCCGCCGATGTGCGGGTGCTGGTGGGCGAACCAGCGCCCCGTGCGCCCCATGCCGGTCTGCACCTCGTCGAGGACCAGCAGCGCGCCGTGGGCGGTGGTCAGCTCGCGCGCCAGCGCCAGGTAGCCCGGGGGCAGCGGCCGCACGCCGGCCTCGCCCTGGACCGGCTCGACGATGAGCGCCGCGACCTCGTCACCGCCGTGCGCGAAGGCGGCGCGCAGCGCGTCGGTGTCGCCGAACGGCAGGAACTCCACACCCGGCGGCAGCGGCTCGAACGGCTCGCGGTACGCCTGCTTGTGCGTCAGCGACAGCGCGCCCATCGACCGGCCGTGGAACGCGCCCTCCAGCGCCAGGACACGCGGGCGGGCGCCGGCCGAGTGCCGCCGCGTGAGCTTCAGCGCGGCCTCCGTGGCCTCCGTGCCGGAGCTCGTGAGGAAGACCCGGGAGCCCTCGGGCGCGTCGGCGATCGCGAGCAGCCGCTCGGCCAGCGCGATCTGCGTCGGGCTGGCGAAGAAGTTGGAGATGTGGCCGAGCGTGCCCAGCTGGGCGCTGATCGCGGCGGTGAGCGTCGGGTGCGCGTGGCCCAGGGAGTTGACCGCGATCCCGCCGAGCAGGTCGAGGTACCGCGCGCCGTCGGCGTCCCACACGTACGGGCCCTCGCCACGGACCAGCACACGCTGCGGCGGGCCGAACGTGTCCATCACCGCGTGCGCGTACCGCTCGGTCCACTGCGCCACCGAGCCGTCGGCGGCGGGCAGCGGCAGCGCGTCGTCCGCACCGGCCGCGCGGTGGCGGGCCGCGCCCGGGGTGGCCGCAGCGGCCGGCACGTCACCCGTCGCGGGGGTGGTCACGGTCGCGTCGTGGGTCGCGCTCACGGCGTCGCCTCCTGGTCGTCGCTGGCCAGCCGGACCGCGCGCACGGGCACGGTCGACGGGTGGCCGTCGGGGTCGGCGTCGGGCAGCACCATGGTGCCGACGCCCTCGGAGGTGAAGACCTCCACGAGGATCGAGTGGGTCGCCCGGCCGTCGATGACGTGGGCGCGCGGCACGCCGCCCTCGACCGCCCGCCAGCAGGCCTCCATCTTGGGGCGCATGCCGGAGTCCAGCCGCGGCAGCAGCTCGGCGAGCGCCGAGGCGCGGATGCGCCGGACCAGCGTCGAGCGGTCGGGCCAGTCGGTGTACAGGCCCTCGACGTCGGTGAGGATGATCAGCTTGCGCGCGCCGAGGGCGACCGCGAGCGCCGCCGCCGCCGTGTCGGCGTTGACGTTGAGCACCTGGGTCGGGTCGTCGATGTCCGGTGCGACGGTCGAGACCACGGGGATCCGCCCGGCGTCGAGCAGGTCGAGGACGGCGCCCGGGTTCACGTGCACGACGTCCCCGACGAGACCCACGTCGACCTCGTGCCCGTCGACCACCGCGGTGCGGCGGCGCGCCTGGAACAGCCCCGCGTCCTCGCCGGACAGGCCCACCGCGTGCGGTGCGTGCGCGTTGATGAGACCGACGAGCTCGCGCGAGACCTGGCCGGTCAGGACCATCCGCACGACGTCCATCGCCTCGGGGGTCGTGACGCGCAGGCCGCCGCGGAACTCGCTGGCGATGTCGAGGCGGTCGAGCATCGCGTTGATCTGCGGGCCGCCGCCGTGCACGACGACGGGCCGCAGGCCGACCTGCCGCAGGAAGACCATGTCCTCCGCGAACGCCCGCTTGAGCGTGTCGTCGATCATGGCGTTGCCGCCGTACTTGACGACGACGAGCGCACCGGCGAACTGCTGCAGCCAGGGCAGCGCCTCGACGAGGACCTCGGCCTTCTGGTCGGCGCGCAGGTCGGTGCGCGTGTCGAAGACGAAGTCGTCGGGCACGGGGGGAAGGTTCACGTCGGGACCGCTCATGTGGAGTAGGCGCTGTTCTCGTGGACGTACTCGTGCGTGAGGTCGTTGGTCCACACCGTGGCGGACGCGTCACCGGCGTGCAGGTCGACCACGACGTGGATCTCGCGGGACGCGGCGAGGTCGAGCTGAGCCGGGTCCTCGTGCTCACCGCCCTGCCGGCAGACCTGCACCCCGTTGATGGTGACGTCGAGCAGCGTCGGGTCGAACGGCGCGACGTCCTCCGGGACGGTGCCCACCTGCGCGATGATCCGGCCCCAGTTGGGGTCGTTGCCGAACATCGCGGCCTTGAACAGGTTGGAGCGCGTCACCGCACGCGCGACGGCCACGGCGGAGGCCTCGCCGGTCGCGCCGCGCACGTGCACGGCGACGTCGTGCGAGGCGCCCTCGGCGTCCGCGACGAGCTGGCGCGCGAGGGAGGCGCAGACCCGCAGCACGGCGTCGGCGAAGACGTCAGCGGCCGGGGTGACGCCGCTGGCACCGGACACCAGGAGCGTCACGGTGTCGGACGTCGACATGCAGCCGTCGGAGTCGACGCGGTCGAAGGTCGCGCCGGTGGCCGCACGCAGCGCCGTGTCCGCCGTGGCCGCGTCGACCACCGCGTCGGTGGTGATCACCGACAGCATCGTGGCCATGGCGGGCGCCAGCATGCCGGCGCCCTTGGCCATGCCGCCGACGACGAACACGCCGTCGGGCGTCTCCACCCGCACGTGCGCGGTCTTGGCGACGCTGTCCGTGGTCATGATGGCGGCGGCGCTGTCCGCGCCGGCACCTGCGTCCAGACCGGCGACGAGCGGGGCGATCCCGGCGAACAGCTTGTCGCTCGCCAGCGGCACGCCGATCAGGCCCGTCGAGCACACGACGACATCGCCCGGGGAGACGCCGAGCGCCGCACCGACCTTCTCGGCGGTCTGGTGCGCGTCGGCGAAGCCGCGCGGCCCGGTGCCGACGTTCGCCCCGCCGGAGTTGAGGACGACGGCCTCCACGACGCCGTCGGCGACGACCTGGCGGGACCAGATGACCGGCGCGCCGACCACGCGGTTCGTCGTGAACACCGCCGCGCCGACCTTGAGCGGACCGTCGTTGACCACGAGCGCGAGGTCCGGCTTGCCGGACGCCTTGAGCCCGGCGGTGACGCCGGAGGCGCGGAAGCCCGCGGCCGCGGTGACGCCGGGCGACGTGCCGGGCGACGTGCCCTCGAGCGCGGGTCCCAGGTGGTCGGTCACGGGGCGACTCCGTTCCGCGGCAGGCCGAGGGTCTCCGGCAGGCCGAGCGCGAGGTTGAGGGACTGGACGGCACCGCCGGCGGTGCCCTTGACGAGGTTGTCGATGGCGGTGACCGTCACGACGCGGCCCGCACGGGCGTCGTACGCGACCTGCACCAGCGCGGTGTTCGCCCCGGTCGTCGACGCGGTGGTCGGCCACTGGCCGGCGGGCAGCACGCGGACGAACGGCTCGTCCGCGTACGCGGCGCACCACGCCGCGCGCAGCTGCTCGTCGTCGACCGTCACGCCCGGCGCGAGCCGTGCGGTGGCCGTCGCGAGGATGCCGCGGGACATCGGGACCAGCACGGGCGTGAAGGACGTCCGCACGTCGGACGCCCCGGCGCTGCGCAGGTTCTGCGCGAGCTCGGGGATGTGCCGGTGGCTGCCGCCGACCGCGTACGGCACCGCGGCGCCGAGCGCCTCGGAGGCGAGCAGGTGCGGCTTGAGCGACTTGCCGGCACCGGAGTAGCCGACGGCCAGGACCGCGACGAGGTCGGTGGTGTCGAGCAGGCCGGCCGCGACGCCCGGCTGCAGGCCGAGGGTGACGGCCGTGACGTTGCACCCCGGCACGGCGATGCGGCGCGCCCCGGCGAGGAGCTCGCGCTGCCGGGTCGTCGACTGCGCGACCACGAGCTCGGGCAGGCCGTACGTCCACGTGCCCGCGTGCGGGCTGCCGTAGTACGCCTCCCAGTCGGTCGCCTCGACCAGGCGGTGGTCCGCCCCGAGGTCGAGGACCACCGGGTCCTCCCCGAGCGCCTCGAGCTCGGCCGCGACCTGCCCGCTGGCGCCGTGCGGCAGCGCGAGCACGACGACGTCGTGGCCGGCGAGCGCCTGCGCGGTCGTGGGTTCCAGGACGCGGTCGGCGAGCTCCACGAGGTGCGGGTGGTGCGCCCCGAGCGGCGTCCCCGCGTTGGAGTGCGCCGTGAGCGTGCCGATGCGTGACTGCGGGTGGTCGAGCAGCAGCCGCAGGATCTCCCCGCCGGCGTATCCGCTGGCCCCGGCCACCGCCACCGTGAACGTCATGTGCATGAACATACAGTCGAGTGCAGACAAATACCAAGGATCAGCGGGAACACGAGGTGCCTCCCGCGTGGTTGCGGCTGACATGCGCGCCGTCATCGCCACCCGCGCCGGTGGCCCCGAGGTCCTGCAGGTCAGCGACGTCCCGGACCCCCGGCCACGGCCAGACGAGGTGCTCGTGCGCGTCGCGGCGGCCGGAGTCAACTTCATGGACACCTACCGTCGCAGCGGGACCTACCGTATGCCGTTCCCGCACGTGGTGGGGTCCGAAGGGGCGGGCGAGGTCGTCGCGGTCGGCGACGACGTCACGAGCCTGGCCCCCGGCGACCGCGTCGCGTGGGCGTCCGCCGAGGGCTCCTACGCCGAGCTGGTCGCCGTCCGCGAGGCCGACGCGCTGCCCGTCCCACCGGGCGTGGACGACGCCACCGCGGCCGCGCTGCCGCTGCAGGGCATGACCGCGCACTACCTCGTCTCCTCGACCTTCCCCCTCGACAACGGGCACGACGTGCTGCTGCACGCCGGCGCCGGTGGCGTCGGGCTGCTGCTGACCCAGCTGGCGGCGGCGCGCGGCGCCCGCGTCATCTCGACCGTCGGGTCCGCCGACAAGGAGCGCCTGGCCCGCGCCGCCGGCGCGTCCGACGTCATCCGCTACCGCGAGCTGTCCGACCTGACGACCGAGCTCCCCGCGCTCGTGCGGGACCTGACCGGCGGTCGCGGGGTGCACGTCGTGTACGACGGGGTCGGCAGGGACACCTTCGACGCGTCCCTCGCGTCGCTGGCCCGGCGGGGCACGCTGGTGCTGTTCGGCGCCTCCTCCGGCCAGGTACCGCCCGTCGACCTCCAGCGGCTGAACGCCGCCGGGTCGGTCTTCGTGACGCGCCCCACGCTCGGCCACCACACGGCGACCCGCGAGGAGCTGCAGTGGCGCGCCGACGAGCTGTTCGACGCCGTCGCCGCCGGTGCCCTCGACGTCCGTGTCGGGGCCACCTACCCCCTGGCGGACGCCGCCGACGCCCACCGCGCCCTCGAGGGGCGCGCCACCACCGGAAAGGTCCTGCTGCTCCCGTGACGCTCGACACCCCCACGTTCGCCGCCCCTCCCCGCACCGTCACCGTCGAGGTCTGGTCCGACGTCGCGTGCCCCTGGTGCTGGATCGGCAAGCGCCGGTTCGCCACCGCGCTGCGCGCGTTCCCGCACCGTGACCACGTCGAGGTCGTGTGGCGCTCCTACCAGCTGTCCCCCGAGACGCCGACGGGACCGGGCCGCCCCGAGATCGACGCGCTCGTCGAGGCCAAGGGCCTGCCGCGGGACCGGGTCGAGGAGATGTTCGCCCGGGTCGCCGCGGTCGGTGCCGCCGACGGGCTGCACTACGACTTCGCCACCACCCTGGCGTTCAACACGTTCGACGCCCACCGGCTGCTGCACCTCGCGCGCGAGGCCGGCGGTGCCCCGCTGGTCGACGCGACCATGGAGACGCTGTTCTCGGCGCACTTCGAGGAGGGCACCGACCTCGGCGCCGACGGCGCCCTCGTGACGGCGGCCGCCCGGGCCGGGTTCGCGGCGCACGGCTGGGACGACGCCCGCGTCGCGGCCGCGCTGGCGGGCGACGACGCCGCCGACGCCGTCCGCGACGACCTGGCCACCGCGCGCTCGATCGGCGTGACCGGCGTGCCGTTCTTCGTCGTCGACCGTCGCTACGCCGTCTCGGGCGCGCAGCCCGCCGAGGTGTTCGCCCAGCTGCTCGACGCCGGCTGGCGGGAGGCCAACCCGCTGGTCGCCGCACCGACCGCGGACGCGTGCACCGACGGGACCTGCTGAGCCCGTCGGGCGGGCCGCCGCTCAGGGCCGGGCGGGGAGCAGCTCGACGAGCTCGCCGAGCGAGTCGACGCGCACGTCCGCGAGCGCGGCCTGGGGGCGCAGCGCGTGCACGTGCCCCCACGGCCCGCGCCGCAGGAACGCCGTCCGCATGCCCGCGGCGCGCGCCGGCAGGACGTCGTTGTCGAGCCGGTCGCCCACGTACAGCACCCGGTCCGCCGGCACGCCGACCTCCGCGATCACGCGCGCGAAGAACGCGGGCGCCGGCTTGGCGACCCCCCAGCGCTGCGAGGAGGCAACCAGGTCGAGGTCAACGCCCGCCGCGCGCAGCTGCGCCTCGGCACCCGCGGGCTGGTTGCCGGCGATGCCGACCACGTAGCCGGCGCGACGCAGCGCGTGGAGGGCCGGCAGGGCGTCGGGGTAGAGGTCGCCGGGCTCGATCGTGGGCGTCCGCGCGGGCCGGGGCACACCCAGGACCTCCCACACCCGCGTGTGCGGCTCGTCGCGCTCGGCCAGCGCACCCAGCACCGCCATGAGTGCGAGCGGGGTGACGCCCGCGTCGTGCGCGGCCTGCGTCCACGCGCGCGTCTCGTCGACGAGCGTCTCCCCGACGTCGAGGACGACGGCCCGCACCTCGGTCCAGCCGTGCGGCGGTGTCGTGCTGCTCACGGCGGCCACCCTGCCAGGTCGCGCGGGCGACGTCGCGGGCGCGCGCGCCGGGTCATCTGCCCGTCACCCCCGCCCCGTCCCGGCCACGGTCGGCACCCGGTCGGCGGACCTGGTCGAAGAAGGCGATCTCGAGCACGAAGGACGCCGCGTACGCCGCGAGCATGCGTGCCCGCGTCGCCCCGCCCACCTCGCGGGCGGCCGCGTCGGCGAGGTCGGTCGCACGGGCTGCCGCCGTCGCGAACTGCGGGTCGCCGTAGGTCGCCACCCAGTCCCCGTACGGGTGGGCGGCCAGGTCGCCCGCCCGCACCAGGATCCGTGCCCCGACGTCCGCGTAGAGCACGTAGCAGGGCAGTACCGCGGCGACGACCTCGGCGTACGAGCCGGTCGCGGCGACGGCGAGCAGGTGGTCGACGTACGCCCTGGTGGCGGCGCTCGTCGGCGCGGACGACGCAGCCGCGCGCGCGACGTCCGGCGGGGCACCCCCGCGGCGTCCCTCCCCCGGCAACCGCACCCCCGGCAACCGCACCTCCTGCAGCCGGGCCTCGTGCAACCGGGCCTCGACGTCCAGGCACCGTGCCGCCCCCTGCGCGAAGAACACCTGGGCGGTCGCGTCGGGCGCCAGCTGGCTCGCCCGGGCCAGCACGCGCGAGTACTGCCCGAGGTACAGCGCGTCCTGCCGCAGGTACGCCTCGAACTGCTCGACGGCCAGGGTGCCGTCCGCCAGGCCGCGGACGAACGGCAGGTCGTCGCACGCGCGGCGCAGGCCCTCCGCACGGTCCCACGCCTCCGCGCCGAAGGGACGCGCGCCGAGCGTCGGCGCGTGGTGCAGGTGGTCGACGGGGCCACGTCCGGAGCCCACCGCGAGCGCGTCCCCCGCCGCGATGGCACCCGTCAGCCACTCCTTGGCCTCCCGCACGGTGCTCACCCAGTCGGGGCGGCGCGGTCGCAGGGCCGCGACCGCCGCCGACAGCGAGCAGCCCGTGCCGTGCGTGCTGCTCGTCGGCACGCGCAGCGCGTCGAGCTCGGTGACGGTGGCGCCGTCCACGACCGCGTCGGGGCTCGCGTCGCCGTCCAGGTGGCCGCCCTTGAGCAGCACCGTCGCCCCGGACGTGCGGGCGAGGCGCCGGGCCTGGTCCACGGCCTGCGACCACGTCGCGGCGACGGCCTCGCCGAGCAGCACCCCGAGCTCCGGCAGGTTGGGCGTCACCAGGTGCGCCTGGGCGACGAGCCGCCGCACGGCCTCCTCGGCGTCGGGCTCCAGCAGCCGGTCGCCGCTCGTGGCGACCATCACGGGGTCCAGGACGACGACGGGCGGGCGCGTGCGGACCAGCCACGCGGCGACCTCGTCGGCGACGGCCCGCGTGCCGAGCATGCCGACCTTCACCGCGTCGACCGTGACGTCGTCGCTCACGGCGTCGAGCTGGGCGCGCAGGAACGCGACGTCGGGGACGTGCACGGCCCGCACGCCGTGCGTGTTCTGCGCGACGAGCGCCGTCACGACGGCCATCCCGTAGGCGCCGTGCGCGGCGAACGACTTGAGGTCGGCGTGGATCCCGGCACCGCCCGTCGGGTCCGTGCCGGCCACCGACAGCACGCGCACGCGGCTGCCCGGCCGGGTCGCCCGCCAGGACGGGGTCGGGTCCGCCCCGCTCACCGGGCCGCCGCCTCGACCTCGGCGCGGGCCCAGGCCGCGACCAGCCGCGCCGCGGCCGCTGCGGGGTCCCTCGCGGCGCACACGGCACCGACCACGGCCATCGCACGGACGCCGGCGGCGCGCAGGGCGGGGGCGTCGGAGGCGCCGAGCCCGCCGATCGCCACCACCGGTCGTCCGTCGGCCGCCGCGACCGCGGCCCGCGTGCCGTCGACGCCGATCGCCGGCCCCGCCTCGGGCTTGGTCGGGGTCAGGCGCACCGGCCCGCTGCCGAGGTAGTCGGCGCCCGCGGCGGCCCGCACGTGGTCGGGCAGCGCGGCCGAGGCCCCGACGACCGCCCCGGGTCCGAGCAGCGCACGGGCGTCGGCGACCTCGAGGTCACGGCGGCCCACGTGGACACCGTCGACACGCGCGCCGCGGGCACGCGCCGCCAGCACGACGTCGACGCGGTCGTCCACGACGAGCACCGCCGGGCCGGCAGCACGCAGCGCGTCGGCCACGGCGACGGTCAGGTCGACGAGCTCCCGCACCGTGGCCCGCTTGGCGCGGACCTGCACGGTGCCGACGCCCGCCCCCACGGCGCCCGCCGCCACGTCCGCGGGGTGGTGCCCCGCCGCCGCGCACACGTCGGCGTCGAGGACCAGGTAGACCCCCTCCGGCAGGGCGCTCACGCGGGGACCGCCACCTGCTGGGCGGTACGCACGCGGGCGGTGAGGCCGGCGGCGTCCAGCCGGTGCAGCTCGTCGAGCACCCCGACCTGGAAGGAGCCCGGCCCCCGCGCGTCCACGGCAGCGCGCTCCGCCGCGAGGCCCAGGACGGTGGAGGCGGCGACCGCCGCGACGAGCGGCGGTGCGACGGCGGTGAAGGCCGCGACCAGACCGCCCAGCGCGCAGCCCGCGCCGGTGATCGCCGTGAGCAGGGGGTCGCCGACGGCGAGCCGCACCCGCACCCGGCCGTCCGTGACGAGGTCCACCGGACCCGAGACGGCGACGACCCCGCCCGTGACGCCCGCGAGCGCGTCCGCCGCGCCGGCGGCCGCGTCGACGTCGTCGCGCGCGTCGACGCCCCGACCGGCGGAGACGAAGCCCGCGAGCGCGCGGACCTCGCTCGCGTTCCCCCGCACGACCGCCGGCCGCTCCGCCAGCAGCCGGCCCGCGAGGCGCGTGCGGACGGACAGCACGCCCACCGCCACGGGGTCGAGCACCCACGGCACGCCGGCACCCGCCGCGGCCGCGACGGTCGGCGCGAGGCAGGCACGCTGGTCGGGTCCCAGCGTCCCGAGGTTGACCAGCACGGCACCGGCCGTGCCGGCGAGCTCCTCGGCCTCGCCCGGCACGCTCGCCATGGCGGGCGACGCACCGAGCGCGAGGAGCGCGTTGGCGACGAGGTTGGTGGTCACCTCGTTGGTCAGGCACTGGACGAGCGGGGTGCGCGCCCGCAGGTCGTCGAGCGCCGCACCGCACGCGGCGGCGAGGTCCTCCGGGGCGGGCCCGGAAGGCGAGGAGGGCAGGGGGACGGCAGACGTCACGGTGGACATCCCTTCGCTCGTACGAACGAGATCAGGTTCGACGGGTGTGATCTCAGCCCGGCTCCGTGCCGGGCACCCCGTGTCTCGTCGCCGACCCTAGACCGTCCCGGCGGCCGTGCCGAGGCCCGGTCTCGACCACCGGACGCGGCGCGGCCGCCCCGCCACGGACGGGTGGCGGTGTGTGCTGCGTCACGCCGGGCGCCGCTACGCTCGCGGTGCGGTTCACCGACGGCGGGGGCAGCGCGGTGGTCCGGCACCGATCCTGCGCGCCCGCGCGCCCGAACCTCCCGAGGCGACATGACCACCTCTCCCGACACCGCCCGCCCCGCTCCGCGCACCGACCCCGTGGGCACCGTCGTGCCGTCGGCCGTGCCGACCCACTGGTACAACCTGGCGGCGGACCTGCCCGAGCCGTGCCCGCCGGCGCTGCACCCCGGCACGCGCGAGCCGCTCACCCCGGACGACCTGGCGCCGCTGTTCCCCCTGGCGCTCATCGCGCAGGAGGTGTCGACCGAGCGCTGGGTGGAGATCCCGCAGACGGTCCGCGAGATCTACGCGCTGTGGCGGCCGTCCCCGCTGGTCCGCGCCCTGCGGCTCGAGCGGGCGCTGGGCACGCCGGCGAAGATCTTCTACAAGTACGAGGGCGGCTCCCCCGCCGGCTCGCACAAGCCGAACACGGCGGTCGCGCAGGCGTACTACAACGCGGTGGAGGGCACCACCCGGCTGACGACCGAGACGGGCGCCGGCCAGTGGGGTGCGTCGCTGTCGATGGCGTGCGCGCTGCTGGGCCTCGACCTCGAGGTGTGGCAGGTGCGGGCGTCCTACGACGCGAAGCCGTACCGCCGCATGCAGATGGAGACGTACGGCGCGACGTGCCACCCCTCGCCGTCGGACCTCACCGAGGCGGGGCGGGCGATGCTCGCGGCCGACCCGACGACCACCGGGTCGCTCGGGATGGCGATCAGCGAGGCGGTGGAGGTCGCGGCCCAGGACCCGCAGGCGCACTACGCGCTCGGCTCGGTGCTCAACCACGTGCTGCTGCACCAGAGCGTGATCGGGCAGGAGGCGCTCGCGCAGCTCGACGAGATCGGTGAGACCGCGGACGTCGTGTTCGGGTGCGCGGGGGGCGGGTCCAACCTGGGCGGGCTGAGCTTCCCGTTCCTGGGCCGCAACCTGCGCGAGGGGACGACGACGCGGGTCGTCGCGTGCGAGCCCGCGGCGTGCCCGTCGATGACGCAGGGCGAGTACCGCTACGACTTCGGCGACGTCGCGGGCCTGACCCCGCTGCTGAAGATGCACACGCTCGGCAAGGACTTCGTGCCGCCGCCGATCCACGCCGGTGGCCTGCGGTACCACGGCATGGCACCGATGGTGTCCCACGCGTACGCCCTGGGCCTCATGGAGGCGATCGCGGTGGACCAGGACGTGGCGTTCGCCGCGGGCATCGAGTTCGCGCGCGCCGAGGGCATCATCCCGGCACCGGAGTCGACGCACGCCGTCGCCGGCGCGATCGCGCATGCCCGGGCGGCGACGACCGCGGAGACGATCGTCATCGGCCTGTCCGGCAACGGGGTGCTGGACCTGCCCGCCTACCACGACTACGTCTGACCCGTCGGTCGCCCGGGTGGGCGCGGGGACACCTCCCCGCCCGCCCGGGCGACCTGACCGGCCCCGGGGTGCCGACGGGCGACCAGCATGCGACCCCCCACTTATCCCGAGCGATCCGGTCGGCTTATTGTCGGCGGACACGTTACCGAACCGCCGGGAGCACGCATGGGCACGCAGGTCCTCTGGTACATCCCCAACACCGTGGAGCCCGGGCACCGCGGTGACGACACGACCGAGGGGTGGGGCACGCTCGACCTGTCGACCGAGCTGGCCCGGACCGCCGAGGCGCACGGCTGGGACGGTGCGCTCATCGGCACCGGATGGGGCCGGCCGGACACGTTCACCGTCGCCACCGCCATCGCGGCACGCACCACGACGTTCCGCCCGCTCGTCGCCGTCCGGCCCGGCTACTGGCAGCCCGCGCACTTCGCCAGCGCCGCGGCGACCCTCGACCGGCTGTCCGGCGGGCGGCTGCTCGTCAACGTCGTCAGCGGGCACGACGGCGTCGCGCAGTACGGGGACACCACCCTGGACCAGGCGCAGCGGTACGCCCGGACGCGCGAGTTCCTCGAGCTGGTGCGGCGGCTGTGGACGCAGGAGCACGTGACGTACCGCGGTGAGCACTACCGCGTCGACGACGCGACCCTCGCACCGCGCCCCGTCGTGGGCACCGACCGCCCGCACCCCCGCCTGTACTTCGGGGGTGCCTCGCCCGCGGCGCAGCGGGTCGCGGCGGCCGAGGCGGACGTCCAGCTCTTCTGGGGCGAGCCGCTCGACGGCGTGGCCGAGCGCATCGCCCGGCTGCGCGAGCTCAGCGACGAGGTCGGACGCCGGCACGCACCGCTCGAGTTCGGCCTGCGGGTCACGACGGTCGTGCGCGACACCACCGCGGAGGCGTGGCGGGCCGCCGAGGAGAGGGTCGCCGCCATGGCGCGGGACGCCGGCACCCGACCGCCCGACCCGCTGCGTCGCGCCGCCGTCGGGCAGCAGCGGCTGCTCGACCTCGCCGGGCACGGCGACGTGCTCGACACCTGCCTCTACACGGCGCCCGGCCGCTACGGCGGTGGCGGTGCGGGCACGACGTGGCTGGTCGGCTCCCCCACCGACGTGGCCGCCGCGCTGCGCCGCTACCTGGACCTGGGCGTCACGCACCTGGTCCTGTCCGACACTCCGTACCTGCGCGAGACCGCACGCGTCGGCGACGCGCTGCTCGGGCTGCTGCGGGCGCCCGCCCTCACCTGAGACCGGGCCCCGCGAGCGCGGCACGCCGCGCTCCCGACGCGCCGAGGGCCCGACCGGACGACGCCGGTCGGGCCCCTGCGTGCCGCCCTGGTCAGCCGCGGACCGTGACCGTGCGGCTCGTGCTGCCCGCGACGCCCGCCGCGTCGTCCGGGACGAACACCGCGGTCAGACGGTGCGTCCCGCTGCCGAGGTCGCGCGGGACGGTCCCGATCGCCAGGCCGAGCACCACGTCCGCGCGTGCCACGACGCGCTCGCCCTCGCGCAGCTCGACACGGCCGGCCGGGAGCCGGGCGGTGTCGAGGCCCACGGTCGCGACCCACACCGACGGGACCAGCCGCGGGATCGGCGACTGGACGACCGACAGCGACGTGGTGCTGGTCGCCTGCTCGACCGTCACGGTCACCGGGTCGGACTGCGAGCCCGCCACGGCGTCCGTGCCGGCGTACCGCGCGACGACCTCGTAGGTGCCGACGGGCGTGTCGGCCGGCAGCGTGAGCACCGCCCGCCCGCCGCGCAGCGACGCCGTGCCGAGCACGTCGTCGCCGGCGACGAGCTGGACCGACCCGGTGGCCGGACCCTGCGACGTCACGACCGCCGTGAGCCGCACGCGGGTCCCGCGCGTGCCGAACACCTGCGTGTCCGGTGACGCGCTGAGCGTCGTGGTCGAGGCCTCGCCGGCGACCTCGACCGTGAACGGCACCGAGGCGGTCGTGCCGCTGGGCGACGCGACGACGGTGAGCTCGTGCCCGCCGGGCGCGAGGTCGGCCGGGACGGTGACCGTCACCTGCGCCGACGCGTCCGGGCCGTCGCCCCGGACCAGCGGGAACGTGCCGAGCGACGCCTCCCCGAGGAGCACCTCGACCGACGTGTTCTCCGGCGCCCCCAGGCTGGTCAGGTTGATGCCGCCGACGGTGAACGTGAGCTCGCCCCCGGGCGCCACCGGCTCCGTGAGCGCCGGCACCTCGACCGCCCGCTCCGCGAAGTCCGGTGCGGTGCCCGGGTGCGCCTCGAGGTACGCGATCCACGCGTCCCGGTCGATCAGCCCGGAGTCGGCGGTGCCGGTCCCCTCGGCCAGCACCCGGAAGTTGTCCCCGCCCTGCGCGAGGAACGAGAACGTCCCGATGCGGTAGTCGGCCTCCGGGTCGACCGGCTCCCCGTCGACCGTGACGGACGTGATCCGGTCGCCGAGCTCCCGTGCGGCGTCGTAGGTGTAGGTGACGTTGTCGGACAGCCCCAGCTGCAGGTACGGGCGGCTCGGGACCGATCCGTCCGCGTTGGTCTGCCACTGCTGCTCCAGCATCGTCACGACCTGGGCACCGGTGAGCGTGGTGGTCCAGAGGTTGTTGACGAACGGGAGCACCGCGTTGGCCTCGGCGTACGTCACCGAGCCGTCGGGGGCGTACAGCAGCTCGGCACGCATGCCGCCGGGGTTGACGACACCGATCTGCGCACCGCCGCGCTCGGGCGCGGCCAGCGTGTCGAGCAGGGCGTCCGCGACGAGCGAGCCGAGGGCCGTCTCGCGGCTGCGGTCGTCCCGACCCGTCGTGGTGCCCGGCGCCGAGCCGACGTACCCGCCGTCGACGTACTGCCCTCCGGTGAACGCCGTCGTGACGTCCGCCGTGACGGACCCGACGGGCTGCGACCCGACCTCGTTCGCGTACGCGAGCGCCTCCGCGACGATCTGCGCCACCTCGGCGACCCGGGGGTAGGCGGCCACGAGCTCGGCGTCCGGGGTGGTCGTGCGCGCCACGTTCTCGGCCGTGGCGGCCATGACCTCGTCCGTGGCGGGGTCGTACGTCAGCACGACCTTGCCGAGGAGCTCGCCGTAGGACCCGGTCTGCACGACCGGCCGGGTCGCGTCGCCGTCACCGACCGGCCCGAACCAGGCGTACTGCTTGTGCGTGTGGCCGGTGAAGATCGCGTCCACCGCGGGGTCGGTGCCCGTGACGATGTCGGCGAACGCGCCCCCGGCCGCGAGCTCCTCCTCGAGGGTGGCGCCGTCGGGCGTGCCCGCGCCCGCCCCCTCGTGGTACTGCGCGACGAGCACGTCCGCCTCGCCGTTCGCCTCGTCGCCGTCGGTGAGCGCGGCGGCCACGCGGTTGACGGCCTCGACCGGGTCACCGAAGTCGAGCCCCGCGATCCCGCCCGGGGTCACCAGCGTGGGCGTCTCCTCCGTCACCACCCCGATGACGCCGACGGTCACGCCACCCATGTCGAGCAGCGCGTACTCGTCGAGCGCGGGCGTCGTGGTGCCCTCCCGGTAGACGTTGGCACCGAGGTACGGGAACCGCGCGTTCTGCCCGCCCGCGATCACGCGCTCGACCAGGTCGTCGTACCCCTTGTCGAGCTCGTGGTTGCCGATCGCCGACGCCCCCAGGTCGAGGGCGTTGAGCACGTCGATCGTCGGCTGGTCGTCCTGCACCGCCGACGCGAACAGCGACGCGCCGATGTTGTCGCCCGCCGAGAGGAACGCGACCGGGCCGTCGGCCGCCGCGCGCTGCTGCTCGACCGTCCCCGCGAACCTCACGGTGTTGGCGTCGATGCGCCCGTGGAAGTCGTTGATGTTGAGGAACGTCAGGTCGACCGGGCCCTCGTTCGCGTCACCGGCCGTCAGCCCCACCACCACCGGGTCGTGGTCCGACGAGCGGTAGGCGTCGGGAGCGAAGAACGTCGTGCCGTGGTAGCCGTACCGGCTGTACTCCAGCGCGATGGACTCGGGGGCGTTGATCTCCCAGACGTCGGCACCGGTGGCCCGCCCGGCGGCCGCCTCGTTGAGCAGCACGTGGTCGAGCGACCCCGAGAGCCCCTGGAACGAGTACGAGTACTGGCCGGGCGCGAGCAGCGCGACGGCGTCGACGTAGCCCGCGTCGTCCAGCACCTGCAGCGGGTCCTCCCGCGTGTACGCGTTGAAGTCGCCCACCAGGACGACCGCCTCGGCATCGCCCTGGACGGTCGGGACCCAGTCGCGCAGCGCCGTCGCCTGGCGCACGCGCGACTCGTTCGACGCGCCCTGCCCGTCGCCCGCGTCGGCGTCACCGGGCCACGGCCCCGCCGAGCCCTTGGACTTGAAGTGGTTGACGACCACGAGGAACGGCTCGCCCCCGCCCGTCGGTGTGAAGACCTGCCCGATCGGCTCGCGCGCGTTGCCGAACGCCTGGTCGTCACCGGACTGGTCCCCCAGCGCGCGCGCGGCGCCCGTCGGGGTCACCGCGGCCGGCTGGTAGATGATCGCGTTGGTGATGACGTCCTGCTCGGCCGCCGGCGGCAGCTCGTCGGACGACGGCACGAACGCCCAGCGGTCCTCGCCCGCCGCCGCGTTCAGGGCCTCGACCAGCGTCGCGAGCGCCTCGTCGGGCACGCCGTCGACGCGGGCGGAGTTCTCGATCTCCAGCAGACCGACGACA
>Ga0233385_1000397_pt1 | contig 23242 bp, 18 predicted proteins | sample ElkDunMinimDraft_16_FD_191543 | JGI IMG/M metagenome (GOLD analysis project Ga0233385, IMG submission 191543) | Fecal eukaryotic communites from dung pellets of Tule Elk in California, USA - Elk Dung G36 | ecosystem: Host-associated > Mammals > Digestive system > Large intestine > Fecal | place...
CCGCGCCCGGCCCGGACGGCAGCACCATCGGCCTCGGCGAGGTGACCGGCACGATCACGCCGCCGATCACCGCCTGACCGCCGACCAGCCGGCGCCTGACCACCCCCGGCACACAGCGAGGTCAGGCACAGCGGGCGGCACCTGCGGGCCCAGGCGCAGACGGCGGGACCTGCGGGTTCAGGCGCAGCGCGGGCAGGGCGCAGCGGGGTCAGGCGCCGGGCTCGCCGGGCTGCGGCAGGGCCGGGCCGCGCCAGTGCAGCTCCGGCGGGCGTCCGCGCGGCACCACGACCTGGCGTACCCAGCGGCGGATCTGCCGGCGGCGGCGGTCCGGGTGGGTGCGGGGGTGGGCGGCCCGGCGGGCCAGCCAGGTCCGCAGGGCGTACCGCGGCAGGTGGCGCAGCGCCGCGTCGAGCACCGCGCAGCTGACGTACGTCTCCAGCCGGAAGGCGGCGACCGGTGGCCGGCCGCAGCCGCCGTCGCAGCGGTAGAGGCGCTGAGGTGCGCCGTCGGCGGACCGGTCCAGCGGCACCATCGCGGCGCCACAGCCGCACGAGAGCATCCCCCAGAGCAGGAAGGGCGTGGGCCGGCCCGGCTCGTCCCACCAGGATTCCGCCCTGGACCGGCCGCCGGTCCGCCCCGTCGGCTGTCGCATCCGGTTCACCACCTTCGATGGCCGCGTGCGCCGGACGGTGCCGGGTGCCGGGTGCGGCACTCGCGGCGCGACGCCCGGGAGTCTCCTGATCGAGGAGTCTGCGCGATCGCGGAAAGCGACACAATCCTTACGCATGGATACGACAGTTGGGGGGCAGCCTGCTCCGGGCGGCAGACCCCGTCGGCGCGCCACGAACTCGTTCAGGGAACCGGCAGAAAACCGTCAACCGCGCATCGGTAGGGTGCCGGACGGAGGTGTGTCCATGGCATTGGCGAAGGGCCGACGGCTGACGGTCGCCGTCCTGGCGGCGGTGACGGCCCTCGGGGTGAGCGTCGTGGTCGCGTACCGGATGCTGGCCCCGGCCGACGTGGTCACCCCCGCGACGCAGCCCTACCCCGCGGCGGTCACCCCCAAGATCGGCACCGACACCCGGCTGGCCATGGCCCCGCTGATCGTCGACGACCGGCTGCGGGTCTACGCCACCACCCGCCAGGTCTGGGCCGACCATCCGGTGGACGCGCGCACCCGCCGTACCGCCTTCTGGTCGTTGCGGCGCTGGCCGGCGGAGGTCTCCGGGGTCGCGGCCGGCGGCACCACCGTGCTGACCCGCTGGTCCGACGGGGAACTGGTCGCGCTCGACGCGCGTACCGGGGAGGTGGCCTGGCGGGTGACCGGGCCGAAGCCGACCGAGGGTTACACCGGCCGGCTCACCGGCGCCGAGACCGTCTACGCGCCGCCGGGACTGCACCTTGCGACGGACGCCGCCAGTGGCCGCGTCACCGCCGTCGTCGCCGGCGGCGGGGAGCTGGCCGCCTATGACCTGGCCGACGGCCGGCAGCTCTGGCGGGCGTCGGTCGACGACAACTGCCGGGGCGAGAGCTTCACCACGGCGGGCGGGCAGCTCGCCCTGATCGACACCTGCGCGCAGCCGCGGGCGATCGAACTGCGGGACCTTTCCACCGGACAGCCGATCGCCGGCCGGCAGCCGGACGTCAGCGGCACCGACCTCGCGGTGACCCCGGTCGGCTGCCGGGCCGCGGCCTCCGACTGCACCGCCCTGCGGGTGACGACCGGCGGCCAGACGCAGGGCTGGCGGGTGGACGGGGAGACCCCCGTCGCCGTCGCGGCCCTGGACGCCCCCGGCAGCGTCCTCGTCGGCGACGCCGTGGTCGGCTTCGAGGGGACCGACCTGGTGGTCCGGTCGGCGCAGGGCGCCGAACGCTGGCGCAAGTCCGCCCCCGACACCACCCTGCTCGCCGCCGCGGACGGCCGGGTGCACCTGCGCACCGCCGGCAACGACCTGGTCACCTTCGAGCTGAACCGGGGCCGGGAGCTGTCCCGCTTCCCGCTGACCATGTACAGCGACGACACCGGCTGGGAGGCCGGCTACGTCCAGGCCGTCGACGGTTACGTTGTCGTCGAGCGGCTCAACCGGGCCGACCCCGACCTCGGCGACCGCGCCTACTACCTCGGCGCCGAGCCGGTCCTGATCGCCGTCACCGGCCGCTGACAGCAGCCGGCCGCCGCCCCGCTGGGGACGACGGCCGGTCACGGCGGGCACGGATCAGGCGAGCGCGGCCTCCGCGGCCGCCAGGAAGGCGTCGTTCTCCTCCGGGGTGCCGATGGTGACCCGCACCCCGTCCCCGGCGAAGGGACGGACGATGACCCCGCGCGCCTCACAGGCCCGGCCGAAGGCCACGGCGGCGTCACCCAGCGGCAGCCAGACGAAGTTCGCCTGACTCGTGGGGACCTCCGGCAGGAGCTTGCGCAGCGCCTCGGTGACCCGCTCCCGTTCGCTGATCACCACGTCGCAGCGGCGGCGCATCTCGTCGGCCTGGGTGAGCGCGGCCAGCGCCCCGGCCTGCGCGGCGAGGCTGGTCGAGAAGGGCGTGACGACCTTGCGTACGGCGGCGGCCACCTCCGGGTGGGCGACCAGGAAACCGATCCGCAGCCCGGCCAGCCCCCACGCCTTCGACAGTGTCCGCAGCACCACCACGTTCGGCCGGTCCAGGTACGTCAGGCCGTCGGGCACCTGCCGGTCGGTGACGAACTCCCGGTACGCCTCGTCGATGACGACCAGCACGTCCTGCGGAACCGCGTCGAGGAAGGCGTCCAGCTCGGCCTTGCGCACCGAGGTGCCGGTCGGGTTGTTCGGGTTGCAGACGATCACCAGCCGGGTCCGGTCGGTGATCGCCGCCGCCATCGCCGACAGATCGTGGCCGTGTGCGGCGGTGTTCGGCACCCGCACGCTGCTCGCCCCGCTGGTCGCCGCGATGATCGGGTACGCCTCGAAGGAGCGCCACGAGTAGAGCATCTCGTCGCCGGGCAGGCAGGTGGCGCGGACCAGGTGCTCGGCGAGCGCCACCGATCCGCAGCCGGTGGCGATGCGCTCGGCGGGTACGCCGTACCGCTCGGCGAGGGCATCGCGCAGCGCGACAACTCCCATGTCCGGGTAGCGGTGCACGCCGGTGACGGCCTCGGTGACCGCCTCGACGACGCCGGGCAGTGGCCCGAACGGCACCTCGTTGCTGGCGAGCTTGATCGCCTCCGTCAGCCCCAGCTCACGGGCCAGATCGGCGGGGCTGCGGCCGGGGACGTAGTTGGGCAGCGCGTCGAGGTCGGCGCGGGTCAGCCCGAGCCGGGGCGGACGCGGAACGGATCCGGTCACGGTGCGGTACCTCCTGTGGGGGTGGAGTCGTTGTCGGTGCTGCCGGGGGTCGGCGGCGTGTCGCGGGGCGCCCGCACCACCACGGTCAGCGCGCGCTTGTCGTGCAGGGCCTGCTGAAGCGGCCGGTCCACGACGGGGGAGAAGGCGTCGAAGAGCTGCAGCACGAGGCCGAGTCCGCAGCAGTACCAGAGCAGCGTGGGCAGGCCGAAGGTGTTCCAGCGGCGCAGCGAGCGGTTGCCGCCGACCGGCTTGCCCGACTCCAGCGCCACCACCTTGATGCCCATCACCCGCTTGCCGAAGGTCTGCCCGGTACGCCCCACCGCCGGCACCTCGTAGACCGCCCAGAGCACGGCGATGATCAGCAGGATCAGCATGGTCAGCGTGCCGGAGCGGTCGCTGGTGGGCAGCCCTTCGGTGGAGGTGTCACCGGCCATCGAGCGGCGCCACGCCTCCTGCCAGATCGGGGTGATCTCCTCGATGAGCTGCCAGACCAGCCAGAAGCAGGCGACCGCGCTCAGCCCGAAGACGATCGCGAAGTCGATCAGCCGGGCGACCAGCCGCGTGCCGAGCCCGGCGAGCTGCATGCCGTGCGGTGCCGGTGGGGGCGCCGGGTGGACGTACCCGTGGGGCGGCCAGCCGGGTGGCGGCTGCTGCCCGGCGGGCGGCGCGGGCCAGCCGGGTGGCGGCTGCTGTCCGGGTGGCGCCTGCTGTCCGGGTGGTGGCTGCTGTCCGGCGGGCGGTGCGGGCCAGCCGGGCGGTGCGGGCCAGCCGGGCGGGCTCGCTCCCGGTGGGGGTGCCGGCCAGCCGGCGCCGGCCGGCGTGCCGGCGGGACCCGGCACCGCGGGGGAACCGGGCTGACCGGCCGGCGAGACCTGGCCGGTCACCGCCGGTGAGGCGGGTTCCGGTTCCGGTTCGGGCTCCGGTGGGGGCGGCCCCTCCGGGGTGGGGGCATCGGCGGGCAGGGCACGGCCGATCCAGCCACCCCCGTCCCAGTAACGCTGGGTAGCCGGATCGGCGGGATCGACGTACCAGCCGGGCGCGACACTCATCGGGCCGACCTCAGTTCGCTGCTCACGGTCACCCTGGAACCTTATCCACCGGTTCCACCCGCACTGATCGGTGCGGGTGGAACCGGGGAGCGGGCGGCTGCCCGCCCGCTCCCCGGCCGCGGCGTTGCGGCGTGCTGCGCGTCGCTGAGGTCACAGGTTGCCGCGGCGCTCCTGCTCGCGCTCGATCGCCTCGAAGAGCGCCTTGAAGTTGCCCTTGCCGAAGCCGAGCGAGCCGTGCCGCTCGATCAGCTCGAAGAAGACAGTCGGCCGGTCCTGGACGGGCTTGGTGAAGATCTGCAGCAGGTAGCCGTCCTCGTCCCGGTCGACCAGGATCTTGCGGGATTTCAGCTCCTCGATCGGGGCGCGGACGTTGCCGATGCGGGCCCGCAGCTCCGGGTCCTCGTAGTAGGAGTCCGGGGTGTCCAGGAACTCCACGCCCGCGGCGCGCATCGCGTCGACGGTGGTGAGGATGTCGTTGGTGGCGAGCGCGATGTGCTGGGCGCCCGGCCCCTGGTAGAACTCCAGGTACTCGTCGATCTGCGACTTCTTGCGGGCGATCGCCGGCTCGTTGAGCGGGAACTTCACCCGGCGGGTGCCGTTGGCGACCACCTTCGACATCAGCGCCGAGTAGTCGGTGGCGATGTCGTCGCCGATGAACTCGGCCATGTTGGTGAAGCCCATGACGCGGGCGTAGAAGGTCACCCACTCTTCCATCTTGCCGAGCTCGACGTTGCCGACGATGTGGTCGACGGCCTGGAAGAAGCGCTTCGGCTGAAGACCCGCCTCGATCATCGGCGTGCGGTCGACGATCGGGCCGCGGGCGACGAAGCCCGGCAGGAACGGGCCGCTGTAGCGGGAGCGGTCGACCAGCGTGTGCCGGGTGTCGCCGTAGGTGGCGATGGCGGCGGTCCGGATCGTGCCGTGCTCGTCGGTGACGTCCGCCGGCTCGGCGAGCCCGGTCGCGCCCTGGGAGACCGCGTACGCGTACGCCTTGTCGACGTCGGGGACCTCGAGGGCGATGTCGCTGACACCGTCGCTGTGCTTGGCCACGTGCTCGGCGCCTTCGGCGTCGGGGCGGACCGCGCCACGCAGCAGGAACCGGGCCGAGCCGCTGGTCAGGACGTACTCGGCGTGGTCGCGGTAGCCCTGCTCGGGGCCACGGTACGCCACGCAGGTCATGCCGAAGGCGGTGGAGTAGTAGTGGGCCGCCTGTTTGGCGTTGCCGACCATGAAGGTCACGTGGTCGACGCTGCGGACCGGGAAGGGGTCGGCGGAGATGTCGTGGTCGACGGCGCCGACGAGCCGGTCGACATCCACCTCGTCGGTCGGCTGGGTCCGGTCGATCGCCTGGGTCATGGCTGCCTCCTTGGCTCGGCCGGGGGTCCGGCATGTCGGGGGTGTTGTGGCGAGGATCGCTTTACCGCCGCCGGTTGGGCAACTGTCCGCAATGGCGCTGGTCACCTTGCACATTTGGTACGGTCATCGACCATGCCCTCTGCGCAAGATGTACAGCTTGATGCCCTGGACCTCGCGTTGATCGAGCTGCTCGACCTGGAGCCGCGCATCGGGGTCCTGGAGTGCTCCCGGCGGTTGCGGGTGGCCCGCGGCACCGTGCAGGCCCGGCTCGACAAGCTCCTCGCCCGCGGTGTCATCGGCGGCTTCGGCCCGCAGCTCTCGCCGGCGGCGATCGGATTCACCGTCACCTCGTTCATCACCCTGGAGATCAGTCAGCGGCACGGCCACAACCGGGTCACCGCGCACCTGTCGGCCATCCCCGAGGTGCTGGAGGCGCACACCATCACCGGCGCCAGTGACCTGCTCTGCCGCATCGTTGCCCGCTCCAACACCGACCTGCAGCGGGTCATCGACCAGATCGTGTCCTATGAGGGGATCACCCGGGCCTCGACGATCATCGCGCTCGCCGAGCAGATCCCGTACCGGGTGCTGCCCCTGGCCCGTTCGGCGGCGCTCGACCGTCAGACCGGGGACGGCTCGGCGGTGAGCGCGTCGCCGAGCGCGGTGCGTTCGTAGCGCACCGACCGTCCGGTCCGGACCCCGCGGACCAGGCCGGCGTCGCGCAGCACCGCCAGGTGCCCGCCGATGGTGCCCAGGCTCAGGCCGAACTGCGCGGTGAGCTGGCTGGTGGTCGCCGGCGCGGCCAGCGCCCGCAGCAGCGCCGCCCGGTTCGCGCCGACCAGCCGGTCCAGCCCGTCGGCGGTGCGGCCGGCGGGTGCCGGCCCGAGCAGGTCGGCCACGGAGCGGGCCCGGTAGGTGATCGCGTACGGCCAGGGGGGTTCGACGAAGATGCCGAGGCCGCCGAAGATGCTCGGCACGAAGAGCAGCCCCTGCCCGTTGGGCCGGTGTCGCTCGGGCGCCTGCCCCGCGGCGACGATGGTGCCGGTGTCGCCCTCGACGCTCCAGCTCAGGCGCCGGTCCATGCCGGCCAGGGCCCCGGCCCAGCCGTACGTGGCGAGCCGGCCGGCCCGGTAGACGAGGTCGCGTTCGAGGATGGCCCGCAGCCGGGGCCAGTCCGGTTCGATCAGCGTGGCCCAGGCCGCCTCGACGGCGTCGGCGAAGTGCCGGACGACGTCGGGGGAGTCGAGCAGTCGCCGGATCTGTTCCGGGGGCCGGTGGTGTCCGGCGAGGTTGCGGGCGAGTTCGGCGCGGGCCTGGGCGAGCGGAGTGGCCCGGACGACGGCGAGCTCGTCGGCGAAGGTCAGCCCCACTCCGGTCGGGGGCGGGCAGATGAAGTCGGCGTTGTAGAGCCGGCGGCGGTAGAGCGCCCGCATCGCGTCGATGCCCGGCCAGGACCGGCGCAGCGCGGTGTAGCGCGGCCGCATCCGTTCCGCCCAGGGGCGCAGCGGCCCGGCCGGGAGATGCCCGGCGAGGAGCCGGAGCGCGGCGGTGGTCTCGCCGAGTGGCGAGATCGCGTACCGGCTGGCGGCCACGTCCGCCGGGCTGACTTCGATCCGTATCACCGGCACCTCCCGGGCCACTCTAAGCCGGGCTGCCGTACGGCGTTGAGCTGGGGCTTTCGTCTGCAGGCGAAAGCTTCGCCGGCCGGTGAGGCGCCGGGCAGGGTGACGGCGTGAGCACCTCTTCATCCGCCGCCGCCAGGCCTGGCGCGGCCCCGTCGCCGGATCCGACGCGTCGCGCCACCTTCGCCGATGTCTTCGCGGTGCCGGAGTTCCGGACCGTCTTCGCCAGCTTCGGGATCTTCATGATCGGCGAGACGGTGAAGATGCTGGCGCTCTCGGTGCTGATCTACGAGCGGACCGGTTCGTCGCTGATCGCCGCGCTCGCGTACGTCGCGGGCTTCCTGCCGCACGCACTGGGCGGCATTTTCCTGCTCTCGCTCGCCGACCGCTGGCGTCCCCGGGTGCTGATGGTCGGCTACGACCTGATCCGCCTGGTGATGGTGGTGGTCCTGGCGGCCGGGGTGCTGCCACCGGTGGCGATGCTCGCTCTGGTCTTCACCGTCGGCCTGGTCGCCCCGGTGAGCAACGCCGCCCGGACCGCGCTGCTGCCGGACCTGCTCGACGGGGACGCCTACGTCCTCGGCCGGTCGCTGTTCACCGTCGCCGCCGGCGCCACGCAGGTGCTCGGCTTCGGTGTCGGCGGGCTGCTGCTCAACCTGGTCGGCCCGTACGGCGCGCTCTGGCTGACCGCCGCGACCTGCGCGATCTCGGCGCTGCTGCTGCGCTTCGGGCTGGGTGACCGGCCACCTCGGACGGCGGCGCCGGGTGCCGGCGCGCCGGGTGCGATCGGTGAGACGTGGCGGGTGAACCGTCTGCTCCTGGCCGACCGGCGGGTGCGGGGTCTGCTGCTGGCGCAGTGGCTGCCCGGTTCCCTGCTGGTCGGGGCCGAGGGAGTGGTGGTGCCCTACACCGCCGCGCTGGGCAGCGGGCTGGACGCCGGGACCGCCTCCGGGGTGCTCTTCATGGCCGCCGCGGCCGGGATGCTCGTCGGTGACCTGATCGTCGGCCGGTTCGTCGCGCCGGGGATGCGGGAACGGCTGACGCCGTGGCTGGCGCTGCTGCTCGGCGTACCGATGCTGGCCTTTGTGCTGAATCCCGCGCTGGCGCCGGCGGCGGCGCTCTTCGCCCTCGCGACGGCCGGTTCGGCCTATCAGCTCGGTCTGGCACGACGGTTCCTGGAGGCGGTTCCGCCGGAGCGCCGCGGTCAGTCGTTCGGGCTGGCGGGGATCGGGTTCATGACGGCGCAGGGCGCGGCGGCGGCCGGTGCGGGGGCGCTCGGCGAGGTGATCGCACCCGGGATCGTGATGGCGCTGGCGGGCGGCGGGTCACTGTTGGCGACGCTGCTGCTCTGGCGCTGGCTTTCCGGCAAAGACGCCTAAATGGGCATGACACGGACTAATCGGGATAACGTGCGTGTCGAGGTAGTCCGGTTACCGTACCTCCCGTGGCGAAGGGGAGCGGCCCGTGCGTGAGTTGTTACCTCGCGCTGGCCCTGATCACCGTGGTGGTCCTCGCCGCGACCGGAATCTGGAACCCGTTCCCCGGCATGTGGGAGTGGCTGGGCAGCAGCCGGTCGCTGAGTGAACCCGCGCCGGCCTGGCAGGCCCGGGTCGGCGGACGCCCCACCCAGGTCACCTTCGCCGAGAACACAGTCATCGTCGAGCAGCGCACCCGGGTCGAGGCGCGCAGCCTCGCCGACGGCACGCAGCTCTGGGAGCGCAAGGCCGACTGGGCGGCCGTGGCGGGCGGCCCGGCCGACGCCGTGGTCGCCGTCGGCAAGATCCTGGAGAAGGGGTACGACCTGCTCGACCCGCGGACCGGGGCGGTGCGCCGCCGCGACGACGACGCGGTCGCCGTCTGGACCTATCGCGACATGCTCCTCGACGCCCGCTGCGTCGCCCCCACCGACTGCACCGTCACCGCCTGGGACCCGCGCGGCACCAGTCCGCTCTGGAGCGCCGCCCTGCCCGGCGTGCACAGCGGCCTGCTCGCCGACAACCCCGACCTGCTCGCCACCCGGCGGCTGACCAGCCACCGCGTCGACCCGGCCGCCGGCGGCCCGGAGTACGTCCCGGCGCTGCTCGGCTTCCCCGTCGACGAACGGGTCTACGTGCTCAACACCGCCACCGGCCGGATGCTCTACGAAGCCGAACCCGGCCCGGAGGAGCGCAACAGCGTCGTCGGCGGCCGGCTGCTGCGAATCCACGCCCGCCCCGGCGACGGCACCTGCTACATCACCGTGACCGGCCGCGACCCGGCCACCGGCGTGCAGGCCTGGCAGCGGGCCGGCATCAACCTCCGCACCGCCGACAGCGGCGGCTGTGCCCAGCGCGAGGACCCGCAGGGCGCCCGCAACGTGCTCCTGGGCACCGGCCCGGACGGCCGGGAGACCGTGCTGGACGCCTACGACGGGCAGCTGCTCTGGATCGGCGACGCCGGGGAGAAGGTGATCGGCGTCGACGACCGCTACGTGCTGGTGCGCGGCGCCGACGGCAGTACCGTCGACGCCCACGAACTGGGCGTCACCGGTGACCGGTGGAACCGCCGGCTCGACGGCAAGAGCACCGGGGCGCTGACGCCGTACGCCGCGGTGCTCGTCGGGGACGAGCCCGACCGGGTGATCGCGGTCAACCCCGGCACCGGCGCGGACCTGGCGAACCTGCGCACCCGCGCCGACGTGCTCGCCGTCGGCCCCAGCGGCATGATCATCAGCGAGGGGCGGGAGATCGGGTACGTCCGCTTCGACGGCGCCCCCGGCGACGACGGCGGCTACGACCCCGGCAGTGGGTACGGCGACGAACCCGGCCCGGCGCCCTCCCTCAGCTGCGGCGGACCGAAGAACGAGGTCTGCGAACCGGTGCGCAAGTAGCCCTGCCGCTGCCGCCGGGATGAGAGAGGCGTCCCATGACCGCCCGGGGGGTGCCGGGCCCGCTCCGCTCTGACTTAGGCTTTCCGCTCATGAGCAGTGCCGCGTTCTCCTACGCCCCCCTACTGCCGACCGGGCCCGACCAGACCGAGTACCGGCTGATCACCGACGAGGGTGTCGACGTGGTCGACGGCCCCGGTGGCCGCCGGTTCCTCACCGTCGACCCGGCCGCGCTGACCGCGCTGACCGCCGAGGCGATGCACGACATCGCCCACTACCTGCGGCCGGCGCACCTGGCCCAGCTGCGGTCGATCATCGACGACCCCGCCGCCAGCCCCAACGACCGCTTCGTGGCGCTGGATCTGCTGCGCAACGCCAACATCGCCGCCGGTGGCGTGCTGCCGATGTGCCAGGACACCGGCACCGCGATCGTGATGGGCAAGCGGGGCCGGCACGTGCTCACCGACGGCACCGACGCCGAGGCGATCTCGCGCGGCGTCTACCAGGCCTACACCAAGCTCAACCTGCGTTACTCGCAGCTCGCCCCGCTGACCATGTGGGACGAGCGCAACACCGGCTCCAACCTGCCGGCCCAGGTGGAGATCTACGGCGAGGACCCGGATGGGCACGCCGACGCGTACAAGTTCCTCTTCATGGCCAAGGGCGGCGGCTCGGCGAACAAGTCGTACCTCTACCAGGAGACCAAGGCGCTGCTGAACCCGACGCGGATGATGCAGTTCCTCGAGGAGAAGCTGCGGCTGATCGGCACCGCGGCCTGCCCGCCGTACCACCTGGCGATCGTCGTCGGCGGCACCTCCGCCGAGTACGCGCTCAAGACCGCCAAGTACGCCAGCGCCAAGTACCTGGACAACCTCCCCACTTCGGGATCGGCGACCGGCCACGGCTTCCGCGACCTGGAGTTGGAGGCCGAGGTGCTGGAGCTGACCCGCAACTTCGGCATCGGCGCGCAGTTCGGCGGCCGTTACTTCTGCCACGACGTACGCGTCATCCGGCTGCCCCGGCACGGCGCCTCCTGCCCGGTGGCGATCGCCGTCTCCTGCTCGGCCGACCGGCAGGCGGTCGCCAAGATCACGCCGTCGGGTGTCTGGCTGGAGAAGCTGGAGACCGACCCGGCCCGCTTCATGCCCGACGTCACCCCCGAGCAGCTCGACGGCGGCTCCCAGGCGGTCAAGGTCGACCTGAACCGGCCGATGGCCGAGATCCGCGCCGAGCTGTCGAAGTACCCGGTGAAGACCCGGCTGTCGCTGACCGGTCCGCTCGTCGTGGCCCGCGACATCGCCCACGCCAAGATCGCCGAGCGGCTCGACGCCGGTGAGCCGATGCCGCAGTACCTGCGCGACCACGCCGTCTACTACGCCGGCCCGGCCAAGACCCCCGAGGGGTACGCCTCCGGCTCCTTCGGCCCGACCACGGCCGGCCGCATGGACGCCTATGTGGAGAAGTTCCAGGCCGCCGGCGGATCGCACATCATGCTCGCCAAGGGCAACCGGTCGGGGCAGGTCACCCGCTCCTGCCAGGAGCACGGCGGCTTCTACCTCGGCTCCATCGGCGGCCCGGCCGCCCGGCTGGCGCAGGACTGCATCAAGCACGTCGAGGTCCTGGAGTACCCGGAACTCGGCATGGAAGCGGTCTGGAAGATCGAGGTCGAGGACTTCCCCGCATTCATCGTCGTCGACGACAAGGGCAACGACTTCTTCTCCGAGGTCACCAAGCCGGTCCTGACCGTCGGCCGCCGCTGAGTCGCGCGCGTCCGGACTCCACGGCGGACGGTCCGCTCCCCGTTCATCGGCGTCTCCGGTGAACGGGGAGCGCGCACATCCGGATGCCCGGCTCCTCCGCCGTGCGGACCGGCTCGGTTTCTTCGATCATTGTTCGTCCGGGCATGCCCGGCCCCTGTCCGGGGCAGGATGGATGTCGTGACGACTCCTGAGGAAACCGGCTACCGGATCGAACGTGACTCCATGGGCGAGGTCGAGGTACCCGCCGAGGCCCTCTGGCGGGCCCAGACCCAGCGCGCCGTACAGAACTTCCCGATCTCCGGGCGGGGCATCGAGCCGGCGCAGATCCGGGCGCTCGCCCAGATCAAGGGCGCCGCCGCGCAGGTCAACGCCGACCTGGGCGTACTGGATCCGAACATCGCCGCCGCGATCGCCGCCGCGGCCGCGCACGTAGCCGCCGGCGGCTACGACGACCAGTTCCCGATCGACGTCTTCCAGACCGGTTCGGGCACCTCGTCCAACATGAACACCAACGAGGTCATCGCCACCCTGGCGAGCCGTGAACTCGGCGCCGACGTGCACCCCAACGACCACGTCAACGCCTCGCAGTCCAGCAACGACGTCTTTCCCTCCTCGATCCACCTCGCCGCCACCGAGGCCGTGATGAGCGACCTGGTGCCGGCGCTGGCGCACCTGGCGCAGGCGCTGGAGGCGAAGTCGGCCCAGTTCGAAACCGTGGTCAAGTCCGGGCGTACGCATCTGATGGACGCCACCCCGGTCACCCTCGGCCAGGAGTTCGGCGGGTACGCCGCCCAGGTCCGCTACGGCATCGAGCGGCTGGAGAGCGCCCTGCCGCGCCTTGCCGAACTGCCGCTGGGCGGCACCGCGGTCGGCACCGGCATCAACACCCCGCTCGGCTTCGCCGCCGCCGTCATCGAGCGGCTGCGGGAGATGACCGGCCTGCCGCTGGCCGAGGCCCGCAACCACTTCGAGGCGCAGGGTTCCCGGGACGCGCTGGTGGAGACCTCCGGTCAGCTCCGTACCATCGCCGTCGGGCTCTACAAGATCGTCAACGATCTGCGCTGGATGGGCTCCGGTCCGCGCGCCGGACTGCGCGAGCTGCGCCTGCCCGACCTCCAGCCCGGTTCGTCGATCATGCCGGGGAAGGTGAACCCGGTCGTGCCCGAGGCGGTGCGCCAGGTCTGCGCCCAGGTCATCGGCAACGACGCCACCATCGGCTTCGCCGGCTCGCAGGGCGACTTCGAGCTGAACGTCATGCTGCCGGTGCTCGCCCGCAACCTGCTGGAGTCGATCCGGTTGCTGGCCGCGTCGAGCCGGCTGCTCGCCGACCGCTGCGTCGCAGGCGTCGAGGCCAACGAGGAGATCTGCCGGGCGTACGCGGAGGGGTCGCCGTCGATCGTCACCCCGCTCAACCGCTACCTCGGGTACGACGAGGCCGCCTCGATCGCCAAGGAGGCGCTCGCCAAGGAGCTCACCATCCGCGAGGTGGTGATCGCCCGCGGCCACGTGCGCGACGGCCGGGTCACCGAGGAGCAGCTCGACGAGGCGCTCGACGTGCTCCGCATGACCCACCCCTGATCCGGTGCGGCCGAGACCGCACCGCCATCGTCGGCGGTGCGGCCGGCGTCGGCCGCGAAGCTCAGGACAGGGCGGTGGCCACGGCGGTGGCGGCGGCGCTGACCTGGGTGATGACCACCGGCAGCTCCAGTGGGCTCATGGCGACGACGCCGACGCTCGCCTCCAGCCCGGGCACGCCGAGCACGGGGGCGGCCACGCCGTAGGCGCCGGCCTGGAGTTCGCCGCGGGTGCTCACCGGCCGGCCGTCGCCGGCCCGCCCGGCAAGGATCGCCTGCCCGGCCGCGCCGCGCGCCAGCGGATGCCGCGAACCCGTCCGGTACGCCACGTGGAAGGCCGTCCAGCTCGGTTCCACCACCGCCAGCGCCACGCCCTCGTCCCCCTCGGCGACGGTGAGGTGGGCGGTGGCGCCGGTCTGTTCGGCGAGCCGGCGCAGGGCCGGCAGCGCGCCGTCGGCGAGCAGCGGCTGTGCCCGCCGGGCGAGCTGAAGCACACCGGCGCCGAGCCGGAGTCGGTTCGCGGTGTCGCGCCGGAGGAGGCCGTGCGCGAGCAGCGGCGAGAGCAGCCGGTAGACGGCCGCCCGGCCCACCCCGAGCGCGGTGGCGGCCTCGGTGACGGTCAGCCCGCCCGTCGCGTCCGCGACGAGGTGCAGCAGCCGCAGGCCGCGGTCGAGGGTCTGCGCCGATTCGCCCGGCCGGTCCGCGTTCTCCACAGCACGCAGCGTACGGCCGATGCGGCCGCCAGGCCCGCCCGAGGCTTCCCATGCCGTCCGGGGGATTCCCGAGGTGCGGGACAGGCGTTTCACATCGCAGAAGCGCCCGCGTAGCCTGATCGACATGTCCTGCCGAATGTGTTGCTGATCAGCGCACGCTCGGCGGTGCCCGTAGACGGCCAGCGCATTCCTCGTCCATCGACGAAATGCCCTGCTCCGGCCGGGCCACTCCTCGGCACCCGGCAGCGTGCGATTCGCGTACCGAACACCCCAGCCGACGGCGCGCGCGCACAACCGGCCGCGCCCACCCCGAGGAGCTTCCCGTGACCGATTCCGCCAACTGGTCCTTCGAGACCCGCCAGATCCACGCCGGACAGGCACCCGATCCCGCCACCGGCGCCCGCGCCCTGCCGATCTACCAGACCACCTCGTTCGTCTTCCCGGACGCCGGTGTGGCCGCCGACCGGTTCGCGCTGGCCGACCTCGGCCCCATCTACACCCGCATCGGCAACCCGACCCAGCAGGCCGTCGAGGAGCGCATCGCCTCCCTGGAGGGGGGCGTCGGCGCGCTGCTGGTCGCCTCCGGCCAGGCCGCCGAGACCCTCGCGATCCTCAACATCGCCGAGGCCGGTGACCACGTGGTCGCCAGCCCCAGCCTCTACGGCGGCACCTACAACCTGCTCAAGCACACCCTGCCGAAGCTCGGCATCACCACCACCTTCGTCACCGACCCGCACGACCCGCAGGCCTGGCGGGACGCGGTGCAGCCCAACACCAAGCTCTTCTTCGCCGAGACCATCCCCAACCCGCGGGCCGACTTCCTCGACATCCGTACGGTCGCCGACGTCGCGCACGCCGCCGGGGTGCCGCTGCTGGTCGACAACACCGTCGCCACGCCGTTCCTGGTCCGGCCGCTGGAGCACGGCGCCGACGTCGTCATCCACTCCGCCACCAAGTACCTCGGCGGGCACGGCACCGCGATCGCCGGCGTGATCGTCGACGGCGGCAGCTTCGACTACGCCCAGCACCCGGAGCGCTTCCCGAACTACAACACCCCCGACCCCAGCTACCACGGCCTGGTCTACGCCCGCGACCTCGGCGTCGGCAGCGCGTTCGGGGCGAACATGTCGTTCATCCTCAAGGCGCGCGTGCAGCTGCTGCGCGACCTCGGCTCGGCAGTCTCGCCCTTCAACGCCTTCCTGATCAGCCAGGGCCTGGAGACGCTCTCGCTGCGCATGGAGCGCCACGTCGCCAACGCCCAGCGGGTCGCGCAGTGGCTGGAGGCCCGCCCGGAGGTGGGCACCGTCCACTACGCCGGCCTGCCGTCGAGCCCCTACTACGAGCGGGCCAGGCAGTACGCCCCGGGGGGCGCCGGCGCCGTGCTGGCGTTCGAGCTGGAAGGGGGCGCCGAGGCGGGCAAGGCCTTCGTCTCCGCGCTGCAGCTGCACTCGCACGTGGCGAACATCGGTGACGTGCGGTCGCTGGTGATCCACCCGGCCTCCACCACGCACAGCCAGCTCACCCCCGCCGAGCAGGCGCTCTCCGGTGTCACCCCGGGGCTGGTCCGGCTCGCCGTCGGCATCGAGGGAATCGAGGACATCCTCGCCGACCTTGACGCCGGCTTCCGGGCCGCCAAGGGGGCCTGACCGGCCGTGCCCGAGCACTCCGCGGCCGTCCCGCCCCGCCCGGCTCCGGCCGGCGCGGGCCGGGACGGCCGCGCCCTTCCTCCCGCCAGCGGCGCCTGGCGCGAAGGTGACCCGCCGGGGCGGCGGCGCTTCGCCGACCTGGGCGCCCTCGACCTCGTCAACGGCGACCGGCTGCCGGACGTACGGCTGGCGTACGAGACGTGGGGGCAGCTCAACGCCGCGCGCGACAACGCGGTGCTGGTGCTGCACGCCCTCACCGGCGACTCGCACGTCACCGGCGAGGCCGGTCCCGGCCACCCCACCCCCGGCTGGTGGGCGTCACTGGTCGGCCCCGGCGCCCCGATCGACACCGGCCGCTGGTTCGTCGTCGCCCCGAACGTGCTCGGCGGCTGCCAGGGCAGCACCGGCCCCGCCACGAGGGCACCGGACGGCCGTCCCTGGGGCAGCCGCTTCCCGCAGCTGACCGTCCGCGACCAGGTCGCCGCCGAGGCCCGGCTCGCCGACGCGCTCGGCCTCGACACCTGGGCGCTGGTCGTCGGCGGGTCGATGGGCGGGCAACGGGCCCTGGAATGGGCGGTGGGCCAACCGCAGCGGGTGCGCGGGCTCGTCGCGGTCGCCACCAACGCCCAGACCACCGGCGACCAGATCGCCGGCCTGCACACCCAGCTCGCGGCGATCGCCGCCGACCCCGGATACGCCGGCGGCGACTACTACGACGCCCCCGACGGGCACGGCCCGCACGCCGGGCTCGGCCTCGCCCGGCAGATCGCCCACCACAGCTACCGCAGCGCCGCGGAACTGGACGCCCGCTTCGGCCGCGCCGCCCAAGGCGCCGAGGAGCCGCTGCGTGGCGGCCGGTACGCCGTGCAGTCCTACCTGGAACACCACGGCGACAAGCTGGTACGCCGCTTCGACGCCAACAGCTACGTCACGCTGACCCGCACGATGATCACGCATGATGTGGGGCGGGACCGCGGTGGCGTCGAGGCAGCCCTGGCCCGGGTGAGCGCCCGGGCGCTGGTCGTCGCCGTCGACTCCGACCGGCTCTTCCCGCCGGTGCAGTCCGCCCGCATCGCTGCCGGAATCCCGGCCGCGGAGCCGCTGCGCATGATCAACTCCGACTTCGGCCACGACGGTTTCCTGGTCGAGGCCGACCAGCTCGGCACGCTCGTCGCCGACTTCACCGCCACCCTGTGAACCGTGTGCCGGTCGTACCCGCGGACCCGGGCAGCCCTCGGCTGACGCCGGGCGCCGAAGTGAACGCTGCGTCGATCGCCGGGCGGCCCGGCCGCTACCCTTGCAGGGTGACGCTACGCCTGTATGACACCGCGACCCGATCGGTGCGGGACTTCGTGCCCCGCCAGGCCGGTGAGGTCAGCGTCTACCTGTGTGGTCTCACCGTCCAGTCCCCGCCGCACATCGGCCACCTCCGTTCCGGCGTCAACTACGACGTGCTGCGCCGCTGGCTGCTGCACCGCGGCTACGCCGTGCGCTTCGTGCGCAACATCACCGACGTCGACGACAAGGTCCTGGCAAAGTCGATCGAGCAGGAGCGGCCGTTCTGGGCGATCGCCTACGCCAACGAGCTGGTGCTCGCCGCCGCGTACCGGGCGTTGAACGTGCTGCCGCCCACCTACGAGCCGCGGGCCACCGGGCACGTCCCGGAGATGCACGAGCTGATCGCCGAGCTGATCGCCGCCGGGCACGCGTACGTCGCCGAGGACGGCTCCGGTGACGTCTACTTCGACGTCGCCTCCTACCCGCAGTACGGCGCGCTCTCCGGTCAGCACCCCGACGCCATGCAGCCGGCCGGCGACTCCCCTGAGCGCGGCAAACGGGACGCACGCGACTTCGCCCTCTGGAAGGGCGTCAAACCGGGCGAGCCGGCCGACGCGTACTGGCCCTCGCCGTGGGGCCGGGGCCGCCCGGGCTGGCACATCGAGTGCTCGGCGATGGCCCGCCGCTACCTCGGTGACGAGTTCGACATCCACGGCGGCGGGGTGGACCTGACCTTCCCGCACCACGAGAACGAGATCGCCCAGTCCAAGGCGGCCGGGTTGCCGTTCGCCCGCTACTGGGTGCACCACGGCCTGCTCAACCTCGGCGAGGCCAAGATGAGCAAGTCGCTGGGCAACGTCATTGACCTGGCCCACGTCACCAGCCTCGGCGTACGCCCGGTGGAGCTGCGCTACTACTTCGTGGCCGCCCACTACCGCTCCCGCATCGACTACTCCGACGAGGCGCTGCAGGAGACCGCGGTGGCGTACCGGCGGATCGAGGGCTTCGTCCAGCGGGCGGCCGAGCAGGTCGGAGCGGGTGCCCCGGGCGAGATGCCGGAGGCGTTCGCCGCCGCGATGGACGACGACCTGAACACTTCCGGTGCGCTGGCCGTGCTGCACGACACCGTCCGCGACGGCAACGCCGCGCTCACCGCCGGCGACGACGAGGCGCTGCGGGCCGCCCTGGCGGCGACCCGCGCCATGCTCGGCGTGCTCGGGGTGGACCCGCTCGATCCTGCCTGGCAGGGCAGGGGGGAGACTGGTGAACTGCGGACGGCTGTCGACGCGCTGGTCGCGCTGGCGTTGGAGCAGCGCGCGCAGGCACGTAGCCGTAAGGACTGGGCGGCGGCCGACGCGGTAAGAGACCAGTTGAAGCAGGCCGGCGTGATGGTGGAAGACACCCCGCAGGGCCCGCGTTGGACGATCGGAGAACAACACTGATGGCCGGCAATTCGCAACGCCGTGGCCGGCGAGTCACCCCGAAGGCGACGGCAAAGAAGGGGACCGGCGGCAAGAACCGGGATTCGCTGGCCGGTCGCGGCCGGACGCTCCCCGCCGACGAGCGCCCCTGGCACAAGGGCTACTCGGGTACCGAGAAGCTGCCCCAGCGCACCGCCTGGAAGCAGGACAAGGAGCGCCGCGCGGCGGCCGAGGAGGGGCGCGCCCCCAAGATCGGCACCCCGGGCGCCAAGGACACCACCTGGGGCAAGGGCGGCGGTCGCGGCACGGGCGCTCCCGCTCGCCGCGGCGGCGCCGGTGGCAGGCCGGGCGGCCGCTCCGGCCCTCGGGTCGCCCCCGGACGCAAGTCCAACCCGGCCCGGGACACCCCCGAGCTGCTGGTCGGCCGGAACCCGGTCGTGGAGGCGCTGCGTTCCCAGGTGCCCTCGACCGCGCTCTACGTCGCCCACGGCATCGAGGTCGACGACCGGATCAAGGAGATCATGCGGACCGCGGGTGACCGGGGGATCGCGATCCTGGAGATCAGCCGGGCCGAGCTGGACCGGATGACCGGCGGCGTGCTGCACCAGGGCGTCGGGCTCCAGGTGCCGCCGTTCGCGTACGAGCCGTTCGACGAGATGGTCTCGGCTTCCCTGGAGCAGACGGCGCCGCTGCTGGTGGCGCTGGACGGGGTGACCGACCCGCGCAACCTGGGCGCGGTCATCCGCTCGGCCGCCGCCTTCGGCGCGCAGGGTGTCTTCATCCCGGAACGCCGGGCCTCCGGCATCACCGCGACGGCCTGGCGCACCAGCGCCGGCGCGGCCGCCCGGGTGCCGGTCGCCCAGGTCACCAACCTGACCCGGTCGCTGAAGTACTGCCAGGAGGCGGGTTTCGTGGTGGTCGGCCTGGACGCCGACGGCGAAACCGACCTGTACGACCTGGAGGTCGCCGTCGGCCCGCTGGTGGTCGTCGTCGGCTCCGAAGGGCGCGGCCTGTCCCGCCTGGTCGGGGAGACCTGTGACCTGCGGGCCAGCATCCCGATGGTCTCCGAGGTGGAGTCGCTCAACGCCAGCGTCGCCGCCGCGGTGACGCTCGCCGAGATCTCCCGCCGCCGGGCGGTCTGATCACCGGCTGCTCTCCGTGCACCGATCCTCCGCAGGAACACTGGTCCTGCGGAGGATCACCGGTATGACATCACCTGGGTAAACTGCGGGCCGCAGTTTCCGCCCGGGTGATGGAGGAGCCGGCAGATGCCAGGCCAGCACGACGATGGGTACGCCCCCGGCGGCCCCGCGACACCGCCGCCGGGTGCCACTCCGGTCCCCCCGCCGGGAGTCACCCCGGCCTATCCGACGTCCACGCCGCCGTATCCGGTCTCCACGCCGCCGTATGTGACGTCCACGCCGCCGTACCCGGTCTCCACGCCGCCCTACCCGGCCTCCACCCCGCCGTATCCGACGCCCACGCTGCCGTATCCGATGTCGGGGCCGCCGGGGGCCGGCGGACCGTACCAGGGGCCGGCCGGGCCGCAGCTCACCGGCGGATTCCCGGCGACCGCCGTCATGCCGCGGGCCAAGCCGCCCAGCTGGCTGGTCATCACCCTGGTGGCCGCGATCGTTGTCGCGGTCGCCGGGGTCGGCACCCTCGCCTGGTCGCGCTTCTGGGGTGGCGGCGGGGTGAACGATCGGGACGTTGCCTTCATCCCCTTCCAGCAGATCGGCAGCCTGCCGGGGCCGGGCAGCAACTACGGCCGGGTCTTCACCACCGTGACCGGCGACCGCGCGTACGTCGCCCACACCCGGGAGGACGACAAGCTGGAGATCCGCGCGGTGCAGGCGTCGACCGCCCGGGAGCTGTGGCGGGCGGAGACAAGCGTCGCCGCCCCCAACTGGGAGCAGGTCGCCTCCGTCAGTGTCGGCGTGGCGGCGTTGTCCGACGGCTACTCCAGTTCGACGCCGGAGCAGCTGGTGGTCTTCAATACCGACGGCCGGGAGATCTGGACCTATCCGGTCCGCAGCGAGGATCAGATCTTCTTCCTCGGCGACGCCGTCGTGGTGGTCGACCGGTTCGCCAATCAGCTCGTCGGGTTGCGCGCCGCCGACGGCGTGCAGACCTGGAGACACGACAACCCCGCCACCAGCAGTGGCCGCAAGACCACCGCCGTCTACCCGGTCAACTCGTACGAGCGGTTGACCGGGCCGGGCGACTTCAGCGCCATTCCCTTCGCGCCCCGTTCCGACGACCACCGCGTGGTGCAGGTGGGGGCGGACCGTTCGGTGCGGATCATCGACGCGGCGACGGGCGCCGTGGCAGCCAGCCGTCCCAACGTGGCCGACCCAACCGACAAGGTCGCGGTGCTCGACGGCACCCTCTACGTCGCCGCCGAGGACTCCCGCTCCGGCTACCGGGCCGTCGCCCATGATCTGGCGACCCTCGGCGAGCCCAAGGTGCTGCACACCGCCGTCGACCCGGCCGCGCGAGTCGAAGAGCTGATCGCCTGCGGCCCGGAACGGGTCTGCCTGCTGGAGACGGTCCGCTACGACGTCAAGACCGCCACGGTGCTCGTGCTGGGCGGGGAGAAGCCGGTGCACTGGGCCGTCCCGGGCGCCAAACAGCTCTCCGCGGCCGGCGAGCACGTCTTCGTCAACCACACCGGTTCGCCGTACACGACGAAGGTCTACGCCCTCGACGGCAGAACCGTCCTCGACGCGCAGGGCTCCGCCGTGCGGCTCAACGGACGCAGCATGCTGCTCTTCGCCAACAGTCCGTCGGCGTCCCTCGGTGACGAGAGTGTCGCCGGGGTCAACCTCGCCGACGGGGTGCAGACGCCGCTGGGGCTGCTGCGTGGCGTACGGCTGTCGAGCTGCTCGTGGAACACCGAGCTGATCGTCTGCGCGGGGGACAAGAGCTTCGTCTTCCACCGTTTCGCCGCCGCCGACTGAACCCGCCGCCGCGGTCGCCGGCCCTACCGTTCAGGCTCGGCGGCCCGGCCGGGTGGCGTGGAAACGGCGGATCCACGTGGCCCTCCGGGTGGTGCCCGCCTGACGGCGGCTCCGGAGGGCCACGCGGATCCAGTGGTGCCTTCGGGTCAGATACGCCGGCCGGTGACGGCGTGGAAGACGTGGCTCTGACCGGTACGCGGCTTGACGAAGATCGTCTCGCCCATGGTCGGCATGCTGCGCCGGTCGGTGCGGACCACGAACCGCTCCGAGGCGCCCTCGATCGCGGCGTGACCGTAGACGTTGGCGTCCGAGCCGAGGTCCTCGACCAGCTCGACGACGAGCGGCAGGCCGCCCTCTTCGGCGCTGACGATGTCGCAGTCCTCCGGCCGGAAACCGACGGTGACGGTGTCGCTGCCGCCCTCAGTACGCGCCTCGGCGACCTGCTCGCGGGTCAGCGGCACGATCAGCTCGGCGAAGTTCGCGCCGTCGTCGTGCAGCGGCACCGTCTTGATGTTCATGGCGGGGGAGCCCATGAAGCCGGCCACGAAGACGTTCGCCGGGGTGTCGTAGAGCGCCCGCGGCGTGTCGACCTGCTGGAGCACACCGTCGAGCATGACCGCCACCCGGTGACCCATGGTCATCGCCTCGACCTGGTCGTGGGTGACGTAGACGGTGGTGATGCCGAGCTTGGCCTGGAGCGAGGCGATCTGCGTACGGGTCTGCACGCGCAGCTTCGCGTCGAGGTTCGACAGCGGCTCGTCCATCAGGAAGACCTGCGGCTCCCGGACGATCGCCCGGCCCATCGCGACCCGCTGGCGCTGACCGCCGGAGAGCGCCTTGGGCTTGCGGCCGAGGTACTCCTCCAGCTGGAGCAGCGCGGCCGCCTCCTTGACCCGCCGGTCGATCTCGTCCTTGGAGGTCTTGCGGAGCTTCAGCGCGAACGCCATGTTCTCGTAGACCGTCATGTGCGGGTAGAGCGCGTAGTTCTGGAAGACCATCGCGATGTCACGGGCCTTGGGGGGCAGGTGGGTGACGTCGCGGTCGTCGATGCGGATGGCCCCCTCGTCGACGTCCTCGAGGCCGGCGAGCATGCGCAGGCTGGTGGACTTGCCGCAGCCGGAGGGGCCGACGAGGACGAGGAACTCGCCGTCGTTGATCTCCAGGTCGAGGTGGTCGACGGCGGGGCTTTCGTTGCCCGGGTAGATCCGGGTCGCCTTGTCGAAGGTGACGGTCGCCATGATGGGTGCTTCCTTTCACCGGCAGGAACGTGCCGGACGATCCGAGTGGAAGGAGCGACCGGCGCCATGCGGCACCGGCCAGAACGGGGGGTGACGTCGGCGCGGGTACGCCGGTGTGGTGACCATCCGTTCCCTGAACCGTAATCTGCGCTTCACGTGCTGCCAAGACGTGGCGCACCCGGGTCACCGCCGATTCGGTCAGGTGGGCACGGACGGTCATCAATCGCCGAGCTGTGTGACTGAGTGTGACCGGCCGGCAGCGTCCCGGTCGGATTCGCGACGTTACCGCTGCTCCGGGGGTCCGCCTGACGCGCTGCCCCGGGTGGCAGTCGCTATGCTGACGAGCTAGTAACACGCCCCTGTAGCTCAGCTGGCCAGAGCACTCGCCTTGTAAGCGAGATGTCGCCGGTTCGATCCCGGCCGGGGGCTCCATATCCGC
>Ga0233385_1000400_pt1 | contig 23116 bp, 22 predicted proteins | sample ElkDunMinimDraft_16_FD_191543 | JGI IMG/M metagenome (GOLD analysis project Ga0233385, IMG submission 191543) | Fecal eukaryotic communites from dung pellets of Tule Elk in California, USA - Elk Dung G36 | ecosystem: Host-associated > Mammals > Digestive system > Large intestine > Fecal | place...
CAGCGTCAGAAAAGTGTCATTTCCGCAGGCCCCGCCGCAGCCGACGGCACCTGCGACGCGGCAGCGCGGGCGATCAGTGCCGGACCGTCGTTATGAATGTCACCGACCGCCCGGCCGACCGGACGGATCTCAATTCCCGCCGCCCAGTCCGCCCCGCCGCCGGCGAGCAGATCTGCCACCGGATCATCGGAGTGCAGCCACCGCTGCCATGCCGGCGCCGGCAGCACCAGCGGCATCCGGTCGTGGACCTCGGCGAGACCGCCGGCCGCCGCCGTGGTGATCACCGCGCAGGCCGCGCCGTCGCCAGCGGGGTTCCAGAGACCCGCGAAGGCCAGCGGCGCGCCGTCGTGGGGCGTCATGAAGTACGGCCGGCGCACCCCGTCCGGTAGCGGCACCCACTCGTACCAGCCGTCGGCGGGAATGAGACAACGGCGGCGGGCGAACGCTGCGGAGAAGGCCCGGCTGGTCGCCACCGTTTCGGACCTGGCGTTGATCATTACCTGGCGGGAGCGGCGATCCCAGGGCCGGGGCAGGCCCCAGCGGGCCATCGACAGGCGACGAGTGGCCCCTTCGGCGCGCACCAACGGCACCGGATCCGTCGGCGCGATGTTGTACGCCGCCGACAACTGGCCGCCGGTCTCGTCGTACGCCTCGAAGAACGCACTGAGTTCCGCCGCGCCGCGCGCGTTCGCGTACCTGCCGCACATGGCGCCCACGGTAACGCTCCCGGCCGACGTTCACCTGCCCTCGCCGACCACGGCGGGCCGCACGGCGTTAGGGTCGGCGGTGACGACCGAGCGCAGTTGACGAGGAGGCTGTCCTGGCTGGCAGGCGGCGGGAGTACGACGAGGACGACGTACGGGTCCGGCCGGGCCGGGCGTCCCGGCCGCGCACGCGTACGCGGCCCCAGCACTCCGACGCGGTGGAGGGCTTCGTCATCGCGGTGGACCGCGGCCGCTACACCTGCGTGCTTCTCGACGCCGAGCACGAGGTGGACGCCGACGCGCCGCCGGTGACGGCGATGCGGGCCCGTGAACTCGGCCGCAAGTCGGTGGTCGTCGGCGACCGGGTGTCGCTGGTCGGGGACACCTCCGGCGCGGCCGGCGCCCTGGCCCGGATCGTACGGATCTCGCCGCGCACCTCGGTGCTGCGCCGCACCGCCGACGACGACGACACGACCACCGAGGGCCGGATCGAACGGGTGGTCGTGGCCAACGCCGACCAGCTGGTGATCGTCAGCGCGCTCGCGGACCCGCCGCCGCGTACCGGGTTCATCGACCGCTGCCTGGTGGCCGCCTACGACGCCGGCATCGAACCGCTGCTCTGCCTCACCAAGGCGGATCTCGCCGGCCCGGCGGAGGTGCTCGGCTACTACGCCGAACTCGACCTGCGGCACGTGCTCGTCGGCCCCGGCAGCGACCTCGGCGAGCTGCGCACGCTGCTCGCCGGCCGGGTCTCGGTAATGGTCGGGCACTCCGGCGTCGGCAAGTCGACCCTGGTGAACCGGCTGGTGCCGGCGGCCGAACGGGCGGTCGGCACGGTCAGCGCGATCGGCCGGGGCCGGCACACCTCCACCAGCGCCGTCGCCCTGGCGCTGCCGCCGTCACCCGGCGCGGTCCGGGTACCCGGCTGGATCGTCGACACCCCGGGCATCCGCAGCTTCGGGCTGGCGCACGTGCGGGCCGAGAGCCTGCTGCACGGCTTTCCCGACCTGCTGGAGGGGGCGCTGCGCTGCCCGGCCGGCTGCGAGCACGCCGCCGAGGAGCCGGACTGCACGCTCGACGAGTGGGTCGCCCGGGGAGCGGCGGACGCACGGCGGCTGGCGTCGTTCCGGCGGTTGGCGGCCTCCCGCGCCGGCGAACTCGACTTCTGACCCGCCACCGGCGATCGCCCGGCGGGGTGGCTGGCGGCCCGGTGGGCCCGGGTCGGCTAGCGTTTGCCGACATGACCTCCTCCTACGCCGACGACCTCGCCCTGGCGCACGTGCTCGCCGACAGCGCCGACGCGATCTCCATGGCGCGGTTCCGCGCGATCGACCTCAAGGTCGACGCCAAGCCGGACCTGACGCCGGTCTCGGACGCGGACACCGCCGTCGAGCAGGCGCTGCGCTCCGCGCTGGGGCGCAGCCGGCCGCGCGACGGCGTCCTCGGCGAGGAGTTCGGCACGTCGAGCCGGCCCGCCGGCACCGGCAGCCGCCGCTGGGTGATCGACCCCATCGACGGCACCAAGAACTTCATCCGCGGGGTGCCGGTCTGGGCCACCCTCATCGCCCTGATGGAGGACGACCAGCCGGTGGTCGGGCTGGTCTCCGCCCCGGCTCTGGGGCGCCGCTGGTGGGCCGGCCGGGGACTCGGCGCGTACGCCGGACGGCACCGTTCCAACGCCACGCAGCTGCACGTCTCCGGGGTGCGCTCGCTCGCCGACGCCAGCTTCTGCTACTCGTCGCTGACCGGCTGGGAGGCCGACGGCCGGCTGCCCGCCATGCTGGAGCTGATGCGCGGCTGCTGGCGGACCCGGGCCTACGGTGACTTCTACGGCTACATGCTGCTCGCCGAGGGGGCGCTGGACGTGATGGTGGAGCCGGAGCTGTCCCTGTGGGACATCGCCGCGCTGGTGCCGATCGTCACCGAGGCCGGCGGCACCTTCACCGACCTGACCGGCTCGGCCGCGCCCGGCGACGGCAGCGCGATCGCCACCAACGGCCAGCTGCACCCGGAGGTCCTGGCCCGGCTCGCCTGATCCGGTGACGCTGTGCAGCGCTGCGTCGACCCTGCGGAACGACTCCGGACATCGGGCCCACCCGCCGCGCGGCATGTGATGCAAGCCTCTATCCTCGCCACGTGGTTTCTGCGGGCTGGTGCTTCCTGGCGGCGATGATCGTCGCGTACGGCGTCGCGAACCTTTTCCAGTCGGTCGCCGCCGCACAGACCACCACCGGCCGCAGTTTCGATCCCGGTCTGCTGCTGCGGCTGGCCGGGCACCGCAGCTACCTGATCGGGGTGGCCTGTCAGGTGCTCGGCTTCCTGCTCGCCTTCCTGGCCCGGCGGGATCTGCCGCTCTTCCTGGTCCAGGCAAGCGTCGCGGCGGGCCTCGGCGTCACCGCCGTCTTCGGCGTGGTGCTGCTCAAGTGGCGCCTGCCCCGCGCCGAGGTGGTCCTGCTGCTGCTGCTCGGCGCCGGTCTCACCGCGCTGGTGCTCTCCGCCCAGCCGGCGCAGTCCGGCCCGCTCGGCCCGACGGGCGTGATCGGCCTGGCCCTGGCACTGCCGCTGATCGCCGGGCTCGGCTTCTTCGCGATACGCCTGCACGGCGCGCCAGGTTCGGTGGCCCTCGGCTCGCTGGCCGGGCTCGCCTTCTCCGCCGCGGCGATCGCGGCCCGTCCGCTCGCCTCGGTGCACAGCCTCGACGGCTTCCTGCGCGACCCGCTGCTGTATCTGCTGATCGTGCACTCCGTGATCGGGCAGCTGCTGCTCGGACTGGCCATGCAGCGTGGCTCCACCACCGCGGCGGTCGCCGCGATGGACGCCGCCGGGGCGGTACCGGCCGCGATCGTGGGCCTGCTGCTGCTCAACGACAAAATTTGGCCCGGACGGGAGTGGCTCGCCGCGGTGGGTTTCCTGGTCACCCTCGCGGCGGTGATCGGCCTGACCCGGTACGCCGCACCACAGCACGGCGGTCTGGCCAAACAGCAGCTCGCCACCCGGCTCCAGCCGCCGGAGCCGCCGGAGCCCTCGCAGCCGCCGCAGCCGCCCGAGACGATGCGGGCGCAGCCGCCCCGGCCGGTCCCACCGCCGACGCTCCTGCCGCGCGCCGAGCAGTACGCGAGCACACCCGAGGCCGCCCACCGTTACCGGCGCTGAGCAGGGCGTACGACGTGCCCGGGTGTCAGGCCGGCGCGGGCTTGCGGCGGAGCACCACCCGGTCGTAGAGGCGCTCCAGCGCCCCCACCGCCCGCTCCCAGGTGTAGCTGGAGCGGACCCGGTCGACCGCGGCGTGTCCGTAGGCGAAACGCCCGGCGTCGTCGGCGAGCAGCCGGCGCAGCGTCATTCCCAGCCCTCGCGCGTCGCCGGTGGGCACGAGCCGGCCGGTGACCTGGTCCACCACCGTGTCGGCGACCCCGCCGAGGGCGTAGCCGACCACCGGCACACCGCAGGCCATCGCCTCCAGCGGCACCCGGCCCGCCGGGGCGTAGCGGGCGGTGCAGGCGACCACGTCGGCGGAGCGGTACCAGGCCGGCAGGCGGCTGTGCGGCACCTCCCCGAGCAGCCGGACCTGACCGGCGACCCCTGCCTGGCGGGCGAGTTCGTTGAGCCGCCGGGCCTCGGCGTGGTGGGCGAGCCCGCCCGCCTCCGGGCCGCCGGCGATGACGAGTTCGGCGTCCCCGATCAGGCGCATCGCCCGGATCAGGTCGTCCTGCCCGTGTCCGGGGGCGAGCCCGCTCACCGAGAGGATCCGGGGGCGGCCGTCGCGCGGCTCCGACTCGCCGTCGGGGTGAAACTTCTCGACGTCGACCGCGGTCGGCACCACCACCACGTCGGCGCGTTGCAGCCCCATCCGGGTCAGCTCGTCGACCTCGTCGGTGCACTGGGCGACCGCCAGGTCGACGGCGCGGGTCAGGGCCCGCTCCAGGGTGATCCGCTGCCGGGGACCGTCGTACTGCGCGCCGAGCCGCCGTTGCTGTGAGGTCGCCAGGGAGTGGAAGGTCTGCACGACCGGGATGTCGGTGGCCCGGACAGCGCTGGCGGCGACCAGGCCACCGAGCCAGAAGTGCCCGTGCACCACGTCCGGGCGCCAGGTGCCGGACCAGTGCTCGGCCAGCCGGGCGGCGTACTCCGGAACGTGCGGGATCAGGTCGCCGGTGCCAGTGATCCGGCTGGGGCCGGCGGCGATGCGCTCGACGAGGTACCCGTCGAGCTGCTCGGTCTCCGGCAGGCCGGGGTCGTCCCGGCGCTGGTATACCCGCACTTCGTGGCCGCGTCCGGTCAGTTCCGCGGCGATCCGCGCGATGTCCTGGTGCGTGCCGGCGGCTGAGCTGCCGGTACGCCCCTCCGGGCCGGAATGGGCACAGACTAGGCCTACACGCATTGGTCACCTCCGTCGCTGTCGGCCGGCGGACTTTCCTCGGTCAGAGCGTCCCATTAACCGCAGAGCCTGACGCCGAAACGTGACAACTCGCCACGTCCTCCCGGGCTGTCCCCTTTTCGCCCGGTGCGACCGTCCCCGGCACCGGTTACTGCCCAGGGGCAATGGGTAGTGACCACGACATGCGCAACGACGACTACCCGACCCCAGTGTCCGACCCGGAGGCCGACGGGCTGCCCGACGTCGCCGACGACGACTCCACCGCCCACGACGACGTCCTGACCGGCCGGCAGGCCGACGGGGCCCACCCGGCCGAGCTGCCCGGTGACAACCCGGTGGCCGTCGACCGGTACGGCAACACCGCGCAGGAGCAGGCCGACGGTGAGCCGCTGGACTACAAGCTCGGCCGGGAACGGCCGGAGACCCCCGTCTCGGAGGTGACCGCCGAGGTCGACCCGCTCATCTCGGACGAGGCCGACGGTGAGGCGGCCTCCGCGCAGGCGCAGTTCGACTCGGACGTGCTGAGCGACAGCCCGACGTCGGACCCGGACTCACCGGTCTCGCTCTACGACCACGGCCAGCTCGGCGAGGTTCCCGGGCGTGACGTCGTGGGACGGCTGGTCGAGCCCGAGCAGGGCATCGGCACCGACCAGGACGCCGACTCGATCGCCTACGACGCGGGCGCCGCCGGCGGCGGGGCGAGCGCCGAGGAGCTCGCCGTCCGGGAGACCGCCCCACCGCAGGAGTGACCGGCGCCCGGTGGGCTCAGTCCAGCCCCTGCTCGATCGCGTACCGGGTCAGCTCGACCCGGTTGTGCAGCTGAAGCTTGCCCAGGGTGTTCTGGACGTGGTTCTGCACGGTGCGGTGCGACAACCCCAGCCGCTCGGCGATGCCCTTGTACGACAACCCCTTGGCGACCATCCGCAGCACCTCGGTCTCCCGCTCGGTGAGCTCGGGCGCGGCGCTCCCCTGGGCCGGTGCCGGCGCGGCGGCCAGCCGCCGGTACTCGCCGAGCACCAGCCCCGCCAGGCCCGGGGTGAAGACCGCCTCCCCCGCGGCGGTGCGGCCGACCGCCGCCAGGAACTCCGCCGGGGCCGCCGACTTCAGCAGGTAGCCGGTGGCCCCGGCCTTCACCGCGTCCAGGACGCTCTGCTGCTCGCCGCTGGCGGAGAGCATCAGCACCCGGACCTGCGGCAGCACCTCGCGCAGTCCGCGCACCACCTCGACCCCGTCGATGTCGGGCAGTTGCAGGTCGAGCACGACCACCTCCGGGCGGGCCGCGGCGGCGATCCGGACCGCCTGGCGCCCCTCTCCGGTGGTGGCGACCACGTGATGCCCCGCCTCGGTGAGGTCGCGGGCCACGCCCTCGCGCCACATCGGATGGTCGTCGACCACCATGATCCGGATCGGTTCCGTCATCGTCATCGCTCCCGTCTCGGTAGTACGAACTCGACCTCGGTCCCCTCACCGGGCGTGCTGTGCAGCCGCACGTCGCCGCCGAGCCGGGCCATCCGGCCGCGCATCGACTGCGCGAAGCCCAGCCGCCCCTGACGTTCCGCCTCGGCGAGGCGCCCCGGTGCGATGCCCGGTCCGGAGTCGCGCACCGAGACCGTCACGGTCGTCGGCTCCTCCTCGATCAGCACCCAGGCCCGTCCGCCGCCGTGCCGGGCGACGTTGTCCAGCGCCGCGCCGACCGCCGCCGCCAGCTCCCGCGCCGCCGCACCCGGCAGCCGTACGGCCGTGGCCGGCTCCGCGACCGTCACGTCGGCGCCGGCGTACGCGCCGATCAGCGGCCGCAGGTCACAATCGTCTCCCGGCGGCGCGGTGTGCCCGGCCCGGGTGATCAACGACCGGAGTGCGGCCTCCTGCTCCCCGGCCATCCGGGCGAGTTCGCCGGCCTCGCCGTCGAGGTGGGCGCCGCGGCGCTGCACCAGGGCGAGCACCTGCAGAACGGAGTCGTGGATGTCGCGGGCCAGCCGTTCCCGTTCCCGGGTCGCCGCCTCCAGTTCGATGGCCCGCTGCCAGCGTTCGTCGACGGTGGCGGCGAGGGAGGCGACATGCCCGAGCACCAGCCCGGCCAGGATCAGCAGCATCGCTCCGGTCAGCGTCGACTGGCTGATCCGGTCGCGCACGGCCAGGTCCAGCCCGGCGACGACCAGGGCGGCGACCGTCCCGCGCCGCCGTCCGCCGGCCACCGCCCAGGCCAGTACCGGACTGCCGAGCCACGCGACGGCGATGGTGGCGACCCCGGCGGCGAGCGCCGTCCGGCCGACGATCTCGGGGGTGACCAGCAGCACCGCGACGACCACCGCCAGGTCGGCGCCGAGCAGCGGCCAGCCGCGACGCTCCGGGCGCGCGTAGAGGTACGCCGCGGCCACCGACCAGGCGGCCATCACCGCCAGCACCGGCACGGCGGCGAGCGGGTGGGCGTACCGGTCGAGGTTGCGCACGACCATGAACGCCGCGTACGCCAGCGAGGCGAACCGGTAGATGGTGATCGCCCGCCACAGCGGCAGTTGCAGGCGGTCGGGGGCGGAGGGCATGGCGCCGATCCTGACACAGCGCAGACAGCGGTACGTCACAGCCGTCACGCGGCGGCGTAACCTTCGTTGGCAGGTGACAACGGCACGGGCCACCGCCCGGTGACGTACGGTGGAGCGAGCGGCGAACATCTCACAGGTTGCAGGGCAGGCCATGACGGACGCAGACGCGCTCAGTCCGGGTACTCTCGCGCCCGGCGACGCCTACCTGATCTCCGCCGTCTTCGGCCGTGACGAGGTCACCGCCGTACGGCACGCGGTCGCCGCCTGTGCCCGTACCGCCGGCCTGATCGGCGACCGGCTCGACGACTTCGTGCTCGTCGTCAACGAACTGATCACCAACGCCGTACGCCACGGCGGCGGGCGGGGCCGGCTGCGGCTCTGGTCGGAGGCGAACGCGGTGCGCTGCGAGGTGACCGACGAGGGGTCGGGGATCGCCGCCGCCCGGCTGGGCCAGCAGGGGCGGCCGGAGCCGGGCAGTGTCGGCGGCTGGGGCCTGTGGCTGGTGCGGCGGCTCTGCGACGACGTGATGGTCAGCACCGGCCCGGACGGCACCACGGTGCGGATCAGCACCCGGCTGGTTGCCGCCGGCGCGCCCGGGCAGCACCGCAGCGACAGCCACTGAGCCGGCCCCGAGGCCGGCGCTGCGGATCAGCCGAAGAGCGTGCTGACGGACTTGCCGCGGCGGATGCGGTCCATCGCGTCGGCCAGCGCCGGCGCCACCGAGAGCACCCGCAGCTTCGGGTCCTGCTTCGCGGGCGGGATCGGCACCGTGTTCGTGCAGACGATCTCCAGTACGTCGTCCTGGGCGGCGAGCCGGTCCAGCGCGCCCGCGGAGAAGAGCCCGTGCGTGCAGGCGACCCGGATCGAGCGCACCCGCAGTTTGCGCAGGTGGGCGATGAGCTCCAGGACCGTGCTGCCCTTGGCGATCTCGTCGTCGAGCACGATCACGTCCCGGTCGGCGACCTCGCCGATCACCGTGCTGATCTCCACCCGGTCGTCGCTGAAACGCTGCTTGGCGCCGGCCGCCACCGGGGTGCCGAGCCGGCGGGCGAAGGCGGCGGCCGCTTTGGCGTTGCCCAGGTCGGGTGAGACGACGACGGTGTTCGACAGCTCCTGCCCGCCGAAATGGTCCGCCAGTTCCCGCAGCGCGTGCAGATGGTCCACCGGCACGCTGAAGAAGCCGTGCACCTGCGGCGAGTGCAGGGTCATCGCCAGTACCCGATCGGCGCCGGCGGTGACCAGCAGGTCGGCGACGAGCCGGGCGGCGATGGAGATGCGCGGCTCGTCCTTCTTGTCGGAGCGGGCGTACGCGTAGTGCGGCAGCACCACCGTGATGCGCCCCGCGGAGGCGCCGCGCGCCGCGTCGATCATCAGCAGCAGCTCGACGAGGTGCTCCTGCACCGGCGGGACCAGCGGCTGGATCAGGAAGACGTCCCGTTCGCGGCAGCTCTCCTGCAGCTGCACCTCAAGGCAGTCGTTGGCGAACCGCGACGTACGCGAGGCGCTCAGCGGCACGTCGAGATGGGCGCAGATCTCGGCGGCGAGGTCGGGGTGGGCACTTCCGCTGAACACGGCGATGTCGCGCACCCGGTCGATGCTACGGCCGCCGCCGCCTCCTGTCCGCCCTCCGCGCCCGAAGTTCTCCCCCGCCGTGCGCTCGCCGCAGTGCCGGGGCGGCGGTAACGTGCGGGCGTGACCGAGCGGTATGTCGTCGCCATCGACCAGGGCACCACCTCGTCGCGCTGCATCGTCTTCGACGGCGCCGGCCGGCCGGTGGCGATGGCCCAGCGTGAACACCGTCAGCACTTCCCGCGCCCCGGCTGGGTGGAGCACGACGCCGCCGAAATCTGGTCCAACGTGGAGCAGGTGGTACCCGGCGCGCTGGCCGAGGCGGGCATCGCCGTCGGTCAGGTGGCCGCGGTCGGCATCACCAACCAGCGCGAGACGACGGTGGTCTGGGACCGGCACACCGGTGAGCCGGTGGCGCCCGCCATCGTCTGGCAGGACACCCGTACCGCCCCGCTGCTGGCCGAGCTGGCCGAGGCGAACAGCGAGCAGTGGTACGCCGAGCGCACCGGGCTGCGGCTGGCGACGTACTTCGCCGGACCGAAGCTGCGCTGGCTGCTGGGCAACGTCGACGGCCTGCGGGAACGGGCCGAACGCGGCGAGGTGCTCTTCGGCACCATTGACAGCTGGCTGATCTGGAAGCTCACCGGCGAGCACGTCACCGACGTCACCAACGCCAGCCGGACGCTGCTGATGAACCTGCGCACCCTCGACTGGGATCCGGAGCTGCTCGCCGCCCTGGACATCCCCGCCGCCATGCTGCCGGCGATCCGTTCCAGCTCCGAGGTGTACGGCACCGCGCGCGGTGTCCTCGCCGGGGTGCCGGTGGCCGGCGCCCTCGGCGACCAGCAGGCCGCGCTCTTCGGCCAGACCGCCTTCCAGCCCGGCGAGGGCAAGTGCACGTACGGCACCGGCAGCTTCCTGCTGCTGAACACCGGCACCACCCCGGTGGTCTCCCGGCACGGGCTGCTCACCACCGTCGGCTACCGCATCGGCGACGAGCCGGCGACGTACGCCCTGGAGGGGGCGATCGCGGTGACCGGCGCACTGGTGCAGTGGCTGCGCGACAACCTCGGTCTGATCTCGTCGGCGCCGGAGGTGGAGACGCTGGCCCGCACCGTCGACGACAACGGCGGCTGTTACATCGTGCCGGCCTTCTCGGGGCTCTTCGCGCCGCACTGGCGCAGCGACGCCCGGGGCGTCATCGCCGGGCTGACCGGTTACGTCACCAAGGGGCACCTGGCGCGGGCTGCGCTGGAGGCCTCGGCGTGGCAGACCCGCGAGGTGGTCGACGCGATGAACGCCGACTCCGACGTGGCGCTGCGGCGGCTGCGCGTCGACGGCGGGATGACCGGCAACGAGCTGCTGATGCAGTTCCTCGCCGATGTGCTGGACGTGCCGGTGGTACGGCCGGCGGTCGCCGAGACGACCTGCCTCGGCGCGGCGTACGCGGCCGGGCTGGCGGTGGGCTTCTGGCCGGACCTCGCGACGCTGCGGGCGCAGTGGCGCGAGGACGCCCAGTGGACACCGGGCATGGCCGCCGACGTCCGCGAGCGGGAACTGCGCAACTGGCGCAAGGCCGTGCAGTCCACTCTCAACTGGGAAGCCGGTCCCTCCGGGTCCGGCTAGCCCTCTACTGTGGCTGGCGGGTGCCGGGCGTTACCCTCGGGCGCACATCGCTGACGACACGTGAGGGGACACGATGACCGGGCCGACCGGAAGCAACCCGCCCGAGGACTTCATGGCGCTGCTGGCGGCGCGGATGCGCGGGCAGCAGCAGCAGGCCGAGGAGCTGGGCGCCCGGCTGGCCGGCCTGACCGGCCGGGCCGAAAGCGAGGACGGCCTGCTGCGCGTCGTCTGCACCGCGACCGATCCCGCCCACGAGCTGTTCGTTGATCCGCGTGCGATGCGCCTGCCGGCAACCGAGCTGTCGGAGCTGCTGGCCGGGCTCGTGCGAGCGGCGCGCGACGATCTCCAGCGGGAAACCGGTGAGGTCCTGCGTGAGCTGGGCGGCGAGGACGGCCCCGAGGCACTGATACACAATCCTGCGGCAGCTCAAGCAAAGCTCGCGCAACTCAACGAGATGGTCAGCGGACCGCTGCGCGAGAGCACGGAGATGCTGGATCGGCTGCGGCGCCAGCTGAAGATCTGAGGTGGCGGGCCGGCGCCGTCAGTGGCGGCGCCGGGCTCTGGCCAGAAGTACCCGCCGGCAGAGGAAGCCCATCAGGATCAGAAACGGCACCAGGACCGCTGCGCCCATCAGTGGTGGGACCAGCCAGCTCATCAGATTGTCGGTTGCCGAGTTGCGGTTTCCCCAGCCGTCGACCTGTTCGCCCTGTCGCACGGCGCCGCCGACTCCGCCGGTCACCGTGCTGCCATCGGCGAGGCGCCAGGTGCCGCGGCACTCCGGGGTGGACTTCGGCCCGCTACGGTCGCAGGAGTCCACGCTGATACTGACGCGCTCCGCACCGATCAGGTTACGGCCGACGCTGACAGGTATCACCAGTACGATCGCGACCAGCGCGATCGGCAGCAGCACCCGCTGCCACAGCGGTCTCGCGGCGATTCGCGCCACCAATTCCTCCGGTGGCTGCGCCACTGGACGTCTGGATGCCATGGGCTGCAGGCTACCAACGGCGGGACAGCACCCTCATCCATGATCCTGTTAGCCTGGCCGCGCTCGAGCTGCATGAACATTGATGACCCGACGAGGGAGTCTGATGATCAACGTAGATCCGCCGGCGATCCGTGCGCTGGGCACGAGCATCCAGGGCGAACTCACCCCGCTCCTTGCCTCCTGCGTCGAGCTGCTGGCGTCGGCACGCCAGATCACCCACAGCAACTTCACCTCGGTGACGCCGCATCTCGCGGTCGCCTATCTCGGCGCCGTCGAGTTCGCCGAGGAGCAGCTGCGCAGCAAGCGCGAGCACCTCGACGAGATGCGGTCCCGGCTGGCGCGCAACGCGGAGAACTGGGAAGCCGCGGACGCCTCCAGCACCATGTCCTTCCGCTGACGACGCCGGAGACACAACAATGGCCGAGACCACCTCTTCCGCCGCCGCCGCCAAGCTCGCCATGGCCGAGATCACGGTGGCCGCCGCGACCATCCCCGCGGCCTGGCCGATCGCGCGGATCGTCTACATGAACCAGTGCGATCCCGAGACAATCATGAGCAGGGGTGGCGGCGACTGGATGGCGATCGCCGAACAGCTCGGGACCGTGCCCGGCAAACTCGATGGCGCCGTGTCCGCGGTCTCCGCCGAGCAGTGGTCCGGCGAGGACCGCAGCGCCTTCGAAGGACACACCAAGGCGTACGGCGTCCAGGTCGTCGCCATCCAGATCCTGGCGACGACCGTGAGCGTCACCATGATCTCCGTCGGTGTGATCCTGCTCTGCCTGGTCGTGGCCTACGCGATCGTCTCCACGATCCTCGCCCTCTGGGCCGCCTTCATCCTGGCCGCCGCGGCGACCGTCGTCGGCGCGCCCGTCGCGGCGTCCGCCCTGGCCAGCGCGAACTCCTTCGCCGCATCGGCGCTCGGCGTCCTGCAGGGGATCGAACGGGCTGTCAACGCGGCCGCCACGGCAGGCGCCGCGGCGATCGCCGGTGCCGCCGCCTTCGATGTCGGGGCCCACCTGGGCAGCGGGGACACCGATGTGCTGAAGGACCTGGTCCATGCCACGATCGATGGCGCCGACGACGCCCTCGCCGGCTTCATGTCCAAGCTGGAGCGGGACTTCGCCGGCTACGGCATCCATACCTCGGGCCGGCACGCGGCCTCCCCCAACGGACCCAGCGAGCTCATGTACGGCCTGTTCACCCAGACGGGGCCGACCGTCGAAAACGGCGACGGCGACGGCGACGGCGACGTCACCTTCGGCACCGGTGGTGTGGTGGACAACATCTGGCAGCGGGGGTTCGACGGAAACATCGTGGACCGCTGACCGGAGCCGGGGAACTCTCATGAGGATCGCGGTGACGGTGCTTGTCGTAGTGGCGGCCGGGCTCTTCTTCGGACTCCTGATGTCCGGCAGCCCGCTGGACTCGGTGCCGGCGCTGACGTGGGGCCCCGTGCTGGCAGGCGCCGCCGTCATTGCCGTCGAACTCGTCCGCGTGTGGTTTCAGGCCAGGCTGGCCGACACGGGTGTGCGCACCGAGGGCGAGGTCGTCGACGTCGTCGAAGTCGGCAAGGGAAGCCGGCCCGACCTGTCGAAGTACGCCGTCGTCGTTCGGTTCCGCACCACCGACGGCGGCGAAGTCACAGCCGGCAGCGGGAAGCGGCAGAGTTACTTCCGCAGCGACATCGACAAGGCGATCGCGGCGGACCCGGAAACCGGGCTGCGGCGGACCGGCCACCAGCGGGTGACCGTGGTGTACGACCCGAAACGCCCCAGCCGCTTCCTGCTGCGGGAACCGTTTCCCACCGGCGTGTTCGCGCTGCTCGTGCAGCGGATGGTCGGGCTGCTCGCCGGAGCCGTCCTGATCGGCGCCGGGATCTACCTCTGCACCCGCTGACCGCGCGGGCGCCGGTCACTCCCAGCTGTTGCCGGTGAGCTTCTCGTAGACGTCGACGTAGCGGGCCCGGGTCGCCTCGACCACCTCGGCCGGCACCTCGGGGGCCGGCTCCTGCTTGTCCCAGCCGCTGCCGGTGGCCCAGTCGCGGACGTACTGCTTGTCGTAGGAGAACTGGGTACGGCCCGGGTGGTACGACTCGGCGGGCCAGAAGCGCGACGAGTCGGAGGTCAGGACCTCGTCGCCGAGGATCAGCGTCCCGTCCGGCGCCCAGCCCAGCTCGATCTTGGTGTCGGCGACCAGGATGCCGCGGTCGGCGGCGATCTCCGCCCCGCGCCTGTAGACCGCCAGCGTGATGTCCCGCAGCTCCTCGGCGGCCTCGGCACCGACCTTGGCGACCACGTCGTCGAAGGTGATCGGCTCGTCGTGGTCGCCCAGTGCCGCCTTCGTCGTCGGAGTGAAGATCGGCCACGGCAGGATCGATGCCTCGCCGAGCCCGCGCGGCAACTCGACTCCGGAGACCGCGCCGGTGCGCTGGTACTCCTTCAGTCCGGAGCCGGTGAGGTAGCCGCGGGCGATGCACTCCACCGGCACCATGTTCAGTCGCCGGCAGCGGATCGCCCGGCCGGCGAACTCGGCCGGCACGTCGGTGGCGGAGATGACGTGGTTGGGCACGATATCGGCGAGCTGGTCGAACCACCAGAGCGACAGCGCCGTCAGCAGTTTGCCCTTGTCGGGGATCGGCGTCGGCAGGACCACGTCGTAGACGGAGATCCGGTCCGAGGCGACGAGAATCAGCTCGTCACCGTCGGCGTAGACGTCGCGTACCTTGCCCGAGTGCAGCAGCTCCACCCGGCAAGTACATCACGCGCGGCCGGACCGCCGTCCGGCCCCGCCGGTACCGTCCGGAAGGCGGACCGAGAGCGTGGTCGTGCCGCCGGGTGGAGTTGACACCTTCGCCCCGTCCTGGGTAAATGATCGCCGATCGCCGCATCCGCGGCGGGGTGCCGCAGGAGATCTCGTGCCGCTCGTTCCGACCCGGACCCATCGGCCGGCCGCCGCCGACCCGCTACGGCGACGACTGCTCACCGCGCTCGCCGGCGCCCCCGTGCTGGCCGGCCTCGGTGCCTGCACCGGTGCGGACGACAGCTCCGCCGAGACCGAACGGATCCAGCTCTCGGTCTTCTGGTGGGGCGGTCAGCGCCGCGCGGAGCTGACCGAACAGGCCCTGCGGCTCTACTCGCAGCGCAACCCCCGGGTGACCTTCCAGGTCACCTGGCAGGGCGAGGCCGGCTACTACGAACGTCTCGCCACCGAAGCCAGCGCCGGCAACGCCCCCGACCTCTTCCAGATCGACGACACCTACCTCACCGAGTACGCCCGGCGCGGCATCCTGCTGAACCTGGAGGACGAGCTGCGGGCCGGCCGGCTGGACCTCGGCGCGCTGGCGCCGGGCCTGAGCCGCTACGGCCGGGTGGACGGCAGTACGGTCGCCGTCCCCGCGGGCACGAACACTGCCGCGCTGGTCTACAACCGGTCGCTGCTGCGCCGCCTCGGACTGCCGGCGCCGGCACCCGGCATCTCCTACCCGGCGTTCATCGACTGGGCGACCGAGGTGACGGCGGTCGGCGGCGGTCGGGTCGCGGGCACCAGCGACGCCTCCGGCGATCACCGGGCGCTCTGGCTCTGGCTGCGGGGCCGCGGCAAGGAGCTGTACCAGTCCGGCCAGCTCGGCTGCACCGTCGAGGACCTCACCGACTGGTGGCAGCTGTGGCTGCAGGCGCGGGCCCGCAAGGCGACGCCCGGCCCGGCGCTGACCCGGCGCGGCAACCACGGCGACCCGCGCCGGCAACTGGTCGTCAGCGGCCACACCGCCGTCTCGTACGCCTGGTCCAGCCAGCTCGCGGAGCTGCAGGCTGCCACCCGGGAGGAGTTGGAGCTGACCGGCTGCCCAGGGCCGCAGTCGGCGCACTGGCGGCGCGCCTCGATGTACTGGGCGGGCTTTGCCGGCACCCGCCACCCGGCGGTTGTCGCCGACGTCGTCAACTTCCTGACCAACGACCCGGTCGCCGGGCTCTCCCTCGGCTCCGAACGGGGACTGAGCGCGAACCTGCAGACCCGCGAGGTGGTGCTGCGGGAGGTGACCGATCCGGCCACCCACCGGGCGGCCGGATACGAAACCGCCATGGCCGACCGGTACGGGCCGGCGCCGCTGCCGCCGCCGGCCGGACACGCGACCGTACGCGCGCTGCTGCTGAGCGCGTCGGAATCGGTCCAGGACGGCTCGGCCACGGCCAGGCGCGCCGCGGGCGCGTTCCTCACCGAGGCCAGCCGGGCGCTCAGCCGCTGAGCGGTCGAGCCGCGTGTGGAGCAGATCGCAGACACAGATCAGGCCCGGAGATCTGAGATCTCCGGGCCTGATGTTCGTAGCGGGGACAGGATTTGAACCTGCGACCTCTGGGTTATGAGCCCAGCGAGCTACCGAGCTGCTCCACCCCGCGTCGGTAAGGAAAGCCTACCGCATGCCCGACGGGCCCCGCACGGCGGTACCCGAATCACCCGCATGCCCCTCGGGCGGGCTGGCACCTGCCGGCGTGGACCCGACGGCCGGCGGCCTCAAGTTGCCGTCGACGGCAGCACGGGCGTCCCGGCGAACGCACCGATACCGGCGCGGACAGACGGCGCGATACCGGAGACAAAAACGGAATCGCCCCTCAATGAGAGGGGCGATTCCGTTTATTGGTAGCGGGGGCAGGATTTGAACCTACGACCTCTGGGTTATGAGCCCAGCGAGCTACCGAGCTGCTCCACCCCGCGTCGCTGCGGTAACACTAGCGCAGATCATCACGCTTCCGCAAAACGACCGGATCAGGTGCGGGTGCGGCCGGACATCACCGGCCGCACCCGCACCTGCCGGGTCAGCCGCCGCCGTCGGAGGCCGGCTGGGCGGGCGCGGCCCGCTGTGCCTCCTGGAACTCCGTCATCGCCTTGTCGAGCGCCTCCAGGGCCCGGCCGTACCGCGCGAAGTCGCCGGAGGTCTGGGCCTCGCGCACCTCGGCGATCGCCGCCTCGACCTTCGCCGCCGCGGCGTCGAGGTCGGTGCCGCCCGGGGCAGCCTCGCTCGGCGAGGTGGAGGGCGACGGCGTCGCGGTCGGCTGGTCGCTCGGCGGTTCGGCCCCCTCGTCCGGCTGCGGCTGCTGTTGCGGTGCCGACGGGTTCTGCTTGCGCAGTTCGATCAGCTTGTCGATGCCATCGGGGACGTTGTCGGCGAGCACGACGTACGAGCCGCCGTCACCGTAGGAGAGGAGCACCTTCTGCAACAGCGGGTACGCGTTGGTCTGGTTGCTCTTGACGTAGACCGGCTCGACGTACAGCATGCCGTCGTCGACGGGCAGCGAGAGCAGGTTGCCGTACTGGACCTGCGCCTGGTTGGACGAGAGCAGGTTCAGCTCCTGCCGGATCTCGGCGTTGTTGGTCATCTTCTGGTGCACCTGCACCGGACCGGAGACCGCGGTCTGGTCCGGCAGGTCCAGCACCTGCAGCTGCAACTCCCCGTTGATGTACGACCCGCTGATCAGCGCGGCGAGGTTCTGCCGGCCGGCCGGGGTGACCGTCGAGGTGAGCTGGAAACGCGCCTCGTCCTGCCCCGGCAGCTGGGTGTAGAGGTAGTACGGCGGCTGCTTCTGCCCGCTGTCCGGCGCGTCCGGGGTGTTCGGGACCTCCCAGAAGTCCTGCCCGGAGTAGAACTCGCCCGCGTCGGTGACGTGGAACTTGGTGAGCAGGTTGCGCTGGACCTTGAACAGGTCGGCCGGGTAACGGAAGTGCGCCGTCAGCTCGGCCGGGGTCTCGCTCTTGGGCCTCACCAGGTCGCCGCCGAAGGCCTTGTTCCAGGCCTTGAGCACCGGGTCGGACTCGTCGAACTCGTAGAGGGTCACCGTGCCGTCGTACGCGTCGACGGTGGCCTTGACCGAGTTGCGGATGTAGTTGACGTTCTCCCGGGCGAGCTGGAACGTGCCCTGACCGGTGAGCTCGTCGGTCGTCTCCGCCTGCAGGTTGATGCGCTCGGCGTACGGGTAGCTCGACGCGGTGGTGTAGCCGTCGATGATCCACTTGATCCGGCCGTCGACGATCGCCGGGTACGGGTCACCGTCGACGGTCAGGAACGGGGCGACCTTCTCGACCCGGTCCCGCGGGTTGCGCACGTAGAGGAGCTTGGAGTCCTCGTTGACCCGGTCGGAGAGGAGGAAGTTCGTCTCCTGCTCGGAGATCGCGTACAGCAGCTTGCGGCCGAAGGAGCCGATCTCGACGCCACCGGCACCGGTGTAGGTGTAGTTCTGCTCGCTGTCGCCGGTGGTCGGCCGGTCGAACTCGTCGTTGCGACCCGACTCGGCCTGCCCGACGATCGCGTAGTCACCGGCGTCCATCTGCACGCCGTAGTAGATCCGCGGCTGCTCGGCGACGAGCGACTCCTCCGCGGCGACACAGCCCTCCTTGGTCTGCTCGCCCAGGAAGCCGGAGACGAAGTACGGCTGACCACCGCAGACGACCCGGTTGGCCGGGGCGCTGACCATGCCGAACCCGTGGGTGAAGACGGTGTGACGGTTGATCCAGTTGTTCTGCTGCTCCGGCAGCTCCGCGTAGTTGATCTCGCGGAGGCCGACGACGTAGTCCTGGGTCTTGCCGTTGACGGTGTAGCGGTCGATGTCGAGCTTCTCGCCGAAGTTGTAGAAGCCGCGGACCTGCTGGAGCTGGGTGTAGGTCTCCGAGACCAGCTGCGGGTCGAGCAGCCGGATGTTGTCGACCACCGTGTTGTCCTTGGCCAGCGACTCCTCCGGCCACATGTTGCTCGCCCCGTACGGGGTGACCTTGGTGTTCTCCAGCCCGAACGCCTGGCGGGTCGCCTCGATGCTGCGCTGGATGTAGGCCGACTCCTTCTCCTTGGCGCTCGGCTTCACCTCGAAGGTCTGCACGGCCCACGGGTAGATGCCACCGATCGCCACGGCCGAGACACCCAGCAGCGCCAGCGAGAGGCCGGGCCAGACCAGGTTGCGCATCACCGCGTTGGAGAAGACGATGATCGCGATCGCCACGATGATCGAGATGTAGGCGAGGATCTCCTTCGCCGGCAGCAGCGCGTTGATGTCGGCGTAGCCGGCGCCGTAGAGCTTGGCGCTCTCGTTGTAGTCCAGCAGCATGGTGCGCCGGTCGAGGAAGTACGCCACCGCCTTGAGCAGCACGAAGACCGCGACCAGGCTGGTCAGGTGGGCGCGCGCCTTGTTGCTCATCCGGTCGCCCACGCCCTGCAGCCGCACGCCGCCGAAGATGTAGTGCACGGCGAGCGAGCCGATCACCGACAGCACCACGAGGGTGAAGCCCAGCCCGAGCAGGAACCGCCAGAAGGGCAGCTGGAAGACGTAGAAGCCGATGTCGGTGCCGAACTCCGGATCGGCGATGCCGAATTCACCGCCGTTGCGGAAGAGCAGCCACTGGGCCCAGCGGCCCTGCCCGGAGAGCCCGGCGAAGACCCCGATCACCGCCGCCGCGAGGGCGATCCAGAGCCCCATCCGCGGGCTCAGCATCATCCGGTAGCGCTCCAGCGCGACCTGCTCCGGCGAGTGCGTCCGCAGCGCCGGGCGCAGCCGGTACGCCAGCCAGAGGTTCCCGCCGACGATCGCCGCCGCCGCCAGGCCGACGACCAGGAAGAGGAGCACCCGGGTCAGCAGGACGCCCTTGAAGATCTGCGTGAAGTCGACCTCTTCGAACCAGAGCCAGTCGGTCCATGCCTGCACACCCCACCCCAGCAGGGTGAAGAGCAGAAAGACGCCGACGAGTACGCCTATCGTGACGCGGCCGCGTCGGCTCATCCTCGGTATGGGGGCAGCACTTCGCATGACCACTGTTGACTCCGCACGTTCGGTGTGACGACCGGGCTAGATCAGAGCAACCAGCGTACGTGGTCTTTTGCGGTTGACCGCCCCGCCGGTCAGGCGGGGGTACCCGCCTGATCAGCAGCGCGGCGGGTCGCCGCCGCTCCGAAGCAGCTCCAGCGTGTTCAGGGCTTCACCGAGCGTACCCACCTTGAGCAGCGGCAGATCGGGCTGGGCGTTGCGCAGCGCCTCGGCGCAGTTGTCGGCCGGCACCAGGAAGACGTCCGCGCCGGCTGCCTTCGCCCCGACCAGTTTCTGCGGAATCCCGCCGATGGGGCCGACCTTGCCGGCGTCGTCGATGGTGCCGGTGCCGGCGATCACCTTGCCGCCGGTGAGGTCCTCCGGCTCGAGCTTGTCGATGATGCCGAGGGCGAACATCAGCCCGGCGCTCGGACCGCCGATGTTGTCCAGGTCGATGGAGAGCTCGAACGGCGGCTTCTCCGCGACGCCGATCCCGATGCGCGGCGCACCGTCCTGCTCCCGGCTGGTGACCTTCGCCGTGCCCGGCGCCTGGTCGCGGAGGTAGCCGATGGTGAACTCGGTGCCGGCCGGCTTCGCCTGGATCGCGTCGATCAGCGTCTTCGGGTCGGCGATCGCGGTGCCGTCGACTGAATGCAGGACGTCCCCCTCGCGCAGCTTGCCGGCGGACGGGCCGTCGGCGGTTACCGAGTCGACGACCACCCGCAGTGGCAGGCCGAGCTGCTGCAGGGCGGCGATCTCCGCGCTGGTCTGCGAGCGGGTGAAGTCCTGCTTGTTCTGCTCCTCGACCTCCTCGGTGGTCCGCCCCGGCGGGTAGACCGTCTCGCGGGGCACCACCGCCTCGTCGTCGGAGATCCAGCCGGCGATGGCGCTCAGCAGGCTGACGTCGGGCTGCACACCGACGGTGGTCAGGCGCAGCTGCCCGGCGGAGTCCGAGGTCTCGACACCGGAGATCTGGATGACCTGCTTGTCCTCCACGCTGCCGAGCGTGTCGACGGTCGGACCGGGGCCGAGCACCACGTACGGGATCGGCGCCCCGAGCACTCCGATGCTGAGCAGGGCGGTGACCACCGCGCCAAGCAGAACAGTGACACCGCGACGTCTCATGCGCCAGAGCGTACCGACTCCCCCGCCCGCGCCGAGGCCGACCGATCAAGGGCCGTCCGGCCTGCGCTTCGCCCTCAGCGCAACCGCGCATCCGCCGGCAGGCGGCGCGGGCCGCGTACCGTAGAACTCGTGCCTGATATCCCGTTCGGCTTCCAGCTCCCCGGCGCGCAGCCGCCGGACCCCAACGATCCCGCGCAGATGCAGCAGTTCATGTCCCAGCTGCAGCACCTGCTCGCCGCCCCCGGCGGCGGCCCGGTCAACTGGGACCTGGCGCGACAGGTGGCCGCCAGCCAGCTGAGCGCCAGCGGCGATCCGGCGGTCAACCCGTACGAGCGCCACACCGTCGAGGAGGCGCTGCGCCTGGCCGACCTCTGGCTCGAGCCGGCCGCCGCGCTCCCGTCGGGCATCCGTACCTCGGTCGCCTGGAACCGCAACGAGTGGATCTACAAGACCCTCGACGTCTGGCGCAAGCTCTGCGACCCGCTGGCCGAACGCATGGTCTCGGCGATGGGCGACCTGGTGCCGCCGGAGGCCCGCGCCCAGCTCGGTCCGATGCAGTCGATGGTCACCGCGCTCGGCGGCGCCCTCTTCGGCGGGCAGCTCGGGCAGGCGCTCGGCTCGCTCGCCGAAGAGGTGCTCTCCGCCGGCGACATCGGCCTGCCGCTCGGCCCGGCCGGCACCGCCGCGCTGCTGCCGGCGAACATCCGCGCCTACGGCGAAGGGCTGGAACTCCCCGAGGACGAGGTACGCCTCTACGTCGCACTGCGCGAGGCTGCCCACCAGCGGCTCTTCCAGCACGTGCCGTGGCTGCGCGGGCACCTGCTCGGCGCCGTCGAGATGTACGCCTCGGGCATCTCGGTGAACCGGGAGGCGATCGAGGAGGCGATGGGGCGGGTCGACCCGGCCAACCCGGAGTCGATGCAGGCGATGGCGCTCGAAGGAATCTTCACCCCGGAGGACACCCCGGCGCAGCGGGCGTCGCTGGCGCGGCTGGAGACCGCGCTCGCGCTGGTCGAAGGCTGGGTCTGCCACGTGGTGGACAGCGCCGCCGCCGACCGGCTGCCGAACATGGCACGCCTGGCCGAGGCGTTCCGCCGCCGCCGGGCCGCCGGTGGCCCCGCCGAGCAGACCTTCGCTACCCTGGTCGGGCTGGAGCTGCGGCCGCGCCGGCTGCGGGAGGCCGCCGCCCTCTGGGCAGCCCTCACCGAGCACCGCGGGGTGGCCGAGCGCGACGCGCTCTGGGGACACCCGGATCTGCTCCCTGGCGAGGAGGCCTTCGCCGACCCGGTGGCCTACGCCAGCAACCGCGTCGACCTGGGCGACCTCGCCGATTTCGACTTCGACTCGCCCGCGCCCAAGGAACCCGGTGCAGACACCGAGGAGCCCGGAACGGGGCGCGCCGGTGAGCCCGACAGCGGGCGCGCCGACGAGCCGGGCGAGGAACGCGGCGGGCCGCAGAGCGGTCCGACGGGGTAGCGGCAGACCGGCTCCGGGCCGTCGTACCCGGCACCGTCGCATCGACTGTGGTGGACTTTCTGTCTGCCCGGACGATCGACGGAGGCCCCGATGACGACCGAGAGCCACCCCAGGATGCGGCAGGTGGTGCTGGACTGCACCGATCCCCGCGGGCTGGCCGAGTTCTACCGGCAGTTGCTGGGGTTCGCCTACCGGCCAGGAGACGAACCTCCGGCGCCGGGCGAGCCGGACCCGCGGGGAACGGACTGGCTGGTGCTGCGCAGCCCGGACGGCGGCAGCGATCTGGCATTCCAGTACGTCTCCGAGCTTCCCCGCGCGACGTGGCCGGAGCACACGACGCCGCAGCAGCTGCACCTGGACTGCACCGTCGGCTCGGCCGAGGAGCTGGCGGTGCAGCACCGGCGCGCGCTCACGCTCGGCGCCGAACTGCTCCTGGACCGCTGCGCCGACCCGGACGAACCGCTCCACGTGTACGCCGATCCGGCCGGCCACCCGTTCTGCATCTTCGTCTCGACCCACTGACCGCCGCGCGGACGGCCGGTCAGCCGCCGAGCAGCAGGCGGCGGGTTGCCTCCCAGCCTTCCAGCCCCGGGTCCAGCGCGGCGAGATCGGCCGGCCCGCGCTGCCGCCGCCACCCGGGTACGACCTGCACGTCGGCGCTCCGCCCGGCCAGGACGTCGAGGGCCGTCGGGGCGTCGGGCACGGCCGGATCGGTCGAGCCCGACGGGGCGTGAGGCACGGCCGGAACGGTCGAGCCCGACGGGGCGTGAGGCACGGCCGGATCGGTCGAGTCGAAGGCGTCGGGCAGCCAGCCGGGCGGCGGCAGGCGGGTGGCGAGTCCGAGCAGGCCCGGTCCCGGCTCGGCGGGTGACACCGCGACGGGGTGACTCCCGAGCGGCCGGAACAGTTTGCCGAGCAGCATCGCGGGC
>Ga0233385_1000404_pt1 | contig 23007 bp, 19 predicted proteins | sample ElkDunMinimDraft_16_FD_191543 | JGI IMG/M metagenome (GOLD analysis project Ga0233385, IMG submission 191543) | Fecal eukaryotic communites from dung pellets of Tule Elk in California, USA - Elk Dung G36 | ecosystem: Host-associated > Mammals > Digestive system > Large intestine > Fecal | place...
CGGCGGCTACGACCCGGCGGCGCCTTCACGCGGCTACGGCGAACCCGCCGGCTATGAGCAGCGGCCCGAGGGCTACGGAAGTCCGGCCGGCTACGACCAGCGCGGCGGCTACAGCGAGCCGACGGGATACGACCCGCGCGGCGGCTACGACCCCGCAGCGCCGCAACGCGGCTACGGCGAACCGACCAGCTACGACCCGGCACCGCCCGCGCGCGGCTACGGCGAACCCGCCGGCTACGGCGAACCCGCCGGCTACGGCCCGCGCGGTTACGACCCCGCGCCGCCGCAGGGCGGTTACGACCCCGTACCGCCGCAGAGCGGTTACGACCCCGTACCGCCGCAGGGTGGTTACGGAGAGACCGGCGCACCGCAGCGACCCGGCGGGTACGACGAGCCGGGCTACTACGGCAGCGCCCCGCAGGGTGAGCGGGCCCGCCCCGACGTTCCGGGGCAGCCGCAGGACCGGTCGCGCCGGTCGCTGGACTGGCTCGACGACTGAGCCGGACGCCGGCCGGCAGAATGCGCGGCACGAAACGTGGAAGCGGCCCGACCCCCGCCGGGGCGGGCCGCTTCCACGTCCGGGCGTTCGCGGGCGACTCAGGCGACGGAGAACGCGCCGTTTCGCAGCAGTGGCACGGTGCAGGAGACCCCGTGGCGGCAGGCGAGATCCACATCGGCCGGGAAGCCCCGCTCGAGCAGCAGCCGCCCCGAGACGGAGCCGTGGATCGCGGCGGAGAGATCCGGGATCCCGGCGAAAGCGGCCAGCGCCACCGCCGCCTCCACGGAGAGATCGCCGGTCGCGCCGACCAGCTCGTCCATGATCGCCGCGGCGCCGAGTTGGTCCTCCACCGCCGGGCGCAGGGTGCCGTCCGGCCAGCGTTCACCGGAGGCGACCAACCCGATCGGGGCGGCGGTCGAGCCGTACCCCTGGCCGATCAGCCAACGGGCGACGGCGGGTGCGTTGCGCAGACTGCCGGCGATCACCGGAAGCCCGGTCGCGCTCGCCGCCGCACAGATCACCGAGCCGTTCGGGCTCGGCAGCACCAGGTCGGGCACCACGGGCGCGGCGCGCAGCGCTGCCGGCGAGAGTGACCAGGGCCGCTGCGGCGTCATGTCGCGGCGGCCGACCGCGACCGCCGCGCCGATCCGGGCGGCGTAGTCGGTTGCCTGCTCACCCCAGGGGAACGGGTGCACCCGCATGCCCCGGCCGACGGCGATGTCGACCGCGGTGGTGAAGGAGAGAACATCGACAACAACGAGTACGGCACAGGCCCGGCTCAGCTCAGCAGCACCCGCGAGTCCCCATTCGAAGCGAACTCCGGCGCCGGGCTGAGCGTGGACCGGGCCTGTCACCGTCTCTAGTTGTCGTCCGGGCCCTTGGCCCGCTCCGGCTCCGCCGCCGCAACGTCCACGTCGGCAGTGGCAGTGGTCGCGTCGGCGTCCACGTCAGACCCTGTGGGCGCGTCGGCGTCCACGTCGGCCGCTGCGGTTGCGGGGGCGTCCACACCGGCGTCGGCGTCGGTGTCCACATCGGTGTCGGTGTCGGCGGAAGCCGCGACCGAACCGGCAGCGGTGGCCGCCGGCTGCTCGGCGACCGGTTCCGCACCGGCCGGCTGCGCCGACTGGTCGCCGACGAAGTCGTCCACCACGGTCGCGGACTCCGCCGCACCGGACTCCGCCGGGGCGGTGTTCACCCGGGCGGCTTCCACCGCACTGGACTCCACCGCGCCGAAGAGCCGCGGGAAGGTCGAGGTGTACGCCTCGGTCAGCTCGTCGAGACCGATCTGGAACTGGTCACGGATCTCCAGCACCCCGGCGGCCGGGTCGGTGACGCCCAGCGGGGTGAACGGCACGCCGTACTCGGCGCAGAGCGCCGCGAACGCCTTGTCGTGCCCGCGCGGCACCGAGACCAGCGCCCGCGCCGTCGACTCGCTGAAGAGGTACACGAAGGGCAGGGTGCCCTCGGTGTGGTCCTCGGGCAGCGCGATCCGGGCGCCGATGCCGCGCCGGAGGCAGGACTCGACCAGGGCCTGCGCCAGGCCGCCGTCGGAGAGGTCGTGCGCCGAGGTGAGGTGCCCGACCCGACCCGCGGCGGCGATCAGCGCGCCGAGCGCCCGCTCCCGCTCCAGGTCCACCCGCGGCGGCACGCCGCCGAGGTGCTCGTGCGTGACCCACGCCCACTCCGAACCGGAGAGCTCCGCCCGGGTCTCGCCGAGCAGGAAGATCAGGTCGTGGTCGTTGCCGCCGCGAGGCTGGAAGCCCATCGGCACCCGCTCGGCGACGTTCTCCAGCACGCCGAGCACACCGACCACCGGGGTCGGGTGGATCGGCGCGGCGCCGGTCTGGTTGTAGAAGCTCACGTTGCCGCCGGTGACCGGGATTCCCAGCTCGGCGCAGCCGTCGGCGAGGCCGCGCACGGCCTCGGCGAACTGCCACATCACGCCCGGGTCCTCCGGCGAGCCGAAGTTCAGGCAGTTGGTGACGGCGATCGGGGTGGCACCGGTGACCGCCACGTTGCGGTACGCCTCGGCCAGCGCCAGCCGCGCCCCGTCGTACGGGTCGAGCCGCGCGTAGCGGCCGTTGCCGTCGAGGGAGAGGGCGACCCCGAGGCCGGTGCGCTCGTCGATGCGGATCACACCGGAGTCCTCCGGCTGCGCCAGCACGGTGTTGCCCAGCACGTACCGGTCGTACTGCTCGGTGACCCAGCTCTTGTCGGCCAGGTTCGGCGAGGCGATCATGCGCAGCACGGTCTCCCGCAGCGCCTCCGGCGTCGCCGGACGCGGCAGCGTCTCGGCCCGGTCGGCCTGCAGCAGGATCAGGTCGGCCGGCTCACGCATCGGTCGGGCGTAGACCGGCCCGTCGTCGACGAGCGAGCCCGGGGGCACATCCACCACCAGGTGGCCGTTCCAGGTGATCAGCAGCCGGCCGGGGCTGCCGTCCGGAGCGGGGGCGGTGACCTCGCCGATCGCGGTGGCGAGCACGCCCCACTTGTCGGCGATGGCGAGCACCTCGTCGAGCTTCTCCGGGGCGACGACCAGGAGCATCCGCTCCTGCGACTCGCTGGCCAGGATCTCGTGCGGGCTCATCGACGGCTCGCGCAGCGGCACCCGCTCCAGCCAGACCCGCATGCCGGTGCCGGCCGCGTCGGCGGTCTCGGTCAGCGCGCAGGTCAGCCCGGCGCCACCGAGGTCCTGGATGCCGACGACGAGCCCGGCGTCGTAGAGCTCCAGGCAGGACTCGATCAGCAGCTTCTCGATGAACGGGTCACCGACCTGCACGGAGGGGCGACGCTTCTCGCTGCCCTCCTCGAAGGTGGCGCTGGCCAGCACCGAGACGCCGCCGATGCCGTCGCGGCCGGTCTTGGCGCCCATCAGCACCACGACGTTGCCGGGACCGGCGGCGGCCTTGTTCTGCAGGCGGTCGACCGGCAGCACGCCCAGGCAGAGGGCGTTGACCAGGGGGTTGCCCTGGTAGCAGGGGTCGAAGACGACCTCGCCGCCGATGTTGGGCAGGCCGAGGCAGTTGCCGTACCCGCCGACACCGGCCACGACACCGGGGAGCACCCGCGCGGTGTCCGGGTGGTCGGCCGCGCCGAAGCGCAGCGGGTCCATCACCGCGACCGGGCGGGCGCCCATGGCGAGGATGTCCCGGACGATGCCGCCGACCCCGGTCGCCGCGCCCTGGTACGGCTCGACGTAGCTCGGGTGGTTGTGCGACTCGACCTTGAAGGTGACGGCGAGCTCGTCGGAGATCTGCACGACACCGGCGTTCTCACCGATGCCGGCGAGCAGCCGGGCGCTCGGCGGGGCCTTCTCGCTGAACTGGCGCAGGTGCACCTTGCTCGACTTGTAGGAGCAGTGCTCGCTCCACATGATCGAGTACATCGCCAGCTCGGACTGGGTGGGACGCCGGCCCAGGATCTGGCGGATCCGCTCGTACTCGTCGTGCAGCAGTCCGAGTTCGGCGTACGGCTGCGGGTCCTGCGGGGTGGCGGCGGCCTGCTCCACCGTGTCCGGCCCGGCGGTGGCCGGGTCGTGGGCGTCGAGTGCGGGCTGGCTGGTCACTGACATCTCCTCGTCGCGCCGGATCACGCCGACGCCCCCGTGAGGTGCTTGAGAGCCGAGGTGAAGAACCCGAGGCCGTCGAGGGACGGCCCGGTGAGCGCCTCCACCGCGTGCTCCGGGTGGGGCATGATGCCGACGACGTTGCCGGCGGCGTTGGTGATCGCGGCGATGTCCCGGTCGGAGCCGTTGGGGTTGCCGCCCAGGTAGCGGGCGACGACCCGCCCCTCGGCCTCCAGCTCGTCGAGGGTGCGCGTGTCGGCGACGTAGCGGCCCTCGCCGTTCTTCACCGGGATTAGCACTTCCTGGCCTTCGCCGTACGCGTGGGTCCAGGCGGTGTCGGTTGACTCGATGCGCAGCACCTGGTCCCGGTTGCGGAAGTGCAGGTGCAGGTTGCGGGTGAGCGCGCCCGGGAGCAGGTGCGCCTCGCAGAGGATCTGGAAACCGTTGCAGATGCCGAGCACGGGCAGGCCGCCCCGGGCGGCGTCGACGATCGACTCCATCACCGGCGCGAAGCGGGCGATCGCCCCGCAGCGCAGGTAGTCACCGTAGGAGAAGCCGCCGGGCAGGATCACCGCGTCGACGTCGTGGAGGCCGGGGTCGCCGTGCCAGAGCCGGACGGCTTCGCCGCCGGCGATGCGGACCGCCCGGGCGGCGTCACCGTCGTCCAGGGAGCCGGGGAAGGTGACCACCCCGATCCGAGCGGTCATGACCCGACTTCCGCGGCGTCGTCGGCCAGCGTGACGGTGAAGTCCTCGATGACCGGGTTGGCGAGCAGCTTGTCGGCGATCTCCCGGGCCCGGTCCAGGTCGGGTTCACCGGTGAACTCGATCTCGATCCGGCGGCCGATGCGCACCGAGGCGACGTCGTCGACGCCGATCCGCGGCAGCGCGTTCGCGACGGCCTGGCCCTGGGGGTCGAGAATCTCGGGCTTGAGCATGACGTCGACTACGACGCGAGGCACTGGGGCACTCCTGACTCTGTGCGCAGACGGGTGCCGACCCACAACGGGCGAGCGTGGTCAAGACTACCTGCCACAGGTGCCGGTCGACGCACCGCCCGGGCGGCCCTCCCGCAGCTGACCGCCCTCCTGTCGAGCACCACCGCGGCGGTATGACCCAGTTCGTATCAATCATTCAAGACGTTGATTCTTGTAAATGAATCGGGCGCCTCCTAGCGTGTGGGACACCCCCACAAAGGAGGACTTCATGCGCATTCGTCCCCTGCTGTCGCTGGCCGCCGCCGCCGTCGTCGGCGTCCTCGTCGCCCCCTCCGCAGCGCCGGCCGCCCCCGCCGGCCCGGACCCGATCATCGGTGGCGGCACGGTCTCGTCGGCGCCCTGGGCCGCCGCGGTGCTCAGCAACGGCTCCTTCACCTGCTCCGGCACGATCATCGCCCCGGAGTGGGTCCTCACCGCCCGGCACTGCGTCAGCGGCACCATGTCGGTCCGCGTCGGCAGCGTCAACCGCACCTCCGGCGGCGTCACCCGCTCCGTCGTGTCGACCTCGACCCGCTACGACCTGGCGCTGATGCGCCTGGCCAGCCCGGTCAGCACCACCTACGTCACGCTCAGCAGCGCCTACCCGCCGGTCAACTCCACCAACTCGATCTACGGCTGGGGCATGACCTGCTACAGCGGCTGCTCGGCCTCGACCGTGCTCAAGACCGCCACCGTGCGGGTGACCAGCACCAACGTCACCGACGCGTACGGCGGCCGGGCGATCCGCAGCACCCGGATCAACGGCAACGCCTGGCGTGGCGACTCCGGCGGCCCGCAGTTCTACAACGGCGCCCAGGTCGGCGTCGCCTCCACCGCGGACGGCTCCAACATCCAGAACTACGGCAGCGTCGCGTACAACCGGGCGTGGATCACCTCGGTCTCCGGCGTCTGACGCCCGCGGCCCGTACCGTTGCGGCGCGGACGACCGGTTTGAGGCCGGGAGTCCGCGCCGCGCGGTTTTGCGCCATCCGGGCAGGCGAACAAGGTTCGCGAACCTTGACGAAGGGTTCATGCCAGCATCAACGAGTGCTCATCGTCACGACCGACCATTTACCGGGCTACGAGATCCGGCAGCTCATCGGCGAGGTCGTCTGGTCCGAGCCCCGCACCAGCAACCCGTTCCGTGAAGGCGTCAAGAACATCCGGGGCGGTGACTACGACCCAAAGGCGCCCGAGAACCTCACCCGCTGGCGGATGGACGCCGTGGTGCGGCTCGGCGAGGAGGCGCGCCGGCTCGGCGCGAACGCCGTGGTCGGAATGCGCTTCGACTGCCGGCGCGCCGGCGAGACCTGGGTGGAGATCTGCGCGTACGGCACGGCGGTGATCGCCGCGCAGCTGCCGGTACCGCCGCCGCGGCCGGACACCCCGGTGATCGCGGCCGAGACGGCCCAGCCCGGACCGATCAAGCATGAACCGGCCGGGGTGGCCGCACCGGCGAGCGCCCCCGAGCAGGGGACGTCACTGGAGACGCCCACCCCGCGCGACTAGCGGGCGCCGGGACCTGGCGGCACACCACAGGTCCCGGCGGTCGCGCCGGTCAGAGGATCGGCGCCGGGCTGTAGGCGGCGGCCTCCGGGTGGGCGGCGACCACCGCGGCGACCCGGTCGGCGATCGCCTGCACCTGCGCCGGCGCCGCCCCGACGAAGGCCGCCCGGTCGGCGACCAGCTCGTCGATCTCGGCGCGGGTAAGACCGAGCCTGGAGTCGCCGGCCAGCCGGTCGAAGAGGTCGTTGACGGGGGCGCCCCGCTCCCGCATCCCCAGCGCCACGGCGATCGCGTGCTCCTTGATCACCTCGTGTGCCAGCTCGCGGCCGACGCCCTTGCGGACCGCCGCGACCAGGACCTTGGTGGTCGCCAGGAAGGGCAGGAAGCGCTCCAGCTCCCGGTTGATCACCGCCGGGTACGCCCCGAACTCGTCGAGCACCGTCAGGAAGGTCTGGAAGAGCCCGTCGGCGGCGAAGAAGGCGTCCGGCAGGGCGACCCGGCGCACCACCGAGCAGGAGACGTCCCCCTCGTTCCACTGGTCGCCGGCGAGCTCGCCGACCATCGACAGGTAACCCCGGATGATCACGGCGAAGCCGTTGACCCGCTCACTGGAACGGGTGTTCATCTTGTGCGGCATCGCGCTGGAGCCGACCTGGCCGGGCTTGAAGCCCTCGGTCGCCAGCTCCTGGCCGACCATCAGCCGGATCGTGGTCGCCAGCGACGACGGGGCGGCTGCGGTCTGCGCCAGCGCGGCGACGACGTCGAAGTCGAGCGAACGCGGGTAGACCTGCCCGACGCTGTCGAGCACCCGGGCGAAGCCGAGATGCGCGGCGACGCGCTGTTCCAGCTCGGCGACCTTGCCGGCGTCGCCGTCGAAGAGGTCGAGCTGGTCGGCGGCGGTGCCGACCGGGCCCTTGATGCCGCGCAGCGGGTAACGGGCGATCAGCTCGTCGAGGCGCTCGTAGGAGATCAGCAGCTCCTCGGCGGCCGAGGCGAAGCGCTTGCCGAGCGTGGTCGCCTGCGCGGCGACGTTGTGCGAACGGCCGGTCATCACCAGGTCGCCGTGCTCGACGGCGAGCCGGGCCAGCCGGGCCAGCGTGGCGACGACCCGGTCGCGGATCAGCTCCAGCGAGGCGCGGATCTGCAACTGCTCGACGTTCTCGGTGAGGTCGCGCGAGGTCATGCCCTTGTGCACGTGCTCGTGGCCGGCGAGCGCGCTGAACTCCTCGATGCGGGCCTTCACATCGTGCCGGGTGACCCGCTCCCGCGCCGCGATCGAGGCCAGGTCCACCTGGTCCAGGACCGACTCGTACGCCTCGAGCACCCCGTCGCCCAGCGGCACCCCGAGGTCACGCTGGGCCCGCAGCACCGCCAGCCAGAGCCGCCGCTCCATCCGGATCTTCTCCTCCGGAGACCAGAGTTCGACCAGTTCGGCCGAGGCGTACCGGGTGGCGAGAACGTTCGGGATGCGCGTCACGCCGCCATTGTTCCGCACCCCCGGCGGGCACCGGAGCGCCGGTCCTGGGGTACGCGCCCCAGCGCCGCCCCGCGCACCGCAGGCCGCCGCGGGTCGTTGGATCAGATGGCCGACCGGCGATCGAGGGGGCACCGTGCTGCTGCGGGACGTGGAGTTGCGGGACGTCGATGCGTACGTGCGGATACGGTGCGACCCGGTGATGATGGCGGAGCTGGGCGGCCCGCTGCCGCAGGCCGGCATCCGCGAGCGGGTCCGGCACGACGTCGCCGCCGCCCTGGCGGACACCGCCTGGATCCGGATGATCGTGCCCGACCCGGCGGTGCCGGCGGTGGTGGCCGGCTCGGTCGTCCTCTGGACCCAGGAGTCCGAGGATGCCCCGTTCTCCGAGATCGGCTGGATGGTGCTGCCGGAGTTCCAGCGGCGCGGCCTCGGCAAGCAGGCGGTACGCCAACTGCTCCAGGAGGCCCACGAGGAGGAGCGCTGGGGTGAGGTGCACGCCTTCCCGTCCACCACGAACGTTGCCTCGAACGCGATCTGCCGCACCCTGGGTTTCCGGCTGCTCGGCGAGCAGGACAAGCCTTTCGCCGGCCGGCTGCTGCGGGCGAACCACTGGGTCGTCGACACCCGCGACGGGCTCACCTGAGCCCACCGCCGGGCTGAGCCGGAACCGGTCGTGCCGCCCGCGCTCCGCCGGCGGGCGCGCGGTGGCGTCCCCTGCCTACACTCGCCCCAATGATCACTGCTCCCCGGCTCCGCTGACGGCTCGGCCATGCCCCTCTCCTGGTTGATCTGGCCGGCCGGTCTCCTGCTGCTGCTCGGCGCCGGCTTCGCGGCCGGGCTGCTGCCCGCGCTGCGCACCCGGCAGGCCCGGCGGGCTGCGGCCTGGACTGCGGCGCGGGCCGCGGTGGAGAGCGCGGCGATCAGCCGCGACGCCGCGCCGGAGCCGGTCCCGGCCGCCGAGGAGTTGCTGCACCGCGCCGAGCTGATCGTCGCCGCCGGCGGCGGGCCGTCGGCGGCCGCCACCGCCGCCGAACAGGCGCGTCGCGCGGACCGGATGTGGCGCGGGGACACCGATGCGTAGCCGCGCCGGTGACACCCTGCGCCGGAGCCTGCGCTGGCTGCTGCTCGTCGTCGCCGTGGTCGTCCTGGTGGTCTTCCTCGCCGTCCAGCAGCAGAGCGCCGAGGTCAGCTACGGCGAGTCGCCGACGCGTACGGCCGACCGGGAAGCCGCCGGCGGACCGGGCGGCGCGACACTGCCGTCGGTGGCGGAGATGACCGCCCTGGTCGCCGCGGAGAAGGTGGTCCGGCTGCCCGGCGCGATCGCGCACTGGGACACCGGCCGGGTCCGGGCGGCGATCGGCGACAACGATCTGCGGATCCTCGTCGCCCCACCGGGTCTGGACGAGGAGCAGCGCGAGCAGGTCCGGGCCGTCGAGAACGCCGACGTGCGGATCTACGGCACCGATGTCACCGGCGGCATCTATCGCAGCGTCCCCGACACCATCCCCGGCTGGCGTGCCCAGCTCGCCACCGGCGACGTGACCGACCAGCTGGCGCATCTGGTGACGGCCCTCACCGAAGGCTCCGGGCACTCCGATGTGGACACGCTCAGGTGGCGGGAGCCGAGCCGCGCCGAGGTGGAGACGGTCGCCGCCGATCTGCGTACGGCCGGCTGGCACGCCGCCGCCGGCGCCACCCTGACCGGGGTGCCGGCCACCGGAGCGGGTGCCTTCCCCGACGCCGGCGCGCTCTACGTCGCGCTGCCCCGGCAGGCGTACGGCCGGCCCCTGCCCCGGTACGGCCCGGCGCTGGCCGAGCTCTTCCCGGACCGGCCGATCGTCGTGCTGTACGGGTCCTGGGTGGAGTACCACGGCCCCGGCGCGACCGAGTTCGCCGACCTGGCGGCGACCAACCTCTACGCCCACCTGGGCGAGCGGCTGAGCCGGTACGAGTACGGCCAGGACCAGGTGCTCGGCGCGTACCTCGCCCGGGTGACCGACCTGCGGTACGCGGGGCTCTTCGACCGGCCGCTGCCGTACACGCCCTTCGACCCGCTGCGGGTGACCCTCCCCGCCCTGCCGTGGATCTTCGCCGGCTGCGTGGTGGCTTTCCTCGTCCTCTCCGCCCGGTCGCTGCGCCGTCCGGTCCGGACGGCGTCATCGGCGTCCGGACCGCGGTCGAGCGGATCGGCCCGGCTCACCGCCCTCACCGCGGTCGCCTTCGAGCTCTCCGGCCTGACCGGCCGGCAGGGCGATCCGGCGCTGGCCCGGGGCATCGTGATGCTGGAAGCGGCACGGCAGGCGCTGGCGGAGGCGGCCCCGCCCCGGCAGGTCCGGCGGTTGCTCGACCGGGCCGCGGACGAGCTGGACGAGGCGGCCCGGGACTTCCCGGGTTACCGGCCCGGCGCGCTGCACCGGGAGGACCCGTCATGAGAGGACCGGCCATGAGCAGGGGCGGGCTGCGGGTGCGGCTGACGGCGTTCCTCGCCACCGGTTTCGGCATGACCACGCTGGCCTGCGTGCTGCTGGCGGGCTGGGCGCTCTGGTCGGCCGGCGTCGGCGACTCGACGGCGGCCCGGCAGGTACGGACCGGGTCGGTCTACGTCGCGCCCGGAGTGGACGTGGACCGTGCGGCGGCCGAGCAGATCATCGGCAACCGGCGGCTCGTGGTGCTGATGCTCCCGGCCGGGGCCGACCGGCGCGGCGCCTGCGCCGAGGTCGAGCGGGCCGCCGCCGGCACCCTCGTGCTGGTCCTGACGCCGACCGGGGACGGCTACGACCGGTACGCCTGCTTCCTGATCAATTCCGACGACGAGCACTTCGGCCGGGCCTACGCGGCGGAGGAGATCATCGCTCGCGGCGTGGACGCGATGGCGGGCAGGCCGCTGGAGGCGCTCAAGGTCGTGGTGGTCAACTACGACCTGCTCGTGCGGGTCGGCACCATCCCGGACGGCGCCCGCACAGTGAGCCCCGCGCTGCCGCGTTACCTGATAGCGGCGGCGGCGGTGCTGGCCGTCGTCATCGGCACGGCGGCCGTCTGGGCGACGGCGCGCCGGGCCGGGCGCCTGGCCGCTGCGCGGCAGGTCCGGCAGGACGCGGCCACCGACCGGCGGAAGGTCCTGGACGCGGCCGTCGCCGCTGTCGCCGAACAGATCATCAACCTGGACCAGCGGTTCACCCCTGCGGGCCGTGGAGGGCGGCGGCACGAGACGACATACCGGAATCTGGCGGCTGACTACTCGGGCCTGCTCGCCGAGGCGGCCGGCCGGCCGCTGGACGACGCCGACCTGGACCGGCTGACGCGCGAGGTCGAGGCGCTGAGCAGACGGTGCCGGGAGCTGGCCGCGCGGTAACGGGGGCCCGCTCGGCTGAGCCCCCTGAGCACACGGCATATCGGACATACCCAAATAAGGCAGCATCTATGCTGCCAAATGATAACTTCCCAGCATGCAGAGTAGCTTGCGGAAGAAGACAGGACGTTTGGGCGGCATGCTCGCCGCCCTGGTCATCGCGATGACGATGGCTCCCCTCCTCGGCGCGGCGCCACCGGCCCTCGCGCAGGATCCGAATCTGGCGACCCTCATCGTGAACAAGGGCGGTGACCGCGACGCCCCGCAGACCGTCGCGCCGCTCGCCGGAGCCACCTTCGGCTTCTTCGCAGGTACCGCCGGTACCCGTCCGGCACCCGGCGCCATCCCCACCTATACCTGCACCACCGGTGCCGACGGCTCCTGCTTCGTGGACGCCACGCCCCGCTCCGGCGGGGGCCAGGGGTACTGGATCATTGAGCAGAGCGCACCCGCGGGGTGGGACATCGTCGGCGACCTGAACGTCGGCGGCGACGACCTCACCGAACGGGACTACAACGGCGTCTTCACCGGCGGGGTCTTCGCCGGCGTGGAGTACGAATTCCCCCAGCTCACCACGGGCGATTCGAATCCCACGGCTCGCGGTCCGGTCTGGGCCGACGCGCGCGACAACCCGGACCTGCCGGAGTCCTGCGGGTTGGACATCGCCCTGCTCATCGACGTCTCCGGCTCCATCGAGCCCTTCCTCGACACCGTCCAGGACGCCGCGAACACCTTCGTCGACGCACTCACCGGCACACCCTCGCAGATCGCGCTCTTCTCTTTCGCGGACACCGGCAGCCAGATCCTCGGCCTGACTTCGGTCTCCACCGACGAGAGCGCGGCAACCGTCACCGACGCCATCGACGATCTGACCGCCGAAGGGAGCACGAACTGGGACGACGGCCTCTGGCAGGTCGCGGCCGCGGTCCAGGACTTCGACGCGGTGGTGATGCTGACCGACGGCAACCCGACCGTCTCCGGCCCCACCGGGACCGGCCCCGGCGACTTCACCCGGTTCACCGAGATCGAGCAGGGCATCTTCTCCGCCAACACCGTCAAGTCCCAGGGCACGAAGGTCGTCGTGGTCGGCGTCGGCGAAGGGCTGAGCGGCAGCACCGTGAACCTCCAGGCCATCTCCGGGCCGGTTGAGGGCAGCGACTACGTCCAGACCGACTTCCCCGAACTCGCCGAGGTGTTCCGCGAGATCGCGCTCGCCAGCTGTGCCGGCACGGTCAACGTCGTCAAGCAGGTGATACCGCTCGGCGGCACCGTCGACGACGCCGTGCCCGCCGGTGGCTGGACCTTCAGCACCACCTCGGCCGACGTCAGCCCGACCAGCGGCCAGACTGCCGACGGCAGCGGCGCGATCAGCTTCTCTGTCGACTTCAGCGGCCAGGAGAGCCGGGAGGTGACCTTCGCCGAGACGTTGCAGCCGGACTTCGCCCTCTTCCAGCAGGACGGCTTCAACGCCGCCTGCACGGCTGACGGCGCACCGGTCACCGTGACCAACAGCGGCGCTCTCGGCTTCACCGTCACCGCCACCGTCGCCGGCATCGTCAGCTGCACGGTCATCAACGCCGCGCAGCAACCGGTCGCCTCGGTCCGCGTGGACAAGACCTGGGTGATCAACGGCGTGGAGTACGCCGATCCGCTCCAGCCGGCGCAGTTCCAGGCCGACCTGGAACTCACCGGACAGACCGACCCGCAGTGGTCGACCGTCTACGCCGGATACCTGGCGGGTGATGAAGTCACCATCGGCGAGACGATCGACGAGGCGCTGCTCCCCACCGGCTGCACGGTGGAGACGACCGGCACCGGAACCGAGACCCTCGTCGCGGGTCTGAACGAGTTCGAGGTGGTCAACACCGTCACCTGCGTCACCGAACTGACCCTGCTCAAGGACGTGGTGAACCCGTTCGGCGAGCCGGAGCCGGCGACGTCGTGGACGCTGTCGGCGTACCTGCCGGACGGGCCCGGCCCGGACCCGTTCTTCAGCGGCACGACCGGAGTCACCAGCGAGGTCCCGCCGGACGTCGTCATCGCGATGGGTGAGTCGTCGGTCCCGGGCTACACCCAGGACGTCGTCCCCGGCGCGGTCATCGTCCCACCGGCCACCGGCAGCTGGTTCTGCTTCATCGGCCGCAACGAGCCGGGTAACACCATCGGTGGCGAGAACGGCACGATCGTGCTCACCATCGGCCAGCAGGCTTCGTGCACGGCGACCAACACCGCCGAGCCGGCGACGCTGACGCTGGTCAAGGAGGTCGACAACACCAGTGGCGGCACCGCGACGGCGACGGACTGGCTGCTTGAGGCGACCCCGGAGCAGACCGAGACCGCGACGCCGATCAGTGGCCGCAGCGGCGAGCCGTCGGTGACCGGGGTGGAGGCCGTCCCGAACGTGGCGTACACGCTCACCGAGGCCGACGGGCCGGCCGGGTACGACTTCACCGGCGTCACCTGCGTGCTGACCGGCACCACCGAACCGCTGCCGACACCGGGCAATGTGCTGACGCCTGACGTCGGGCAGGACATCACCTGCACCTTCGCCAACGCCGACGTGGCCCCGCTGCTGACCCTGGTCAAGGACGTCGTCACCGGTGACGCGGACCCGGCGGCCTGGACGCTGCGCGCCGTACCGTCGCAGGGGGCGGCGATCGAGGGCAGCTCCGGCAGCCCCGAGGTGACCGGGGTCGAGGCGCGGAGCAACGTGGCGTACGCGCTCTCGGAGACCGGCGGGCCGGAGGATTACCGGCTGAGCTCGATCGACTGTGTGCAGGGCGACGGCGGGCAGGTGCCGGTGGTCGACGACGCCGTGACGTTGCAGCCGGGGCAGGAGGTTGTCTGCACCTTCGCCAACCGCAAGGGGGCGCTGCCGATCACCGGTAGCAGCATGTTGCCGCAGGCGGCCCAGGCCGGGCTCGGCGCGGTCCTGGCCGGTCTGGTGCTGCTGGTCGCCACCCTCCGCCGACGGCGCATCTTCAGCGCCGGCTGATCCGGAGCTTGAGCGCCGGCTGATCCGGAACCACAGCGGGGTCACGACCACACGGTCGTGACCCCGCTGCGCGTTCCAGGATCACCCCGCCGGGCGGTGCCGCCCGCCCGGCGCGGCGCCCGTTCGGCGGATGCCTGCGCCTCAGCGCTCCAGGATCGCGGTGACGCCCTGGCCGCCGGCGGCGCAGATGGAGATCAGACCGCGGCCGGAGCCCTTCTCGGCGAGGATCTTCGCCAGGGTGGCCACGATCCGCCCGCCGGTGGCGGCGAAGGGGTGCCCGGCCGCCAGCGAGGAGCCGTTGACGTTGAGTTTGGTCCGGTCGATCGCGCCGAGCGGGGCGTCCAGACCGAGCTTGGACTTGCAGAACTCCGGCGACTCCCAGGCCGCGAGGGTGGCGAGCACCTGCGAGGCGAAGGCCTCGTGGATCTCGTAGTAGTCGAAGTCCTGCAGCGAGAGCCCGGCCCGGGCCAGCATCCGCGGCACCGCGTACGCGGGGGCCATCAGCAGCCCCTCGTCGCCGTGCACGAAGTCCACGGCGGCGGTCTCGGAGTGGCTGAAGTACGCCAGCACCGGCAGGTTGTGCGCCTTGGCCCACTCCTCACTGGCCAGCAGCACCGTCGAGGCGCCGTCGGTGAGCGGGGTGGAGTTGCCGGCGGTCATGGTGGCCCGCTCGGCGTCCGGCCCCTTGGTGCCGAAGACCGGCTTGAGCTTCGCGAGCTTCTCCAGGGTGCTGTCGCCGCGCAGGTTCTGGTCCCGGGACAGCCCCAGGTACGGCGTGACCAGGTCGTCGAAGAAGCCCCGCTCGTACGCGGCGGCGAGATTGTGGTGGGAGGCGAGCGCCAGCTCGTCCTGGGCCGCCCGGTCGATCTCCCAGCGCAGCGCGGTCAGCGCCGCGTGCTCCCCCATCGACAGCCCGGTACGCGGTTCGGCGTTGCGCGGGATCTCCGGCTTGAACGGCTGCAGCGGCCGCAGTTTCGAGGCGGCCTTGAGCCGCTGGCCGAGAGTACGCGCGGAGTTGACCTCGATCAGCGTGCGGCGCATCTGCTCGTTGAGGGCGAGGGGGGCGTCCGAGGCGGTGTCGACGCCACCGGCGATGCCCGAGTCGATCTGCCCGAGGGCGATCTTGTTGGCGACCTGGATAACGGCTTGCAGCCCGGTGCCGCAGGCCTGCTGGATGTCGTACGCGGGGGTGTGCGGGTCCAGTTTGGAGCCGAGGACCACCTCGCGGGTGAGGTTGAAGTCGCGGGAGTGTTTGAGCACCGCGCCGGCGACGACCTCGCCGAGGCGCTCGCCGGAGAGGCCGAACCGGGCTACCAGCCCGTCCAGCGCGGCGGCCAGCATGTCCTGGTTGGACGCGCTCGCGTAACGCGAGTTGGAACGGGCGAACGGGATGCGGTTGCCGCCGATCACCGCGACCCGACGAATGGTCTGCACGGTCCAGCCTCCTGAACTTTGGGGTTGCCCTTAACCTACTCGCCAGTAGGCTACGCCTATGAGTGACAAGTACGCGAGCTTCGTCCAGTCAGGTCCGGGCCGCCTCCTCGTCAAGCGCCTCGGCCTGCCCGACCCGCCCCGACTGCGCCGGCACACGCCGGGTGACCCGCTCGTGGCCGCCCCGGTGCTGCTGCACGCCGCGCCCGGCGGCCGCCTCGCCGCCGAAGCGGCGAAGCTGCTCACCGCGGCCGGCGTGGAGATCCGCGAGTTCACCGCGGCGGCCACCGACGCCGAGACGACAACCCCCACCCGGTACGGCGCGCTGGTCTTCGACGCCACCGGCATCACCGACTCGACCGCCCTCCGCGCGCTGTACGACTTCTTCCACCCCCATGCCCGTTCACTGGTCCCCTCCGGACGGGTGATCGTGCTCGGCACCCCACCCGAGGAGTGCGCAACACCCCGGGAGACCACCGCACAGCGGGCCCTGGAGGGGCTGACCCGCAGCATCGGCAAGGAGTTCGGCCGCGGCATCACCGCCCAGCTCGTCTACGTCAGCGCCGGCGCCGAGCAGGCGATGGAGTCGACACTGCGCTTCCTGCTCTCCGGCCGCTCGGCGTACGTCTCGGCGCAGGTGATCCGGATCCACCCCGCCCAGGTGACCGCACCGGCCGACTGGGACCGCCCGCTGGACGGCAAGGTCGTCCTGGTCACCGGGGCGGCCCGAGGCATCGGCGCGGCGCTGGCAAAGGTGCTGGCCCGCGACGGCGCCCACGTGGTGGCGCTGGACGTGCCCGCCGCCGGCGAGGACCTCGCCCGGGTCGCCAACGACATCGGCGGCTCCGCGCTGCAGCTGGACCTGACCGCCGCCGACGCACCGGCCCGGCTCGCCGACCACCTGGCGCAGCGGCACGGCCGCGTCGACGTGGTGGTCCACAACGCCGGCATCACCCGCGACAAGACCATCGCCAAAATGGACGCCGCCCGCTGGGACTCGGTCATCGACGTCAACCTCAGCAGCACCGAGCGGATCAACGACATGCTGCTGGAGCGCGACCTGATCCCGGCCGGCGGCCGGATCATCGGCGTCTCCTCGATCGCCGGCATCGCCGGCAACCGCGGCCAGACCAACTACGCCACCTCCAAGGCCGGCGTGGTCGGGCTGGTCCAGTCGATGGCCCCGGTGCTGGCCGAACGCGGCATCACCGTCAACGCCGTCGCCCCCGGCTTCATCGAGACGAAGATGACGGCCCAGATCCCGCTGATGATCCGCCAGGCCGGGCGGCTGATGAACAGCATGTCCCAGGGCGGGCTGCCGGTGGACGTGGCGGAGACCATCGCCTGGTTCGCCTCGCCGGCCTCGTCCGGGCTGCGCGGCAACGTCGTACGCGTCTGCGGCCAGAGCCTGCTGGGGGCGTGATGTCGGCGACCGAGACCGCAGCCGGCCCCGAGGTGCTGGAGCTTCCCGCGATGCCGGCGACCGGGCCGCTCTACCGGCGGGCCGCGATGTCGCTGCTGCCCGGCGTCGGCGCGGCGCGCGGCGTGCACCTGCCTGCGCTTCAGGTGGTGGTCCGCGACGTCGCCGTCGACCGGGCACACCTGGCCGCGTACGACCGGGTCTGTGGTTTCCGGCTGCGCGACACGCTGCCGGCGACGTACCCGCACGTGATGTCGGCGGCGCTGTCGATGCGGTTGATGACCGCGCCGGGCTTCCCGTTCCCGGTGGTCGGGCTGGTGCACGTCGGCAACCGCATCACCGTGCACCGGCCGATCGACGCCGGCGAGCGGCTGACCTTCACCGGGTACGCCACCGACCTGCGCCCGCACGAGCGGGGCCGGCAGTTCGACCTGGTCGTCACCGCCGCGATCGACGGGGAGGTGGTCTGGGACGACGTCTCGACGTACCTGCGCCGGGGCGGTCCCGCAGGCGGCACGGACGGCACGGCAGACGGCGCGGCAGACGGCACGGACGGCGGTGCCGCGTCCGGCGATCGGTCCGGGGCCGCTCCGGGCGGCGACGCCCGACGCGGTGGCCGGCGCGGCGAGGACCGGCCGGCGCCGCCGGCGGCGACCGCCCGGTGGCGGGTCGAGCCGGCCGTCGCGAAGGCGTACGCGGCGGTCTCCGGTGACCACAACCCGATCCACACCTCGCGGATCGGCGCGCGGGCCTTCGGTTTCCCCCGGCCGATCGCGCACGGCATGTGGAGCAAGGCCCGCTGCCTGGCGGCGATCGAGGAGCGGCTGCCCGAGGCGTACACCGTCGACGTGGCGTTCAAGCTGCCGATCCTGCTCCCGGCGACGGTGGCCCTGGCGGCGACTCCGCTCGGCGCCACCCCGCGCCCCGGCGGGCTGGCGCCGGGCGGGTTCGCGCTGCACGACGTCCGCAGCGGAAAGCCGCACCTGTCCGGATCGGTCTCGGCGGAAGCAGGCATGACGAGGGGGAGCACCGGAAACATGTAGGCATGGACTCGCTGCTGGGCCTGCTCGAGGCGACGATGACTTCGGGCTGGGTCTACCTGCTCATCATCGGGATCGCCGCGCTGGATGCGTTCTTCCCGGTGGTGCCGGGCGAGACCGCCGTGATCACCGCGGCGGTCTTCGCCGCCGGCGGCCAGCCCGACCTGGTGCTGGTGATCGCCGCCGCGGCGGCCGGCGCGGTCCTCGGCGACCACATCTCGTACGCCCTCGGGCGCGCTTCCGGCGGCGAGCGGCGGCTGCGCCGGCTGCCGCGGAGCAGCCGGCGGCGGGCGGGGGCCGAGTGGGCGCGGAGTGCCCTGGAGCAGCGCGGCGGCACCATCCTGCTCACCGCCCGGTACGTCCCCGGCGGGCGGACCGCGGTCACCCTGACGATGGGCGCGCTCGGCTACCCACGCCGGCCGTTCTTCCTCTTCGACCTGGCGGCCGGGATCACCTGGGGCGTCTACTGCGGGCTGCTCGGCTATCTCGGCGGGCGGACCTTCGGCCACAGCCCCGGCCGGGCGCTCCTGCTCGGCCTGGGGCTGGCAGCCGGGCTCGCCCTGCTGATGGAGCTGACCCGCCGGTTACTTGCCCGCCATCGCTCGCGGGCCGGAACCGGCGGCTGACCGGACGCCACAGGCGACCAGCCGCGGCGAGCCACGCCACGGGCGCGCCCGGCTCCGACACGCGAGCCGCCGGTGCGCGCACCGAGCCCGGCGAGCGGGCCGGTCAGGATGTCGGTGGGCGCCAGACCGCGCCGCGGAGCAGCTCGCCGGCGCCGAGCCAGGCGACGTTCATCATCCGGGTGGCGGCCTTCTCCGGGTCGGCGTCCGGATGGTCGGCGAGCCAGTCGGCGAGCGACTCGCTCGCCCCGACCAGCGCGTACGAGGCGACCTCCAGATCGGTGCGGCCGATCTCGCGCCCCTGGGCGCGCAGCGCGCTGTCGAGCATCGCGCTGACCACCTCGACCACCCGCGTACGCATGCCGGCGAGTTCGGTGGCGAAGGGCTGCTCGCCGCGGGCCTGCCGGTAGAGGACCGCCCAGCCGTCGCGGTGCGCGCCGACAAAGCCGAAGAACGCCCGCAGTCCCCGCCAGAGCCGCTGGTCCGGGGGGAGTTCCGGGGCGACCTCGCCCGCGATCGCCTCCATCATCCGGGTGCCCTCGCGCCGGATGCAGGCGACGAAGAGGTCTTCCTTGGGGCCGAGGTAGGCGTAGACCATCGGTTTGGAGATGCCGGCGAGCTCGGCGATCTCGTCCATGCCGGCGGCGTGGAAGCCGCGCCGGGAGAAGACCTGCACGGCCGCGTCGAGCATCTGCTGCTCACGGACCGCCCGCGGCAGCCGCTTGAACGTGGGAGAGGTGGACACTCTTGCAAGCATACCTACTCGCCCGTAAGGTTACGCCCGAGTAAGTAACGCCACACCGGAGGGCCACCACCATGACCGACTTTGATCCCGCGACCTTCTCCACGGTGGAGCCGAAGGAGTTCGCAAAGATCGTCAAGTCCACGCCGGACGACAAGATCCGCGAGGTGATGCAGAGCGACCTGCGGGACCAGGTCCTCGGCGAGGTCTTCCGCCGGATGCCGTCGATGTTCCGCGCCGACCGGGCCGGCTCCGCCAACGCTGTCATCCACTGGAACATCACCGACCGCCCCGACGGCGGCAGCGACCTCTACGAGGTCGTCATCGCCGACGGCGTCTGCACCGTCAACGAGACCCCGCAGCACGAGCCGAAGCTCGCCCTCACCATGGGCCCGGTCGAGTTCCTCAAGATCGTCTCCGGTGGCGCCAACCCGGTGATGATGTTCATGACCGGCAAGCTCAAGGCCAAGGGCGACCTCGGTCTCGCCGCCAACATCGCCAACCTCTTCGACATCCCGAAGGCCTGATTTTCATGACTGATTTCTCGCTCGACCTGAACGAGGAACAGCGGGACATGCGCGACTGGCTGCACGGCTTCGCCAAAGAGGTCGTGCGGCCGGCCGCCGCCGAGTGGGACGCCCGCGAGGAGACTCCGTGGCCGATCATCCAGGAGGCCGCCAAGATCGGCCTCTACGGCTTCGAGTTCGTCGCCAACTGCTGGGCCGACCCCACCGGGCTCTCGCTCCCCATCGCCAACGAGGAGATCTTCTGGGGTGACGCCGGCATCGCCCTGAGCATCTTCGGCACCCACCTCGCCGTCGCCGCCATCTACGGCTCCGGCACCCCCGACCAGCTCGTCGAGTGGGTCCCGCAGTGCTTCGGCAGCGTCGACGAGCCCGCCGTCGGCGCCTTCTGCACCACCGAGCCGGAGGCCGGCTCCGACGTCGGCGCCATGCGCACCCGCGCCGTCTACGACGAAGCCACCGACGAGTGGGTCCTCAACGGCCAGAAGGTGTACGCCACCAACGGTGGCATCGCCAAGGTGCACGTCGTCACCGCCTCCGTCGAACCCGAGCTCGGCTCCCGCGGTCAGGCGGCCTTCATCATCCCGCCGGACACCAAGGGCTTCGCCTCCACCCGCAAGCTCAAGAAACTCGGCCTGCGCGCCTCGCACACCGCCGACATCTTCCTCGACGACGTACGGGTCCCCGGCAGCTGCCTGCTCGGTGGCCGCGACGCCCTGCTGGAGCGCCTCGACCGGGCCCGCTCCGGTAAGCGCTCCTCCGGCCAGGCGGCGATGAAGACCTTCGAACTGAGCCGTCCGGCCGTGGGCGCACAGGCGCTCGGCGTGGCCCGCGCCGCCTACGAGTACTCCCTGGAGTACGCCAAGGACCGGGTCCAGTTCGGCCGCCCCATCATCGAGAACCAGTCGATCGCCTTCGCGCTGGCCGACATGAAGATGGAGATCGACGCGGCCCGGCTGCTGGTCTGGCGTGCGGCGTGGATGGGGCGCAACAACCGCCCCTTCACCGCCGGCGAAGGCTCGATGTCCAAGCTCAAGGCCGGTGAGGTCGCCGTGGCCGTCACCGAGAAGGCCGTCCAGATCCTCGGCGGTGCCGGCTACGTACGGGAGCACCCGGTCGAGCGCTGGTACCGCGACTCCAAGATCTACACGATCTTCGAGGGCACCTCCGAGATTCAGCGACTGGTGATTTCGCGCGCGATCTCGGGTATGTACATCCGCTGATCCCCCGGCACCGTCCACCCCTGGAAGGGCCCCTTCCCGCTGACCCGAACGGCGACCAGAAGGGGCCCTTCTGCACACCCGAACGGAGGGCCCGTCAATGAACCCGCTGTTCCTCGCCTCCACCATGGCGCGCCGCGGGATGCTGGGGCCGACCGCCCCGCACCGCATCCCCGGCCAGCTCAACGCACTGCGCCGCTGGGGCTTCAGCCTCGCCGGCGAACTGCGCCAGGCCGCCGCGCGCGAACCCGACCTCGTCGCGATAGTCGACGAGGAACGCGGTGAGATCACCTACCGGCAGCTGCTGCTGCACGCCGAACGGCTCACCCGGTCACTGCGCAGCCGGGTCGGCATCACCCCGGGCGACCGCATCGGCGTGATGGCCCGCAACCACGCCGGGCTGATCGAGACGGTGCTCGCCGCCACCATGCTCGGCGCGGACACCGTACTGGTCAACACCGGTCTGGCCGCCACTCAGCTCGCCCAGGTCACCGAGGAGCAGCAACTGCGCGCCCTCGTCCACGACGACGAGTTCGCCGACCGGGTGGCCGGCCTGCCGGCCGAGGTCATCCGCATCGACGAACGCACCCAGCAGGACCTGATCGGCAACGCACCGCCGGGCAAGGTCACCCCGCCGGACCGGCCGGGCCGCATCATCGTCCTCACCTCCGGCACCACCGGCGCCCCGAAGGGCGCCCGCCGCCCCACCCCGGGCGGTTTCGGGCCGCTGATCAGCATCATCGACCGGATCCCGCTGCACGCCAAGGACAACATCCTCATCGCCGCACCGCTCTTCCACACCTGGGGCTACGCCGCCCTGCAGGTCTCCTTCGCGCTGCGGGCAACCATCGTCCTGCAGCGGCGCTTCGACCCCGCCGAGACGCTGCGCGCGCTCAACCGGCACGAGTGCGGCGCGCTCTTCGCCGTACCGGTGATGCTGCAGCGGATCCTGGAGGTCGAACCGCCGAAGCGGCTCCCTCCGATCAAGGTCGTGGCGGTCAGCGGCTCCGCGCTCCCCGGCACCCTGGCCACCCGTTTCATGGACGTCTACGGCGACGTCATCTACAACCTCTACGGCTCCACCGAGGTCTCCTGGGCCTCCATCGCCACCCCGGCCGACCTGCGCAAGGACCCCGGCACCGCCGGCCGCCCCCCGTACGGCACCAAGCTCGCGATCCTCGACGGCGAGGGCAAGCCGGTCCCCACCGGAGAAGTCGGGCGGATCTTCGTCGGCAACGAGATGCTCTTCGAGGGCTACACCTCCGGCACCAGCCGGGAAAGCCTCGACGGGCTGCTCAGCACCGGCGACCTCGGCCACCTCGACGCCGACGGCCTGCTCCACGTAGATGGCCGGGAGGACGACATGATCGTCTCCGGTGGGGAGAACGTCTTCCCCGGCGAGGTGGAGAACCTGCTCGCCCAGCTCCCGCAGGTCCGGGAAGTCGCCGTCATCGGCGTCCCCGACGACCAGTACGGCCAGCGCCTGGTCGCATACGTCGTGCTGCACCCCGGCGAAAGCCTCGACGCCGAGGCGGTCCGCGAATACGTCCGCCACTACCTGGCCCGCTTCTCCGTGCCCCGCGAGGTGCACTTCATCGCCGAACTGCCCCGCAACGCCACCGGCAAAATCCTCGCCCGCG
>Ga0233385_1000408_pt1 | contig 22821 bp, 20 predicted proteins | sample ElkDunMinimDraft_16_FD_191543 | JGI IMG/M metagenome (GOLD analysis project Ga0233385, IMG submission 191543) | Fecal eukaryotic communites from dung pellets of Tule Elk in California, USA - Elk Dung G36 | ecosystem: Host-associated > Mammals > Digestive system > Large intestine > Fecal | place...
CGGACCGCGTGCTCATGTACGCGTCGACGTCGAAGATCAGCTTCGCGGGCTCGGGCGTGTCCTTCCTCGCGTCCTCGCCCGCCAACATCGCGTGGTTCCGCAAGCACCTCGCCTTCCGGTCGATCGGTCCCGACAAGATCAACCAGCTGCGGCACGCGCTCTTCTTCCGCGACGCCGAGGGCGTGCGCGAGCACATGCGGCGGCACCGCGAGGTGCTCGCCCCGAAGTTCCGCGCCGTGGCCGACATCCTGACGTCGCGGCTGGGCGATCTCGGCGTCGCGAGCTGGACCGAGCCGCAGGGCGGCTACTTCGTGTCGCTCGACGTCGTGCCCGGGACGGCGTCGCGCGTGGTGGAGCTGGCCAAGGGTGCGGGCATCGCGCTCACGCCCGCCGGAGCCACGTTCCCCTACGGCACGGACCCCGACGACCGGAACATCCGGCTCGCGCCGTCGATGCCGCCGCTCGACGAGGTAGAGGTCGCGATGGACGGGGTGGCGACCTGCGTGCTGCTCGCCGCCGCCGAGGCGGCCGCGGCCGCCTGACCGCCCGGCCCGACGACGTCGGGCCGGTCCGGCTGAGTGAGCGCACTCACGGTGCGGTACCCGTGTGTGGTCGGACCACATCGACTAGACTGGGATCGTGCCCGCGGCCGACGTCGGAACGCGGTACACGGCCCCACCGGGCCGGCGCGGCGACGGGCATCAGCCCGTCGACCCCCACCTGGATGCCAGCCTCGTGACCTCGATCGCTCGCCCCCAGTCATCTGCCGCCACACATCCCATGGATAGCGCGGGAGCCACAGCCGGAGCGGACCCCACGAACGCGCGCGGCGACGTGCCACGGACGGCCGCGCCGCGACTGTCGATCAAGCAGATCGTGGCCAGCGCGCTCGCGGCCGTGAGCACGACCGTGCTGCTGTCGACCTTCGGCATCGCCGGGACGATCATCGGCGCGGGGGTCGCCAGCGTCCTCACGGTCGTCGCCAACTACCTGTACACCCGCTCGATCGAGCGCACGCAGGAGAAGCTGCTGCCGGTCGTGGCCCAGGTGCTCCCGAACGCGGCCGGCGCGCCCGCCGGGAAGGATCGCCCGCGAGGGCGTGGAGACGCCACGCCACCTGCCGTCGACCTCGGCGCCCCGGACCCTGGTCCGGCCGCGGAGACCGCCCCGCGCAACGCGTGGCTGCGCCTGATCGACCGGTACGGCAAGGTGCGGGTGCTCGGGGCATCGGCAGCCGCCCTCTTCGTTGTCGTGATGGGCACCGTCCTCGCCTTCGAGCTGACCGTGGGCAAGCCGCTCGCGGCCACCGTCACCGGCCATGAGGGCTCGGGCACCAGCATCAGCGGTGAGGTGTCGTCGTCCTCGAGCCCGTCGTCCGGCACCACGGGCGACCAGCCGGGCGATACGCCGTCCGACGCGCCGTCCGACACGCCGTCCGACGACCAGGACTCCGGCTCCGGCACCTCGTCCGACCAGCCGACCGACTCCCCCACGACCGGCCCGACCCTCGAGTCCGGCACCGGTGACGAACTCGGCGACCAGGGTGGCGTGGACGGCGGCGGCCAGGGCACCACCGACGGCGGCGGCCAGGGCACCACCGACCATGCCCCCGAGGGCACCACCGGCGGCGACGGCTCGGACACCACCTCGAGCAGGAGCACCGACAGCACGACCACCACGCGGACGTCGACGTCGGCCGACACCGCGCCCAGCGACCGGGGCACCGGGAGCGCGGCCAAGCAGTCCCGGGCGGTTGGTGCCGACGACCCCGCCGAGGCCGCGGTCGAGCCCGCCGACAGCTGATCCCGCCCCTTCCGGCTCCGGGGAGCCCCGCTCGTCGCGTCCGCCGACCCGCTATTCCGTACGCCCAGCGATGAATTCTCTGTGGGTTGCTCGTCGTACGTTCTAGCGTGTTGAGGATCACCAGCGAGGAGCCCCCTTCATGAGCGATCAGACCACCGACCACCTGCCGAGCGGTCGGACGGGCCGCGGGCTGGCCGTCGAGGCCGTCGGGCTGGTCAAACACTTCCGTTCCGGCAAGCAGGTCACCAAGGCGGTCGACGGCGTCGACCTCCAGATCCCGGAGGGCTCCGTCTTCGGCCTGCTGGGACCCAACGGTGCGGGCAAGACGACCGTCGTCCGGATGCTCGCGACCCTCCTGCGGCCCGACGGCGGCACGGCCCGGGTGCTCGGTCACGACGTCGAGAAGGAGGCCGACGCCGTCCGCTCGGCCGTCGGCCTCACGGGCCAGTACGCCTCGGTCGACGAGGACCTGACCGGGACCGAGAACCTCCTCATGCTCGCCCGGCTGTACGGGTTCCGTGGGTCGGCGGCCCGACGCCGGATCGAGGGCCTGCTCGACGCCTTCAGCCTGTCCGACGCCGGCGGCCGTCAGGTCAAGACGTACTCGGGCGGGATGCGCCGGCGGATCGACCTGGCCGCGAGCCTCGTGCTCGCCCCCCGCGTGCTGTTCCTCGACGAGCCGACGACGGGCCTCGACCCGCGCAGCCGCAACCAGGTCTGGGACATCGTCCGCGTGCTCGTGGAGGACGGGGCGACCGTCCTGCTCACGACGCAGTACCTCGACGAGGCGGACCAGCTCGCCGACCGCATCGCCGTCATCGACCACGGCCAGGTGATCGCCGAGGGCACGTCGTCGGAGCTCAAGCGCTCGGTCGGGCAGGGCGCGGTCGACCTGCGGCTCGCCGACTCCGCACAGCGGGCCACGGCGGCGGCGATCGTCGAACGCCTCCTGGGCACCGCGCCCGTGCTCGGCTCCGACCCGTACTCCCTCTCGGCCCGCGTCCCGGACGACGGCGCCGGCGCCGTCGCGCAGCTGCTGCCAGCGCTCCAGGAGGCAGGGGTCCAGGTCCCGGAGTTCTCCCTCGGGCAGCCGAGCCTCGACGAGGTGTTCCTCACGCTCACCGGCAGGCCGCTGCCCGACGACGAAGCCGGCGGCACGGACTCCGCACGAGAGCCCGCGCCCGCCGAGGAGGTGTCCCGATGACCGCCCAGTTCGCCGACGAGGCGCCGACCATCACGACGACGAGCCTCCGGCAGGCAGTGGCGCTCAGCTCGCGGCCCTCCCGGCCGTCCGCGCTGTCGACCACGTTCACGTTCGGCTGGCGGGCGCTGCTGAAGATCAAGCACGTGCCCGAGCAGCTGTTCGACGTCCTCGTGTCCCCCGTGATCTTCACGCTCATGTTCACGTACCTGTTCGGCGGGGCGCTGGCGGGGTCCACGTCCGCCTACATCCAGTTCCTGCTGCCGGGCATCCTGGTGCAGACGATCGTGTTCGTGACGATCTACACCGGCTACACGCTCAACACCGACATCTCCAAGGGCGTCTTCGACCGGTTCCGGTCGTTGCCGATCTGGCGGCCGTCGCCCATCGTCGGCGCCCTGCTGGGAGACACGGTGCGCTACTCGATCGCGTCGGTCATGACGATCGGGCTGGGCCTGATCATCGGGTTCCGGCCCGACGGCGGCGTGGTGGGCGTGCTGCTCGGCGTGCTGCTGCTCCTGGTGTTCGCGTTCTCGCTGAGCTGGGTGTTCACGATCCTCGGACTGTTGCTGCGCAGCCCGAACGCCGTCATGGGCGTCTCGATGATCGTGCTCATGCCGCTCACGTTCGCGTCGAACATCTTCGTCAACCCCGCGACGATGCCGGAGGCGCTGCAGCGCTTCGTCGAGATCAACCCGGTCAGCCACCTGGTCACCGCGGTGCGAGGGCTCATGGCGGGCCAGCCCGACAGCGGCGAGATCCTCTGGGTGCTCGTGGCGTCCGTGATCCTGACCGCCGTGCTGGGGCCCATCACGATGCGCCTCTACCGCACGCGCAGCTAGCACTGCGGATGGACGTGTGGCCCGGTTCGGGACATCGAACCGGGCCACACGTGCACCTGTGCGGTCAGGCGGCGGGCTTCTCGTCCGTGGAGTCCTGGGCGCACTTGCGCGTCACGACGAGCACGGGGCAGGCCGAGTGGTGCAGCACCGCCTGGCTCGTCGAGCCCAGCAGGAGGCCTCGGAATCCGCCGCGACCGCGCGACCCGACCACGATCAGGTCCGCTCCCGTGGAGAACTCCGTCAGCAGCTCCGCGCCGGAGCCGTCCAGCACGTGCCGCTTGATGGCCATGCCCGGGTTCTCGGCCTCGTAGCGGTCGACGATCACGTCGAGCCCCGCCTTGAGGTCTGCGAGCACCTGCTCGTGGTCGATCTGCGACGGCAGCCACGCGAGGATGCCGCTCCCGGACCCGAGCGGTACGCCGGCTACCGCGACGAGCTCCGCGCCCCACGCCTTGGCTTGGCCGACGGCGTGCCGGAAGGCCACCTCGGCGGATGGTGAACCGTCCACGCCGACGACGATCCGCCGCACGTCGTGCACCGCCTCCCCGTCGCGCCGGCCGGGGTCGTCCGGGTTGTCCGCATCCCCGCGGTAGGGAACCACCACAGTGGGGCAGTGGGCGTGTGCGGGCAGCGCCGACGACACGGTGCCGAGCAGCCGCTCGGTGAACCCGCCGCGGCCGCGCGTCCCGACCACGGCGAGCCCGTGGTCCTTCGACATCTCGACCAGGACGCCGGCGGCGTCGCCGGTCGCGACCGTCGCCGTCGCCGGGACGCCGGAGTCGGCGACGCGGGCCTGCGCCTCGGCCAGCACCGCCTTGGCGCCCTCCTGGATCGCGGTGTCGTCGAGGGCGGCGTACCCGCCGTCGAGCGATGCGGCGGTGAACGAGGGCAGTGAGTAGCTGCAGACCATGTGCAGGGACCAGCCCACGCGCTTGGCGTATGCAGTCGCCCAGTCCAGCGCGTGCAGGCTCGGCGCTGAGCCGTCCACGCCGACCAGGACGATCTCCGGTCGTGTCATCGTCACGCCTCCCGTCGAGATACCGAAGCGGCCGTTCGCCGGTGGGACCAGCCGCAGTTCAAGCGTAGCGAAAGGCACAGCAAAGGACACAGGTTGGCGCGCAAATGCGAACGCCCCGGCACACCAGGGTGCCGGGGCGTTCGTTGCGTTGCGTCAGGTCAGCCGTGAACGCGGAGGAAGACCGGAGCCGACTGCCAGATGTTGCGGACGCGCGTGTCCCAGCCGTCGGGACGCGAGGCGTCGATCTGCTGGTCCCCGCCGATGTAGATGGCGATGTGTCCCGGCGACCAGATGAGGTCGCCCGGCTGCGCCTCGGCACGCGAGATGACGCTCACGTTGCTCGCGTAGCGGATGCCGCTCGACGAGTGCGGAAGCGAGATGCCGACCTGTGCGTAGACGTACTGGACCAGGCCCGAGCAGTCGAAGCCACCGGGGCTCGCCCCACCGACCACGTACGGCGTGCCGATGTAGCGCGAGGCGATGGACACGATCTCGGAACCGCTGGCCGAGGCCGGGATCGCGGCGGTCGAGGTGCTGGACGACGTGGTTGCCGTGTCCGACGACGTCGTCGTGACGACGGGCTCGGGCTCGGGCTCGGGCGCCGGGGTGATAGCGCCGGCGGCGACCTTGACCTTGACCGTCTCGACCGAGACCTTGGCGTCCGCCGCCACGGTGACCACCGGGGCCGCCTCGAGGGCCGCACGAGCCTGGTCCGCGATGGCGCCGATGCCTACGGTGTCCAGCTTGTTCGCCGCGTCGTCGTGCAGCGGCGCCGCCTGGGCGGTGGTCGCGGTGCCGAGCGTGGACACAAGAAGACCACCGGCGGTGGCAACGAGTGCGGCACGGCGACCGGTGGTCGAGCTGGTGACAGAAAGTGCAAGCTCACTCAACGGCGTGAGCGGACGGCGCGCGGCGCGGTGCCGTGCGCGCGTAGAACGTGCGTTCACGTGTTCCCTCTCCTGTCGCCTACGAGGTGAGCTGTCGGGTTCGGGTGGGAGAAAGCACCCGGCCGTCCGGAACGAGTCCATTCGGCTTCACCCCGAGGACACCATCGCTGGTGCCCGAAGGTGGTTCCCCCGCCCCTGCCATGCGGTCTCAACGGATCCCCGACCGGTGGCAGGGCTCGGCGCCCGGTCGAGGCTCGACGAGCGGGTGCCCGGCGAGTGGTTGAAACCGTAGCGGACAGAAGCGCCAAAGTCACGTTTCGATCACAGGTCAGATGAAGACCCAGCGATAGCCGCCTGCCGAGCGTCGAGAACGGCCAGGGAACGCACGATGCCCCGCCGCTTCGTACGAAGCGGCGGGGCATCGGACGCGCTGGCCCGAGGGTGGTCAGGCGACGCGGATGAAGGTGGGGTTCGACTGCCAGATCGACCGGAACTGGATCGTCTTGCCGGGGCGGGGGGCATCGATCTGCATGCCGTCGCCGGCGTAGATGGCCACGTGACCCGGGGTCCAGATGAGGTCGCCCGGCTGAGCGGCCGACGCGGAGACGACGGTTCCGGCGTAACGCTGGTCCGCGGAGCTGCGCGGCAGGGTGATGCCGGCCTGGGCGAAGACGTACGACGTGAAGCCCGAGCAGTCGAACCCGGCGGGGGTGGTACCGCCGGAGACGTACGGGACGCCCACGTAGCGAGCCGCGATCGAGATGATCGTCGAGCCGTTGGCCGAGGCCGGGACGGAAGCGCCCGCGGTGCTGCCGGTGCTCGGGGTGCTCTCGCCGGCACTGGTGGAGGTGGTGGTCGTGGAAGCTGCCGCCACCACGGGCTCAGGCTCGGGCTCGGGCGCCGGCGTGATCGCCTCGGCGGCGATCTTGGGCGTGATGCGCTCGACCGAGACCTTGGCGTTGTCGGCCACCGTGACGACCGGGCCGGCCTCGAGGGCCTGGCGAGCCTGCTCGGTGAGCGCACCGAGGTCGACGGTGCTCAGCTTGTTGGCGGCGTCGTCCTGGACGGGCGCGGCCTGCGCGGACGTCGCGGTCGCGAACGTCGAGACGAGCAGACCACCAGCGGTGGCGACGACCGCCACGCGGCGACCGGCGGCGGAGCTGGGTGCGACGGCGATCGGACGGCGGGCAGCGCGATGGCGCCCACGGGTACGTGCGGTCACGTTCAACCTCTCCTTGACGCCTGCGAGGTCAGCTGTCGGGTTCGGGTGGGAGAAATGCACCCGGCCTTCCGGAACGAGTCCGGTCGGCTTCACCCCAAGGACACCATCGCTGGTGCCCGATATTGGGTCCCCCGCCCCTGTCGGCGTGTGTCTGGACCTCGGCCGGTGACAGGGTTCGGCGTCCGACCGAGCACTCACCGGTTGAACCCGGCAAGCGTGCCCGACCGTACCGGATCGGACACCCTCATGTCACGCTCCGATCACGACGTGGTCGGCGGGACCCGGGCGAGCAGGCTCAGCGGGTGGCGACGAACAGGTGCCGGGCGAGATCCTCGGGCAGGTCGAGCACGGTGTCCCCGCCCTCGACCGCGACGGTGTAGACCACGCCGTCGTACCTCGCGGTCGCCTGGGCACCCGGGACCAGGCCCGCGTCGCTCAGCCGGGCGAGCAGCTCGATGTCGACCTGCAAGGGCTCCGCGATCCGCTGGAGCACGATCGGGACCTCGGTGCCGCGGGCCGTGCCGGCGCCGACGACCGCGGGCAGCGGCTGGACACCTTCGAGGAAGGGCACGTCCGCGAGCTGCTCCCCCAGCTCCGACAGCCCGGGGATCGGGTTGCCGTAGGGGTCCTGGTGCGGGTGGTCGAGCAGCGTCACCAGACGCTTCTCGACCAGGTCGCTCATGACGTGCTCCCAGCGGCACGCCTCGGTGTGCACGTGCTCCCAGTCGAGCTTGATGACGTCCGTGAGGAGCCTCTCCGCGAGCCGGTGCTTGCGCATCACGCGGGTCGCCTTGGCCTGGCCGAGCTCGGTGAGCTCGAGGTGGCGGTCGCCCGTGACGATGACGAGGCCGTCCCGCTCCATGCGGGCGACCGTCTGCGACACCGTCGGGCCCGAGTGGCCCAGACGCTCCGCGATGCGCGCCCGGAGCGGCGTGATGCCCTCCTCGTCGAGCTCGTAGATCGTCTTGAGATACATCTCGGTGGTGTCGATGAGGTCGGTCACGTCCACTCCCGTCGTCTGGCCCGGGCCTAGTCTATTCGCACCGCGGTGCCACGTTCCGCCCGCTTCCACGGGCGGCACCTGGTCGGACGCCCTTCGAGACTGCCGGAGCCACCATGAGCCTCACGATCCCCACATCGCTCCTCCCCGAGGACGGGCGCTTCGGGTCCGGACCGTCCAAGGTGCGCCTGTCGCAGGCGCATGCGCTCCTGGCGGCGGGTGACCCGGACGGGCCCCTGCTCGGCACGTCGCACCGCCAGCCACCGGTCAAGGACCTGGTCCACCGGGTCCGCACCAGCCTGGCGGAGCTCTTCGACCTCCCCGACGGCTACGAGGTGGCGCTCGGCAACGGAGGCTCGACCGCGTTCTGGGAGATCGCCACCGCGTGCCTCGTGCGGCGCAAGGCGCAGCACGCCGTGTTCGGGGAGTTCGGGGGCAAGTTCGCCGCGGCGACCGGGCGGGCGCCGTTCCTCGAGTCCCCGCAGGTGGTCACGGCCGAGGCGGGGACGGTCGCGCACCTGCGCCCGGCCGACGACGTCGACGTGTACGCCACACCCCACAACGAGACGTCGACGGGTGCCATGGCGAGCATCGCGCGCGTCGTCGACCCGGCCGACGGCCTGCTCCTCGTCGACGCGACGTCGGGCGCGGGCGCGCTGCCGATCGACGTCACGCAGACCGACGTGTACTACTTCGCCCCGCAGAAGGTCTTCGCGTCCGACGGCGGGCTGTGGCTCGCGCTCTGCTCGCCCGAGGCGGTCGCCCGCGCCGAGTCGGTCGAGGCGGGCGCCGGCGACGAGGGTCGCTGGGTGCCCGAGTTCCTCAGCCTCACCACCGCGCTGGAGAACTCGCGCGCCGACCAGACGCTCAACACTCCTGCCATCGCGACGCTCGTCATGCTCGCCGACCAGCTCGAGTGGCTCCTGGAGGAGGGTGGGCTGTCGTGGGCGGTGAGCCGCACGGCCGAGTCGGCCGCGATCCTCTACGGATGGGCCGACTCGCGGCACTGGGCGACGCCGTTCGTCGCCGACCCGGCCGAGCGCTCGACCGTGGTGGGCACGATCGACCTCGACGACTCGGTCGACGCGGCCGCGGTGACGGCCACGCTGCGCGCGAACGGCGTCCTCGACGTCTTCCCCTACCGCAAGCTCGGCCGCAACCAGCTGCGGGTGGGCATGTTCCCGGCCGTCGAGCCCGACGACGTGCGCGCCCTGACCGCGAGCATCGACTTCGTGGTCGAGCACCTCTGACCCGACCCGGTCAGGCTGCGGTCGCGACCTGTTCGCCGTCCTGCCTGCTGAGCTCGTGCCGGAGCCCTTCGCGCGTCGTGGGCGTCTCGGACGGCCGCGCGTCCAGGTAGACGACCTCGAGGCGGGGGCGCGGCCGCATCCGGTAGCGCAGCCGCAGGTGCCAGTGCCGGACCGCCCACACGGTCGCCCCTGCGGCGACGACGGCCGTCGCGATCGAGCCGACGAGGATCGACCAGCGGGGGCCGAACGCCTCGGCGATCCAGCCGACGATGGGCGAGCCGACCGGCGTCGCGCCGAGGAAGACCATCATGTACAGCGCCATGACCCGGCCGCGCATGACGGGGTCGGTCGACATCTGCAGGGTCGAGTTGGCCGCCGTCATCATCGTCAGGGACGCGAACCCGACCGGGATGCAGGCGATCATGTAGAGCTCGTAGGTGGGCATCAGCGCCATGGCCGCCGTCGTGATCGCGAACGCGAACGCCGAGCCGATGACGAGCCGGACGCGCGGCCGGTCGCGCCGGGCTGCAAGCAGCGCTCCGGCGAGCGACCCGATCGCGAGCACCGAGCCGAGGATGCCGTACTCCCCCGCGCCGCGGCCGAACTCGACCCTGGCCATCACGGCCGACGTGAGCTGGAAGTTGAGACCGAAGGCCGACACCACGGTCATGACGACCATGATCACGACGATGTCCGTCCGCTGTCGCACGTACTGCACGCCCTCGCGGATCTGGCCCTTGGCGCGCGGCGCCGAGGGCATGGTCCGCAGGTCGCCGGCGCGCATGAGGGCCAGTGCCGCGATCGTCGCGCCGAACGTCACGCCGTTGATCAGGAACACCCAGCCCGCGCCGACCGCGGCGATCATCAGGCCCGCGAGGCCGGGGCCGATCAGGCGCGCGGCGTTGAACGACGCGCTGTTGAGCCCGACGGCGTTGGGGAGCCGCTCGGCGGGCACCAGCTCGGCGACGAAGGTCTGGCGCACCGGGTTGTCGAGGGCCGTGACGACGCCGAGCATCAGTGCGAACCCGTAGACGTGCCAGAGCTCGACGCGGCCGGACAGCACCAGCGCTCCGAGGGCGAGCGCGAGGACGCCCATGGCACCCTGTGTCGCCATGAGGAGCCGGCGACGGGGCAGGCGGTCGGCGAGCAGGCCCGCGTAGGGCGACAGGAGCAGGACGGGAAGGAACTGCAGAGCCGTGGTGATGCCGACGGCGATCCCGGAGTTGTCGCTCAGCTCGGTCAGGACGATCCAGTCCTGGGCGATGCGTTGCATCCAGGTGCCGACGTTGGCGACCAGCGCGGCGCCGAACCAGATGCGGTAGTTCGGGTAGCGCAGGGAGAAGAACGTCGTGCTCATCGCGCGGCGATCCGGGTGAGGATGTCGGATGCTCGGGCCAAGGTCTCTCTTTCGTCGGTGGTCAGCTGGGACAGCTGCTGGGTGAGCCAGGCGTCGCGGCGGCGGCGGGTCTCGTCCACCTCGCGGGTGCCGGCCTCGGTCAGACGCACGACGACCTGACGGCGGTCGGTGGCGTGCTCGACCTTCTCGACCAGGCCGAGCTCGGCGAGCGCGTTGACGGCCCTCGTCATCGACGGAGGCTTCGTGCGCTCGTGCTCCGCGAGGGCGCCGGGGCTCATCTCGCCGTGCTTGCGCAGCACGGTCAAGACGCCGAACTGGCCCTCCGGGAGGTCGGCCTCGCCGCGCTGCGTGCGCAGCCGGCGCGAGACCCGGGTCAGTGCTACGCGCAGCTCGCTGCCGAGCGAACCCGGGCGGGTGCGCGACCTGGGGATGGAGGGCGGGACCGAGGGTGTGGCGCCGCCCCTCTCGACGGTCCGGGAGGCAGGGGAGACGTGGGGCATTTTCATTAGCCTAAGTCATTACCCTCGGTAACGACCAGCGGGTGTGAGGTATTCCACGCGGCACGCACGGCGGAGGTCGTGGGACGACGACGGCCGGGCCGCTCCGTCACGGAGCGACCCGGCCGTCAGCCGGTGGGAGGGTCGGAGGTCAGAGCCCGAGCGCCACCCGGATCGGCTCGAGCGTGAAGTAGACGACGAAGAGCGCGGAGGCGATCCACATCAGCGGGTGGATCTCCCGGGCCTTGCCGAGGGCCAGCTTGACGACGACGTAGGCGAGGAAGCCGGCGCCGATGCCGTGGGCGATCGAGTACGTGAACGGCATGATGATGATCGTCAGGAACGCGGGGATGGCGATCTCGAGCTTGCTCCACTCGATGCCCGCCACCTGGGCCATCATGAGGAACCCGACGAACACCAGCGCCGGTGCCGCCGCCTCGTAGGGCACGAGTGCGACGAGCGGGGACAGGAACGTCGCGAGCAGGAAGGCGATACCCGTCACGACGGCCGCCAGGCCCGTGCGCGCACCTTCGCCGACGCCCGCCGTCGACTCGACGTACGCGGTGTTCGACGAGACGCTGCCCGCGCCGCCCGCGGCCGCGGCGAGCGAGTCGATGATGAGGATCTGCTTGGTCTTGGGCGGCGTGCCGTCCTCGTCGAGCAGCTTGGCCTCGGCTCCGACGGCGACCATCGTGCCCATGGTGTCGAAGAAGTCAGCGAGGAGCAGCGAGAACACGAGCAGGACGACCGTGACGGCGGCGATGCTCTCGAACGAGCCCAGCAGCGAGAACTGGCCCAGGAGGCCGAAGTCCGGGACGTCGACGACGCCCTCGAAGGTCGGCGCGGAGTTGAACCCGGTCGGGTTGGCCTCGGAGCGGTCACCGATGTGGAGCGTGTTCTCGAGGATCACCGCGAGGATCGTCGCGACCAGGATCGAGATGAGCAGCGCGCCCTTGACCTTGCGGACCCACAGGACGATGGTCAGCAGGAGGCCGACGACGAAGACCACGATCGGCCAGGTGCCCAGGTTGCCCTGGCCCAGGACCGTGCCCGAGCCGGGGACCACGAAGCCCGCGTTGACCAGGCCGATGAGCGCGATGAACAGGCCGATGCCCACGCTGATCGCCGTCTTGAGCTCGCGCGGCACGGCCTTGAAGACGGCCTCGCGGAACCCGGTGAGCACGAGCAGGAGGATGATCAGGCCCTCGATGACCACCAGGCCCATCGCGTCGGCCCACGTCACGCCCTCGATCGACGCGATCGAGTACGCGACGACGGCGTTGAGCCCGAGGCCCGCGGCGAGCGCGAGCGGGAAGTTCGCGAAGACGCCCATCGCGATGGTCAGGAGGCCCGCGACGAGCGCCGTCGCGGCCGCGATCATGCCGAGGTTCGAACCGTCCGTGGTGCCGCCGAGCAGCTGGCCGGTGCCGTCCGGCGTCGTGCCGAGGATGAGCGGGTTCAGCACGATGATGTAGGCCATCGTGAAGAACGTGACGAGACCACCGCGGATCTCCGTGCCGACGGTGGATCCTCTCTCGGTGATCTTGAAGAAGCGGTCGATCGCGCTCAGCTCGCGGGGCGGCGCGGTGGTCGTGTTGGCCATGCGGCACATGGTGCCAGGACGGTGAAGGTGCTGTGGAGTCCGATGGCGCGCTGTGTTCTGATCGTGACTGCGAATTAACACACGGTGACGTACACGCGGACGTGTCGAGGCGAGCCGGCGCCGCGGGACCGGTCCGGCACCGGCCTACCTGGTGCCGACGAAGACGCGTTCGCCGCGGACCAGCCCGTACCGTCGGCAGTCCTGAGGTTCGGCGACGAACTCCGACAGAGCGAACCCCGCGGCCCTGATCCGGTCGCGAAGGTCGCGGCCGAAGTACCGGACGTGGTCCGACTGGCCGAACTCGATCCGCCGTTCCCGCGGGCTCGTGACGCCGGGGAGCTCGTGCGTCCGGTCCCAGCCCTCGACGATCGGCACCATGACGACCAGGCGCCCGCCGGGCACGAGGATGCGATGCATCTCCTCGAGTGCCCGCCGGTCGTCGACGTGCTCGAGCACGTGCGAGCACACGACCACGTCGAACGTGCCGTCGTCGAGCGCGATCGACTCGATGTCGATCGTGAGGTCCGCGATGTCCTCGTCGATGTCGGCGGACACGACGTTGCCGGACGAGATGTGGTTGAGAAGCCGCGCGACGGGCACCTCGGGCGCGAAATGCAGGATGCGGTCGCCCGGCCTGACGACCCGCTCCCGGTCCAGGGCGAGCGCAAGAAGGCGGTGCCGCTCGAACGACCTGCACCCTCGGCACTTGGCATCGCGCCGCGGCGGGTCTCCGGCGGGCGAGAACTTGCCCCGGTACCCGCAGAACGGGCATTCATGGGTGGCCAGCCCTCTCGTCATCCGCACGGTCGACAGGGCCACGTACCTCGTGTCCGCGGCGAGGCTGCGCAGCCGACCGGCGACCAGCCCACCCCGAGGCATCGCGTGCGCCGATCGTGCCAACCCTGAAGGAGGTGCTGATTCCACGGCTCCAGCCTCCGTACACGTCTGGTCGCTGCGAGCGTAACCCCGGCCGCACGAGCGCGCGCGACCCTCGCCTGATCACAGGCGACGTCGCCAGGGGTGGTCCTAGAGTCGGTTCATGGCGCAAGAAGTGGCAGCCGCGACCGGTCGAGTACTGCGCTCGCTCGCGCGAGAGCCCTCGAGGATCGGTGTCACCGTCCGCGGCGCCTACCGAGTCGCGGGGCAAGTCGTCCGGAATCCCGGTCAGGTGCGCTTTCTGCCGCGCTGGGTCCCCACGGTCGAACGCAGCACGATCGACCTCGGGCTGCCGTGGCTCCCCTTCGAGATCATCGACCGGCTCGACGGGCTGCTGTCGTCCTCGTCGAGGGTGTTCGAGTACGGCGGCGGCGGCTCCACGCTGTGGTTCGCGAGCCGGGCCCGGGAGGTCGTCACGGCCGAGCACGACCGGGACTGGCTGGACATGCTCCGCGAGCGGACCTCCCACCTCGAGAACGTCACGATCCTGTCCAGGAGCCCCGCAAACCTGTACGCCGACTACGTCCCGGCGATCGACGACTACCCGGACGGCCACTTCGACGTCGTGGTCGTCGACGGCCGGCAGCGTGTCCGGACGTTCGAACGGTCGCTGCCCAAGCTCCGGCCGGGCGGCTTGATCCTGCTGGACGACTCCGAGCGCCGCCGTTACCGCCCCGCCTTCGACATTGCCGGGTCCATGGAGCACGAGACCGTGCGCGGCCTCGCGCCCTGCAAGTCGAAGGTCGCGCAGACGACCATGTGGCGAGCGCCGGAGGGCGGCGGCGCGCCCTGACGAGCGCTCCGGCTACGACCGGTTCCCGATCTCGGAGACCTCCCGGTCACCCGCCTGCCCGCTCGGTGTCATCTCCTGCACACGGTGCTCCCCGTCGCCCTCGTAGTACCGGTAGTGGTAGCTGGTCGACTCCGGCTCCATCAGACGGTTGACGACGACGCCGAGCACCCGCGCACCGACGGTCTCCAGTGCGCGCAGCGCCTCCTGGACCTGAGCCTTGTGCACCATGCCCGCACCGACGACGAGGATGGCTCCACCCGTGAGCTTGGCGAGAATCGCCCCGTCGGTCACGGGGATCAGCGGCGCGCTGTCGATCACCGCGACGTCGTACTCCTCCTCGAGCTGGGTCAGGAGCTTCGCCATCTGCGCCGACCCCAGCAGCTCGCTCGGGTTTGGCGGGATCTGGCCGGAGGGAAGGACGTGGAGGTTGGGGTTCCCCCACTGCTGTACCGCGTCCGCGAGGCTCGCCCGGCCGATGAGCACGGTGGTCAGCCCTACGGCGCCCTCCAGGTTCAGGTACTTCGAGACGCTCGGCCGACGAAGGTCGCCGTCCACCAGGAGGACGCGGGTTCCCGCGTCCGCGAGCGCGATCGCCAGGTTGATCGACGCGGTCGACTTCCCTTCTCCCGGCAACGAGGACGTCACCACGAAGTTGCGTCCCCCGTCGCCGTCGACCTCGAGGAACTGCAGGTTCGTCCGCAGGCGACGGAACGCCTCGGCGCGCCGGCTGTGCGGGCTCCCCTGGACGATCAGCGGCTGCTGCCCGGCGTCCTCGTCGAACGCGATGGCTCCGACGACCGAGGCACCCGTCAGCTCCTCGACGTCGGACTGGGTGCGGATGCGGGTGTCGAGCGCCTCCCGGAGGACCGCGAGACCGACTCCGACGATCAGGCCGCCCAGCAGGCCGAGGGCGATGTTGAGCATCGGCCGCGGAGTCACGGGCGACTCCGGCGGGACGGCGTTGCGCACGGCGCTGATCTCGACGGGGGACCCGGCGGCCCCACTCGGCTGCTCGAGGTCGGCGACCACGGACGCGAGACTCGCCGCGATCGCATCGGCGGTGCGTGCGGCCGTCGAGGGAGCCTCGTCGGTCACCGTGATGCTGATGAGCACCGTCTCCTCGGGCGACTCGGCCGTGACCCGCTCGGCGAGCTCTTCGGGTGTGTCGGTGAGACCGAGGTCCTCGATGACCGGCTCGAGCACCCGAGGCGACGTCACCAGGGCGGTGTACGACTTGACCCGCTGGGAGGTGAAGGTCGTCCCGGCGACGAGGTCGTTGACCGACTCGCTCTCCCGCGTCGAGACGAAGACCTGGGAGACGGCCTGGTATCTCGGGGTCGTGAGCACCGAGAGCAGCACGGCCAGGAGAAGTCCGGCGACGACGGCCACGCCGATGAGGACCTTGTGCTTCTTGAGAACCCCGAGATATTCCGCGAGCCCCATGACACCTCCGGACGGTGAACCGGTCGTGGTGCTTCAGGTGCTCAGTCGTCCAGTGAGACTGAGCCGATTGCGCAGGCAGATTCGAGCGTAACCCCGCATCGGCCATGCGGCGCGACCGTGCTGCGCTCCGCAACGGCTCTGGTTATCGTGGTCAGGCTCCTGGCTCGATGAACGAACCCCTCGGCATGATGCACGGAGGAGGTCAGAGGCTGTGGATCGCCTCCAGGTCATCATCGTGACGTACGGTCGGCGCGACCTCGTGGTCCGTTGCCTCGAGTCCCTTCGGACGGCCGTACCCGAGGGGACCCAGATCCATGTGGTCGACAACGCGTCCCCCGACGGAACGGCCGAGCTCGTCGCGGAGCGGTTCCCGGACGTCAGGCTGCACCGCCGCCGCCACAACGACGGTTTCGCGGTCGCCAACAACGCCGTGCTCTGCGAGGTCACAGCGCCGTACGTGCTGCTGCTCAACCCGGACACCGAGGTACCGCCCGGCGTCATCGGCTACCTCCTCGACGAGCTCGGCGCCCAGCCGGACGTGGGCGTGCTGGGGTGCCGGCTCGAACGGCCTGACGGCTCGTTCGACCACGCCGCGAAGCGCCGCATCCCCGACCCGGCAGCGGCGCTGCGCTACTTCGCGCTCCGCCTGGCGGGCAGGCAGACCACCGCCTCGACGTACACGGCGCCCGACGTGGACGAGCACGGATCCGGGGAGGTCGACGCCGTCAACGGAGCCTTCATGCTCGTCCGGACCGCGGCCGTGCGGGAGGCGGGACTGCTCGACGAGCGGTTCTGGATGTACGGCGAGGACCTCGACTGGTGTCTGCGGATCAAGCAGGCCGGTTGGCGGGTCCGGTACGACGGCCGGGTGACCGTCGTCCATGTCAAGGGCGGGTCGGCGGGGACGGCGCGGTCCTTGCGCCTCAACTACCACTTCCATCGGAGCATGGCGCTCTTCTACCGGAAGCACCTGCGCCGCAAGCAGTCCGTCGACGCGCTCGTCATCGCGGGCGTGTGGCTGCGGTTCTGCGTCGTGGGCGCGGTCGACGCCGTCACACGCGCGGTCCAGCGCCTCCGGGGCCGCCTCGTCGCGGCGGGAGCCGCGTGAGGACACCCGGCCACCGCGTCAGCGTCGTCCTTCCCACCTACAACCGGGCGGCGACCCTGATGCGCGCACTCGACAGCGTGCTCCACCAGTCCGTGCCGGTGCACGAGGTCGTCGTCGTCGACGACGGGTCCACGGACGGCACCGCGGAGCTGATGAGCGCGGTGACACGGCTCGACCCCAGGGTCCGCTACCTGTGGCAGCCCAACTCCGGTGCGACCGTCGCGCGCAACACCGGGCTCGACGCGGTGTCGGGCGACGTCGTGGCCTTCCAGGACAGCGACGACGAGTGGATCCCGACGCTCGTCGAACGCCTCCTGCCCGCCGTCGGCGCCAACACGGTCGCGTTCGGGTCGCACCGGCACTGGACGTCCGGGCGGTCCCGCGTGATCCCGCCGAAGCACGTCGCTCGTCCACGGCGCACGCTGCGCCGCACCAACTGCTTCCCGACGCACACGGCTCTTCTCGACGCGTCCCTGCTCCGCGAGACGCGGTTCGACCCCGGGCTGCGGCGGTTCCAGGACTGGGACCTGTGGCTGTCCCTCATCGAGCGGACCGACGCCCGGATGATCCACGTCCCGGTCGTCGTCGTCGAGAAGCACATGCTGCCGGACAGCATCGGCAGCGGTTCGGCCGCCGTGCGCGACGCCAGTCTGCGCCGCATCCTGCGGCGCCACTGGAGGCTCTTCGCGACGGACCCGCTCGCTCTCGGGAGGACCGCGGCCCGGGCCTTCGTGCGCCCTGCCCGCGACCGGCTGACGGCAGGCGGGGCGTCGCTGCGCCGCGCGAGGAAGGCCACGCCATGACGGCCCCGGCCGGTGTCACCGCGCCCGAGACCGCTCGGGAGCGGTCCGCGCAGACGCGAGCCCGCCGGCTCGTCGTCGCCTCCACGATGGTCATCACCATCGGCATGCTCTTCGGGTACAAGATCGACGAACGGCTCGCTCTCTCGAACATCGCGCAGGTCGTCGGGCTGATCCTGTTGTTCGTCGCCCATCCCCGGCTCCTCCGGGCGCGTGACGTCGTCCTGATCCTGCTCGGCCTGGGCTCCGTCGTGCTCGCCGCGGTATCCGTCTCGTTGATCTACGGGTACCGGGCAGACCCGCTCCACACGGCGTACTTCTTGGCCGCGACCGTGTACCTCACGGCCGTGTACCGCGCGTGCAGCGAGCGCGGCGCCGGTGCCGATGTCGCCGAGGGCGTCCGGCGCTCGATCCCGCCGGCAGCAGCCGTGCTTCTCGTGACGGGCGTGCTCGAGCGCACCGAGGGGGCACCGTTCATCTCGTTCGGCTTCGACGACAACTCGCACGCGGCGGTCGCGGCGTGCTTCCTGGCGTTCGCCTCCCTGCGCTTCCTGCGTACGCCCCTGCGACTCATCCTCGCCATCGCGTTCTTCGCCGCGGCGCTGCTCACCTACTCCCGGATGCCCTTCTTCTTCGCGCCGTTCCTCGCCATCGCCTTCGCGGTCGAGTACCGGCGCCTGCGTGCCGAGGCGACCGAGGCGTGGCACGTCTTCGGGGCACACCTCCTGGTGCTCGCCGCCGTGGCGATCCCCGTCGTGCTGGCTCGCAACGCCGCCGAGCACTTCACCGTCTTCGAGCGGGTGCTCGCGCCGGGCGAGTTCACCATTGCCTCGACCACGGCTCACATCGAGCTGCTCTCGCTGGGCGCCCAGCTCAAGGTGGACAACGTCTGGAACATGCTCCTGGGGGTCACTCCCGGAGGATTCGCCGCGACGGCCGTCGCGAGCGACATCGACCTGACCACGTTCGCCGTCCGGGACCCGATCGCGTACCAGGCGATGCTCGACGGCTGGGCGCCCCTGCACTCCTCGCTCGGGTCCGTCCTGCTCGAGTTCCCCGCGTGGGTCGCCGTGGTGTTCGTGGTCGTCGTGGTCCTCACCTTCGTCCGGCTGCTCCGGCGGCGCGAGTGGGTGATGGCCGCGTTCCTCGTCGGCCTCATGGCGGCCACCACGCTGTACTCGAGCCACAACGAGATCTACTTCGTCGTGAGCCTCGCCGTGTCGATCGCCATGGCCTACGACAACCCCGCGGCACGACGTCCCGCGAACGGCGGACGGGACGAGGACTCCACCGCTGAGCACGTGCCGCGGCTGACCCCCGCGGCCCCCGGCGGCCGGGATGGCTGACGAGAGTCGCGTCGTCCAGCTGCGAGACCTTGGGGGCACCGCACTACGAGGAGGCTTCGCCACGCTGGCCGGGCAGGTCGCGCGTGGGGTGATCCAGGCGGTCTCGCTGATCGTCCTGGCGCGTCTGCTGCTTCCGGGCGACTTCGGCCTCGTCGCCATGGTGGCCGCCGCCGTGCGCATCGGGGACGTCATCCGGGATGCCGGACTGGCCAACGCCGCGATCCAGGCAAGGACGCTGACCGACGCGCAACGCGACAACCTCTTCTGGCTCAACACCCTCATCGGTGCGGGCACGGGCGCCGTGTTCGTCGCCCTCGCCCCCGCCCTCGCCTCGTTCTACGGCGAGCCCGAGCTGGTCGACATCTCGCGCTGGCTGGCGCTCGGCTTCCTCGTCAACGGGATCGCGACCCAGTTCGGCGCCACCGTCGCGCGGCAGATGCGCTTCGCGGCGGCCGCCGTCGTCGACGTCGCGGCGCAGGCGAGCGGACTGGTCCTCGCCGTCGTCATCGCCGTCGCCGGTGGCGCCTACTGGGCGCTCGTCGGGCAGAGCCTCATGATCTCTGTCGGCGTGTGCGTGGGGTACTGGGTCGTGGCCGGGTGGTGGCCCGGGCTGCCGCATCGCGCGACACCGGTGCGGAGCTTCCTCTCCTACGGGTTCCATCTGCTCGGAAGCCAGCTCCTCGAGCAGTTCGCCCGCGCCGCCGACACCATCGTCGTCGGCTACCGCTTCGGTCCGGCGTCGGCCGGGATCTACAACCGCGCCTTCCAGCTGATGGCCCTGCCGATGCGCCAGCTGACCTACCCCAGCAGGCGTATCGCGCTTCCCGTCCTGGCACGGCTCCAGGACGACCCGGACGCGTACTGGAGCTTCGTCGTCCGGGGGCAGACGATCCTGCTGCACGCCCTGGTCCCGGTCTGCGCGCTGGCGGCTGCGCTGGCCTCCCCCCTCGTGGAGATCGTGCTCGGGCCGAGCTGGGCCGAAGCGGCGCCCGTGCTGGCCATCCTGCTCGTCGGCGCGGTCTTCGAGACGGCGGACCAGACGTCCGGATGGGTGCTCCTGTCGAAGGGACGGACGCGCGCACTGCTCGCGCTGACGCTGGTCACCCGTCCTCTCCTGCTGGTGTCGATCGTCGTGGGTTCGTTCGCGGGGATGGAAGGGGTGGCGACGGGAGTCGCAGGTTCGGCCGCGGTCTTCTGGGTCCTCGGCCTCGTGTGGATCCGCCGGACGGTGGATGCTCCCGTGCACGCCCTCTGGCGTGCGGCGCTCCGGGCGATCGTCGGTTACGCCGTGCCCGCGGCCGCCTGCGCCCTCGTGGTCTCCGCGACCGACCTGCCGAGCCCGTGGGCCCAGCTCGGGGTGGGGCTCGGGGCGGCGGCGGCCGTCCTCGCGATCGAGGTCGCGGCATGGCCGGGCTTGCGGCGCGACCTGGTGACCCTCGCTCGCAGCAGGCGGCTCCTGTCGGCGCGGCGTCCGCCCGGCCCGGCCCCCGCCCCGCCTCAGTAGGCGCCGCTCGGCCGCAGGACGGCACGGGCGGTACGCAGAAGGATCACGACGTCACCGATGAACGACCAGTTCTCGACGTAGTACAGGTCGAGGCGCACGCTCTGGTCCAGCGGCAGGTCGTTGCGGCCGCTCACCTGCCACAGCCCGGTCAGCCCTGGCTTGACGAGCAACCGCCGCCGGACCGCGTCGTCGTACTGCGCGACCTCGAACGGCACCTGCGGCCGTGGCCCGACGAGGCTCATGTCGCCGCGCAGCACGTTGTACAGCTGCGGCAGCTCGTCGATCGAATACCGGCGCAGGAACCGGCCGAGCCGGGTCACGCGCGAGTCGGCCTTGGGCTTGTAGAACACGCCGGCGTCGTCACCCTCGAGCGCCTCGACCAGCGCGGCTTCCGCCCCGTCGCGCATCGTCCTGAGCTTGTACAGCGTGAACGGCTCACCGTTCAGGCCCACCCGCTCCTGGCGGAAGAGCGCCGGGCCGGGGCTCGTCATCCGGACGAGGGCTGCCACGACGAGAAGCGGAACCACCAGCACCGCCAGCGCGAGCGCCGAGCCGACGACGTCGAACCCGCGTTTGAGCACGTGCTGCCACCCCGTGTAGCCGGGCGGCGTCACCTGCATCACGGGCACGCCGTCGACCGGAGTCGTCAGGAGGCGCGGACTGGCGACGTCGGCCAGGCTCGGCACCACGAGCAGGTCCGCACCCACGGGCTCCAGGTCCCAGGCGAGCTGCTTGATCGTCCGCGTCGTCGCCGCGTCCGACGCCGTGACGGCGACGGCGTCGACGTTCGCGCTCTTGGCCACGTCGGCGGCATCGGTCACCGCACCGAGCACCGGCACGTTGACGAGCGGCGACGGCGATGCGGTACCGCCGGGGACGCACACCCCGACGACGTCATAGCCCGCGCCCCGTTCCCGCCGCATGCGCAGGGCGAGGTCCTGCACGGTGTCGAACGCGCCGACCACGATGGTGCGCCGCCGGAAGTCGCCGCGCTCGCGGGCAGAGTGCAGCTGCCGGTGGAGCAGCCACCGCCCGACCAGCAGCAGACCGAGCCCGATGGGCAGCGCGACGGCCACGTACGACCGCGCCAGGTCGAACTTGAACAGATAGCAGACGACGGCGACCACGCCGAACAGCGCCAGGGTCGAACGGACGACGCGAAGGGTCTCCTCCCGGCCCGAGCCCAGGATGCGAGGGTTGCGGGCGCCGCCGAGCCCGAGCGCCACGACCCACGCCTCGACGAGGACCACGGAGATCAGCAGGTACATCCCGCCGCGCGGCTCGAGCAGGTCGACGTCGACCTCGATGTCGAAGCGCAGGACGTAGGCGGCCACGACGGCGGTCACCACCGCGGCGACGTCCGCGAGGAGAGCGCGCCGGGCGAGCGTCGCCTGCCACTCACGTACACCCGCGAGGGCCCCCACGTGCGTGGAGGCCCTCGCGGCGCCGGACGGGGTGCGGCGGTCACCCGGTGCACTCTGGCCATCGCCCGCGCCCTCAGGCGCCGAGAACGAACCCTCGACCTCCGCCCGGACGGACGCGGCGTCCTTCTCGATGGTCATCGAGGCACGGCTCCCGCCTCACCTCACAGCGAGCTGTCGACGGTGGCCTTGCGCCGGCCGTGCCCACGCGTGCGTGTCACGACGAGCGCGGCAAGACCGAGGGCCAGGAGGACGCCGGCGGCGATGAGGTACGGCATGCTCGTCGCACCCGTCGCCACCAGGCCGCCCTGGGCACCGTCGTCGACCACACCGCCACCACCGGCCTCGGAGGGCAGCACCGCCGTCACCTCGCCGGTCGCGACGACCTGTCCTTCGGCATCTTCCTCGACGAGGGTGTAGGTGCCCGGGTCGTCGAACGTGACGACGAAGGTCGCGGCCCCGTCGACGGTCGCCGCGGTCTGCTCACCCGCGACGTCGATGTCCCCGTCGGGGACACCCGGGATCACGAGCGTGAACGACGTGTTCCCCTCCGGGCCCGTCGCGTCAACCTCGCACGGGACACCGACCGTGACCGTCGGCGCGCACACGGTCACGGTGTACTCATCGGGCGAATAGGTGAAGTCGTCGATATCGGTCGAGGCGGCCGTGGCGGGAATGACGATGGCAGCGAGAACCGCGCCCGCAGACGCGACGAGGCGACGAAGCATTGAAGTGTCCTTATGGATCTGGCGGAGTGGTGCAGTAAGTGCTCGCCGGCACCTTTCTGGCG
>Ga0233385_1000409_pt1 | contig 22819 bp, 11 predicted proteins | sample ElkDunMinimDraft_16_FD_191543 | JGI IMG/M metagenome (GOLD analysis project Ga0233385, IMG submission 191543) | Fecal eukaryotic communites from dung pellets of Tule Elk in California, USA - Elk Dung G36 | ecosystem: Host-associated > Mammals > Digestive system > Large intestine > Fecal | place...
CAGGCGCGTGAGTGCATGGCCGACCAGCGTCCAGTTCACCAGGTCGCGCGAATGCAGCACCGGCAGGCCGGGTACGTTCGCGAAGCTGGACGCGGTGAGGTAATAGTCCTCGCCGACCCGGACGATGTCCGGATCGGAATAGTCGCCGGCCAGGATCGGATTGGCGTAGGTGCCATCGCCCTGGTCCGGCATCCACACGCCCGGCGCCATCGGCGGCTGGGCGAAGACAGGCGCTGCGCAGGCCCCGGCCATCGCGACTGCCAGCAGCGCGGCGCGAACGCCGCGACGCCTGATCATCAGTGCACCTCGGCGACGTTGTTGAGGCGTGTCACCTCCTCGTCGTCACCCGGCAACGCGATGCGCACGCGTCCACCGCGTGGATCGATACCAGCCGCGTGCTGCAGACGCAGCGTGGCCGTGCGCGGTTGCAGGTCGCGCGGTGCATCCAGTGCGGGAATGTCGGCGCGGGCGAGTTCGCGGCCCCGCGCGTCCTCGAGGATCGCGACGCCACCCGGGGCATCGGCGTGGCCGAGGCTGTGGATGGTGACCTCGACCGCGCCGTCGACCACGCGTACGTCGCCACGACCGATGCCGATGTCGGCGCGCGTCTCCACCGGTGTGCCGGCTGCGATCAGCTCGAACTCGAACACCTGGGTCTGGCCGGACGCGAACGACAGGTCGACGGACGTGCTGGACTCCAGCGTGACCTCGCGCGTCTGCGCGCGACCGTCGATGCTCTCGTCGCCATCGCGGTCGACGCCGCTGGTGATGCGCCAGCGCCCGGGCGCGACGTTCCAGCCGGTCATCGTCGCACTCGCGGCGCGTGGGCCGGTGTTGTGCGCGATGACCTTGAACGCCTCGCGAGACGGTGCCGACACCAGCAGTGCGACCTGTTCCGCTTGCGCGTCATCGGCAAAGCGCCAGCTCACGGTGTGGCCGGGATACGTGGTGTTGCGGCGCAGGGCCAGGCCGCCGAGACGGGCGCGCTGGAGGAACTCGCTGGGTGCGTCCACGCGATCCGACCACCAGTGGCCTTCGGTGTTCATGTACTCGCGCATTGCCTTGGCCCGGATGCCGTCCGCATGCAGGGCTTCGAGATAGGCCTTGTCACCGGTCTGCTGCCAGGCGAACACGCTCTGCACGCCGGTCTCGCCCTTGTCGGCCGACTGCTGCAGGCGCTTGCCCCAGTCGTCGCGCCTGCCGAGCACGTCGACGTAGTTCTCGGCCAGGTTCGACAGACCCGCCGGACCACTGCGGTCGACGCGATACTGCAGCGGCCGCAGGTACTTCTCGTCACCGGTCCAGCGCCACGCCGCCCAGTACAGGTGCATGGTGTCGGCGCCGCCGGAGCCGTCGAACAGATCGCCGCCGCGACGCTCGCCGGTGGCCCAGTTGATCTCGTTGGGCAACTGCCAGGCGCCCTTCTCGTCGGTATAGGCATGCGCGAGATAGCCGTCGGCGAGACCGGTGATCATCGCGCGGCTGGTCGGATCGGCATTGAACACGCCGAGCACGAACGCCGGATGCAGCACCGGGAACGAGTACGGCTTCTGCCACTGCCAGCGCGGCTCGCGGTAGACCTTGTTGCCGCCGAACCAGTTGCTCGAGAACAGCACGTGACCCTGCGGATTGCGCAGCACGATCTTCTCGTCGAGATCGCGGACGGTCTCCATCAGGCGCGTCATCGTCAGGGGGTCACCCCAGTTGAGCAGGGCCATCGCACTGTTGGTGTTGATGCCTTCCTCGTAGGCGTGCAGCTCGTCGGTCTCGATCGCGGACAGTCCACCGGCGAACATTCCGTGGGCATAGGCCGCGTCGGCCAGCGCGGTGATCGAGGCATTGAGCTTGTCGGGGATCACGCCCATCAGCGCCAGTCCCGGCCACTGCTGCGACAGGTCGCTGTCGTCGGAAATACCACCACCGAAATCGCCGAACTCCACCTGGCGCTCGTCGATCCACCACTCGACGAAGCGGCGCACGGCCTTGAGATCCTCGAGCTGGCGGAACGCCCACAGCGGCACGCCGGCCGGCGCCTTCGGCTGCTCGAACGGCGGCAGCCCCTGGCTGTTGTAGCTCATGTAGTTCCAGTAGAGCCGGCCGAGCTCGTGGTCGGGATCGACCCGCAGCAGGTCGCTGATGTCGGCATGGACGCGCGCATAGAGCCGCTGTCGCTTCGAGGTGGTGTGTTCCTCGACCAGGAAGCCCCAGTTGTCGCGCACCTGGTTGAAGCGGTCCTCCACGTGCTCGGCGATTGCCTGCTCGCGCGGCTTGTAGATCATGCGCACCTCGGCGCCGTCGAGCATTCCGGCGTTGAAGCCCTCGGCGGCCGAGGCAATGCTGATCCACAGGCTGTCGTCGGTGAGGATGCGGTCGCGCAGGTCGAGCCACAGCGTGCGGGCTTCGCCCGGCCGCACCGCGACCGAGACGTCGATCATGTCGCGGTCGGGCCAGATGGGGTCCTTGACGCGGATGTTGAGCGGGATCGCCGGCGTGCCGTCGACGGTGTGCGTGGCCGGCAGGTCGAGCGCAGGGATGTCGATGGCGACGCCGTCGAGCCCGTCGTACATGTTCTCCCAGCTGTGTGCCCAGCTGCGGATCAGCGGCTGCGCGGCCGGCGCGGCGCCGATGCCCGACGGAATCAGGATGTGGACGATGGGCTGATCGTTGGCCTCGCGTGCCGAGTCCCGCGTGCGATATGCAGCGCGGCCCGGCAGCGCCAGCACCTTGCTGCGTTCACCCGCCACGAAGCGGCTGTCGATGTGCGTGCGCAGGGCGACGAGATTGTCGTAGTCGATTTCCGCGTCGCTGTGGATCGTGTAGCGCTGCTTCACCGAGCCCTCGGGCTCCGCCGCATCGCTGACGTGGTAGGCCCAGATCTCCTGGATCGGGGTTTCCTGGGCGGCGTTCTCGAAGCGCAGATGGCCGCCGCGTCGTTCGTCGAACGTATCCACCGTGCGCACCACGCCCTGCGGACGCTGGAACAGCGGCGACAGCGACCCGGGCGCCTCGCCCGCCTGCGCCTGCCCGTAGGCCGCGCCGCGCAGTTCGATGCGGTTCCAGGGCTCGTCGGGCAGGGTCAGATCCAGCGCCTTGCCGCCGTCGACATACGTGTCCCAGTCGGGCAGCTGGAAATAGTCGTCGCGACCGCGCAGCCGCGAGCGGTTGTAGACGCCGGGCCAGGTGGTTTCGGCGATGCCGTCGGTGCCCTTCCACATCCACTGCTTGAGGTCCTTGGCATCCGCGAACTCGACCTTGCGGATGGTGGTCGTCGCCGCCTCCAGCAGCGGCGGCGCTACGCCGTCCTGCCAGCCGTGACGGAACAGCCAGGCTGCATGCCGGCCGGCCGGGGCGACGGCGCTGGTCGGCGCGCGGAAGCTGCGCACGGCCTGGACGCCCGCGGTGTCGAGCATGCGGTCGTGGACACGGATGTCGTCGAAATCGCTGCCGCGCAGGAAGTTGTAACGGCTCTGCACCTGATGCGGCGCGAGCACGCGTGCAGCCAGACCGAACTGATCGAGGCCCGCATCGAAGTCGAACGACGCCTGGGCATTGGCCGGCCGCTCCTCGCGGCCCACTTCGCGCCCGTCGACATACAGGCGCACGCCGACGGTTTCGTCCCAGGCGAACGCGATATGGGTCCAGGCGTCGGCAGCCGGTGGCGTGTCCATCCTGAACGACACCCGCGAGCGGGCGAGGTTGGCATCGGTGACGAAGGCATCGAAGCCTTCGCCGTTCCAGTCGATCCGCATCCACGCCATGTCCCAGCTGGAGTGATCGGCATATCCGGCGCGGAAGATCACGAACGGCGCCTCGCCGACAGGATCGCGCGAGCGCCAGAAGAAGCTCAGGGTGCCGCGGGCGGCATCGATGTTGCCCGGCGCGTTCCACGACAGTACGCCGTCGTCGTCCCACTCGATGGCGCGGCCGCGCGCGCCGCCATCGACCAGACGCACCTTGTCCTTGAAGTTGGGAACCGGATCGCCGAGCGCGGTGTCGGCGACGAAATCATCGTCGGCGGAGACGTGGAACAGCAGGCGCGGCGCCTCCTGGGCGTGGAGGGAGGCGGACAGCGCCATGGCGCAGGCGATCGCCAGCACCCGCTTGGACATCTGGTTCAACGTGTTCTCCTCTACAGCGCACCGGCTCGGAGCCGGCGCTTGGTTAACGGTGCCCCGCCGACGCGTGGGCGGTCGCCAGGCGCTGACGCCAGGCGGGCAGATCCTGATCCAGCAGGCGCGCCGGCCAGACGCCGTACCACGCATAGCCGGTCCGGCGCTCGTGCGACATGTCTGCCAGCGACGCGACGATGTCGCCGCCGCGATCGACCAGCTGTGGCTGCTGCCGCTCGAGATCATAGAAGCGGGCCCACAGCCTTGCACCGGCACGCGCGATCAGACGCACGTCGCGCGGACGCCCCTCGGACGCGCCATCGCGTTCGAGCGCGGTATCGTTGAGTGCATGTGCATCGAACCAGGTGCAGGCGCGTTCGATCGCTTCGATGATCGCCGGCGACGGTTCGGGCTGGCGCATCAGCAGGAGGACGATCGCCACCGATTCGGCACTCGCCAGCGAGGGCAGTTCGTACTTGCGCGCGGTCGCCGGCACCAGGGCGGTTTCGTCGTACTGCGCCGCCCAGATCGTCGGCACGCCATCGATGCGCACCTGCAGGGCCAGGATCAACGCGATCGCGCGGTCGACGGCGATGCGGGCGGCTTCGCCGCGCAGGGGCGCAAGCGCGGCCATGTCGCCCTGCCCCTCCGCGATGTCCTGCAACAGCCCGACGACCTGGGTCATGGCGTCGTCGTTGAAGGTGACCTGGCTGCGATAGCCGGAGTGGTCGGGATGGAACTGCGGCCAGCCGCCATTCGCGTACTGCGCGCCGAGCAGGTAGTCGACACCCCTCAGTGCAGCGTCGCGGTAGCGGACGTCGCCCGAGCGCTGCCATGCCCCGACGAGGTGGATGATCTCGCGCGTGGTCGCATCATTGTCGATCGTGGCATCGTCGGCCCGCCCGGCCTGGACGAGCGCGGCGCTTGCCGCGGCATCGAAGGGTCGCGCGTAGTCGATGGCCTTGCCGGCGAGATGCTTGGGCCAGCCTCCCGAAGCGGTCTGCGCCTGCAGCATGCGTTCGGCCACCGGATCGCGCTCCGCTGCGAAGCCGCTCGTGGATGCGAGCAGACCGGACAGCAGGCAGATCCACAGCAGCTCGAGCACGGAAAACCGCAGTCCACGCATGGGCATCGTCATTCGAACGGCCTCCAGTCCTGCATCAGTGTGATGGCATCGGGCAGCGCGCTGTCATCCAGGCGCCACGACACGCGATCTTCCAGTGCGCTGCCCCGGCCGCTGTTGCCGTATTCGGCGAAGCGCGCGGTCTGCCGGTTCCCCGGCTTGCCCCAGTCGTGCCAGCCCTCGGCGAGTACCGGGGCATCGAACCGGCAGCCGACGAAATACGCCGCGCCATGCGGACGCCACGGGCGTCCCAGGTACACGGCGGCAACGCCGGCTGCGGCGGTCAGCGTGCAGTCGCGAAACACGAATCCATAGGGCTGTTCGAGGGGCGTGGACGGCGCGGTGATGTAGCCGTCGCCAACCGAGTGCAGGGCGCAGCGCTCGAACAGTGCGGTCGCTGCGCCGAAAATGTAATCGACCGTCCCCTCGATGCGGCAGTCGCGGAACCAGGCCAGCGTGCCGGCCTTGCGCAGGTACAGCGTGTCCTGGTGTCCGAGCAGGTGCACGTCGCGGAACGAGGCCCGGGTGCCGTCGACGACCAGCGCCACCGCCTGGCCGACCGGCCCGGCATCGTTGGCGATCGTCAGTCGCTCGGCGTGGAAATCGTCGGCGCGCACGAACATCGTCGCCGAGCCGTAGGTACCGAAGGGTTGGCCACTGCGCGGATCGATCCGGCTGGCGTAATGGTCGTGGACGATGCGGGTCTGCATCGCCCCCGCACCGATGAAGCGGAGCGCGGGTGCGTCGGGCGGAACGTCGACGACCCCGCGCCACGTGCCCGCAGCGATGCGGATGGTCGCGGCCTCGCCACCCGCGGTGGCCGCATCGACGGCGGCCTGGACGCTCGCGAACGCGCCACTGTCATTGCCCACTTCCAGAACGCGCTCGGCCATCGCCGCCGGACTGAACCCTAGCGACGACAGCATGCCCAGGACACGCCCCCACCCCCGCCGCCGGAGCGGCGGGAGCGGGCGACGCGGGGAGGCCTCAGAAGCGATAGCGGGCACCGACGTAGTACTGGCGTCCGGTCACCGTGTAGCGATCGGGCAGCATCAGGTCGGAATCGACATAGCGACGGTCTGGCGTGTCGAGCAGGTTGATCGCCTCGAACGTCAGGCTGAGCTTGTCGTTGACCTTGTACGAGGTGTTGAAGTCGACGTTGCGCACGCTGTGCTTGCCGGTCACGTCGGCGGTGGCCAGCTGGTTGCCGTCGAGATCGAAGACGTTCTCCCGGCTCAGCACCTCGCCGATGTAGCCGTCGCGGTAGCTGGTCGAGACGCGGGCGCTGAACTTGCCGTCATCGTAGTAGAGCGTGGCGTTGTACGAGTTCGGCGACAGGTTCACCAGCTGGTTCTCGGTGATCTGGGTGACGATCGCGGTGTTGCTGCTGGCGGCCGTGCTGAACATGTACTCGATGTCGGAATCGACGTGCGTGTAGTTCATCTGCACGCCGAAGTTGCTCCAGAAGCCCGGCAGGAAGGTGAAGGGCTGCTGGTAGGTCAGCTCCCAGCCCTTCAGCGGACCGCCCGGGGTGTTGTAGTAGCTCTGCACGTTGAACACCGTGTCGGCGGTGAAGCCGGGCGGCAGCAGATCCAGCGAATAGCCCAGGTCCGACCACGTCGTCAGCAGGCGCGTGCGCTGCACGTAGCTTTCGATGTCCTTGTAGAAGACCGCCGCCGACAGCAGGCCGCCTTCGGCGAAGTACCACTCGGCGCTGAGGTCGTAGTTGGTCGAGCGGAACGGATCGAGCTTCGGGTTGCCGAGGTTGATCGAGTAGAAGCGGCCGTCGTCGAAGAAGTTCGTCGGTCCACCGCTGACGCTCGGCGACATGTAGGCAAGCGTCGGGCGCGCCATGGTCTTGGCGGCACCGAAGCGCAGGATGAAGCTCTCGGTCAGGTCCCAGGACAGGTTCAGCGATGGCAGGACATCGGTGTAACTGTGGCCGACGCTGGTCGGCAGCACGTAGCGCTCACCCGCTTCGGCGGTCGCGCTGGCGACGCCGAAGACGCTGGTGCAGTTGGCCTCGCCGCCGGTCGGGCAAGGCGCCCAGCCATTGGCTTCGATCTGCGTCTTGACCAGGCGCGCGCCCACGTTGCCGCGCAGCGCGCGACCGAACAGATCGGTGTTGAAGTCGAGCTGGGCGTAGGTCGCCATGCTGCGCTCGGTCACGTCGAAGTTGTTGTTCGACGAACCGAAGTGACCGATACCGGAGAGACGGTAGTCGCCGCCCGGCACGCCGCTGTCGGCGTTGCTGTAGATGTCGAGCAGGCCGGCGATGCGGTCGAAGTCGGGAATCAGCCACGAGCCCGGCATGTTGCCCGAAAGGTTGTTGCCGAAGCCGTCGAGCGTGGTGCTCAGCTCACCGACCGTCACCCCATCGGGCAGCGCCTGCGGCAGGCGCCCGTAGCTGATGTGCCGGTACTCCTCGCTGCGCATCTCGTAGTCCTTGAACGCCAGACCGGTGCGGAACGTCAGGCTCGGGTTGATATCGAACGAGAGATCCACCTTCGCGGTATCGAACGCATTGCGCACGTAGCTCGGGTTCAGTCGCGCCTCGCTGATGTTGGCGCCGCGCGCGGTGCCGTTGCTGTTGACCGGAACCGCGCCGTAGCCGAGCCACTGCCAGGAGTCGGCGCTGCTGGTGTCGAAGGGGAAGGTCATGCTCGGCATTTCAGGATCGCCGCGCAGATCGAGCACGAAGCCGTCGAGGTTCGCATTGTCGAAGCTGACCATCGAGAACACCGGCCGCGCGTAGTCCGAGGTCGAGGTGCCGACGGTGGCGTCGAGGCGCACGGCATCGTTGAAGCGATGCTCGAGCTGCATGCTGAACTGCTTGAACTCGGTCGATTCCTCGATCTGGCTCGATTCGGTGCGGAAGTCGACGTTGTCGAACACGCCGTAACGCAGCCGGTTGCGCTCATCCACCTCGACCTCGCGCACGACGATCTGGGTCTTGCCACCGAGGTTGGCCGCGCGGTGCAGGTTGGCGCCGAGCGAATCCTCGCGCTGATCCTTCTCCAGCTTGGAATACAGCGCATCGACGCTCAGCAGCGTGTCGTCGCTGATGCGGAACTGGAACGCGCCGGTGACACCCAGGCGCTCGATGTCGTGCTGGGTGCGGATGTAGCGCGGATAGCGCGGCAGCCAGGCGTTGGTCGCGGTCTCGTAGGCCGCGATGTTCTCCGGCGTCGCGGCCGGACGCGCAAGGCCGGTGCCGCAGTTGTTGGCATCGATGCCATAGCTGCCCCAGCCGTTGTTGCGGTCCTGGTTGGCCTGGCTGCCGGTACCGGCAGGCGTCTCGTTGGAGAGCGGATTGCGCGGCGTCTGCGGGTTGTATCCGACCGGCGAGCAGAATCCGTAGGTGCCGTTGTTGCTGGCGTTGGACTGGTTGGAGTTACGGTGGTTGCCGTGTTCCCAGCGGACCGGGTTGTAGCCTTCCTCGAAGATCGTGCGCTGGCTGTAGGACGCCGACAGCAGGGCGCCGACGCGGCCGTCTGCCCAGGTGTTGCTGATCAGGCCGGAGACGCGCGGATCATTCTCTTCCGACAGTTCGTTGTAGCCGAGCTGGGCGCTGGCCGATGCACGGAAGCCCTTGAAGTCGAACGGGCGCGAACCGCGCAGATCCACGGTCGAGCCGAGCGAGCCTTCGTCCATCTGCGCCGACTGGGTCTTGTTGACCTTGACCTGGCTGAAGAGCTCGGAGGCGAACGTGTTGAAGTCGAAACCGCGCGAACGGTTGACGCCGGCGCTGCCGCTGCCGGCGGTCGCCAGTGCCTCGAGCCCGTTGAGACGCACGCGGGTGAAGTCGGACCCCAGGCCGCGTACCGAGATGCGCTGGCCCTCGCCGCCTTCACGGTCGATCGAGATGCCGGCGATGCGCTGCAGCGATTCGGCGAGGTTCTGGTCCGGGAACTTGCCGATGTCCTCGGCGAAGATCGCATCGACCTGTTCGACGCTGTAGCGCTTCTCGTCGAGCGACTTCTGCAGGCTCTCGCGATAACCGGTAACGGTCACCGCCTCCATGTCCACCGCGCGATCGTCGGCAGGCGCGGTCTGCGCCGCGACAGGCGCGGCAAGCGCCATTGCGATCGCGGTGGCGAGGATGGTAACCGGTGTCTTTTCCGACCGTGGTGCAAACTTCATGCGTTCTTCTCCGAGGGTCGACCTGCGCGCCAGCACGGCGCCGATGGTGTGTAGGGACCGCTCGGCGGGCGCCGAAGTCCAATGACACCGATGGTCATAAAATTTCGAACGCAAAAGTAACAGCGACGTCACACTCGAGCATCTTGCACCGCAACACACCCGCTTCCCACCGCGACGGACATGCGGGCGGCGACGGTATTCAAGCGCCGGCAGCGCTTCGTCAGCGCGTCTTCTCTGCCTGCACAGGCGGCGCTTGCACCCCCGAGACGCAACCCCGTATCGCGCATTGCGCCCCTTGGGCGCCTGCTGCCGCGTTCCTTGGCCCACGCAAAAAAAACGGGACGGCATCTGCCGTCCCGTTCTGGTGACACGGTGCTCTGGAATCAGAACTTGTAGCGCAGGCCCAGCAGGTACTGGCGACCGGTTTCGCTGTAGTCCAGCGGCAGGCGCGAGTTCGCACCGACCCACGACGCCGAGGGCTCGTTGGTCAGGTTGATGCCTTCCAGGCTGAGCTCGATCTGGTCGCTGATGCGGTAGCGCAGCGAAGCGTCGATCGTGGTGGTCCCGTCCTGGCCGTGCACGTCCTCGTTGAAGCCCTGCTCGGTGCCGGGCACCTGCAACAGGTAGTCATCGCGGTTGGTCGCGGAGATACGACCGGAGAACGCGGTGCCCTCGTAGTACAGCGTCGCATTCCACGCATGCTTGGAAAGACCGACCAGATCGGTTTCCAGCGAGCTCGCGCCCGACGGCAGCACGTACTGGATCTGCGAGTCGACGTAGGTGTAGTTGAGCTGCGCGCCGAAGTTGCTCCAGATGCCCGACAGGAACGTGAAGGGCTGCGTGTAGTTGGCTTCGAAGCCCTTGAGCTCGCCGCCCGGCGTGTTGAGCGGCACACTGAACACGAAGTCGTCGTTGACGGTCGCGCCCGTGCCTTCGAGCAGGCTTGCCGGCAGGCCGCTGGATGCATAGCTGCGCACTTCACGCGTCGTCTGCACGAAGGTCTCGATGTCCTTCCAGAACAGTCCCAGGCCCAGCATCGCGCCTTCGTCGAAATACCATTCGAAGCCGAGATCGACGGTGTTGGCACGGATCGGATCCAGCGCCGGGTTGCCGCCGCTGACGGTGCGTGCGCCGCCGCTGACGTTGACCGTGACACCGGGCGTCAGGAAGCCGAGGCCCGGACGCGACATGACCTTCGCCGCACCGAGGCGGACCAGGAAATCAGGTGTCACTTCCGCCACCAGATTCATCGACGGCAGCGTGTCGCTGTACTCGCGCGACACGGTCGAGGCCACCGGGCTGCCGCTGGCCGTCGCCGTACCGGTCGAGGTCTGCTTGGTCCGCACGTAGCGCACGCCGAAGTTGCCGGAGAACGGGATCGCACCGAGATCGGTCGAGAACTCGCCCTGCAGGTAAACGCCACGATCCTCTTCCTCGACGCTACGGCTGTTGAGCGCACGCTCACTGAGCGCGAACGGGCCGGTACCGCTGTAGATGTCGTAGTAGTCGGCGATCCGGTCATAGCTGGGGATCACCCAGGTGCCCGGGGAGCCGTTGATTCCGCTGAGGCTGGCTGGCGCGGTCAGGTCGGTCGGCACGATGTAGCCGCCGTTGGCGAAGGTCGGCACGCCGGTCAGGGCCTCGGTCGAACGACGCAGTTCGCGGGTCGAGAACGTGTAGTCCTTGGCCTGCACGCCGCCCTTGAGGCGGAAGCCCGGGCTGATGTACCAGTTGAAATCGAGCTGCGCGGTGTCGAATTCGTTCTCGACGTACTGCGGGCGGATGCGGATCTCCGCGAGCGTCCAGCCGGTGGGATCGGTCGGATCGATGCCGTAGTTGAGGACCGGCCGGTAGTAGTCGCCGCGATAGTCGTAGCTGTAACCGTCGACGTTCGCCTTGTCCATGATGATCGTCGTCTGGATCGGATTCTCGTGCTTCGACGACGACGTCCCGACCTTGCCGGAGATCGTGAGGTCCTCGGTCAGCTCGAACTTTCCGTCCAGCGTGAGCTGCTTGAACACCGTATTCCACTCGTCGTGGCGGCTTTCGGAGCGGATGTCGACATCGTCGAACAGGCCGTAGACCAGCGCGCCATTACTGTCGATCGCACCGTCGCGCACGATCGTCTGCGGCTTGCCGGTGCCGCTGCGGCTGAAGGAGATCGCCTCGATGTACTTCTCGTCGCGGATCGCATCGATCTTCGAGTAGAGGCCGTCGAGCGAGAACTCCATCCGGTCGGTGGGCCTGAACTGCAGCGAGGCGGTCACGCCGGTCCGCTTCTGGTCGTGTTCCATCAGGGTGTAGCGCGGGAAGCGCGGATGGAAAGTGTCCGCCGACAGCGCCGGCGTATACGGAGACGCCGGATTGAAGCCGCCGTTGCTCGGCCCGTTGGCCCAGCGGCCGCTTCCCGAGCCTTCCTCGAGCGTCTGGCGCTCGGTGTAGGCAACCGAGACCAGCGCACCGAAGCGCCCGTCGGCCCAGGTGTTGGAGAGCAGGCCGGCGACGCGCGGGTCGGCTTTCCCGGCCATGTCGCTGTAGCTCGCCTGGCCACTGGCGACCACGGTCAGGCCGTCATAGTCGAACGGACGGGCCGTGCGCAGATCGACGGTGGCACCAAGCGAACCTTCCTCGACGTCCGCCGAAGCGGTCTTGCGCACGATGAGCTGGGAGAACAGGTCGGATGCGAACACATTGAAGTCGAAGCCACGACCGCGATTGGAGCCGCCGCTCTGGTCCGATGCGCCGACGGTGGTCAGTGCTTCCATGCCGTTGATGCGCACGCGGGTGAAGTCCGGGCCGAGACCACGGACCGAGATCGCGCGGCCCTCGCCGGCGTCGCGCGTGATCACCACGCCGGGAATGCGCTGCAGCGATTCGGCAAGATTGAGGTCGGGGAACTTGCCGATGTCCTCGGCCACGATCGCGTCGACCACGCCGGCCTCGCCACGCTTGATGTCGAGCGCGCGCTCGACGCTGGCGCGGTAGCCGACCACGCTCACCGTTTCGAGCTGCGTGGCATCGGCGGCCGTCGCCGCGTCTTCCGATCCCTCGGTCGCAGCAGTCGATTGCGCGAAGACCGGCATGGCGACGGCCTGCAGCGCGATCGCGATGCTCATGGCCAGCAAGGTAACCGGTGTCTTTTTTGTACGGAGCAACAGCGTCATGCTCTCCCCTCCCAGGGTGCAAAGCGATCTCGGCGCGTCTTGACTGCCTCGGCGCGCTTGTTATGGTGTTGGACGGTGTCCGGATGACACCGCGGGCCAAACGCTAGCAGAGCGGATTCTGCAAAGCATGTTGCGCCGCCGCATCGCTGCCTGGCGCCGGCCCGGGCTTCCACTTCCCCAAGGCATCGCAATGGGCAAACGCATCCTCTGTTTCGGCGAGCTTCTGCTTCGCCTTGGCGCGCCAGGGCGCGAACTTCTGCTGCAGTCGCGGCATCTGGACGTGCACGTCGGCGGGGCCGAAGCGAATGTCGCGGTGTCGCTCGCCCGGTTCGGTCACGAGGTGGCCATGGCCGGAACGGTCGCGTCGAATGCGCTCGGCGACGGCGCGATCGGCGAATTGCGCCGGCATGGCGTCGATGTCTCGCGCATCGCGCGCGCAGCCGGGCGCATGGGCCTCTACTTCTTCGCGGCGGGTGCGGGCCTGCGGCCCAGCGACGTGGTCTACGATCGCGCCGAATCCGCGTTTGCCCAGGCCCCCGCAGGCAGCTACCGCTGGCCGGAGATCCTGGACGGTGCCGAGTGCCTTCACGTTTCAGGCGTCACGCCCGCGGTCGGTCCCCGCGCTGCCGAGGCGGCGCTGGCCGCGGTGCGGGCCGCGCGTGCGCAGGGCACGACGGTTTCGTTCGACGGCAATTTCCGCCCGAAACTGTGGGCGACCTGGAACGACACGCCTGCACCGCTGCTGCGAAGCCTGCTGGCCGAGGCCGACATCGCGTTCATCGATCACCGTGACATCGATCTCGTGCTCGGCACGGTGGCCGGTGAAGCAGGCGAATACGCCAGCGCCGAGCGCACCCTGCAGGCATCCGCACGCGCATTCGCCGCGTTTCCACATCTGCAGCGCATCGCGTGCACGCAGCGCACCGTGCACAGCGTCGACCGTCATGTGCTGGGCGCGCTGATGGTGCATCGCGGCGGCGGCGTGCAGCGCATCGATCCACTGCCCGTCGACGGCATCGTCGACCGCATCGGCGGTGGCGACGCATTCGCCGCCGGCCTGCTGCACGGCGTGCTGTCTGGAATGGACGATGCCCGCGCATTGGCGTTCGGCCTGGCGGCGGCGCGGCTGAAGCACAGCGTGCCTGGCGACTTCAACCTGGTCGGCGCGGCGGATGTCGAAGCGCTCGTCGACAGCGGCCGGCTCGACGTCCGCCGCTGAGCGAGGCGCGGCCCGCAGGCTCCGGGCACCAAAGAAACGGCCCGCCAATGGCGGGCCGTTCGCGTTCTCAGGATCCGATGCGGCTCAGAACTCGCAGAAGCAGTACGCGACGGCCTTGACCGGGCGGCCGGGCTGCGGCGTGATCACGCTCTCGAGCAGCTGCAGATCCTGTTCGGCGCGCGGCACCACCCGCGCCAGCAGTCCACGGGCGAGGTCGCTGTGGCCGACCAGGGCACCACCCAGGCGGCCACTCACGAAGCCGGTCAGGAAGCGTCCGAACGGGGTCGCGGACTTTTCGATGTAACGCACGCGCCAGCCGTCACTCTCCAGCCCACCGAGTTCGGCGGCCTTGGCGATCGCGACGCGCAGGCCGCCGAGTTCGTCGACCAGGCCGCGCGCGAGCGCCTGGTCGCCACTCCACACGCGCCCTCGGGCCACCAGATCGATCTCTTCCGGGCTACGGCCGCGCGCGTCCGCCACCTTGTCGATGAAGTTGCCGTAGCCGCGATCGATGATCGCCTGGATCGCCTGCCCGGCTCCGGGCTGCAGGGGGCGGGTGAGGTCGAACGCACCGGCGATCGGCGTGGTGCCGACGCCGTCGGTGTGCACGCCGATCTTGGCCAGCGTGCGCGGGAAAGTCGGAACCACCGCGAAGATGCCGATCGAGCCGGTGATCGTCGAGGCATCGGCGTAGATGCGATCGGCGTTCATGCTGATCCAGTAGCCACCCGATGCGGCGACATCACCCATCGACACCACGACCGGCTTGCCGGCGGCCTTGAGTGCAACGACCTCGCGGCGGATCTGCTCGGAGGCGAACACTTCGCCACCGCCCGAATCCACCCGCAGCACCACCGATTTCACGTGTTCGTCTTCGCGCGCCTCGCGCAGCAGCGCCGAGGTGGACTCGCCACCGATCGCGCCCGGAGGCTGGTTGCCGCCGGTGATGTTGCCTTCGGCAACGACCACCGCCACCTGGGCGCGCCGGTCGACACCGCCGACCGGCGCGACCTGGGCGAGGAAATCGTCCATCGACACCTGGCGGAAGCCGCCATCGGCGTCGTCATCGGCAACGCCGCGCTCGACCAGCAGCTGCTCCACTTCCTCGCGCGTCTTCAGGCCATCGACGAGCCGCTGCGACAACGCGTAGCGGGCCAGATCGCCCTGCGCCGCGACGATGCCCTGCGGCAGGGTGTCGATGCCTGCATTGAGCACCTCGGGGGCGATGCCGCGCACCCGGCCGATGTCGGCCACGAACCGCTGCCAGATGTCGTTCATCCAGTAGAGGTCGGCCTCCTTCGCCTCGGGCGAAGCACCGTCGAGGATGTAGGGTTCGGCCGCAGACTTGTATTCGCCGACCTTGAACAGATGCACGTCCACGCCGAGCTTGTCGGCCAGCGCCTCGTGGTAGTACTGGCGATAGCCGCTGATGCCCTCGAGCATCATCCCGCCTTCGGGATCGAGATAGACCTCGTCGGCCTGCGCGGCGAGCAGGTACTGCTGCTGGCCGAAGTATTCACCGAACGCGACCACCTGCTTGCCGGCCGCGCGTACCTCGGCAATCGCGTCGGCGACTTCGCGCATCGAGGCATAGCCGGAGAACGTCATGCGGTCGGTGCGCAGCAGCACCCGCTCGATGTGGTCGTTGGTCTTCGCCGCCTCCAGCGCGCGCAGCACGTCGCGCAGCTGCACCTCGCCGACGCCGCTGCCACTGCTCTGCGCCAGCGCGCGCATGAAGGGATCGGTGCGGTACTGCTCGACCAGCAGTCCTTCCGGGGCGACGACCAGCGTGGTGCGTTCGAGCAGCGGCGCCTGCCGCCCGCCGCCGCCGACGATCGCGATCAGCACCAGCAATCCGACAAGCAGCAGCAGCCCGAAGAACAGCAGGTTGAGGGTCAGCCGGCGGATGAAGTTCATCCCGTCCCAGATGCCGACGATGAAGCGCGTCAGCGGCGCGCGCGGGGGCTGCACAGTACTCATGGGTAGAACGACTCCATCGGAAGAAAGGCGGGTTGCAACTGCGGACAGCAGCGATCAATGACCCGTCCAGATCGGCAGACTACCCGGGCCGGCGGTACGGCGCATGCGCAGGTCGTCATCGTGACGGCTGGACCGTGTACACGGCGGGCACGCGGTGGCTGCTGCGCAGGAAACGCCCCCCGAGCAGCACCGCGGCGACGGTGAGCCCGGCGATCAGGCCCACCCACATGCCCTTCGGTCCCCAGCCCAGCCCCAGGCCGAGCGTGGCGCCGAGACTCATGCCCACGCCCCAGTACGCGGCGGCAGCGAGGAACATCGGCACGCGGGTGTCCTTGAGCCCGCGCAGCGCGCCGGCCGACAGGGCCTGGATGCCGTCGGGAAACTGGAAGGCCGCGGCATAGAGCAGCAGTGCGCCGGCGAGCGCGGCCACCGCAGCATCGTCCGTGTAGATGCGTACCACGTGCTCGTGCCCGAGCAGCAGGGCGATGCCGGAGAGGGTCTGGGTCGCCAGCACGAGAACCAGGCCCGCGAAGCCGGCACGGCGGACGCCGGCGCTGCCCAGGCCCCGCCCGATCGCATTGCCCACCCGCACGGTGGTGGCCTCGGCCAGTCCGAACGGCACCATGAAGCACAGTGCGGCCACGTTGATCGCGATCTGGTGCGCGGCCGCCTCGATTTCGCCGAGCCGCCCGATCAGCAGGGCGGTCACGACGAACAGGCTGCCCTCCATCGTCACGGTGACCCCGATCGGCAGGCCGGTGCGCAGCAGCGAGCGGATCTCCGGCCAGCGCGGCGGGTCGAACCGGGTGAACAGCGCGTAGCGCGCAAACCGCTTCGAGAACGCCAGGTACACCGCGAATGCGGCCGACTGCGTCCACATCATGATGGCCGAGGCCAGGCCCAGCCCGCCCGCGCCGCCTTCGGGAAACGGCCCCCAGCCGAACGCCAGCGCGTAGCCCATCGGCACCAGCACGATGAGGCCGCCGAAGCCAAACACCATCGTCGGCAGCGTCCAGTGCAGGCCGTCGCTCAGGTAGCGCATGCAGAAGTACAGCGTCAGCGCCGGCACGCCCCAGCGGATGCCATGCAGGAAGGCAGTGGCGCCGGGCACGATGTCGGCCGCTATCCCGAACGGACCGAGCGCCGCCGCCAGCAGGGTCAGCAGACCGAACAGCGCGATGCCCAGGCCGGCCGCCAGCCACAGCGCCTGGCGGAACAGCGGGCCCACCTCGGCATGGCGGCCCTGCCCATCGAGCTGGGAGACCGCGGGCGGCACCGCCATCAGCGTGCCCATCGGCACCATCAGCGGCAGCCAGAAGATCGCCGTGCCCACCGCCACGGCGGCCAGCGTGGCGGTGCCGTGGTGGCCGGCAATGACGGAATCGACGAAGCCGATCAGGCCGGTGGCGACGTGACCTGCGACCAGCGGAGCGGCCAGAACGGCGGTACGCCGCACCTCGTGACCCAGGGGCGGCAGCGTGACAGCGGAAGACATGCAGGGGGCTCGGGCGACTTCGGCCGCGCGGACGACGGATGCGTGCGCTGGCACCGGGGCGCGAAGAGCGTGCATTCTAGCGGCAGGCCGCACACGGGGCGTGACCCGCGGCCTCCCACTTCATCCCTTGTTCCCGGGTCCGCGGCCGTCGGGCCGCGCCTCTGTCAGGAATTCCGTCCGCGTATGTCCCGATCCTCCCTGCCTGCCGACGAGCTGCCGCGCAGCTGCGAAAACTGCGGCACCCTGCTCCACGGCCATTACTGCCATGCCTGCGGCCAGTCCACGCACAGCCCCGTGCGGCATGTCGGACACGCGGTGGAGGAAGTGTTCGAGTCGTTCTGGCATCTCGACGGCCGGATATTCCGGACGGTGCGCGACCTGTTCGTGCCGGGCCGTATCGCGAACCGCTATCTCGACGGCCAGCGTGTGCGTTACGTCGCGCCGATGCGGCTGTTCGTGATCCTGACGCTGCTGACGTTCTTCGTCGCGAAGTTCGTGATCCAAGACGCGATGCAGGATGTCCAGACGGGCCAGATGGTGCGCACCGACGATGTCGCCACCGAGTTCGCGCAGGCGCGGAGCGTCGGCGAGGTGCGGACGAGGCGCGACGACGCACTGGCCGGCATCGCCCAGACCCGCCGCTCCGTCGGCGCATTGCCGGGCATGACACCGCAACTGGAGATCGCCGCGGCGGAAGTGCGCGCGCAAGCGGACGCGCGGATCGCGGCACTCGCGCCCGACGGCGCAACGCCGGCCAGCGCCGATGCGGTTCCCGCAGACGGTACGCCAGCCGGTGACGCACAAGCCGCGGCGGCGCCCGCGTCCGGCGATGTCGACATGCCGATGTCAGGCCCGCCGACCATCGGCGGCCCGATCGGTGAGCGCATCGAGCGCAACGTCATGCGCCTGCGCGAGGAGCCACAACTCTTCGTGCGCGCGGTCCTCGGTGTTGCGCCGACCGCACTGTTCATCCTGGTGCCGCTGTTCGCGGTGCTGCTCAAGCTGCTCTACCTGTTCCAGCGCAGGCTCTATCTGGAGCATGTGGTGGTCGGCCTCTACAGCCACGCAGCGCTGATGCTGGGCCTGCTGCTGGTGTTCTGCGGCGCCCTCGCGGCGCCCTGGCTTGCGGCGCGTGCGCCCTGGGCCGCCGGCACCGTCCACGTCATACAGACCGCCCTGCTGTGGGCGATGCCGGTCTATCTGCTGCTGATGCAGAAGCGCGTGTACGGCCAGTCGTGGCCGCGAACACTGCTCAAGTTCGGGGTCCTGGGCCTGCTGTACTTCGCACTGTTCCTCAGCGTGGCGATTCCGATGGCCGGATATGCCCTCTATGCGCTGTAGCGCGGCGAGCGGCTTCCCGCAGCCGACACGGCGCGGATTCGCACCCGGCATAGTTTGGCCTGCAGCGTCGCGGGCGATCCGCAGTGGAGCTGGGAGCACGCGAGCCATTCCGATCAGCCAGACCTCGGCCTGCGGATCCGGCTGACGCACACCTCGCGCTGGCTGCAGCGACGGCGCGCAGGCCGGCACGGCTTCGAGGCGTAGACGGTGTCTGCGCGGAAGCGGCCCGCTCCGCTGGGTGTCCTTCCGCCGAGCCGTGACGACTCGCGGAGCGCCGGCGTCAGCTGCGAACGGTCGCCGGGGCGCCAGGGCACTCGATCATGGCGCCCCCGCCACCCGGGCGCGCAGCCAGGCGTCCCGTGACTCGACCGGTACCGCCAGCCACGCACGGCGCAACGCCGCGCGTTCGTGCGGCGGCGTGCGCTGGGCCAGCGCCGCCAGGTCCGCGCGTGCCTGCGGCGAGGTCGCGCGCAGGGCCAGCAATGCCGGCATGCGCTCGGCCTCGGGCATCGCCGAGAACAGCGGATGCAGGCCCGGCCAGTCCAGGCCCAGGACCGGCCCCAGCAACCAGCCGCGACGCAGCCCCTGGTCGAGCTGTTCGAATTCCAGTCGCAGGGTGCGCTGCTCAGCCTCGGGCAGCGCCGCGAAGTGGGTCGCGGCCTGCTGCAGACGCACGCGCTCGGCATGCGGCAGTGTCGCGGCGGCCTCATGGGCAATGCGGCGGCGCTGGCGCTCGGCCGCCGGCAGCGCCTGCCAGGCGGCGACGCGAGCGGAAAGCCTGGCGCGCTCGGCGGGCGTCATCCGGGCAAGCCGCGCGGCGCGCGCTTCCAGCTGCGCACGCTCGGCGGCGGGAAGCCCGGCGCTCTGCAGGGCCGGCGGCAGCACAGCCCACGCTGGCGGCATCGCCAGCAGAAGGCCGAGAGCCGCCCCCATGCAGCGGATCCAGCGCTCAGAGCCCGGCATCGGCGGTCTCCAGTCCAGCCTCGGGTGATTCCTGCACGCTGTCGAGATGGGCGTCCCGGGTGTCGTCGATCGGAGTCTCCAGGCGAGTCGACAGCCAGGCATAGAATGCCGGGTCGTAGCGCCAGACCGCGGTATCGGGTTCGGCCAGCAGGTCGAAGTCCGGCTCGATCAGCAGCGCATCCGCGTCGTCGTAGGTGGCGGCGGGCGATTGCGCCGGCAGCGCCTCGATCCGGATCGGGGTGTCGTCGTCCACCCCGGCGTCCCCGGACCAGGCGTCGCGCCAGGTCATCGCCAGCGCAGCAGCGGTCGCGACCAGCACCAGGATCAGGGCCGGCCACATCCAGCGCGCCGGTCTCCGGTGCGCCGGCGCTTCGCTGACAGGGGCCTGTGCCTGCACCTGGGACTGCAATGGAAACCGACGCAGCGGCGGCACCTGTCCGCGGAGCGCGGCCTCGCGCAGCCCGGCCAGTCGCGCAAGTCGATCCGGCGGCAGCTGACGGATCGCCGTCTGGGCCGCCTCGGCAATCCGCCTCCAGGCCTGCGGGTCGGGGCTGCCGTCCTCGCGGTGCGGCAGCGCGCGTTGCAGGCCCAGGCGATAGGTCGCCCGGGTCACGCCCAGCACGACGGCGGCCTCGTGCTCGGGCAGGCCGGCGACCATCCGCAACAACACGGTGACCCGCGGCCCGCCCGACAGGCCGGCCAGCGCCGGCAGGCCATCGCCATCCTCGGCGAGCACGCCGGGTGCGCGCAGGGCCGGCGATGCCAGCAGTTGCGCCCAGAAGCGCCGCGGCCAGTCCGGGAATGGCGTCTGGGTCGCCATCGCGGCGAAGTCGGTCATCGCCACAGCCAGTGCGGCGTCGCCGGTCTCGATGTCTCCGCTCTGCCACTGGGCGAATGCAGCGGCCCGCCGCTCGATCCCGCGCAGGAATGCGGCGACGGCGGAGGACATGCCCTGGGGAGCAGATTGCGAAGGCGTGGTCATCTTGGCCCGCGTTTACGACGACGCATCATAACGATCCGCTGCGCGCACCCAAAACCTTGACAAGCCGAGCCCGAAACGTTCCACAGATGGTGCTAGAGGGGACTGGTTGTTCACAGGGTTCACAAATGTGTCATCGGGCTGAAGATCAACCAAACGCGGATCGCCATGAAACCAATGTTTCACGGCCAACTACCTGATTTCAATGGGAATTCCAGGCCTGGCACTTTTTTGTCCAAAGCAGTGATCGGGCCACTGAACACCGCATAACGTCCCTTTCGACGAGCTTCATGCACAGACTTATCCACAGATCGTGTGGATAAGCGCCAATCCCTTTTCTTTCGGGCACTTGCGCGACCTTTGTTCCAATCTTCAGAGCTTGGTGCCGCAACTGGGCAAACAGCCGGCGAGCGACCCGATAGACTTTGCCGGTGACCGTGCCCGCTCCCACGCCTCCTGTCCTGCGCGTCGCGCTGCCGGTACCGCTACCGCGCCTGTTCGACTACCACCCGCCCCCGGGCTCGCCGGCCGCCGTGCCCGGCGATGCGGGCCGCCGCGTCCGGGTGCCGTTCGGACCGCGGGAGCTGGTGGGCGTGGTCGCCGAGATCGGCGCGCCCGAGGACCCTGCGCAGCCTCTTCGCGAGGCCCTCGAGTGGCTGGACGATGCCCCGCTTCTCGCCGGCGAGCTGGCGGCCTCGTTGCGCTGGCTCGCACGCTATACCCACGCCCCCCTCGGCGAGGTGCTGGCGACTGCCCTGCCGGCGTCGCTGCGCAGGGGAGACGCAATGCCCGATACCCATGCCTGGGCCTGGCGGCTGACGGAGGCAGGGGCCACCGCGGCCGCCGGACTCAAGGCCGGGGGCCGACCGCAGCGGCTGGCGGCATTGCTGGCTGCCGGGCCGCGCGACGAGGAAGCGCTTGAGCTGGCAATGGAGGGCTGGCGTGCAGCAGCGCGGACCCTCGCTGCGCGCGGCCTTGCGGAGCGATTCGCGATTCCGGCCTCGCAGCTGGCGCCGGCGCCGCAGGCGGGCCCGCCCCTGCATGACGAGCAGCGCCAGGCCGTGGACGCCGTCGCCGCGTGCACCGGCTTCGCCGCGCTGTTGCTCGACGGCGTCACCGGGAGCGGCAAGACCGAGGTCTATCTGGCCGCGATCGCCGACTGCCTCGCGCGCGGGCGCCAGGCGCTGGTGCTGGTGCCCGAGATCGGCCTGACCCCGCAGACCCTCGCCCGCTTCCGCGCGAGGCTGGGGGTACCGGTGCATGCGCTGCATTCGGGGCTCGGCGACGGCGAGCGGGCGCGGGTCTGGGCGGCCGCGGCCCGCGGCGAGGCGCGTGTGGTGGTCGGCACCCGCTCGGCGGTGTTCGTGCCGCTTCCCGACGCCGGCCTCGTCGTGGTCGACGAGGAACATGACGGCAGCTACAAGCAGCAGGATGGCATCCGCTACCACGCGCGTGACTTCGCGCTGGTGCGTGGCAAGGCGCTGGATGTGCCGGTGCTGCTGGGCAGCGCGACGCCGTCGCTGGAATCGCTGCAGAACGCGGTGTCCGGACGCTATGCGCACCTGCGCCTGAGCCATCGTGCGGGGGTGGCCAAACCGCCGGTGGTACGCGTGCTGGACGTGCGCAAGCGCCCGCTCGAGGCGGGCCTCTCACCCGAGCTGCTGGCCGCGATCACGTCCGCGCTCGCTGCCGGTGGCCAGGTGCTGGTGTTCAAGAACCGGCGCGGCTACGCGCCCGTGCTGCTGTGCCACGACTGCGGCTGGAGCGCGCACTGCCCGCGCTGCAGCACGCCTGATCGGCCCCATCCGATGACGGTGCATGCGGGCGGGCGCCGCCTGCAGTGCCACCACTGCGGCCATCGCGCGAGCGCGCCGCCGGCCTGTCCCGACTGCGCAAGCCTCGGCCTGCAGCCGCAGGGTGTGGGCACCGAACGCATCGAGGAACTGCTCGCCGCGCGCCTGCCGGACGTGCCGGTGCTGCGCATCGATCGCGGCAGTACACGCCGCCGCGATGCGCTCGAAGACCTGCTCGGCTCGCTCGGCAACCGGCCGGGCGTGCTGATCGGCACGCAGATGCTGGCCAAGGGCCATGACCTGCCCAATCTGACCCTGGTCTGCGTCGTCGGCATCGACGAGGGCCTGTTTTCGGCCGATTTCCGCGCCGGCGAGAAACTCGCGCAACTGCTGATCCAGGTGGCCGGCCGTGCCGGGCGCGCCGACAAGCCGGGCCTTGTGCTGCTGCAGACCCACCATCCCGAGCATCCGCTGCTGCTGACGCTGATCAACGGCGGTTACCACGCCTTT
>Ga0233385_1000412_pt1 | contig 22742 bp, 21 predicted proteins | sample ElkDunMinimDraft_16_FD_191543 | JGI IMG/M metagenome (GOLD analysis project Ga0233385, IMG submission 191543) | Fecal eukaryotic communites from dung pellets of Tule Elk in California, USA - Elk Dung G36 | ecosystem: Host-associated > Mammals > Digestive system > Large intestine > Fecal | place...
GGCCTCGTTGGCGAGCCGGTCGGCCGCCGCGTTCTCGGCGCGCGGCACCCATTCGTACGTGACCTGCTCGACGGGCAGCGCGGCCGCGGCCTGGCGCGCGAGGTCGCGCAGCGCGGCGTGCTTGATCTGCCACCGGCCCGACATCTGCTCGACGACGAGCCGCGAGTCGAGGCGCACCAGCACCGTCGCCCCGGGGTCGATCTCGGCCGCGGTGCGCAGCCCCGCGATCAGGCCCTGGTACTCGGCCACGTTGTTGGTGGACTCACCGAGGTAGCCTGCGCGCTCGGCGAGCACGACGCCGGACTCGGCGTCGCGCACGAGGGCACCCCAGCCCGCCGGGCCGGGGTTGCCTCGTGAACCGCCGTCGGCCTCGACGACCAGCCGGCGCGGTCGCGCCATCAGGCCGCGGCGGCGTCGTCGCGAAGGCGGACCAGGATGCGGCCGCACTCCTCGCAGCGCACGACCTGCTCGGCCGGCGCGGCCTTGGCCGTCGCGAGGTCGCCCGAGTTGAGCTCGAGACGGCAGCCTTCGCACCGGCCACCGCGCAGCGCTGCCGCGCCCTGACCGCCGAGCTGGGCGCGGAGCCGCTCGTACAGCGCGAGCAGTCCGGCGTCGAGCCCCGCGATCGCCTTCTCACGATCGGCCGCGACCTGCGCCACGGCGGCGTCGATCTCCGACCACTTCGCATCCCGCTCGGCGAGCGCCTTCTCCTGGGCGGCGACGAGCTCGGCGTGCGCGGCCTCGACCTTGGCGAGCGAGCCCTGGTGCGCCTCCAGGCGCTCCATCACGTCGAGCTCGGCCTCCTCGAGCACGCCCTGGCGACGCGCGAGGGACTCGATCTCACTGAGCATCGCCTGCGAGTCCTTCGCCGACAGCGCACCCCCGTCGAGGCGCTGCTGGTCACGGGTGGCGCGCGCGCGGACCTGCGCGACGTCCGCCTCGGCCTTGGCCAGCTGGCGTTCGAGGTCCGCGAGCGCCGTGCGCGAGTCGACGAGCGACGTCTGCAGGTCGGCGAGGCGCTTCTCCAGCTCGGTCAGCGTGGCGAGCGCGGGGAGGGTGCGGCGCTGGTGTGCGAGCTGCTGGGCCCGCGTGTCGAGCGCCTGGACCTCCAGCAGCCTGCGTTGGTCCTCGGGGGGTGCATTGACCACGTACGGTCCTCTCGTGCGTTGTGAGCGGGGAGCGTCAACGGCTCGCTAGCCGTGTCGTCCACGGGTCCGTGGCGAGCGTGCTCACCTTCGTGGTCACCGTACCCTCTGCGAGCCGCGCCGTGAGGTCGTCGGCGGCGTAGGCCAGCCAGGGCCACTCGCTCGCGAAGTGCGCCACGTCGACCAGGTACGGCGTCGGGCTGCCGCCGCGCGGTCCGGCTGCCTCGAACAGAGCGCGCTCGCGCAGCTCTGACGCCGGGTGGTGCCGCAGGTCGGCGGTGACGTAGACGTCGGCGGACGCGGCGCGCACCGCGTCGAAGAGCGAGTCGCCCGAGCCGCCGACGACGGCCGCCGTCGTCACGGTCGCGGACAGGTCGCCGGCCACCCGCACTCCCTGTGCCGTGGCCGGGAGCACATTGGCCACGTGCCGCGCGAAGTCCTCGAGGGTCGACGGGCGCGCGAGCCGGCCCACGCGGCCGATCCCCCGTTCCGCGTCGTCCTCGCGTGCCACGAGCGGTGCGCGGTCGACGATGCCGACGAGGTCGGCGAGCGCGTCGGCGACACCGCGGGGCGCGGCGTCGGCGTTGGTGTGCGCCACGTAGAGCCCGCACCCGCCGGCGAGCAGGCGGTGGACGACGGCGCCCTTGAACGTCGTCGCGGCCACCGAGTGGACGGGCCGCAGGAAGAGCGGGTGGTGGGTCACGAGGAGGTCGGCACCCCAGTCGAGCGCCTCGTCGACGACCTCGGCGACCGGGTCGACCGCGAACAGCACCTTGTGCACGGGAGCTGCCGGGTCGCCGGTCACGAGCCCGACGGCGTCCCACCCCTCGGCCGTCGTCGGCGGGTAGAGGTTCTCGAGCGTGGCGACGACATCTGCCAGGGAGGCGGTCATTTCCGGAGCCTACCCGCGGACCGAAACCCTCGACCCTCCCCGCCGACGGCTAGAGATGTTCACGTAACTCCGCGTGATTTCGTGAACATCTCTAGCCGTCGGCGGCAGGGTGGGGTGGGTGGGGTGGGTGGGCTACTTGGCGTCGGCGTAGCTGGCCACGGTCGCGACGCTGAGCGGGAACTGCACCGGGAAGTCGCCGAACAGCAGCCGCCCGGCCTCCCCTGCCGCGGCGACGACCTCACCGGCGACGGCCTCGGCCATCGCCTCGGGCGCGTGCACGACGACCTCGTCGTGCAGGAAGAACACGAGGTGCGGGCGGGCGGTGAACGGCTCGGGTGCCTGACCGCCTCCGCCTTCGGCGGAGCCCAACGCCCATAGCCGACGACGGATCGACGCGAGCCAGCACAACGCCCACTCGGCCGCGGTGCCCTGCACCACGAAGTTGCGCGTGAACCGGCCCCAGGAGCGCGTGTACGACCGCGCGCGCACTGCGGCGTCGGCGCCCGCGGCGTCGTCGAACGCGCCGGCCTGAAGCTCGTCCCACGTGGCACCGGGCGGCGGCGACGAGCGCCCGAGCCACGTCGAGACCACGCCGCCGCGCTCCCCGGTGCGCGCCGCCTCTTCGACCAGCGAGATCGCGCGCGGGAACGTCTTCGCGAGCCGGGGCAGCACCTGGCCGCTCGCCCCCGTCGTGCCGCCGTACATCGCGCCGAGCATGCCGACCTTGGCGAGCTCGCGCGTCTCGACGGCGCCGGACGCCACGATGCCCGCGTACATGTCCCCCGCCTGACCGGCCGCGGCCATCGCCTCGTCGGAGGCCATCGCGGCGAGCACGCGCGGCTCGAGCTGCGCGGCGTCCGCGACCACGAACACCCAGCCCGGGTCGGCCTGGACCGCCCGTCGGACGTTGTGCGGCAGCTGGAGCGCTCCCCCGCCGCTCGACGCCCACCGCCCCGTCACGACGCCGCCCACCACGTACTCGGTGCGGAAGCGGCCGTCCCGGACCCACTGGTCCAGCCAGTTCCAGCCGTTGGCCGTGAGCAGCCGGTTGAGGTTCTTGTACTCCAGCAGCGGCTCGATGACGGGATGGTCGATCTTCTCGAGCTCCCACTTGCGCAGGCTCCGCGCCCCCACGCCCGCGTACTGCAACGCCTTGAGCAGGTCCGGGTGAGAGTCGGGGTTGAGGCTCGGCGGCGCGTCGAGCGCCGTCCGGATGGTCTGGGCGAGCGCCTCGAGCCGTTCCGGGCGCTGCCCTTCCGGAGGGCGCGGGCCGAGGACCTCGCTCAGGATCTGGTCGTGGACGTCGGCGCGCCACGGCAGGCCCGCGTGATGCATCTCGCCCGCCACGAGCGCGCCGGCCGACTCGGCCGCGAGCAGCAGGCGCAGGCGGCCGGGATCGGGCGACCCCGCGACCGCGGCGTCCTGCGCCTCGAGCTCGCTCCAGGGGTCGGGCTCGGGCAGGTGCTCAGGGCCGGTCGACGGCGCGCTCGCGTCCGGAGCCTGGCGCGCCGGTGCGCCCGGGGCCGCGACCGTCCCCAGCCGCCGCCGCGCCCCCGCGTCCGCCAGGTCGAACAGCGCCTCCTCCTGGGGCACCGGGCCACTCGCGGCAGCGAGCGCACGGCTCGCGGGTGCGGGCTCCATCGCGTCCCAGGGCCCCGGCTCCGCGGTGGCCAGCGCGGACGTCGCCGTCAGCGCCGACACCCGCAGGATGCGGTGCGCGAGCCTCAGGTCGTGCGCCCGGTCGACGCGGACGCCCGCGTGGAGCAGCTCGGGGTACCAGCGGTTGGTGTCGTCCCACGTCCACCGCGCGGGCCGCTCGCCCGCCGCGGCCTCGGCGTCCCGCACGAAGGCCGGAAGGTCGCCGACCGGGAGGGTCGTCCCGCCGTCGGGCAGACCGATGGCCGACGCTGCACCGCTCGGCACGGGTATCGCTCGGACGATGTCTCCGGACCCGCGGGAGAGGACGAGGTGCACAGGGGTCATCCTGCCCGCCGGCACCGACACGACCGTCCCTCGCGTCATGACGGTGCGCGGCGGACGGCCTCCCGGGCCAGGTCCGTGGCCGGGGGGATGACGTCGCGCTCGGCCGCGCTGAGGTTGACGTCTCGCCCGCGCAGCTCGGCGGCCTCGCTCAGGTGGTCGGCGTAGGGCGTGGTGACCGTCGCGGCGAACGCCTCCAGCACGGTGCGCATCCCCTCGGCGACCGACGGCAGCATCTCGGGCGGCAGGCTCGCCATCGCCGGGTCGAGCGCGACCTGGGCGCAGATGAGTGCCGTCAGGGCGACGTCCAGACCGGGATCGCCAGGCCGGGCGTTGGACCAGTCGATGACGACGGGTCGTTCGGGCGAGAGGAGCACGTTGGCCGGGTGCAGATCCAGATGGAGCATCGCGCCGCCGTCCCACGGCAGCGCATGGAGCTCGTCGTGCAGGCCGGCCAACATCGCGCCCGCCTGCGACGCCGTGACGGCTCCCGTGAGGATCGCTCCCGCGAGAGTCGGGCCGGCGACGCGCTCGAGCACGAGGTCCGGGCCCTCGACCGCGAGCACCGTCGGCGTCGGATATCCCGCGGCGTCGACCGCTCGGATGATCGCCGCCTCCGGCTCCGCGGAGCGGCCGTCGCGGTAGCGGCGCAGGACCCGGGCGTCGTCGAGCGCGTAGACGTCGGCGTCCCGGCCCGAGGCGATCAGGTCCATGCTCACCTCGCGCGTGGAGACGGTCTGCCTACGGTTCGTCACCCTAGCGCCGCGAGCGCCGGCCGATGCCCCCGGTCGTCCGGGTGGTCATGCTGGTCACCGGGACTGCTCCACCGGGCCGGGCCGCGCGGGCACGGCTCGCGGCCGGGCCACGCCGGCACCGACGCCGACGACGACCGCGATGGCCGCCCCGATGGCGGGCACGACCGCGGCGCGCTGGTAGTCGTCGACATCCAGGGCGCCGTCGGACATGCCGACGAGGGCGATCGACGCGACGGCGACGCCGAGGGCCGCCCCGAACTGCAGAGCGGTGTAGACCACGCCACCGGCCACCCCATGGTCCTCCTCGCGCAGCCCGTCGGTCGCCGCGGCGGTCATCGGTGCGTAGACGAGCGCGAACGCGATGCCGACGAGCGCGAGGGTGGGCGCGAGCTGCACCACCGTCCAGCTCTCGTCCACGCGAAGCCAGATCGCATAGGCGACAACCGCCACCAGCAGCCCGGCGGTCATCACCCGGACGTTGCCGAACCGCTCGACGAGGCGAGGGGTGAAGAAGGGTGCGACCAGCAGCTCGACACACATGACCGTGAACGTGAGCCCGGTCTCGAGCGGCGTCCAGCCGAGGTGGTTCTGCAAGAACAGCGCGAGCACGAACTGGAACGCCATGAACGAGCCCATGAACAACAGGCCGGCGAGGCTGGCGTGCGCAAGCCGGCCCTGCCGCAGGATCCCCGCCCGCAGAAGCGGCTCGGCGACCTTGCGCTCGATCATGGCGAAGGCCAGGAGCAGGGCGGCGGCGATCCCCAGCGCGGCTGCGCCCACGACGACGTCCTCTCCCTCGCCCAGCACGACCACCCCGAAGATGACGCTGACCATCGCCGCCGTGAGCGTCAGCGCACCGCCGAGGTCGAGATCGGCGACCCGGACCGGGCGCGGCGGGTCGGGGCGGATGGTGAGGCGTCCGGTGAGCAGGAAGGCCAGCCCGATGACGACCGGTGCGAAGAACACCCACCGCCAGCTCAACGTGGTGAGCGCCCCTCCCACCACCACGCCCGAGTAGAACCCGGCCGCACCGATGGCACCGTAGATCGCGAGCGCGCGGTTTCTCCGGTGGCCCTCGGGGAACGTCGTCGTCAGAAGGCTGAACCCGGCCGGAGTCATGAACCCGGCCGTCGCACCGGTGACGAACCGCGCCAGGATGAGCACCCACGCCTCGTCGGCGAACCCGCCCAGACCCGAGAACACCACGAAGACGGTCAGCGCGCCCAGGAACACGCGGCGGCGCCCGAGGACGTCGGCCGCCCGGCCACCGACGATCATGAACCCGCCGTAGGCCAGCACGTAGGCGCTCACGACCCAGTGCGCCCCGTCCGCCGGGAGCCCGATGTCCGCAGCGATCGACGCGACCGCCACGTTGAGCATGGCGATGTCGGTCCCTTCGAGGAACAGCGCACCCGTCACCACGGCCAGCACCGCCCACGGCCTGCGCGTACCCGTGGGCGCCGTGCGCTCCCCCACCGTCGTCTCGACCACGCCGACCCCCCGTTACCGAACTGGCCCTTGGTCACTACTTGTAACCGACACGACTCTGAGTCAGGATCGACACATGGGGCAAGAAGGCACTTTGGCCTTACCTAGTTCCTCCGGGGTAACCGGCGACGCACGCGGCGACGACAGCTGCCGCGCCGATCGCGACCCGTTCCAGTGGGACGTCCGGCAGGACTGCGAGGTGCGCCAGATCCTCGACCGGATCGCCGACAAGTGGTCGCTGCTGGTCATCGCGCTCCTGGACGAGACGACCCTGCGCTTCGGAGAGCTGCGCCGAGAGATCGACGGCATCAGCCAGCGCATGCTGACGGTGACGCTGCGCAACCTCGAGCGCGACGGCCTGGTCGAACGGCACGTCTACGCCGAGGTCCCGCCGCGCGTCGAGTACCGGCTCTCCGCGCTCGGCCGGACCCTGCTGGAGAGCGTCCAGTCGTTGGTGCGCTGGACCGAGGAGAACCAGGATCGGGTCGCCAGCGCACGGCAGTCCTTCGACACCGCCGAGCGGGCACAGGCCTGAACCGTGCGGTGGGCCGGCGTCCCCCGGGTTCGTCAGAAGCCCAGCTTCCTGAGCCAGGCGAGGAGGTCGTCCTCCCGCTGCTGCGCCTTCTCGGGCTGCCACGGACCCATCTCGCTCGAGTCGACCACCAGGCCGTCCCGCAGATAGATCACGCGGTCACCACGCGCGGCCACGCCCGGGTCGTGCGTGACCATGACCACGGTGGTCCCGCCGCGGTGCACGTCGGTGAGCGCGTCCATGACCTCGCCGGTCATCCTGCTGTTCAACGCCCCCGTGGGCTCGTCGGCGAACAGTACCGACGGCTCGCCCGCCAGGGCCCGGCAGATCGACGCGCGCTGCAGCTCGCCGCCCGACACCTGGGTGATGGCATGTCCCTTGATGTGCCCGATCCCGAACCGCTCCATCAACGCGTCCACCCGCGCGATCGCCGCGTCCCGCCCGTGCCTCCGGGCCGCCTTCAGCGCGGGCAGCAGGATGTTGTCCCGCACGTCGAGGTTGGCCAGGAAGTGCGCCTGCTGGAACACGAAACCCATCCGGGTCAGCCGCACGTTGCTCATCTCGGCGTCGCTCAGCGACGTCAGCTCACGCCCTTCCAGCAGGACGTTCCCGCCGGTCGGGCGATCCATCCCGCTGATGCTGTACAGCAGCGTCGACTTCCCCGAGCCCGACGCGCCCATGATCACGAGGAACTCTCCCTCGTGCACCGACAGGTCGATCTCCCGCAGCACCTCGGTGGGCGGCTCGGTCGAGTAGTACGTCTTGCTCAGGTCGCGTGACTCCAAGGTCACCGTCGTCTGGTTCATCGCTGTCCCCTCATGCTCGGATCCACTGACTCTTGTCCGTACGCCGGAACCCCGCGGTGAGCAGGACGACGCCGAGATACCCCGCTCCGAGCAGCAGCAGCGGGTACAGCCCGTACACGAGCCACGGGTTCGGGAGGAACGTCAGGTCCGTGATCCCGATCTGCGCGGCGGTCAGGGCAGCACTCGCCAGCGACTGCCCCGCGGTCGCCGAGAACACGAGCCCTGCGACGGTTCCGGCGGCCACCACCAGCAGCGTCTTGGTCCGCACCTGCCCGACGATCTCGCTCGCCGAGAACCCGATCGCGGACAGCACGCCCATCTTCGACCGGTCGCGCGTGAGCCGGAGCTTCAGGAAGAGGCTCGTGATCAGCACGGCCACCCCGATGCCGAACACCAGCGCGATCCAGGCCGCGGTGCGCAACGAGTCGATCAGGACCTCGAGGACGTCGCGCACGTACTCCTGCGTGGGTTTGACGCCCGCCGTCGGGAACTGCTCGTCGTACTCCGCGGCGATCCCGGCGGGTTCCGCGCCGTCGTCGGACAGGTCGGCGTAGACCGTGTAGGCCGAGGCGCCCTCGGTCACCTCGCCCGACATCTTGGCGGTGTGCCCGCCGTCGGTGATGTCCTGGTAGATCCCGCTGACCTGCACCGTGGTCGGGTCGTCGCCGTCGTAGACCGTCAGATCGTCCCCGACACCCACCTGGTACTTGTCCGCGTTGAGGACCGAGAGCGCGATCTGGCCGTCGTGGGGCAGTCCGCCCGCGCTGAACCGGATCCCGCTGTCCTCGTGGTTACCGATCTCCACTCGCAGCCGAGCCCGCCCGTCCTCGCTGTCGGCGCTGTAGTCGACCGATCCGTACGTCCGCACGTCCGTGAGGCGGTCGTCGCCCTGCATCGCGGCGACCAGCCCGTCCTTGACACCGTCGACGTCCTCCTGGAACACCACGTCCGCCCGCAGATCACGTTCCGGCGCACCCAGGTAGGTGACGAACCGAGGGCTCTCGAACGTGCTGACCAGGTTCGCCGGCATCGTGACGAGCACCGCGGTCAGGAAGAAGACGACCGGTACCAGCGACCAGGCCCGGCCCTCGGCCCGCAGGTCGAGGAGGGCGAACCGCCGGTTGACCCTCTCGCCCGACGACGACGCCAGACCGGTCCGCCGCACCCACCGCGCCTGCTTCCTCGCACGCCGGGCGGTCTGCTTCTCGTCCAGCGTGCTGCCGTGCACCAGGGCGTTGACGACATCGATCTTTCGCACCCGGCCGAGCACACCGCGGCAGATCGCCAGGACGGTCAGATAGACGACGGCGAGCGCGACCAGCGGCACCAGAACCGTCCAGACACCCGCCGGCGCCTCGGCGTAGCTCGCCTGGATCCCCTGCGTCAGCGCGGTCGCCGCAGGAACCGCGAGCAACCCTCCGACGACGCACGCGACGAGCGTCAGCACGCCGTACTTCGCCAGGTAGAGGGCGGCGATCGCACGGTCGGGCATCCCGATCGCCTTCATGGCACCGATCTCGTGGACCTCGTCCTCGAGGGTTCCGGAGATGACGAAGCGCAGGTTCAGCAGGGCGATCGCGATGAGCACCAGGCTGACGAACACCAGCGCGAAGGCGACCAGGCCGTCGCTGATCATGCTGATGATCCGCAGCTGGGGACCCGTGATCGCCTGGCCGTTGGTCGGGAGCCCTCCGTCCCCCTCGTATGCGGTCTGCATCGCGTTCGCGCCGCCGTCGCCCGTCAGCCGGTACTCGACGATGACCTCGGGCGCGGCGCCCCCGGCCCGCCCGAGCGCGCCGAGATCCTCCGGGTGGACCAGGAACCGGGACGACGGCGAGAGCGACGCCGCCATCTGCGAATCCCTCACCGACCCCTGCACCTCGAGCTCGTGCGGCCCGGAGTCGGTCTGGACGGTCAGAACGTCGCCGGCCGTCAGCCCGTACCGCTGCTCGTAGAGGACCGGCACGTACACCTCGCCGACCGCAGGTTCGACGGCGCTCCCGGTCTCGTCGACCAGGAGGTCGAACTCCTCGTTCTGCGCCACGAACAGGTTGTCGATCCGGCTGCTGGACAGGTCCCCGTGCTCACCGGTACCCGGCCGCTGCCAGGCGAGGGACGCGCTGTCGAAGCCGAGCATCTCCTCGACGAGCCACGCGTCGATCTCGTCGTCGTGCTCCGTCGCGAACCGGTCCAGCGCCGCCCGGTCGAAGTCCCCCTTGTGCATCTGGAGGAAGTCCGGAGGCCTGCCCTGCTCGGAGAGCTGGTTGATGGATCCGGCCAGCCGCTCGATGACCATGGCCCCGGTCGCCATCAGGAGCGCGCTCAGCACCAGGACCACCAGGAGCGCCGCGTTGACGCCCTTGTTCCTGACCAGGTCGCCCATGGCGTAGCGGAGGTACATCGATCCGCGTTCCGGTCGGGGCGCGGACCGGCGAGGAAAGCCATCGTGCGTCCGGTGCAAGGTCATGATCTGGAACGTAACGACCAGGACCCCACCTGCCGAGGCCTTGGGCCGCCTTCCAGGGCAGATTGAGGGGCACACTCCGGGTACCCCTCAGGGTGTGGACCTCAGAACCTCAGGGATACGCCTCAGTCCGGCAGCCACCCAGCTCCCGGTGGGCCGTCACATCAGGACGGCGCGTCATCAGGGAGCCGCGGGGTGTGTGGTGGTGGGCCCGGAGGGACTCGAACCCCCGACATCCACGGTGTAAGCGTGGCGCTCTAACCAACTGAGCTACAGGCCCCTGCAGCGCAGGCAAGGATACAAGCCGCCGGCGCCGCGCAGAACGCGTCAGAGCTCGGCGAGCGCCTGACGGTAGCCCTCGAGGTCGCGGCGCTGGCCCCGCGCGTTGACGACGACCCAGCGGACGATGCCGTCGGCGTCGATCAGGAACGAGCCGCGCAGCGCGTGCCCGCTCTCGGAGTCGAACACGCCGTACGCACGGGCGGCCTCGCCGTGCGGCCAGAAGTCGGAGAGCAGGTCGAAGCCGAAGCCTTCCTGCTCCTGCCACGCCTTGAGGGTGAAGACGGCGTCGGTCGAGACGGCCAGGAGCCGTACGCCGACGCTCTCGAAGTCCTCGATGTTGTCGCGCAGCTCGCACAGCTCACCCGTGCAGATGCCCGAGAAGGCGAACGGGTAGAAGACGACGAGCACCGGGTCGCCACGCAGGTCGGCCAGGTGGACGGGGGTGCCGTGCGTGTCCGGGAGGGTGAAGTCGGGGGCGGGGTCACCGGGCCGCAGCACGGGGTGGCTCATGCGCTCAGCGGCTCCGGCCCCGGTTGGCGAGGCGCGTCGCGGACCAGTCGGACGCGACCGAGAACGTGCTGGTCGCGTGCAGGCCCGCCGTCGTCGCGGCCTCCTGGATCTCGTCGTGGCCCACGTGGCCGTCACGGCCGGGCTTGAGCGTGAGCAGCCAGATCAGGCCGCCCGCCTCGAGCACGGTCTGGACGTCGACCAGCGTGTCGGCGAGGTCGCCGTCGTCCGATCGCCACCAGACGATCACGCCGTCGGTGACGTCGTCGTAGTCCTCGTCGACAAGCTCGCTGCCGACGATCGTCTCGATGTCAGCCCGGAGGACGTCGTCGACGTCGTCCCCCCAGCCAAACTCCTGAACCACCTGTCCGGCTCCAAACCCGAGCCGTGCACCCAGGGAATCCGCCCGCTCTCCCACCTGGTCCTTCGTCCTCTCCGTCGTTCTACAGCCACGTCCTGGCGGCCACGTGCACCGCTGGTTGAGCCCCGTCCGTGGCAAAGGTAGTCCACCGGATGGACGTGCGCCTCGCCAATGCCCGCGGTGGACATCGAACCAGGTCATCCACGGTCGACCACATGCTGAACAGTCGTCATGATGTAGATCACGAATCCTTGACCCCCCGATGATGTGTCTGCGGACCATCTGGGGACACAATGAGTGATGACCACCTGTTCGCCCAGTGCAGCGTCGCCACCGCGGCGGTGCGCAGCGCGCCACAGGGATTCCTGAAGGGTCGGCCTGTGGCGCACCTGCCGTGCGCCGACCGCAGACGAGAGAGGTTGCTGGTGGCTTCGTACGACGAGACCGGACCGCTGATCAACGGACTGCTCAGCGCTGTGCCGGACATCGACCCCGCGGAGACGTCGGAATGGGTCGAGTCCTTTGACGGCCTGATCGACGACAAGGGCGGCCCACGTGCGCGTTACGTGATGCTGAACCTGCTGCGTCGCGCTCGCGAGCGCAACGTGGCCATCCCGACGTCGGTCGCGACGCCCTACGTGAACACGATCGGTGTGCACGAGGAGCCTTACTTCCCCGGGGACGAGGCGCTCGAGCGGCGTTACCGCTCGTGGATCCGCTGGAACGCGGCCGTCATGGTGACGCGCGCCCAGCGGCCTGGACTTTCGGTGGGTGGGCACATCTCCTCCTACGCGTCGGTCGCGACGCTGTACGAGGTGGGTCTCAACCACTTCTTCCGGGGCAAGGACCACCCGGGCGGCGGTGACCAGGTCTACTTCCAGGGCCACTCCTCCCCCGGTCTGTACGCTCGCGCCTACCTCGAGGGCCGCCTGTCGTCCGACCAGCTCGACGGCTTCCGCCAGGAGATGTCGCACCCGGGCGGCGGCCTGCCGTCGTACCCGCACCCGCGGCTCATGCCGGACTTCTGGGAGTACCCGACCGTCTCCATGGGTCTCGGGCCGGCGTCCGCGATCTACCAGGCCTGGACGAACAAGTACCTGCAGAACCGCGGCATCAAGGACACGAGCCAGCAGGACGTCTGGGCGTTCCTCGGCGACGGCGAGATGGACGAGCCGGAGTCGCGCGGCATGATCCAGCTCGCGGCGCACCAGGGGCTCGACAACCTCACGTTCGTCGTCAACTGCAACCTGCAGCGTCTCGACGGTCCGGTGCGCGGCAACGGCAAGATCATCCAGGAGCTCGAGGCCCAGTTCCGCGGCGCCGGCTGGAACGTCATCAAGGTCGTCTGGGGCCGCGAGTGGGACGCCCTGCTCAACGCCGACAAGGACCGCGCGCTCGTCAACCTGATGAACGCCACGCCCGACGGCGACTACCAGACGTACCGGGCCGAGTCCGGCGCGTTCATCCGCGAGCACTTCTTCGGCCGCGACCCGCGGACCAAGGCGCTCGTCGAGAACATGACCGACGAGGACATCTGGAACATGAAGCGCGGTGGCCACGACTACCGCAAGATCTACGCCGCCTACGCCGCCGCGCGTGAGCACACGGGCCAGCCGACCCTGATCCTCGCCCAGACGGTCAAGGGCTACGGTCTCGGCTCGGGCTTCGCGGGCCGCAACGCGACCCACCAGATGAAGAAGCTCAAGGCCGACGACCTCAAGGCCCTGCGCGACTCGCTGCGGATCCCGATCACGGACGAGCAGATCGACGCCGACCCGTACCTCCCGCCGTACTTCCACCCGGGCGCTGACGACCCGGCCGTGCGGTACATGCTGGACCGCCGCCGCCAGCTGGGCGGCTTCGTGCCCGAGCGCCGCTCGAACCCCGAGAAGGTCACGCTCCCGGACGGCAAGGCGTACGAGCTGCTGAAGAAGGGCTCGGGCCACCAGGAGGTCGCCTCGACGATGGCGTTCGTCCGGCTGCTCAAGGACCTCATGAAGGACAAGGAGTTCGGCAAGCGGATCGTGCCGATCATCCCGGACGAGGCCCGCACCTTCGGACTGGACGCGATCTTCCCGAGCGCGAAGATCTTCAACACGCAGGGGCAGAACTACCTGGCCGTGGACCGCGAGCTCATGCTGAGCTACAAGGAGTCCGAGGCCGGGCAGATCATGCACACCGGCATCAACGAGGCCGGCTCGGCCGCCGCGTTCCAGGCCGTGGGCACGTCGTACGCGACGCACGGCCAGCACATGGTGCCCGTCTACATCTTCTACTCGATGTTCGGGTTCCAGCGCACGGGTGACCAGTTCTGGGCCGCGGGTGACCAGATGACGCGCGGGTTCATCATCGGCGCGACGGCGGGTCGTACGACGCTGACGGGCGAAGGCCTGCAGCACGCCGACGGCCACTCGCCGCTCCTCGCGGCGAGCAACACGGCGGTCGTGCAGTACGACCCGGCCTACGGCTACGAGATCCGCCACATCGTCCGTGACGGCCTCGAGCGCATGTACGGCGACGGGTCCGACGGCCGCGACCAGGACGTCATGTACTACCTCACGGTGTACAACGAGCCGATGGTCCAGCCGGCCGAGCCGGAGGACGTCGACGTCGAGGGCATCCTGCGCGGCATCCACCGGGTGTCGGCGTCGGACGGCGACGGGCCCAAGGCCCAGCTCCTGGCGTCGGGCGTGGGCGTGCCGTGGGCTCTGGAGGCCCAGCAGCTCCTGCGCGAGGACTGGGGCGTCTCCGCGGACGTCTGGTCGGTGACGAGCTGGAACGAGCTGCGCCGCGACGCGCTCGCCGCCGAGAAGGCCGCGTTCGTCGACCCGGCGGCCGAGGCCCGCGTGCCGTACGTGACCGAGAAGCTGTCGGGAGCGCAGGGGCCGTTCGTCGCGACGAGCGACTACGACCACCTGGTTCCCGACCAGATCCGCAAGTGGGTCCCGGGCGACTACGAGGTGCTCGGTGCCGACGGCTTCGGCTTCTCGGACACCCGGGCCGCGGCCCGGCGCCACTTCCTGATCGACGGCCCGTCGATGGTGGTCAAGACGCTGCAGACCCTCGCCCGCCGCGGCGAGGTCCCGGCCGACGTCGTGGCCAAGGCGATCGAGAAGTACCGCCTGCTCGACGTCACCGCCGGCACCTCGGGAAGCGCGGGCGGCGAGTCCTGACGCCTGCGCGGCGGCTCTGAGGCACGCCGAAAGAACAAGCGAGCTCGGGGGCTGTTCCCATCGGAACAGCCCCCGAGCTCGTGTCTTGCCGGGTCGTCTTACCGGGTCGTCTTTCCGGTCAGGTCAGGCGTCGGTGCGAGGCTGCTCGTGCTCGGCGATCGCCCGCTCGAGCTCCGCACGGATCGGGGCGACGGCCGCGGTGTCGGGGTTCATGGACAACGCCTCGAGGTGCTGGCGGGCCTCGAACGGCCGGTCGGCCTCGAGCGCTGCGAGCACCAGGTGCTTGCCCACCTCAGGGCTGTGCTCGCGCGCCCGCCAGTGCCCGACACCCAGTCCCAGGGCCTCGACCGGCATGCCGGTCTCGCGCAGGATCGCGAGGCCTTCGGCGAGCGCCTTGCCGTCGGGGTCGCGCTCGGCCGCCGTGGCGAGCCGGCGCACCGCCCCCTCGGGGTCGTCCATGAGCGACAGGCGTCCCAGCTCGAGCAGCGGCCGCCAGGCGCGCGGGTGACCCGCGAGCTCCTCGGCCAGCGACCACACCGCCAGGTCGGCCGCCTTCTGCTTCGCCATCTCGTCCGCCGGGGCCGTCAGCGGGTCCTCCGGGTTGGACGACTCGGCCGCGCGACGGCGCACGATCTCGGCCAGTGCGCGGAAGGCGCGTTCGTCGTTGGGGTCGTCCGTGAGCATCGCGCGCAACGCGTCCTCGTGGACCGTGTCGCCGCGCCGAGAACTGCTCGGGCGCCTGGTGCCGACCGTCGAGGCCGAGAAGGGACGACGGATGAGCTTGCGGAGCCGGGGCATCAGAGCCATGCAACCGACCCTATCCAATGACCTGTGAACTCGATCGGGCAGACGACGCTTTGTGCACTTTCCACAACCCCCACCGTATCCTCAGGGAATGACGAGCACTCCCGCCACGGCCTCCCGGGACGAGAACATCCAGCGCGTCCGCGACGGCCTGGGACTGCTCACCGCAGCGGCCATGCGCCGGCTCGACGAAGAGGTGCCGTGGTACCGCCAGCTCCCGGCCGAGGACCGCTCCTACGTGGGCCTCGTCGCGCAGTCCGGCATCAGCTCGTTCGTCACCTGGTTCGCCGATCCCACGCAGACGCCGCACGGCGTGGGCGAGATGTTCGCCGCGGCCCCGCCCGAGCTCACCCGGTCGATCTCGCTGCAGCACACGCTGCAGCTCGTGCGGCTCATGGTCGACGTGGTGGAGACCCACTCCGACCAGATCGCCGCCCCCGGCTACGAGCGCGAGCTGCGCGAGGCGGTGCTGCGGTACTCGCGGGAGGTCGCGTTCTCCGCAGCCGAGGTGTACGCCCGCGCCGCGGAGGTTCGCGGCGCCTGGGACGCACGGCTCGAGGCGCTCGTCGTCGACGCCATCGTCCGAGGTGACGGCGACGACTCGATCCGCTCGCGCGTCTCCGCGCTCGGCTGGAGCAACCGCGGCCAGGCGCTCGTGGTCGTCGGCGCGGCGACCGCCGGCCTCGACGACGTCCGGACGGCGGACCTGCGGCGGGCGGCGCGGCGCGCCGCAGGTGACGCGCTCGTGGGCATCCACGGCGACCGGCTCGTCCTGGTGCTGGGCGGTGACGGCGACCTGGTCGCGTCCGCGACGTCGCTGCTCGGCCGGTTCGGCCCGGGCCCCGTCGTGATCGGCGGCGCGGTCGCGAACGTGACGGAGGCCGCGCGGTCGGCCCGGGCGGCGCTCGCAGGCCTCGCCGCCGCCCCCGCGTGGCCGCAGGCGCCCCGTCCGGTCCTCGCCGACGACCTGCTGCCCGAGCGCGTGCTGATCGGCGACGCGAACGCACGACGGACGCTCGTCGCCCAGGCGTACCGGCCGCTCGCGCAGGCCACGGGCTCGGTTCTCGAGACGCTCTCCGCCTACCTCGGCACCGGCCGGTCGCTCGAGGCGGCCGCACGCCGCCTGTACGTCCACCCGAACACCGTGCGCTACCGGCTGCGCAAGGTCTCGGAGATCACCGGCTGGGACCCGCTCGACGCGCGGGAGTCGTTCGTGCTCCAGATGGCGCTCGCGCTAGGACAGCTCGAGCACGCCGCGCCGGCCCGCTGACAGCGGCGTTGCCGAATCCCACAACCGCTCTCCGCGAGGTTCGTGCGGGTCGCCACGACACGCCCACGCGCCGGGATGGGACCGTGGGTGCGTGCTCGCCGTCGTCTGCCCTGGACAGGGCTCTCAGACCCCCGGGATGCTCGGCCCTTGGCTCGAGCTGCCCGGTATCGCTGACATGCTCGACTCGTTCTCCGCCGCGGCAGGGGCGGACCTCGTCACGCACGGCACCACGTCGGACGCCGACACCATCCGCGACACCGCCGTGGCCCAGCCGCTCATCGTCTCGTCGTCGCTCGTCGCGCTCCGGGTGATCCTCGACGGCGCCGACCCGGCGAGCGTGGTCGACGTGACGGCCGGCCACTCGGTCGGCGAGCTGGCGGCCGCCGCGGTCGCGGGCGTGCTCGACGACGCCGGTGCCGTCGGACTGGTCTCGCACCGGGCACGCGCCATGGCCGAGGCGGCCGCGGCCGCGCCGTCGGGCATGAGCGCCGTGGTGGGCGGCGACCCCGCCGAGGTGCTCGCGGCGATCGAGGCCGCCGGGCTGTGGCCCGCGAACGTCAACGGCGGTGGGCAGACCGTGGCGGCGGGCGACCTCGACAAGCTCAAGGCCCTGGCCGAGGACGCACCGCGGCGTGCGCGCGTCATCCCGCTCCAGGTCGCCGGCGCGTTCCACACCCCGTACATGGAGCCGGCCCGCGCGGCGTTCGAGCCGGTCGCCGCCGGCTGGCTCGCGACCGACCCGCGGCTGCCGCTGCTGTCGAACGCCGACGGCGCCGCCTACGACACCGTGACGGCCGGCTCCCACGGCCACGGGACGGCGGCCGAGGTCATGAAGCGCCTGACGGCACAGATCACCGCGCCCGTGCGCTGGGACCTGTGCCAGGAGACGCTGGCCGCGCGCGGCGTCACCGGGATCCTCGAGCTCGCCCCCGGCGGCGTGCTCACGGGTCTGGCCAAGCGCGCGCTCAAGGGCGTCGAGTCGGTCGCGGTCACGTCGCCCGACGACGTCGAGGCGGCGCGCGACCTGATCACCCGTCATTCGGTCGCTGCGGAGGTGTCGGCATGAACAAGGTCCTGCGACAGGCCGAGCCGGTGCGGTTCTCACGCATCCTGGCGCTCGGTGGCGAGCGCGGCGAGAACGTCGTCACCAACGACGACATCGCCGGGCCGATCGACTCGTCCGACGAGTGGATCCGGCAGCGCACCGGCATCGTGACGCGCGTTCGCGCCGGTGCGGACCGGAACGTCGTGGACCTCGCCGAGGCGGCGACCCGCAAGGCGCTCGGCGTCGCGGGCCTGACCGGGTCGGACATCGACGCCGTGATCGTCTCGACCGTGACGCACTTCCACCAGACGCCGTCGGCGGCCGCCATCCTCGCCGAGCGGATCGGCGCCACGCCGGCCGCGGCCTACGACATCTCCGCCGCCTGCGCGGGCTACGCCTACGGCATCGGGCAGGCGGACGCGCTCGTCCGCTCGGGTGCGGCCCGCCACGTCCTGGTGGTCGGCGTCGAGAAGCTGTCCGACTTCATCGACCCGACCGACCGCTCGATCTCGTTCCTGCTCGGCGACGGCGCGGGCGCCGCGATCGTCGGCCCGTCCGACACGCCCGGCATCGGCCCCACCGTGTGGGGCTCCGACGGCTCCAAGGCGCAGGCCATCCGGCAGACCCACGCCTGGTCCGACCTGCGCGAGGACTGGTCGCTCGGCTGGCCCAGCCTGCGCCAGGACGGCCAGTCGGTGTTCAAGTGGGCCAGCTTCCAGATGGCGCCCATCGCGGCCAAGGCCATGGCCGAGGCCGGCATCGAGCCCGAGGACGTCCAGGTCTTCGTGCCGCACCAGGCGAACATGCGGATCATCGACCAGCTCGTCAAGCAGCTCCGGCTGCCCCCGTCGGTCGTCGTCGCGCGCGACATCGCCGAGACCGGCAACACGTCGGCCGCGTCGATCCCGCTGGCCACGGAGCGCCTGCTCGCCGAGGGTCAGGCGAAGTCGGGCGACATCTCCCTGCAGATCGGCTTCGGTGCCGGCCTCGTCTATGCGGCGCAGGTGATCGTGCTGCCGTGACGAGCGGCACCACACTTCCGGGCCACACTCAGGTACGGACCTGGTGCGAGAGAATCGCACCGCAACCCACCCCGGTGCCGGCAGGCCGGTACCCCGCACAAGGAGAATCGCACCCCATGGCATACACCTCTCAGGAGATCCTCGAGGGCCTCGCCGAGATCGTCGCCGAGGAGACCGGACTGCCGACCGACGCCGTCGTGCCCGAGAAGTCCTTCACCGACGACCTCGACATCGACTCGCTGTCGATGATGACGATCGTCACGCACGCCGAGGACAAGTTCGACGTCCGCATCCCCGACGACGACGTCAAGAACCTCACGACCGTCGGCGACGCCGTCTCCTACATCGAGGGCGCGCAGTCCTGAACTCGGGAGTGCGGGGCGCTATCCCGCCCCGCACCCCGGGCGGGGCCGGTGACCCCAGCCCTGCCCCGACCTCCCCACCCGACCCCAGGAGAGCACCATGACCGCAGCACGCGACGTCGTCGTCACCGGCCTCGGCGCCACCACGCCGCTCGGTGGTGACGCGCCCACCACCTGGGCGGCCGCCCTCGCGGGCGAGTCGGGCGCACGGACCCTCGAGAACGACTGGGCCGAGAAGTACGGCATCCCCGTGACGTTCGCGGCCACGATCAAGGTCGCCCCGGAGAGCGTGCTGCCCCGGCCCGAGCTCAAGCGCATGGACCCGTCGGCGCAGTACGCGATCATCGCCGCACGCGAGGCGTGGGCCGACGCCGGCGCGCCCGAGGTCGACGGCGAGCGCCTGGGCGCCGTGGTGTCGTCCGGCATCGGCGGCATCTGGACGACGCTCGACGGGTGGGACACGCTGCGCGAGCGCGGCGCCCGTCGCATGCTGCCCATGACCGTGCCGATGCTCATGCCGAACTCTCCGGTGGCCTACGTGTCTCTCGAGCTCGGAGCGCAGGCCGGTGCGCACGCGCTGGTGTCGGCGTGCGCCTCGGGCGCCGAGGCCATCGGGTACGCCATCGACATGATCCGCAACGGCCGGGCCGACGTCGTCGTCGCGGGCGGCACCGAGGCCACGATCCATCCCATGCCGATCGCCGCCTTCGCGGCCTCGCGCACGCTGTCGCTGCGCAACGACGACCCGCAGGCGGCCTCGCGCCCCTACGACGTCGACCGCGACGGCTTCGTGATCGGCGAGGGCGCGGCCGTGCTGGTGCTCGAGAGCGCCGAGCACGCGGCGGCCCGTGGCGCCAAGGTCTACGCCCGCCTCGCCGGGCTCGGGCTGTCGTCCGACGCGTACCACATCACCTCCCCGGACCCCGACGGCAAGGGCCAGGTCGCGGCCATGCGGCGCGCGCTGGAGGACGCCGACGCCACGGGAGCCGACGTCGTGCACGTCAACGCGCACGCGACGTCGACTAAGGTGGGCGACCTCACCGAGACCCGGTCGATCCGCACGCTGCTGGGCGGCGACGCCGACCACGTGCTGCTCTCCGCGACCAAGTCGATGACCGGCCACCTGCTCGGCGGTGCGGGGGCGATCGAGACGCTGTTCACGGTCAAGGCCGTGTCCGAGCGGCTCGCGCCGCCCACCATCAACGTCGACAACCCGGACCCCGAGCTGCAGGTGCCGCTCGTCCGGTCCACGCCCGAGAAGCTGCCCGACGGTGACATCGTGGCGGTCAACAACTCTTTCGGTTTCGGTGGGCACAACGTCGCGCTGGTGGTCACCAACGCCTGACCTCGTGCACCGGGTACGACGACGCCCCGGCGACCTGTGCGGTCGCCGGGGCGTCGTCGTCGGAGCCGGGTGTCGCGCCCGTCAGCCGACCCGGTGCAGCCAGCGCACGGGCGCGCCGGCTCCCGCGTAGCGGAACGGCTCGAGCTCGTCGTCCCACGCGCTGCCGAGCGCGAGGTCGAGTGCGTCGCGCATCGCGCGCGGGTCGTGGGCGAGGTCGAGCGCGGCGCGCACCCGGTCCTCGGGCACGACGATGTTGCCGTGGACGTCCGTGACGGCGTGGAAGATCCCGAGGTCGGGCGTGTGCGACCACCGTGCGCCGTCGGCGCCGTGGCTGGCCTCCTCGGTCACCTCATAGCGGAGGTGGTCCCACCCGCGCAGCGCCGAGGCGAGCCGGGCGCCCGTTCCCTGAGCGCCCTGCCACGAGTGCTCGGCACGGTACAGACCACGCCCCGCCGGCTGGGGGGTCCAGTCCAGCGACACGCGCGTGCCAAGCACGTTCCCTGCGGCCCACTCGAGGTGGGGGCACAGGGCACGGGGAGCGGAGTGCACGAAAAGCACACCGCGGGTGAGGGCTCCGGCCATGTCTTCCTCCCTGGTTCCGAGGTCCGTCTTCCCCTACGTCCTCGAACCGGTGATCAGACTTGGTCAACCCATGCCGGCAGTGTCTACGGCACTTCGTGTCACATCCTGCCCGACGCCGCCCACGGATGCGAGGCGAATCACCCGCAAAGTGGTCATCGCACGGCCAAGGGCACGTCTCCCGCGCCTCAGAGGCGCTCCCGCAGGTCGCGCATGGCCTTCTTGCGGACGCTGCGCTCGAGGCGGTCCAGGTAGAGCTTGCCGTCCAGGTGGTCGCACTCGTGCTGGAGGCAACGAGCCATCAGGCCCGTGCCCTCGACGACGATCTCGCCGCCGTCCAGATCCATGCCGACGACCCGCGCGTACCAGGCGCGCGTCGTCGGGTACCAGAGACCGGGGACCGAGAGGCAGCCCTCGTCGCCGTCCTGCGTCTCCTCGGAGAGCTCGACGATCCGCGGGTTGAGCACGTAGCCGACCTCGTCCTCGACGTTCCACGAGAACGCGCGCAGGTTGACACCGATCTGGTTGGCCGCCAGCCCGGCCCGGCCATCCGCGTCGACGGTCTCCACGAGGTCCTCGACGAGCCCGCGCACGCGGTCGTCGATGGTCGTGATCTCCTCGCACGGAGTGCGCAGCACGGGGTCGGGCAGCACGCGGATCTCTCGCATCGCCATGCGTGGCATTCTTCCAGAGACCCGGCCGTAGACCGGCATCGGGGGAGGTGGGCGCGGCAAGGCCGCCTCCTGCGGGGACGCGCGACCCGTGCGGTCAGGGGCCCCGGGCCAGCCCGATCACGACCACGACGGCACCCCAGCCCATCAGAGCCAGGCCCAGGCCGACCACGATCCCGAGGGCGATGTTCTCGGCGTCGCGTCTGCCCCGGCGCGCCGCAAGGACCGTGACGGCTGCCCCGGCCGAGACGAGCGCGAGCCCAGCCGTGATCCACCCCACCCGATCACCGTGTCACACGCGTATCGCGGCCGCTGCCCGGGTCGGACTCGCCACGGTCCCGTGGACCGGCGCTCCGGTAGGCTCGCCGCGCGCCCCGTTAGCTCAGCTGGTCAGAGCAGGAGACTCATAATCTCTCGGTCGCGGGTTCAAGTCCTGCACGGGGCACCGACGCCTGGAGCGGCCTGCGAGTGGTCGCACTCCCCACCGCGCCCCGTGCCACCGGGCACCGGGTCGTCATCGCCCAGGTGCGCGACGCGGCTACCGTGGGCGCATGTGGTTTCGCCGTAACTCCGTGCCGGACGACATCCGCCGTGCGCTCCACCTGCCGCGCGGCGAGCGAGTGCTCACCGGCGCGCCGCTCGCCGACGGGTCCTGGGCGGTCGCGACGACGGACGAGCTCGCCGTGGCGACCGAGTCGCTCGGCGGCCGGCCCGCGGAGATCCTCCTGCACCGCCCATGGTGCGACGTCGACCGCGCGTCGTTCGACCCCGAGCGGTCGGTGCTCACCATCACGTGGGTCGACGTCGAGCCCGAGCTGCGGCTCCACCTCACCGACCCGACCCGCACCACGTTCCCGCAGGTGCTCCGCGAGCGCGTGCAGTGGTCGGTCGTGCTGGCCGAGACCGTCGCCCTGCCGGACGGGCGGGAGGTCAAGGTCGCGGTGCGCCGGATGACCGACGGCGGGCTGTTCTCGCAGGCCATCGCCGGTCCGGGAGTGGACCTGGACGACCCCGAGGTCGCCGACGTCGTGGACACCGCGGAGGCGCGCGTGCGGGGCGCCGCCGGCATGTGACCCGGCCGTCCGGCAGGTCCTCCGAGGCGCCGTCACGGCGTGCGAAGGCACCCTGCGAGGGCTGGTAGAGTTCTACCCGGCCCGTCGCCGACCGGCGGCCGGACCAGTCGATCCCGCGTAGCTCAGCTGGCAGAGCATCCGACTGTTAATCGGACGGTCGTAGGTTCAAGTCCTACCGCGGGAGCC
>Ga0233385_1000417_pt1 | contig 22641 bp, 27 predicted proteins | sample ElkDunMinimDraft_16_FD_191543 | JGI IMG/M metagenome (GOLD analysis project Ga0233385, IMG submission 191543) | Fecal eukaryotic communites from dung pellets of Tule Elk in California, USA - Elk Dung G36 | ecosystem: Host-associated > Mammals > Digestive system > Large intestine > Fecal | place...
CCTCTTTTCGCGCATCCACAATTGGCGGGACGGGGTAAATCAAGGACTTACAGATGGCGAGGCCAAGGCTGCCCGCCGCCAAGGCTGAGGCCTCCGGCGCGGCATTGAAGAACGCGGGGAGATTTGAGGGTCGTGGCGCTCCAAAGCGGACGCGCCCCCTCGGGGAACCCTATGCCCGCATGGGCGAGATCGAGCGGGAGTACTGGGCGGAATTCGCCGAGGAGCTTCCGTGGTTGCACTCGGGTCACCGGGTGTTGCTGAGGCTGACGTGCCAGCTTGCGGCCCGGATGGATGCCGGGGAGGAGATGGGTGTTTCGGCGTCCCAGGCACTTAGCTCGCTGCTGTCGAAGCTGGGGGCGACGCCGGTAGACGAGACGAAGGTATCGCATGGTGGCGGAGACGAGGACGAAGATCCTGCCGAGCAGTTCTTCACTCGACCGAACTAACGCCTATGCGGAAGCCGTGCTGTCAGGCGAGATCGTCGCCGGGCCGCATGTGCGGAATGCCTGCCGCCGCCACTTCGATGACCTGGAGAAAGGGGCGGAGCGGGGGCTTCGGTTCGATGTTGAGGCGGCTGACCGGGTATTCGGGTTCTTCGAGAATGTCCTGCGCCTGAGTGAGGGCCAGTTCGAGGGTTTGCCGTTCCAGCTTCAGCCCGCGCAGGCGTTCATCGTGGGCAGCTTGTTTGGATGGGTCCGGGCGGATGGCACGCGCCGGTTCCGCCGGGCGTACATCGAGCAGGGGAAGGGCAACGGCAAGTCCCCTATGGCGGGCGGTATTGGCCTGTACGGGATGCTTGGAGACGGGGAAGCGGGTTCGCAGGTCTACGCGGCCGCAGCCAAGCGTGAGCAGGCAGGGATCCTATTCGCCGACGCGGTGAAGATGGTCAATGCGTCGCCGTCGCTGTCCAAGCGCATCGACTTCAGCGGCGGGCCTGGTCGCGAATACAACATGGCGTTCCATAGGACCGGGAGTTTCTTCCGGCCTGTGTCGCGCGATACCGGCAAATCGGGTTCCGGCCCGCGCCCGTACTTCGTCTTGGCGGACGAGGTTCACGAGCTGCCGGACGGCAAGATCCTGGAGATGCTGGAGCGCGGCTTCAAGTTCCGGCGCCAGCCTCTTCTCTTCATGATCACGAACAGCGGGTCGGATCGGAACTCGATCTGCTGGGCTGAGCATGAGTGGGCGGTCAGGGTTGCGGCGGGGAACCGGGAGGACAACCCGGATAACTCCATCGCCTACCTTGGCGAGCCGCTGGACGACACGACGTTTAGCTACGTCTGCGCGCTGGATGACGGCGACGACCCGCTTAACGATCCCAGTTGCTGGCCGAAAGCTAACCCGCTTCTGGGCACGACGATCACCGAGGAGTATCTGGCCGGGGTGGTTGACCAGGCCAAGAACATCCCGGCCAAGCAGAACGGCATTCTCCGGCTGCACTTCTGCGTGTGGACGGATGCGGACTCGGCGTGGATGAGCCGCGAGGCGCTGGAGCCTCTGCTGGAGGACTTCGACACCACGGCGCACCACGGCGAGGAGATCCACCTAGGGCTGGACTTGTCCCAGAGCCGCGACATCACGGCGATGGGCTGCGTAGTCCGGACTGGCACGACTCCGGAAGGCAAGCCAACGTTCGAGGCGTGGGTTGAGGCATGGACGCCGGGCGACACGATCCGGGCGCGCGAGGATCGGGACAAGATCCCGTACACCCTCTGGCGCGACCAGGGCCACATCCACGCACCGGACGGCGAGAACATCAGTTACCGCCACGTCGCACAGACGATGGTGGAGTACGACCGAGACTACAAGGTGAAGATGGTCGCTTACGACCGTTATGCCTTCCGCAGGTTCGAGGAGGACGCGGCGGAGCTGGGCTTGTCGCTGAACTTCGTTGAACACCCGCAAGGTGGCACGAAGAAAGCCAAGCCGACCCCCGAGATGATCGAGTCGGCCAAGCGGGCTGGCAAGGAACCCGAGGGGCTTTGGTTCCCCGGCTCGCTGCGGATGTTCGAGGACGCGATCTATGAGGGCCGGATCCGCTTCAAGCGGAACCCGGTGCTGGTGTCCGCGCTCATGTCCGCCGTGACCGAGCAGGACAAGTGGGACAACAAGTGGCTGGCGAAGCAGAAGTCGGTGAACAAGATCGACGCGGCGGTGGCGCTGGTGATGGCGTTCGGCGCAGCTCAGGCGCAGCCGATTGAACAGAAGTCTGCCCCGTTCTTCATCGGCCTTTAGTACGGCGACCTAAGAGAGAAGCACGCCTTGGCTTGTGGTATAAAAGACGGGCCGGAAACGCTGCGTCAACAGCGCCCGGCCCTGACCACAACGAGAGGTGACCTCGCTATGGCTGACGCCATTCTAGCCGACGTGGAAGCGTCCGGCATCTACCAGATTCGGAATCTGGAGAGCGGCAAGAAGTACATCGGGAGCGCCAAGTGCTTCCGAATCAGATGGAATGCCCATCGGGCGAAACTCAATCGAGGGTCGCATCATTCCCGGCATCTTCAAGCCTCATGGCACAAGAATGGTGGGGATGCGTTCGTATTTGAGGTTGTCGAAGTTTGCTCCGTTGAAGATCTGCTTCAGCGGGAGCAGTGCTGGTTAGATGCGGAACGCCCTGAATACAACGTTTGCCCGAACGCAGGTAACACGCTTGGCCGGCGGTTCACGCCGGAGAGTAGGGAGAAGATCGCGGCGAAGGCGAGAGGTAGGACATGCCCTCCTAGGTCCGCCGAGCATCGTGCGAAGCTTTCTGCGGTCCACGCTGGGAAAAAGAAGCCACAGCACGTAATGCGCGCTCTGCAAGAGGGTCGTCGTCGGCGGGTATTCACGGACGAGCAGAGGGAGCAGATGTCACGCTCTCTCCGGAAAGCCTACGAGGAGGGCCGCAAGCCGAGGGAGAAGTCTGAACCGCATAGGTTCAGCATCGGCAGGCACTTCGCCAAGCTCAGCGACAACGAGATAAGAGCGATCCGAGCCTTGCGAGCCAGCGGCGTCACCGGCAGGGAGTTGGCGAGAAGGTATGGATCGAACCCGGGGACAATCTCGGAGATATGCAGCGGCAAACGATACCGCTGGGTTACATAACCAAAGCCCCGCCTTGAGCGGGGCTTTCTTGTTGGAGATGAAGTGGATACCAATCGCGCCTACTCACTGCTAGAGGTCAAGTCCGTTGACGGCGACCAGAGGACGTTCAAGGGCCTAGCTACCTCGCCCGTCCCTGATCGGGTCGGGGATGTTGTGGAGCCGCTTGGGATCAAGTTCCAGAATCCGCTCCCGCTCCTGTGGCAGCACCAACACGACAAGCCAATCGGCCATGTGGTGTTCGATAAGCCGACGGCCAAGGGCGTGACCTTCACGGCGACCATCCCGACCATTGACGAACCAGGACCGCTTAAGGATCTGGTTGACATGGCATGGCAGTCGATCAAGGCAAAGCTGGTTCGCGGCGTGTCGATTGGGTTCCGGGCGCTGAAGCACGCATACATCGAAGGCGGCGGAATCCACTTCCAAGAGTCGGAGGTGTTTGAGCTGTCCGCTGTGACCATCCCGATGCACCAGCTCGCGACGATCCAAGCCGTGAAGGCACTTGATGCTAGGCACCTTGGCCTGACGCCGCGCACCAACGGCGGCATCCAACTGGTGAAGTCCGGCCCGACCACGAGCGGCGGTATTCGACTGATTCGGGGCTAGGCCCCACACAACGGCGAGGTTGCGATGAAACAGTCTGAACTCGAAGCTCTCCCGGTTGCCAAGGGCGTGATGTTCGGTAGCGAGTTGGTGTGGGACGAGGACGGGGAGAAGTGGTGGATTGGCCTGATTGATGGCGTCCCCCATCGTCGCCCGTTTGGCCCACAGTTCTCAGTCGCCGAATTTGAGGTTTCAAGCGGAGCGGAAAAGGCTTCCGTGAGAATCCCGTTTAGTGGCGTTGCTTCGGATCGTCTGAAGCGTGCCGCTATGAGCTGGGGTGCAAAGCACTTCGGATGCGATGAGATCGATTTGGAAGTAACCGCATCGTCGTGAGACGAAGCGCCGCACTGTCGTGATGACAGCGCAAGGCCCACTGAGGCCAGCCGGGTGAGATTCCCGGCCCTATTCGGCGCGTCCCGTGGAAGGGAACGGCGCAAGGTATCCCGTGGAAAGGATGCCGCCTAACTGACTGTCGTGAGACAGCCGAACGCATCGCTGCGAAGCGACGCAATCCAATGAATGGAAAACAACAATGGCTAGCAAGTCCGTTGCGGAGCAGATCGCCGACCTGAAGGCGACCCGCGAAGCGAACCAAAAGAAGATGGGCGAGATCGCCCAGAAGTCGATTGACGAAGGCCGTAGCATGAACGACGCCGAGTCGGCGGAGTTCGATACGGTCGAGAAGGATATCGGCACCCTCGATGCTGACATCGCCCGTCTGACCCGCCTCGAGTCGATCCAGCGCGCCACTGCCACGAGCGTGGAGAAGGATGTCGCTGCGGCCAAGGAGGCGTCCGCGCCGAATGGCAGCCGCAAGCTGGAGCCGGTCCAGGTCAAGAACACCGAGAAGCTGGAGCCGGGTATCGAGTTCGCTCGTTACGCCATGTGCCAGCTCGCGACCAAGGGCAACGCCGAGCAGGCCTTCCGCCTCGCCGAGCGTCACTACCCGCAGAACGAGCGGATCGTCAAGGCGCTGAAGTTCCAGGCCGAGGGCGGCAAGTTCGAGCACATCATGAAGGCGACCGTCGAGGCCGGCACCACGCTGGACGCGACGTGGGCCGCCCCGCTGGTGGACTACCAGAACTTCGCTGGTGACTTCGTCGAGTTCCTGCGCCCGCAGACCATCATCGGCCAGTTCGGCCAGAGCGGCGTGCCGGATCTGAACCGCATTCCGTTCAACGTGCGGATCGCTGGTCAGACCAGCGGCGGTTCCGCTTACTGGGTGGGCGAGGGCGCTCCCAAGCCGCTGACCGCGTTCGACTTCACCGCGACTGAGCTGCGCTGGGCCAAGGCCGCGACCATCGCGGTTCTGACCGAGGAGCTGATCCGCTTCAGCAACCCGTCTGCCGAGCGTCTGGTGCGTGATGCGCTGGCCGGTGCGGTCGTGGGCCTGCTGGACACGGACTTCATCAACCCGGCCAAGGCTGCGGTGTCGAACGTCTCGCCTGCCTCGATCTTGAACGGCGCGACGGCGATTCCCTCGACGGGCGGCACTGACGCCGAGGCGGTTCGTTGCGACCTCCAGGCCCTCTGGGCGCCCTTCATCACGGCGCGCAATCCGCCCCGCACTGCGGTCTACATCATGAACTCGACCACGGCTCTGGCCGCGTCGCTCATGACCAACCCGCTGGGCCAGCGCGAGTTCCCCGGCCTGACGATGAGCGGCGGCACCTTCAACAACATCCCGACCATCGTTTCGGACTACGTGCCGGACGGCGTCGTGGCTCTGGTGAACGCCCGCGACGTGTGGCTGGCCGACGACGGCCAGGTGACCATCGACGCGAGCCGAGAGGCCTCGCTGCAGATGCTCGACAACCCGACCAACAACAGCGCCGCGGGCACTGCCACTTCGATGGTCTCGATGTTCCAGACCAACTCGGTGGCCTTCCGCGCCGAGCGCTACATCAACTGGGCGCGTCGTCGGGATTCCGGCGTTGCCTACCTGACGGGCGTCAACTGGGGCGCTTGCGGTAGCTAAGTAAGACGGAAGGGCGGCAGGAGCCGCCCTTCCTTTACCGAGGTGATAAATGGTCGAGTTTGAATACAAAGATGGGCGCCGTCGCCGGATGAGGCAGGTATTCGCGACCGCGCTGACGAAGCTGGGGCACGGGCAGGTCTATCAGACTTCTGAGTTGAAGCCCGCTCCCGCTCCTGCGCCTGAGCCGGAGACCTCCCCTGTCACTGGCAAGCCGAAGCGCAAGTACCAGCGTCGGGACATGAAGGCCGAGGATTGAGATGGCATTTTCTGCGAGCGAGATGACCGAGGCGGCGGGCGTCCGCCGCTACGGCGCTGACTACTTGAAGGCGCTGAACCCGGTCCCTTCGCATCGCGGGGGCTGGCATACGATCAACGAGCCATTTACCGGCGCGTGGCAGCGGAACCTGGAGGAGAAGCACGGGACGGTCCTGTGCTACCCGACTCTGTTCACCTGCCTGAGCCGGATCAGTCAGGACATCGGCACCATGCCGTTCGTCTTGAAGAGGAAAGACCAGAATCGGATCTGGCGGGAGGTCGAGGGCGATAGCCCGTACTGGCCGGTCCTGCGCAAGCCGAACAAGTTTCAGACGGACCAGCAGTTCCGAGAGGCGTGGGTCCTCTCCCTACTGATCCACGGCAACGCCTACATCCTGAAGCAGCGCGACAATCGCGGCATTGTCACGGACCTGTACGTGATGGACCCTTGCCGCGTCATGCCGATGATCGCCGATAACGGCGATGTCTACTACCAGGTCAATTACCCGAGCGCCCAGAACCTTCTGCCGGAGAACTACCCTGCCGAGCAGCTGACGATTCCGGCGTTTGAGATCATCCACCACCGGATCAACTGCTTCATCCACCAGCTGGTAGGCATCCCGCCCCTGTGTGCGGCGAACCTGCCTGCGGTGAAGAACCTGAAGATCCTGCGGAACTCCACGGAGTTCTTCGCGAATGGTGCGCGCCCCGGCGGGATCCTGACTGCGCCTGCGGGGATCAGCAAGGAAGATGGCGACGCAATCAAGGAGGCGTGGCAGCAGCAGTACGGCAACGGCAATCAGGGGAAGATCGGCCTGATCGGCGCTGACCTGAAGTACACCGATCTCGGCATGTCGAGCGGCGCGGACTCGCAGCTTGTGGCGCAGCTTGAGTATTCGGACCGGCAGGTCTGCCAGCCGTTCCACGTGCCGCCGTTCATGGCTGGAATCGGCGAGATCCCGGCCGGGATGGAGGTGGACGAAGTAACGACCGCGTACTACCAGCGCGCTCTGCGGCCCATCGTCGAAGGCATGGAGCGGCTGCTGGACGAAGGCCTGCGCATCTCCCGCCCTATGGGCGTTGAGCTGGACGAGAACGCGCTACTTCGCATGGATCTTGGCAAGCTGGCCGAGGTTGAGTCTGCCCTCGTTGGCGGCAAGATCAAGACGCCGGACGAGGCCCGAGAGATGTTCGGCCTTGCGCCTACGGGCGGCGGCAACACGCTGTGGGGACAGAATCAGGACTACCCGCTGGGGATGCTGGCGAATCGCGCAGAGTGGGATCCGGACATGCAGGCTACGCCGCCCCCTGTCGCGCCTGCTGCACCGCCTCCGAGTGGTGGGGATGGCGGTGGCGAGGATGAAGAGGCGACTCGCGCCTTCCTAGCTTACGTGCAGCGCGAGCTTGAGGCGGGAGTTGCTGGCGATTGGGTCGACGAGCTGTTCTCTCAGTCGCCTCTGGATTACGTGCGGGCGTTGGCGGCTGCCTCTGCCCGGGCCGGTTAGGCAAGGGCCGACAACGGCAAGCAAGGGTCGCAGAGATGCGGCCCTTTTCTTTTGGGAGACACGATGAAGCACGAAACGACTCTTGAGGCGGTCAAGATGTTGATTGACCGTCACAAGGATGGCGTAGAGAAGGCCGTCGGGAAGATGGCTGGACTTCTCGTGGAGTTCAACGACCGTATCGCAGCCCTTGCGGATGCCGCCCGCGAGGCGGAGCGGAAGCACGCATTGGCTCTCGCTGAGATTGCCGAGTCCCGTGAACGCGAACGCAAGGACCTTGCAGCCCTCGTCGAGCGCGTGAACGCGCTGGCATCTACGGAGGCTGGCAGTGAGCATGCTGAGGAAGTCGCCGCCCTTGCAAAGCGCATTGAGGAACTGGAAGCCCGGCAGCCCGAGAAGGGTGACAAAGGCGATCCCGGTCAAGATGCGCCGCCCGTCGAGGTTGACGTTGCGGAGGTGGTCAAGGAGCTGTTGGCCACGGATGGCGTCAAGCACATCGTCGGGATGGAGGTGGCCGCCTACATGACGGAGAACCCGCCTCCTGCCGGGCGCGACGGAAAGGACGGCGAGCGAGGCCCGCAGGGCGAGAAGGGCGCGGATGGTAGCGACGGCGCCGGAATCGCTGACCTGCTGATTGACCGAGAGGGCGCGCTGGTCGTGACCATGACGGACGGGCGCATGAAGTCGCTCGGCCAGATCGTCGGGAAGGACGGCGCTCCCGGTCGGGACGGTCGTGACGGCGTTGACGGCCTCGGCTTCGAGGACTGCGAGGTCGAGATTGATCCCGAGGGGGCGGGTACGGTCACGCTGAAGTACAAGCGCGGCGACCTCGTGAAGTCTGTCAGCTATTCGGCGCCCACGTTCCGGCACATCGGATTCTGGGGCAAGGGCATGACGGCCCAGGCCAGCGAGTTCACGACCCACGACGGCAGCCTCTGGATGGCGAAGTGCGCGACGGACACTGCCCCCTCTTACGACAACCCGCACTGGCAGCTTGCGGCCCGCAAGGGCGCTGACGGCCAGCGCGGCAAGGATGGCAAGGACTACCGGCCTAGTGAGCCGGTGAAGCTGCGAGGCTCCGATGCCTGACCTGATCACCAAGCAGGACGCCTACGAACACCTGCGCCTGGACTACGACAGCGACGGCAGCGCGGACGACGGCTGGCTGGACATTTTCATCCCGGCGGTGTCTGAGGCGGTGAAGGTTTGGCTCAAGGACGAGTGGCGTCCATACCAGCCTGTGCTGGATTCGGACGGGGAGCCGGCAGTGGACTCGGACGGTCGGCCTGTGGTTCTGCTGGACAGCAACGGGGATCCGGTGGTGCGCCACGTGGTGCGTGCTGCCTGCCTCGTTGAGCTGGAATCGCAGTACCGGTTCCGCTCCGGGGATGCCTCGACCGAGATGCCGTCCCATGCGGGCTACGGGTATTCGCTGGGTCGGGCGGCGACCAACCTGCTAACCCCGATTCGCAAGCCCACGGCAGCCTGACATGCCCGCAGTAGCATCCGGCGACCTTCGCCACCGCGTCGAGCTTCAGGCCTACGTGGAGACGGTCAATCAGAACACCGGCACGGTCACGAAGTCGTGGCAAACCGTGGCCCGCCCGTGGGCGCAGATCGTGCCCATGTCGGGCCGTGAGTTCCTTGCGGCGGCGGCTGAGCAATCCGAAGTTCGTGGCCGCATCGTCATCCGCTACCGGGGTGACGTGGACGCCACCATGCGCGTCCTGTGCCGGGGCAAGTACTACAACATCCACGCGGCGCTGCCTGATGCGGAGTCGGGCGTGGAACACATCACCCTGATGGTGGGTGAGGGCGTAAGATTGGATCAATAGCAACGGCGAGGTTGCAATATGGCTAGGCAGAAAGTAGGCGAGAAGAAGCTGCGTCGGCTGGCAGAGAAGACAGGCTTGGATCTTGTAGCTGCTCTGGTTAGGGGCGGGACCAAGCATCGCGTTGACCTCTGCGTCAGGGGAGGAGAAGTGGTGCACCTGTATCGGTGCGGCGCGTCCGAGAAGTCCGTGATGCGCCACTCTTACGGATGACCACATGGGCTTTGCTCGCGCCGGGGCCGTCCGCTTCGGCGGGGCAGGCCGAGCGGGTTAGGGGGCTGCCGCTGGGGGTTGTGGGCTGCGCCTATCAGTTGGCCCCGTGGGCTGACTTCATCGCCTCGACGGATGAAGCGTGGTGGCGAAAGTACCCCGAGGCCAAGACGCTTCCGGGGCTGAAGTTCGCCATGCACCACGTCGCAGGCGTGACGAAGGTGACGATCCCGAGGCTGGGGGTCTGCAATAGCGGCGTCTTGGCGCTGGAGTGCGCCAAGCGGCAGGGGGGCAAGCGCATCCTTCTGCTGGGATTCGACATGCACGGCTCGCACTTCTTCGGGAGGTACGCGAACGGGCTGAGCAACACGACGGACGCAAAGCGAGCCGTCCATCTCAGGCAGTACGAGGCTTGGCGTGATGCCAACCCTCAGATCGAGGTTCTCAACTGCACCGAAGGCTCGGCCTTGAAGTGCTTTCCAATGGCGAGATTGGATGATTGTCTACACGACGGTATTCGGCAGGACCGATCCGCTGCATGAGCCGAAGGTGCGCGGGAGCGCGCGTTTCGTCTGCTTCACGGATCAGCCCATCGAGTCGGCCAACTGGGAGATGGTGCGGCTGCCGAAGCAGGACGCGCCCACTCGGGCGAGCCGCTTGACAAAGGCGCTGTCCCATATCCAGTTCCCGGAGGTGGAATGGACGCTGTGGATGGACGCGAACTTCACTCTGCTGGTGGATCCGGAGGACCTGAAGCAGCACGGCGAGTTCGTGAACTTCGTGCATTCGGAAAGGGAGCGCATCACGGACGAGGCGAGGGAGATCATCCGGTTAGGAAAGGCCAAGCCAGACACCACCCGGCGCCAGCTCGCCGCCTACCACGCGGAGGGGTTCGACACGGACGCCACCCCCATGACCGTGCTGTCGTGCGACGGGGTGATCCTGCGGCGCCATACGGACGCGGTGAGGGCGGTTAACGAGGCGTGGGCGCAGGAGTTGCGGACCCACACCCTGCGGGACCAGATGAGTCTGGATTACGTCTGCTGGAAGCAGGGGCTGTCCCTGAGCCGGTGGCCGGGGTCGCACAAGGACAACCCGTATTTCCACCACACACACTACAAGCGGCCGGTGAATGACTACTAGGGTTTCGGTCATCACGCCGACCGCTGACCAGCCGACAGGGATGCGTTACCTGGAGGGCTTCATGGCTCGCCAGACCGTACAGCCGGACGAGTGGATCGTCGCGGATGACGGGCTGGAGCCTGCGGTCCTGACGATGGGACAGACCCACATTGTCCGGGAGCGGGTTGCCGAGGGGGCCGCATCGCTGGCCGGGAACATGCTGACGGCGCTGGAGCGCGTGACCGGCGACGTGGTGATCGTGTTCGAGCATGACGACCACTACCAACCGGACCATATCGAAACGTGCCTGCGGAACCTCGAAGGCTACAAGGCCACGGGAAGCGTCTGGCAGCGCTACTACAACGTGGAACATCGCTGCTGGATCGTGATGCGCAACATCGGGTCAGCGCTGTGCAACACGGCGTTCACCGCTGATCGCATTCCTGCGATGCGGGCGGCGTGCCGGGCGGCCATCGCGCGGAACAGCATCGGTCTGGATCGCCTTTTCTGGGGCTCCCTGCCCGCGAGCGAGAAGAACATCACCGATACGTACACGGTTACCGGGATCAAGGGCCTGCCGGGGCGCAAGGGGCTGGGCCTTGGGCACCGGCCGAAGACCAGTAATCGCAAGTGGACCGATGACCCTCAGTTAGTGAAGCTGCGTGAGTGGGTCGGCGAGGATGTGATGCTGTATGACCGTTGAGATCAAGGTCCACGGCCTCGATGAGATCGAGCGCAAGCTGAAGTCCTTACCCGAGAAGCTTGGCCGCAACGCAATGCGACGTGCGCTCCGCAAGGGTGCCAATGTGATCCGGGACGCCGCGAGGATGAATGCAAAGCGCGTCGATGACCCATACACGAAGTACAACCAGATCTGGAAGAACATTGTTGTCAAGGGTGGCGGACGCAAGCAGGAGAAATCTCAGGGAGGGCCATCTATGCGTGTTGGCGTCCTTGGGGGCGCTCGTGACATGCGGGCATATGGCGAACACTTCGGCGCTGGTCGTGGGAACCCGGGCGGGGATACCTGGTACTGGCGCCTGGTCGAGTTCGGAACTTCTGAAACGAGGGCTAAGCCGTTCATGACGCCAGCCATGATCGAGAAGGCCCAAGCCGCATACGACGCCATCGCGACCGACGCGATCAAGCAACTCGACAAAGAACTCTCCAAGCTGGGCTGACATGTACCCACCGATCTACCAACTGGCGCGCGACGACGCGGCGGTGACGGCACTGCTTGGCTCGCCGCCACGGTTCCGTCCCTTCGGCCACTACGACCAGAACGGACCGAGGCCGTACGCGGTGTGGCAGGTGATCTACGGCAACCCCGATAACTCGCTGTCGTGTGCCCCGAAGGAAGATCTCTATGGCGTGCAGGTCGACGCCTATGCCACGACAGAGGAAGAAGCTCGCGCTGTAGCCGCTGCGTTGCGCAATGCAGTCGAGTCCGACCACAACCCCGTCGTTGGCTACAACGGCGAGTTCTGGGAGCAGGCCACTGACCTCTACCGCGTGAGCTTCACCTGTGAATTCTGGACTGAACGTTAGTCCGTAACGCTTCGGGGTCATGAACCCGAACCGCCTGCCGTGAGGCAGCCGGAACACCCCGCCGAGAGGCGGCGTATCCCATCGATGGAAGGAAATTGAAATGCGTACTGCCGGCAGCAACCTGTACTTTCTCGACCCGGCGGATTGCTCCGTGGTCGAGGTCGGATGCCCGACCAACCTGTCTGGTCTGGACTCCACGATTGACCAGATCGAGACGACCTGTCTGAGCGACACCGCCCGCACCTACGAGGCCGGTCTAGCCACCCCTGGCACCGCGACGTTCACCCTGTCTCTTGACCCGCAGGACCCGTCCCACGTCCGCCTGTTGGAACTGAAGAAGGCGGGCACCACGCTCCAGTGGGCGTTCGGCCTTTCGGAATCCCCTGGCACCGCCCCGACTGGCGCCGCCGACTCTGACGAGGAGTGCGTGTTCACGCTGCCCACGTCGCGTTCGTGGATCACCTTCGAGGGGTTCGTCAACAGCTACTCGCTCGATGCGAGCTTGAACGCGGTCTACACCGTGAATGTTGGCGTGCAGATTTCTGGCGACCCCGACCTGATCCCGGCCACCAGCTAAACCGTTCTACGTCGGCGGTCTGGGGCTGTCTCCTCGCCGTGCAGATTCCCGCGCCGACACCTAACTCTATGGCGAGGTAGAAATGAGCAGTCTCAAAGAACTCCGTGGCTTGGGCGCATTCGTGTCCGACAAGCCTGTGCGCAAAGACATTACATTCAAGCTGGACGACGACATCGAGCATACCTTCACCATCCACGTGAAGAAGCTTTCCATCGGCGACTACGAGGCGCTCTTCCTGTCTGGAAAGGACGAGCGAAGCAACACCGCCAGAATGATCAGCTCGGCCGTCACTGTTGGCGACGACGGCAAGGAGAAGATCGGTTTTGAGGATGCGTATCGACTTCACCCCAGCCTCGCCGGGGCGATGGTCACCGCATTCACTGAGGTCAATTCCTCAAAAAAGTCCTGACGGCGCGCGACAAGTTCCTCTGTGATCTCGCGCTAGGACTTGGGAAGTCCCTCGCCGAGGTCTCCCAGATGACGCAGGCCGAGTTGAACGTCTGGGCTGCCTACGTCGAAGAGAACGGCCCCATGAATCTCGCCTTGCGTGTCGATGCCGCAGTGGCGCGTGCCGTCGTCCCATTCCTGAAGAACGCCAAGCCACGCGACCTCATGCCGTGGCCGAAAGAGCCTGAGCCGGAAGCGACGCCGCAGTCCGCATTCCTGGTGTTCAAGAACCTCGCAGCAAGAACAAAGGAAAACCGCTAATGGCAAGCCGCAGCCTGGGGTCGTTGACTATCGACCTCATCGCGAAGATTGGCGGATTCGAGCAGGGCATGGACCGGGCTGCCCGCGCTGCCGATAAGCGGATGAAAGAGATCGAGCGATCCGCCAAGATCGCTGGCGCTGCAATCGGCGCGGCGTTGGTTGTGGGTGCTGGCGTTGTCACTAGCCAGATCCGCAAGACCATCGACTCCATGGATGAGCTGTCCAAGGCGGCGGCTCGCGCGAATCTCCCCACAGAAGAGTTCTCCAAGCTGGCCTATGCGGGCGACTTGGCAGACGTGGCGATCCAAGACATTCAATCGAGCATGGGGCGCCTTGCGAAGGCGCAGGCGGATGCGCAGAAGGCCACCTCGCAGCAGGCGCGCATTTTCGACACGCTGGGGATCGCGACCAAGGATGCCGAGGGCAACCTGCGGAACACCTACGATGTGTTCCTAGATTTCGCCGATGCCTTCAAGCGGAACCAGGGATCGCCGGAGATCATGGCGGCGGGTCTCGTCATCTTCGGGCGTAGCTTCCAGAACCTTGTTCCCATGATCAAGGATGGTGCGCAGGGTCTGCGCGACGCTGGCGAAGAGGCAGAGAAGCTTGGGCATGTGCTGTCTGCCGAGGCCGGCAGGCAGGCGGAGGAATTCAACGACAACATTACCCGGGTCCAGAAGTCCATCCGTGGCATGTGGATGGAAGTGGCCACTCGGGCGCTTCCGCAGTTGACTCAGCTGTCTGCCGAGCTGGCGACGGCGGCGAAGAATACGGACCTCGCAGGATCGGCAGTTTCCATCCTGACAGCAGCGTTTCAGGCCGGTGTCTGGGTCGTTGAGCAGTACGGGAACGCCGTCGCGCGCACGTCGATTGCCATCGAGACCATGGTTGGGGCTGCCGAGGGATTGCGGGAGATCCAAAAGAACCTGGGTCCGGGCGGTCTGTTCAACGATGGGACCACTGCGGACGGCATCCGCAAGGTCGAAGCGGCGTTTGAGAACGGACAGAGGCGGCTTGATGCGCTGATCGCCCGGCAGAACAACCCGTTCCGCAATGTCGTGTCCGGGGCCAGCACAGTTTCGGCTGGGGCGCAGGGTCCGGATCGTGGGCTGGCTGGGATGTTCGGCGATGCCCCGAAGCGCGGCGGCGGTGGAAAGTCAGACGCGGAGCGCGAAGCCGAACGCCTCCAGAAGGCATACGAGTCCTTCATGGCTACCAGCCGCGAGCGGTTGGCACTCATGGGCACGGAAAGTGAGCTTGCCAAGGCGCTGTATCAGATAACGCAAGGCGACTTGAAGGCGCTGGATGCGACCCAGCGCCAGAACATCGTGACCATGGCAGAGCAGCTGGACGCTAAGCGCCTGTTGCTTGACGAGGTTGAGCGGGAGAACGACGAGCGGGAGAAGGAGCAGCGCCGGATCCAGGACGGAATGAAGGCCGGGCGGGGGACGCTGGATGACCTCGAATTCGAGCTGGAGCTGATGGGCAAGTCCAATGCAGAGAGGCGGACGGCGATCATGCTGCGCGGTCTCGATGCTGAAGCGGTCGCCAAGTATGGGGAGGCCATTGCTAAGGCGAACGAGGACATCGAGCGCTCGGCCCGTCAGATCGAGGTCATGGATCAGATGCGCTACGCGTTCTCTGACTTCTTCGAGGACACCCTCAGCGGAACGAAGTCGATCAAGGACGCCTTCAGCGACATGCTCGACAGCATCAATCAGATGATCCTTCGGAGGATCTCTGAGAACTGGGTTGAGCAGCTGTTCGGCGAGTTCGGCACCAACTCCGGCGGGTCCGCTGGGGGCAACTGGTTCTCCGCGTTCGCCGGGATGTTCGGAGGCGGTAGGGCCAATGGCGGCTGGGCGCAGGCCAACACCATGTACGAGGTCAACGAGCGTGGCCTAGAGATGGCGACGGTTCGCGGCCGCGACTACCTGCTCACCGGCAACAGCCCGGTCCAGATCACGCCTAACAGCCGGCTGGGCGGAGGCGGCCTAAACCAGATCAACAACTTCACGGTGCAGGGCCGGATCGACCGCCGCACGCAGGACCAGCTTGCGCAGGACGTTGGGCGCAAGGCTTCGGTTGCAGCGCGGAGGAACGGTTGATGCATATCAACGCGCGACTCGGCGTGTGCCCCGGGTACGGATGGGAGGGCGGGCCTGAGTTCCAGACCCGCATCATCACCCTACTGAATGGCCGAGAGCGGCGGAACGCGGATTGGGCACAGCCCCGGCACCGGTACTCTGCGCCGTTCCTCAACATCTCCCGCGACGCGTTCCGAGAGATCAAGAGGATGTTCCTCGTCTGCCAGGGGCAGCTCCACGCCTTCCGGTTCCGGGACGAGCTGGACTATCAAGCGCAGGACGAGCAGTTCGGCGTTGGCGATGGCACCACGACCCGGTTTCAGCTGTCGAAGGTCTCCTTTGTCGATGAGGTTGCGTATTCGCGGAACGTCTATGCGCTCACGGTGCCGCCGTCAGTTGAGGTGAATGGGGCCGGCGTCAGCGCGTTTGAGGCCGACATGGACCGTGGCGTCATCGAGTTCGACGTTGCGCCTGCTGCGGGTGCGTTGCTCACATGGTCTGGCGAGTTCGACATCTGGGTCCGATTCTCTCAGGACTATCTGCCTTTCACCTTGGACAATCCAGACGCCACGAATGGGTCGATCAGCTTGCTGGAAGTTCCGCCGCCTGAGCCGGGGTCTTAATGCCTAAGAACATCCCGGCGCAACTCCTGTCCGACATGCGGCAGGGGGAGACAACCCTTTGCGGCTTGATCCGTATTGACCCGGTGCAGCCCGGTGTGCCTTCGTATGGTGCGGCGCTCCTAGATGTGCCGGTCGCCTACGACGATGGCATCTCTGAGCTTGTCTATCAGGCGATGATCGGCGGCCAGCCGTCCACGCTGGTGTTCGGCAGCGATCTAGCCGTAGACGGTGGCGAGGCAACCAGCCTGCTGCCCGAGTTCGACGTTCCGGTATCAGAGGCGGACATTGTCGCTGGCGCGTACGACTTCGCCCGGTTCACGCTCTACAAGGTGAACTATCGGAACCTTGCGGCGGGCCACGAGGTGGTGGCCCACGGCACGCTCGGCCGCTTCACTGTCAACGACGATGGCCTCTCCTTCACGAAGGAGCTGCGGGGGCTGACGCAGAAGCTCAAGCAATCGCTGACCGAGAAGTGGTCGCTCGGTTGCCGCGCGACCTTTGGCAGCCAGCCCGGTGGACCTGACCGCTTCCCGTGCATGTATGACACGGACCCGTTGTGGCAAGAGGCCGTGGTGGAGTCGGTCGGGCTGGAGAACACCCGGACCCTCATCACGTCTGGCCTCACGCCGCCCTTTGGCGGAGCGCCGGGGATGCTGCGCTGGCTCACTGGCAGGAACGCCGGGCGGACGTACGAGGTCGAGGACTTCACGGACGCGGCTGGCGTGCAGACCATTGGACTCGCGTTCAACACCATGTTCCCGATCCAGGTTGGCGACGAGTTCGAGCATCGCGACGACTGCCCCAAGACCCCCGAGGCATGCAAGGCGCGAAACAACTGGCAGTGGTATCGGGGTGAATCGAAGATCCCGGTTTCCGACGCCGGACAGATCGCCGTTCCAGGCGCTTCGGCCGGCATTGGTACCGGCGCCGCCGTCACTACGGAATACCAGCCCGAATGAGCCGACTTGCAGACGCCGCGCGAGCCTACATCGGCACGCGCTTCAAGCACCGTGGGCGGAGCAGGCGAGGGATCGATTGCGCGGGGCTGGTCAAGGTCGCCTATGCGGATTGTGGCGTCGATCTCCCCGACTACCTCCTCTACGGCAGGGAGCCGCATCGGGACGGCCTCACCGCACGGATCACGGCCGCTCTTGGAGAGCCGGTCCATGTGGCCCCAGTGCAGATGGACCAGTTGCAGGACGGCGACGTGATCGTCCTGCGCTACGAGGTCGAGCCTCACCACGTCGCCATCGTCAGCGAGCGCGACTATGCCGGGCAGTCCGTGCGGACGCTGATCCACGCGGACGGCTGGGGTCCGCAGGTGCCGGGCGCAAGTTCACCCGGAAGCGTCCACGAACACCGCCTCCACCCCTCCTTCCTTAACCAGATCACCCACGTGTACCGGAGGCCTGTCTAATGCGTCAGGTACTCCCTATCGCGGGTGCAGTTGTCGGCTCGTTCTTCGGCGCGCCGCAGCTCGGCTTTGCTATTGGCTCGCTGATCGGCAATGCCGTTGCCCCTTTGGAGATCGAGGGCAGCAAGGTTGGGGACAACCCGATGCAGACCGCGTCGGAGGGCGGCGCACGGGCCATCGTGTTTGGCACCGGATGCGTGCGCGCAACATGCTTGCTGGAGCGCGGCAATCGGCACGTCCAGAAGGTCAAGGAGCGGGGCGGCAAGGGCGGGCCTGTCACGGTCAACGAGCGTGTCTACTGGACGTTCGCCGTTGGCTTGGGAGAGGCCATCCCCGGCGGCGCGATCATCCGCATCTGGGAGGGGGAGAAGCTTGTTTATGACGCTTCGCCCGACTCAGCCATTCCAGCCGAGACCACCGAGTTTGCGAAGAAGTTCCGCTTCTACGACGGCAGCGAGGATCAGCTCCCAGACCCCGCGCTCGAAGCTATCCACGGAATCGGCAACGCGCACTACTACCGGGGCACCGCCTATGTCGTGTTCCCCAACTACGACCTGACCGACTACCGCGAGCAGATCCCGGTGTATCGGTGGGAGGTTGCAAGCGCCGTGGACGTGGAGCCGATCATCGGTTCCAGCGTGGTCGCCTCTCGCAACTTCGATTCTGACCCAGCCTGCGCGCAGGCTTACATCTGGAATGACGAACTCCGGTTTCTTGAGGGTCAGCCGCTAACACCTATCGGTGGCACCTACCGCGTCCGTACCGTTGATCAAGCGCTCCAGGACGTGTCCACCGCAGCCGTTACCTGGAAAGGCGGCGGACCCTTTGAGGGAGTGATGACGCCGGTCGCGGCTGATGGCGCCGGGCATCTCTTCTACAAGGGGCCTACCAATAACTATCCGGCAAGAATGGCCCTAAACGGTGTGCATACCGGCTACTACCTGCCAACTGATGCGCCCTCCCCAAACTGGTGGGGCTTTGAAAGCGGATCGCTCCAAGCAATGAGCGGCCATGTGTGGTTTGGCGATTCCAGCGGGGGCGCCGGATCTTTGTATATGGCGGTTCGCAGCTCATCGGGGGGGGGGAGTTACGAAAGGCGCCTACTGAGATTCACAGCATCGCCTTCCGGTGAGACATCGCAGATTGCGCTCGTTACGGGCGTTGGCGGTGTGGACCAGCCGTTTCTTTGGATGACGCGCTCCCGGGATGGGAACATCTGGGTTCTGGGGACCGACGATAAACTAAGACGATATGACGCGACGCTGACATTGCAGGAGGCGATTGACGTTCCCGGGGGCGTCGGTGACGGCCTGATCGGCATCGGTGTTGACGATAATGTGATTGCCTTCGTTAGGCACGTCGCGGGGGCACGTCGAGTCGAGTTCCGCCTGATCAACACGTGGGAGCATATCCGCACAGTCTCTGGCATCGACGCGTCATCGAACTATCCGGTCAGAGTTCTGTTTACAGACCAGTCCTGCTTCGTACAGATCGGGGCTTGGGTTGGCAGGATTCCCTATCAGGTCGCGCGGGCTAGTCCAGAGAAGATTGCGCTATCACAGATACTCACATCTCTGCACCTTCGGGCCGGGCACGAATTCTCGGACTTTGACGTCGCCGACTGCGTGGAACTAGTTGCCGGAGTGGTGTTCGAGTCGACTGTAACGTTCGCTGAGTCTATAAACTCTCTCATCGGCTCCTACTTCAAGGACGCCTCCGAGTACGACAAGAGCATTCACTACATCAGCCGTGGCAAGCCTGTCGTCCGCACGCTGACCGAGGACGACCTGACAGACGAGCCAGAGAGTAGCCGCCGCGAGAACGCCATCGAGTACCCGCGCAAGCTTCACTACTTCTTCCAGTCTCCGATCACCCACTACGCGGCAACCAAGGCAACAAGCGCCCGCAGTAGCCCGGATGTCCACGTGATCGGCGAGGCGTCAGTTTCGTCGCCGATCACCTACAACGACCCGGACGAGCCAGCGCAAGTCTCAGCCAAGCTGCACAAGGTCTACTGGGCCGATGCCGAGGGCGAGATCGTGTGGCACGTGAGCGACGAACACGCCGATCTGGTGCCGGCGGATTGCGTTGGTCTGAGCCTTCGGGGAGTCGTTCGTCGCGCCCGGGTCACGTCCATTGAGGACGATCCGGGCGTGCGCAAGCTGACCATGCGCATAGACCGCCAGAGCGCGTACACGTCCAACGTCACGGGCATTCCGCTGCCGCCGGCAACGCCTCCGCGCCCGTCGATCATCGCCCCGTCCGTGGGCCTGACGCTCGACATCCCAGCGCTGACCGATGATTCGGACGATCTGCACTATCTGCGCGCGATCAGCGGGATGACCGACGTGTGGGCTGGGGCCGTCGATCAGAGGTCGCTGGACGGCGGTGCGTCGTTCAGCTCGATCAACACGGTGGGGCAGGGGGCGGTTATTGGGCTGTTGCAATCCAGCGTCACGCCGGCCAGTCCACATTTCACCGACACGACCAACCGAATCGTTGTAGACCTGTTCGCTGACGACGAGATCGAGTCGATCAGCCAGCAGCAGTTCCTGTCCGAGGGCGGGGCATTCGCCCTGTCCTATACGGAGGCCGGCGTGCGCAAGTGGGAGCTGTGCCAATACCGGGACGCCGAACAGGACGAGGACGGGAACTGGGTCCTGTCCATGCTGCATCGTGGGAGGCTGAACACCGATGCTGCGGGACACGAGGTCGGCGAGTATTTCGTCCTCCTCGATGAGGCCGTGCTGCGCAACGCCGCCCAGTCGGCTTGGCTTGGGCAGGAGCTTGTTCACCGCGCCGTGTCCAATGGCCTTTCCCCAGAGACGGCATCGACCGAGACGACGACGTACACGGGTCAGTCGCAGCGCGAGTTCCCGCTTGCGCACGTGGGCTTGGCGCTGGGTGGCGACAACCTCACGGTGCACGTCGTCCCGCGCCACCGTTTCGGCACTGATGACAACCCGCTGCGTTCGATCAACTGGACGGGCTACCGCATCGCCGCGACCGACGGCGCAAACTCCGCCACCTACGACACGACCGCCGATCTGACCGAGATTGACGTTTCCGGGTGGTCCGGGCCGATCACCGTGGCCGTCGCCCAAGTGAACCGCATTACCGGCCCAGGGCCAACAGTTACGGAGAGTACCGCAGCATGAGTAAGCCGCTCACCCCCTACGACCGCTGGCTGTCTGGCACGAACCAGAACAGCATTCCGGCCAATGACAATTCCCTGCGCGACGAGATCTTTAACACGGATGGAATTTCGGACAGCGTGGAAGCGCAGCCGGCAAGCCCGAGTGATGGGGACTGGTACATCATCCCTAGTGGCGCCACCGGCTCGCAGTGGTCCGAATTCGATGCTGATTCGGTCGCGATCTTCTACGGCGGGACGTGGTACGAGTTCGTCCCGGCGGACGGGAACATCGTAACGGTCGATGGCGACTTCTTCATCTACGATGAGGCCACGGGATGGGAGGCAGTGACGATCCCGGCGTCTGCGGCAGCGGAGGATGTGAGCTACGACAACGCGAGTTCGGGCCTCGAAGCAGACAACGTACAGGACGCGCTTGACGAGCTTGCGGCAGGCAGCGGGTCAGCCCCGACCGCCTACACCATCGTTACCCAGGCGTCCGCGTTCACCGCGACCCCGGGCACGCACGACGGCCTGTTCCGCTACATTCGCGCAGGCGGAGACGTGACCTTCAACAGTTCGCAGGCGTACACGGCCGGCATGGTGTTCAACATCAGGGCGACCGGGGCCGTCACTTTAGTGGGGGCCGGCGTAACCCTCACGCCCCCGGCAGGCGGGACGCTTGGCATGACCGCTGGCATGTCCGTGCAGGTTGTGATGACCAGCTCCACGGCTGGCGACGTGATCGGCCAGACGGTGGCGGCGTGATCGGGTTCTACTCTGCGGGGGCGATGGGTTCTGGGGTCGCGCCATCGCTCCCCGGCCTGTTCAAAGTGGTGCTTTACACTGGTAACGGCAGCTCTACGCGAACGATTGATGCTGGCATCGATATGTCAGGGGGTGGGATTGTGGAGATCCGCCCGAGGACGGCGAACGACGGCGCCTATATCTTCAGCGACGGTCTAGTCTCGCCATTGGTCGTCCCGCTTAGCGCGACCACTGCCGCATCTTCAGCTGCGGCCAGCCTCACCTCATCCGGGGTAGACCTGACAGACGCTACCTACAACGTTAACGGGCGGCCATACGTAGCTTTCTTCTATAAGAAGGCGGCAAGGTTTCTCGACGTGGTGCCGTACACGGGCAATGGCACGAACAGAACGATCGCTCACGCCCTTGGCGTCGCTCCTGGCTTCTTGATGGTCCGTCGAGCGAATGGCACAGGTTCCATGCAGGCATACCACGTGGCTCTCGGCGCGAACACGCGGCGAGTCATGACCGGCAATCCTAGTTCATCCAACGATCTGTCCGCATGGGCAAACACTGCGCCAACGTCTACGGTGTTCTCGCTAGGCGCATCGACGCTGACGAACCAGAACTCCGCCGCGATGTGGGCTTTCCTATGGGCGGACGACACGGAAAGTGGCGGTGCGGTCAGGGCGTTCAGCTATACCGGCAACGGCACGACGCCCGGGCCAGCCGTTTCTCTTGGCTGGCAACCCGAGTATGTGATGTGCGGACGCAACGGTACGACCTTTGCATACCAGATGGATCAGGTTAGGTCGCCTGGATTCAGCGGGAGTGATGCGTTCTTGCAGTTCGGCTCAGCGAATGCAGAGGGTTCCACTGATGTTATTGTGGCTCTGGAGACGGGGGGGGTGTCATTCCCCGGATCCACTGCCCTGAACGGTTTGGGGGTGCAGTACTATGGGATCGCGATCCGCGTTCCGTAGGACTTCCCCGACACCCAGCCGCGCCGCCGTCCGATAGCGCGGCCCCTGCCGCCCGGGCAATCTACCTTCGCAGCAACGCCCGGTGCCACTAGGCCATCCAGCCGTGCGGCCCCTCGCAGGGATGCGGGGGGTGCTGCGTTAACGGTGCAGGCTCGCCGGCTTCAGCTGCGTGTACCGCTTCAATGACTTCCAGTCCTTGTGGCCGGTGACCATCGCCACCTCCTGAATCTGG
>Ga0233385_1000424_pt1 | contig 22234 bp, 20 predicted proteins | sample ElkDunMinimDraft_16_FD_191543 | JGI IMG/M metagenome (GOLD analysis project Ga0233385, IMG submission 191543) | Fecal eukaryotic communites from dung pellets of Tule Elk in California, USA - Elk Dung G36 | ecosystem: Host-associated > Mammals > Digestive system > Large intestine > Fecal | place...
TGGGGCGGCATTTCGGTTGTCGGTGGCTACGACGCTGTCTACGGCGAAGGCGCAGTCAAGGGTCGCGTGGACTTCAACGCTTCGGACGCTCTCTCGCTCTTCGTGATGGGCGCCTGGGCGAGCAACGACGACGAGACCCTCGCCGATGCGCAGAACTACTACGCTCCTTGGGGCGGCGAGTGGGCTGTCTGGGGCGGCGGTGCCTGGAAGTTCAACGAGAAGGCGACGATGAACCTCGAAATCGGCTATGACGACTTCGAGAACTTCTCGGCTGCGGCCAGCCTGGATTATGAGCTGGTGGAGAACTTTGTGGTCACGCCGGAAGTCACCTACCGCGACAACTTCGATAACGACCGTTTCGAAGACAACGAGTGGGGTGCCAGGCTTCAGTTCCAGGCTAACTTCGGCGGCTAATCCCTCAGGGCCGATAGCCTAAAGCCATGCGGCCCGCCTTCTTCAGAGGGCGGGCCGTGTCTTTTTTGCAACAGAAAGGAAAGGAACGGAGCGCCGGGGGGCGGAACTGGTGGCTGAAACCCACTCCAGTTGAAAATAACGCTTCGTCCATGCCGCCGTAAGCGATTAGCTTCCGGCGGGGGGATGGCAAAAATGCAGAACTGGACCGGGCCAGCGCAGGCTGACGATATCGTTGACCAACCTGACGCGAATGCCCGCACTATCAGCTACTCGTTCGGCACCAGTCGGCTGGTCAAGAAAGTCGAAGCCTTCACCATATCCGAGTTGTTCGCGGCCTACGGACCCATTCTGTGGGAAGAGGGCCGGCACAAGGAGAACGTGAAGTCCTTCCTTGGCGAGATCGACGAGATTTTCCTGAACACGCGATTCAGCACCTTCAGCCAGGAGACGCTGGACGGATTGGTCGGGACGCTCCGCGAGCGCGGCAACAGCAACGCAACCATCAATCGCAAGATGGCTGCGCTCAGCAAGTTGCTCCGCAAGGCTTGCAAGATGGGAGATATCTATAGCCTGCCAGAGTTTCGTCGTCAGAAAGAGCGAAGCGGTCGCATCCGCTTCCTCGAGATCGACGAGGAAGAGAGGCTTTTCGCCGAGATCCGCAGCCGTTCGGAGCACTACTGGCAGCTCGCCGTGTTCCTGGTCGATACCGGCGCGCGCCTTGGCGAGGCGACCGGGCTGCACTGGAACGACATCCATGACGGTACCGTCACCTTCTGGCTGACCAAGTCCGGCAGGAGCCGCACCGTGCCGCTGACGCAGCGCGTGCGCGACATCCTCCGCTCGATGGAGCGGACCAAGTTCGGCCCCTTCGGCAAGATCAAGCAGTACCAGTTCCGCGCCGTCTGGCACGAGTCCAAGGCCGCGGTGGGTCTCTCCGCCGACACCGAGCTGGTTCCCCACTGCCTTCGCCATACATGCGCGTCGCGACTGGTGCGCGGCGGCGTCGACATCAGGCGCGTCCAGATGTGGCTCGGCCATCAGACCCTGCAGATGACCATGCGCTACTCGCACCTCGCCACGCACGACCTGGACGTGTGCGTGCCCATCCTCGAGCGAGCGACCGTCAACACGCCTGCCGCTCCCCGCGCGGAGCGGCGCGGATAGACCACCACAGCTACCCCCTGGGCGACGAGCCGGCCTTCAATGTCTGGTCATCGCCCGCTCCGTGAACAAGGCGCACCGAAGCCAGAAGATTGCCGTCATCATCTCTGGCGTCATCGATTCCGAGGCATTGATTCCCGTGCCCTGCCCTGCTCGCCTTCGCTCGCGCTCCGGCACGAGAATGACGGACTTGCTACCTACGCCTCCGCAAATCGCCAGTCGGCGATTAGCTGAAAGGACATAAAAGTCTTTCGTCATTCCGGCTTCGTGAGCGAGTGAAACGAGCGGAGAATGTCGGGAATCCATGCCTCGGATTCGAGTTCCAGAACCGCTGCAGAACGAAGCGCCTCTCCTCGCCCCCGCCGTCATTCCGGGGCCGCGCAGCGGAACCCGGAATGACGTAAACGTGGATAACCTTTCCGCATAACCCTTTGATTTCCCTCGATCCAGAAAGAAACTTCGGTCCTATCCACCAACACCCGTTGCCCCTCCCTCATACTCCCTCCCGCAGCTTGCTTGTGGGAACGGGTGGCCACAACCTCCACTCAGGCAAGTGTGGCGCTGGAGTGGCGCCCGCTGGGTTGCGCGGGTAGCTCCGGTCCCCTGTCGCCCTGTGCGCTCGCGACTGTCCTTTCTATCGGACGGGAGATGGGCCGGGAGCCGGCAGGCGAGAAAACGCCGGCGGCGCATGGGAGCGCGTCGATAATAAAATAATTGAAGACGTCGCCCCATGCGCCGCCTTCCCACACCCCGGCTTCGAAAAACGAAGCGCGGGAACGATTTCGCATGTCTGTCGGCGAGGTGCCGCTCACATGCAGGGCGAAAGGCGCCCGTCAGCGACAGGTTCCCATTCGCCCCTTACCGCCTGACGCGCGATTTCAGGAAGCGGTCGAAGGCGACGGCCAGGATGAGGATCAGCCCGATGACGATCGACTGCGTATAGGACGATACGTTGTTGAATTGCAGGCCGTTCTGCAGCACGCCGATCAGCGCTGCGCCGACCACCGTCCCTCCCACGCTGCCGATGCCGCCGAACAGCGAGGTGCCGCCGATGACCACCGCCGAAATCACGGTCAGCTCGTAACCCATGCCGGCCACCGCCTCGGAGGAGTTCAGCCGCGCCGACAGCACGAAGGCCGCCAGCCCGGCGAAGAAGCCGACGATCACATAGACGGAGATCAGGATGCGGTCGACGCGCAGGCCCGACAGCCGCGCCGCCTCCGCATTGCCGCCGACGGCATAGACCGCGCGGCCGTAGCGCGTGTAGCGCAGCACGACGTGGCAGAGGATGGCGGCGATTGCGAAGATGATGACGGGCACCGGGACAGGGCCGACCAGGCCGTTGCCGAACCAGCGCATCGAGGCGTCGAAGCCGGAGATCGGCCCGCCATTGGAGATGGTCAGCGTCAGGCCGCGGAAGATGGTGAGGCCGCCGAGCGTGACGACGAATGGTGGCACCCGCAGCCGCGTTATCGCCTGCCCCTGGATGAAGCCCGCCAGCGCACCGACCGCCACCGCCGCCAGAAGCGCGGCGAACCAGCCATAGCCCGTTCCGCCGGCGGCCGACAGCGACAGCGTGTTGGCCGTGCCGCCCTTCGCCACCACCGCCGCGACCATGCCGCAGAGCGCCAGCAGCGAGCCGACCGACAGGTCGATGCCCGCCGTCAGGATGACGAAGGTCATGCCGAGCGCGATCAGCCCGGTGATCGAGATCTGGCGCAATATGTTGAAGATGTTGATCGGGTCGATGAAGCTCGGCTTCATTACCGTGAAGATCACCACCAGCGCCGCCAGGAAGATCAGCGGTCCGAAGTTCACCAGCAGGCGGGTAATGTTCACGCCGCTGCGTCCGCCCGGTTCCACGGTGCTGCTCATTGCGCCCTCCCCTCCCGCCTGTCGAGCGCCATCAGCTCCATCAGCTTCTCCTCCGTCGCCTCCACGGCCGGCATCTCGCCCGTGATCCGCCCGCGCCGCATGGTGACGATCCGGTCGGACACCGCAAGCACTTCCGGCAGCTCGGACGAGATCATCATGATGGCGATGCCGCGCTCGGCGAGCTGCACCAGGATCTGGTGCACCTCCGCCTTGGCCCCAACGTCGACGCCGCGCGTCGGCTCGTCGACGATCAGCACCTTGGGGTCGCGCGCCAGCCAGCGGGCGAGCACCACCTTCTGCTGGTTGCCGCCCGACAGGCCTTCCATCGCCTGTTCCGGCGAGGCCATGCGGATCGACAGCATCTTCCTGTATTCCGACAGCGCCTCGCGCTCGCGCCGCTCGGCCATGAAGCCGAAGCCGTTGCTGAAGCGGCCGAGTGCGGCGACTGAAAAATTGGTGAGTATGCCGAGGGCTGCAAAGATCGCCTGCTGCTTGCGGTCCTCCGGAACCAGCCCGATGCCGAGCGCGATGGCGTCGGCCGGCGATGCGGGCGCGATCGGCCTGCCGTCGAGCGTGATCGTGCCGGCGGCGATCCGGTCGGCGCCGAAGATGGCGCGCGCCAGCTCGGTGCGGCCGGAACCGACGAGGCCGGCGACGCCAAGGATTTCGCCTGCCCTGAGGTCGAGGTCGACCCCTTCGAGCACGATGGCGTGCGGCGCCTCGGGGTCGCGCACCGTGCGAAGGCCGCGCACGGAAAGCCTGGTCTCGCCAGACACTTCGCGATCATGCGGCCGCGCATAGAGCTCCGAGGCGGCGCGGCCGACCATCCTCTCGATGATCTTCGGGATCTGGATCGGTTCCCCGTTCTCGCGGTCGAGATGACCGGCGAGCCTGCCGTCGCGCAACACCGTCATGCGGTCGCAGATGAAGGACGCCTCCTCCAGCCGGTGCGTCACGAACATGATCGCCACGCCGTCCTTGCGCAGCCTATCCATGATCGACAGCAGCCGCTGGACCTCGGCTTCCGTCAGCGCCGAGGTCGGCTCGTCCATGATGATCAGCCGGCTTTCGAGCGACAGCGCCCGCGCAATCTCGACCAGCTGCTGCTCGGCGACCGAAAGCACCGAAACCGGCGTGCGCGGATCGATGCTGAGACCGACGCGGCCGATGATCTGGCGGGACGCGTCGATCATCTTCTTCCAGTTCACGAGGCCGAGCGGGCCCGTCGGAGCGCGCCCGATGAAGATGTTCTCGGCCACCGTCAGCGTCGGGATCAGGCTGAGCTCCTGGTAGATGGTGACGATGCCCGCCCGCTTGGCCTCCTCCGGGCTCGACGGTCTGAACTCGGCGCCGTGGTACACGATGCGGCCGCTCGACGGGGGCTGCACGCCCGACAATATCTTGAGCAGCGTCGACTTGCCCGCGCCGTTCTCGCCGAGCAGGCCAAGCACCTCGCCGCGCCTGACGTCGAGCGACACGTCGCTCAGCGCCGTCACGCCGGCAAAGTGCTTGGTCACCCCCTCGACGGTGAGAAGCACCTCGTCGGCCGGCTGCGCCGCGGCTTGGGCTAAGGACAATCGTTTCTCCTCGCGGACTGCATCATCCGGTCAAACGCAGGCCGGCCCGCTGGAAGCGGCCCGGCCTGCCGACGGTTCCGGTTGCGCCTACTGGGTTTCCCCGAGACGCTCGGCCTTGTCGAGATTGTCCTTGCCGATGACGATCGGGGTCAGCAGGACGAGCTTCTCCGCCGGCTCCGTCTTGTCCTTGGCATAGGCGACCGCGATGCGGACTGCCGTGCGGGACTGTTCGCCCGGGAACTGCTCGACAGTGCCGGCAAGCTTGCCGTCGCGCACCGCCACCAGCGCCTCGGGAAGCGCGTCGAAGCCGTAGATCTTGACGTCGGTGAAACCGCGGGCGGCGCAGGCCTCCAGGGCGCCAAGCGCCATGTCGTCGTTGGCGCAGATGATCGCGTCAGGCTTGCCGTTGGCGGCAAGGCCGGCTTCGGTCACCGACAGCGCCTCGGCGCGGGCGAAGTTCGCGGTCTGCTCGAAGACGATCTGGAACTTGTCCTTCAGCGGATCGAGCACGTTGTGCACGCCCTTGTTGCGGTCGATCGCCGGTCCGGCGCCGGGCTGGCCCTGCAGGTGGAAGAGCTTCGCGCCGTCCGGGAAGGCATCGACCACCGCCTGCGCCTCCGCTTCGCCGCCCTTGACGTTGTCGGCGCCGACATGGGCGAGGATGCCGTCCACCCCGTCCACGCGACGGTCGATGGTGACGACGGGGATGCCGGCCTGCACGGCCTGCTCGACAGCAGGCGCCAGCGCGTTGACATCGAGCGGCGAGATGACGATCGCGTTCACCTTCTGCACGATCGCCGCTTCGATGTCGGCGGTCTGCTTCGGCGCGGAATTCTGTCCGTCGCTTTCGGTGAGGTTGACGCCCTGCGCCTCCGCCTCGACCTTGATCTGGTTCAGCATGTGAACGAAGAACGGGAAGCTGAGGCTGGGCACCGAACCCAGGATGGTCAGCTTGTCCTGTGCGAATGCGGCGGGCGCTCCGAGCGCCAACGCGCCGACGGCCACTGACGATACCAAAAACTCGCGTCTGTTCATGGAATTGCTCTCCTCCAAATGAGCGTTTCGCCGCGGCATCGTTTTCCTCCCGGCGCCGGCGGAACGGGAGCGTAGCCAAGCCCATATCAATGCGCAAGGAAGTTGGTAGCGCTACCCGCCCAGCCCTCCCGCGACTGGCGGCTCAGAAGTGGCCACGGATCTTCAGGACACACTGCTTCACGGTGCAGGACTTGTCGGCCGCCGGAACGCTGGCGAAGGTGACGATCTCGCCCGACCAGCAGAAGCGACGGTCGGAAACGTAGCGGCCGTAGAGAGGCGCGCCGCTTCGCGAGCGCCAGCGCAGGATCACCGAACCGTTCGCTTGAACGGCGGCCTGCACCTTGGCGCAGCTCATCCTGGTGATCGTAAAGGCCGGATCCGCGGTAGCCGGAAAGACGGTGCAAAGCAAAGCGACGGCCAGCAGAAGCTTCCTCATCCGGTCCCCCTGAGCATCGAGGCCTCAGGGACCTCCAGGCGAGCGCATTCAAGCAGAACGCACCCGCGAAGTCGATTGGCGGGGATTCCGTCAGATGGTCGCCGGCCTTGCAGATGTTCCGGGTCCTCGGGGAGAGGCGGGCGATGGCTCTATAACCTTGCGGTAGAGATGCCAGGTCGCGTGACCGAGGATCGGCAGCACGACCGTCAGGCCGGCGAAGAGCGGCAGCGAGCCGAGCGCCAGCAGCACCGCGACGATCAGACCCCAGGCCGCCATCTGCACCGGGTTTGCCGCCACCGCGCGCACCGAGGCATGGATCGCCTCGTAAGCGCCGACATCGCGGTCGAGCAGCAAAGGGAAGGCGATGACGGTGGTGCAAAGCACGACCGCGGCAAAGACGAAACCGCTGGCGAAGCCGGCGACGATCAGCATGCGCCCGCTCTCGGTCGTGAAGATGTCGGCTACGAAGGCCGCGAGCGAAGCCGGCGGCGACGGGCCGAAGGTCAACACGTAGAGCGACTGCCCCACGAGCAGCCAGGCGATGAAGATCGCGAACAGCATGATCCCCACCGCCGCGATCGACGGCAGCGCCGGTGAATGCCTGACGTCGAAGGCATGCGACCATGACGTATCGAGGCCCTCCTCCCGCCGCCGGCTGATCTCGTAGAGGCCGAGCGCTGCGAACGGCCCGATCAGCGCGAAGCCGGACGCCAGAGGAAACAGCATCGGCAATGCATGCCCTCCCGCAGAGGTCAGGGCGGCGAGCACCACGCCTACGATCGGATAGATGATGATGATGAAGATGACGTGGGAAGGCTTGACCATGAAATCGTCGAGGCCCCTGCGCAGGGCCTCGAACAGATCGCCGATGCCGATCTTGCGCACGCTCACATGGTCCAGCGTCCCGGCAGCGTTTGAATAGACATGGAAGCTCATGACCATTCCTCCTGGATGATTGATCCGGGCCGGTCGCGCTGCTGTGCTGGCGTCCTGCAAAACGGGCCACGCAAACCGCGACCTGCAAGTCGCACAGCATAATGCCGCGCACGGAATTTTCCACAAAAGTCGCATCGCAGCCGTTCACCGATGCTTGATTGCGTAGGCATGTGGGCGGAACGCAGGTCAATTCGCGCTTCCTTCGCAAGCCAAACCTGCCTATAGCTCTGGCCGTTTCGGATCAGCGGCGGTGGCCGGGATTGCTACAACTCCGGCGCACGGAAGACGGCCGAAAGCCGTCAAGGGGACCAACGAGGGCATGACTGACGGAGCGGGCGAAGGCATGACGGCCGCGGGCGCGCAGACCGAGGCATTCGAATTTCCGATCCTGGTCGGCGACATCGGCGGCACAAATGCGCGCTTCGCCGTGGTCGAGCATGCGGGTGCTGCGACCGGCGAGCCGCAGATCGTCCATACGGCAAACTTCGCCACGATAGACGACGCGATCCGCTCGGCGGTGCTGGACCGGCTGGGCGTGCAGCCGCGCTCGGCGCTGCTTGCGATTGCCGGCCCCGTCATCGGCGACGAAATCCCCCTCACCAACTGCCCGTGGATCGTCAAGCCGCAGGGCATGGCGGCGACGGTCGGCCTGACCGACGTCATGATCCTCAACGATTTCGAGGCGCAGGCGCTGGCGGTGGTGGCGCTGGGCGACGATCATGTGGAGAAGATCGGCGGCGGCGAAACGCTGGCGCATGCGGGCCGCGCCGTGCTCGGGCCGGGCACCGGGCTCGGCGTCGCCGGCCTGATCAAGTCCGACGGCAAATGGATACCCGTGCCCGGCGAAGGCGGCCACATGGATATCGGCCCGCGGACGGCGCGCGACTATCAGGTCTGGCCGCATATCGAGCCGCTGGAGGGCCGCGTCTCCGGAGAGCAGATCCTCTCCGGCCGAGGGCTGGTCAACACCTACCGCGCGGTCGCGCTTGCCGACGGCAAGACGCCCGTCTTCGTCACGCCCGCCGAGGTCACGAAGGCGGCGCTCGAGAAATCCGATCCGGTGGCCGAAGAGGCGCTGGCGCTCTTTGTCACCTGCCTCGGTCGCACCGCCGGCGACGTGGCGCTGGTCTTCAAGGCGCAAGGTGGCGTCTATCTCGCCGGCGGCATCGCGCAGAAGATCATCCCGGCGCTGCACGCTGAGAATTTCCGCGCCGCCTTCAACGACAAGGCGCCGCACAGCGAATGGATGGCCGAGATTCCGGTCTATGTGATCACCGATCCGCTCGGCGCACTGGCAGGACTTGCCGCCTATGCGCGGGCGCCGCACAGTTTCGGCGTCGAGACCGCCGGACGCCGCTGGCGAAGCTGACCGCAAGAGGACAAGAGCATGAGCGACCATTCGGCCGATATGGGCCTCGTCGTCGTCGGAGCCGCCGGCCGCATGGGCCAGGCGTTGATCCGCGCCATCCATTCGATCCCTGGCGCCAAAGTCGCCGCCGCCATCGAGCGCAAGGGCTCGCCGCAGGTCGGCCAGGACGCCGGCCAACTGGCAGGCGTCGGCACGCTCGGCGTACCGATCAGCGACGATCCCCTCCCTGCCTTTGCCAAGGCCGACGGCGTGCTTGACTTCACCGCGCCGGCCGCCACCGTCGAATTCGCCGGCTATGCGGCGCAGGCGCGCATCGTGCATGTCATCGGCACCACCGGCTGCAGCGCCGAGGACGACGCAAGGATCGCGGCTGCCGCCCGCCATGCCACCATCGTCAAGTCGGGCAATATGAGCCTCGGCGTCAACCTGCTCGCCGTTCTGGTCGAGCAGGCCGCCAAGGCGTTGGGGTCGGAGGATTTCGACATCGAGGTTCTCGAGATGCACCATCGCCACAAGGTCGACGCGCCGTCCGGCACGGCGCTGCTTCTCGGCGAAGCCGCTGCCCGGGGCCGCGCGATCGGCCTTGCCGAGAACAGCGTACGCGTGCGCGACGGCCACACGGGCGCTCGGCAAGCAGGCACGATCGGCTTCGCGACGCTGCGCGGCGGTTCGGTGGTCGGAGACCATAGCGTCATCCTCGCCGGGACGGGCGAGCGCGTGACGCTCTCGCATGTCGCCGAGGATCGCGCCATCTTCGCACGCGGCGCGGTCAAGGCCGCGCTCTGGGCGCGCGACAAGAAGGCCGGGCTCTATTCGATGCGCGACGTGCTCGGCCTCGGCACACCATGATCAACCCAATCAGACTGCAACGTTAGGAGCTTCCATGTCCGGCACACTCGTCCTCGTCCGCCACGGCCAGAGCGAATGGAACCTGAAGAACCTCTTCACCGGCTGGCGCGACGTCGACCTCACCGAGCTCGGGCGCGAGGAGGCAAAGACCGGCGCCGACAAGCTGAAGGCACGCGGCGTGAAGTTCGACATCGCCTTCACCTCGGCGCTGCAGAGGGCGCAGAAGACGTGCCAGATCATCCTCGACACGCTCGGCCAGGGCAACCTGAAGACGATCCGCGACCAGGCGCTCAACGAGCGCGACTATGGCGACCTCGCCGGCCTCAACAAGGACGACGCCCGCGCCAAATGGGGCGAGGAGCAGGTGCATATCTGGCGCCGCTCCTACGACGTGCAGCCGCCGGGCGGCGAGAGCCTGAAGGACACCGGTGCGCGCGTCTGGCCCTATTACATGCACGTCATGCAGCCGCATGTGCTGCGCGGCGAGACGGTGCTGGTCGCAGCGCACGGCAACTCGCTGCGCGCGCTGATCATGGCGCTGGAAGGCAAGACGGGCGAGGAGATCGTCAAGCTCGAACTCGCGACCGGCGTGCCCATCGTCTACACCCTCAACGCCGACTCAACGGTGAAGTCGAAAGAGATTCTCGCCTGACGGACGCCTCGCCTGCCACTCTGCAGCGGATTGGCGACCTCGCTTGCGTCTCCTTTCCTCTGCGGCGGCATCGGTTTGCCCCGCGTAGCCGCAGCTTTTCGACAGCTTCGCTGAACAACGGAAAAAGCGCGTTGACAGGTAACGCCGGCCCGCTTACATGAGCGCCCACAAGCCCAGATGGCGGAATTGGTAGACGCGCACGGTTCAGGTCCGTGTTCCGCAAGGAGTGGAGGTTCGAGTCCTCTTCTGGGCACCAAGTTTTCCCGACTACCAACGGGATCAATAAGCCAAGCATTTTTTTCACAGTGTTGCGCTCACCTGACCGTGTGACATGAGGCTTCGGCTTGGGCTCCACGGAAAGACAAGACTCCGCCAATCTCCAGTTGAGCAGCGTATTTCTGCTGATCTGAGAGGGCGACTTGTAGGGTATGCGGCTGGCGTTCCCTTCGGCTGATGCGATACTCCTCCCAGCGACATCGCAGACAAGGCGTGGCTGCGAGGGATCGACCGCATGGAGTACGTGCACAATCAGGCCCGCCGCGGGCGGACAGGCGGGCCGACTATTACCCCTTGCCGCTCTTTCCGTTCCGGGAGCCTTTGCCTTTGTGGCCCTTGCCGTGGCGGCCTTTGCCTTTACGGTCTTTGCCGTCATAGCCCTTGTCACGGTCTTTGCCGTCATAGCTCTTACCGTGATGACTTTTGCCTTGATGGCTCTTGCAGTCATGGCCTTTTCCGGGCGGATCTGGCGTGTCGGGCGGGTCGGGGGGATCCGGCGTGTCTGGCGGATCCGGAGGATCCGGAGGGTTTGGCGGACCGGGATCCGGGTCAGGCGGGTCGGGGGGATCCGGCGAGTCCGGAGGGCTGGGCGGGTCCGGCGGATCGGGGTCGGGTGAGTTGGGAGGTGAAGCTTCCCTGCTCGAGCGTGTCCGCCGCGATGACCCCGACTTCTCGAGCGAAGCCGAGAGCTGGCATCCAGTTCCTCCGACGCTGAACCTGCCCGACAGCCGTTGATGTCCGGAAATGAAGGGCAGCGCGCGCGATGTTCCGAGATCGCTGAATATGCCGGGGCTGACCCTCTCCGGGCTGGAGACGCCGCCGCCGGGTGTGGCCACGACCGCATCGCAGCGGCGCGACAATTGCTGGCAGCCGTTGCTGCCGCAGAAGCTTGCTCGACCGCTGAGCAGCACGACCGCCGTCCTGCCGCCGGCGCCGACGAAGATATCGAGCGCCGTGCCGCGGATTCCTACCGTGCCCGCCGGTGTGTTGATCTTGTAAGCCGATGACGGCGAGCTGCCGCTTATCCAGCGGAAGCTGCCTTTCGTGGCATTGATCGTCAGATTTTTGAGCGACTTGGTGCCGCTGTAGACAAACCTGTCGATGACGACCGACGAATTCCACCCGATGGCGAATTTCGTGCCGTCGTTGAAGATGAACTCGCCGAGGCCTGAGCTTGAGGTCCTGATCCTTTCATCGCGATGAACTGGAGACCGCACGACCAGCGTCCCGCCATCGCCCGTAACCGAAGTTCTTATGAGAACCGCTTCGCCGACCTTCTCGGCCGCAAAACCGCTGCTTGCCGCGAGCGAGACAAACGTTGCGGCAAGGATGCTCCAACGCGACATCGACATCCCCCGCACTCCCCGCGCAAGCCAGACGCTATCAATGAAGCCCTCTAAAGGTTCGAGCGTAGACACGATCCGGTGGGCGTCAAACGATCTTACGTAGCGTCAGCCTACCCCTTAAGCATTAGGCACTGTGTAGGGCCGTCCGGCTTGGGAACTCCCCCAACCTCGCGCTTCAGCGCGGCGCTCGTCGCCCCGGCCTTGGCTCGGATACGGTCATGGTGTCGTTCGAGCACACGCTGGACGAGATGAAACCTCTGACGATCAAAGCCTGACCCATCGAAGCGCCAATGCAAAAGGGGACCGCTCCAAAACGAGCGGTCCCCGTGGCCTTGGGAGGCGTCACTAGCGCAGCTTGAGCGCCTTCGGCTGAGCCGTGCCGCCGATCTTGGCGACCTGCGAGCACTTTCCGTAGACGATGCCGTTCTTGTCGGTGGCGTCGGTGTAGGTGCCCTTGCAGTCGAGTTGCAGCACCAGGCACGAACCGGCGCCCTTGCAGACGGCGCCGCCGTTGCCATCGGGGTGGGTGCCGGCCGAGGCATTGCCGGCGAGCATGTTGGCAGCGATCAGCGTGGCGTAGCCGATGACGAAAAGCTTGATGGAAGGTTTCACGATTTTCTCCTTTGGAAATGACCCTTCGCATCTCTGTCGCGACGAGACTGAGGAAGGTTCACGGGAAAAGCAGCGACGTCAGCGAACCGTCGCCTGACCCCGCGCGGCCACCCGGAAAACCTCGCCCCACCCCATTGCGCTTCGGACCATTTCGCAGCAGAAAACCTCGCAGCCCGCACTTGCGGTCTCGCTCGGAGTTTCCCGATGGTAAAACGCCCTGCCCTCACCCCGCTGGTCGCGGCACTCCCTCCGACCGTGCCCTTCGTCGGGCCGGAAGCGCAGGTGCGCGATCGCGGCGGCCGCCAGTTCCGGGCGCGCATCGGCGCCAATGAGAGCAGCTTTGGCCCGGCGCCCTCGGTCATCGCAGCCATGCGAGCCGCCGCGCCAGACATGTGGATGTACTGCGATCCCGACAATTTCGACCTGAAGACCGCCATCGCCCGGCATCTCGGCGTCGCCTACCGAAACGTGGTGGTTGGCGAGGGCATAGACGGGCTGCTCAACCTCGTCGTGCGCATGTTGATCGCGCCGGGCCAGCCGGTCGTCACCTCGCTCGGGGCCTATCCGACCTTCAACTTTCACGTCGCGGGTTTCGGCGGACGGCTGGTCGCCGTGCCCTATGAGAACGACCGCGAGAGCCTCGATGGGCTGCTCGACGCGGTTAGCCGCGAAAACGCGCCGCTCGTCTATCTCTCCAACCCGGACAACCCTATGGGCACGTGGTGGGAGGCGGGCGAAATCCGGCGCTTCATGGATGCGCTGCCCGAGACCACCATGCTGGTGATCGACGAAGCCTATGGCGAGCTCGGCCCGGATTCCGCGCTGACGCCCATCGACGTTTCACGCCAGAACGTCATCTGGATGCGGACCTTTTCGAAAGCCTACGGGCTCGCCGGCATCCGCTGCGGCTATGCCGTCGGCAACGAGACCTTCATCGGCGACGTGGAGAAGGTGCGCAACCATTACGGCGTCAACCGCATGGCGCTGGTCGCCGGCGAGGCGGCGCTTGCCGACCAAGCCTATCTCGCCGCGGTGAAGGCGAAGGTCGCTTCCGGCCGCGAGCGCATCGCGGCAATCGCGCGCGACAACGGGCTGTCGCCCATCCCGTCCGCCACCAACTTCGTCACCATCGATTGCGGCGCCGACGGTGCCTTCGCGCTCAAGGTGCTGAAGGAGCTGATCGCGCGCGACGTCTTCATCCGCAAGCCGATGGTGCCGGTCCTCGACCGCTGCATCCGGGTCAGCGTCGGTCTCGACCACGAGCTCGACATCTTTGCCGAGGAGCTGCCGCGGGCGGTCAAGGCGGCGCGGGGTTAGCGGCGCAGGCACAAGCGCTCACCGTTCCACCTTGAACTCCGCCGGTCGGCTCGTCGACCCGCGGAGACCACGCTTGCGTGGTTTGTCCCGACATCCCGTTGAAACTCGATCGTTTGATAAGTCCGCACCCGAACCATCTTTAAGTATAGTGTAATTAAACATTTTTAATTAATACTTATTTTTTCTTGTGATGCTCACCGGCATGTGAGATTGTTTACTCATGAATTTTCCGTAACAGAAGGAATGCCGAAATGAAAAAGATCTTCTTTTCTATCGCATTGCTGCTGATGACCTCGAGCACCGTCACCCTGTTGGCTTCGGTTGCAGCCCAGGCTGGAAGGTCCGGCTCCTGATTGACAAACATTTGACACCACAGGCGCGGATGCCTGTGGTGTCTCGACTGATCGCTAAAGCTTCCGCAGCACGCGCTCGAAGATCGCCAGTCCCTCCACGAATTTCTCCCGCTCCAACAGCGCGAATCCCATGCGCATATGCGCCGGCGTGCCGAAGCAGTCGCCCGGCGCGACGAGCACGCCGGTCGCCGCCAGTGCCTCGCAGAAGGGCCGGCTGTCGCGGCCATTGCGGAACCACGGGAAGCACACTGTGCCGCCCTCGGGCTTCGCCCAGGCGAGCACGTCCGACACGCGCTCCATGAGATCCGACAGCGCCACGAGGTTGTCGCTTGCCATGGAATGCAGCCTGCCGAGCAACACCTCCCGGTTGGCGAGGGCATGCACGGCCAACCGCTCAAGCAACGGCGAGCTGCTGATGGTGAAATAGCTGCGGGCATCGATCATCTGCTCGCGCCGCTTGGGGTCGCGCTCGACGAGCCAGCCGAGCCGCAGCCCCGCCAACGACAGCGCCTTCGACATGTCGCCCATGGCGATCACGTTGGGGATCGCGGCGGCTGACACCTGCGGCTCGCCGAAATAGAGCGGGTGATAAACCTCGTCGACGATCAACGGCACGCCTTTCCGTTGCAGCGCGGCCGCCAGTTCATCGACCTCCTCTCGGACCATGATCGTGCCGGCCGGATTGTGCGGCGTGTTGACCAGTGCCAGCACCGTGTCGTCGTTCACCGCCTTCAGCATGTCCTCGGCACGCTGCCTGAAACCATGCTCGCGCGAGAGCCGCACGTGGCGCACGCTCAGTCCCCAGACGCCCGCCATCGGCTTGAAGGCCGGATAACCCGGATGCGGCAGAACCACATTCGCGCCCGGCTTCGCCTCCGTGCAGAGCATAATAGAAAAGGCCTCCGAGGCGCCCAGCGTCACCACGACCCAATCCGGATCGACGCCAAGGAATGCGCCGATCGCATCGCGCAGCGCCCTGCTGCCCGCCCCCGGCGAATAGCCGAGCACCACATCGTCGAGGCTGGCGCCGTCGCCAAGCGCCAGCAACTCTTTCACCGTCCACTTCGGGCCGGTGCTCGCCGCCAGGTCATAGGCAATAGGTGGCGTCGCGAAGCTGTGCTTCGACAGCCAATGGTCGAGCTTGAAGGGTGGAAGGTGCATGACAGCCTCTGTCGCGGAACCGAAACGAGTTGCCTGTCCGGAGATTGTAGAGTGCGACGGTGCGAGTCCAAGGCCTCTCGGCGATAACCTTCTGGACCAGGCAACGCCGCCGGTCGGATCAGTCCGTGCCAAGCAGCGCTTCGAGCCGATCCAGCAGCGGGCGTTGGCCCTCGTTCATCTTTTCACGCGCCTCGCCGAGGCCGAACCACCCGGCACGATCGATTTCGGGGAAACTGGCTTTGCGTCCGCTTTTCGGCGGCCATTCCATCTCGAAGGGGTTGCTGTCGAGCGTCGCCGGATCGAAATCGCCTTCCGCCGCGAAGGCGGTGACCGTCTTGCCGGCCTTCTGCCTGATATCTCCGAGCGGTCTGAGCTCGCCGTCGATCGTCCAGCCGGTTTCTTCGGTGAACTCGCGCCGCGCGGCCGCCTGCGCGTCTTCGTCATCCAGATATTCGCCCTTGGGGATCGACCAGGCGCCGGCATCGCGTCTCGCCCAGAACGGCCCGCCGGGATGGACGAGCAGTACTTCGATGGCGCTCTGGCGTTTCCGATAGACAAGTAGGCCGGCGCTTCGTGATCCCATGCCAGTACCTTCGGCTGCCGTCCCGTTTTGTGCAAGTGACCGCAAACCACGGGGCGGTTCGATGATGCCGGCCTGACGGCAAATGGCTATCATTGAGGTGAAATCAGGGGCTATCGTATGGTCCCGGCGGGCGGTTTTCGGGCGAGTCTGTCACGAAACCTATCTCGCCACGGCGATGCGGCCCGTCGGCCATCGGGAGGATGCGCATGTACCTGAACACGCTTGATTTCGGCCAGGGCGAGGAGATCGACGCGCTGCGCGACACGGTCCGCGCCTTCGCGCAGGAGAAGATCGCGCCGCTTGCCGCCGACATCGACCGCACGAACGAATTTCCCGCGCATCTCTGGAAGGCGCTCGGCGCGCTCGGCCTGCTCGGCGTCACCGCCGATCCCGATTTCGGCGGCTCCGGCATGGGATACCTCGCCCATGTCGTTGCCATGGAGGAGATTTCCCGCGCATCGGCCTCGGTCGGCCTGTCCTACGGCGCGCATTCAAATCTTTGCGTCAACCAGATCAACCGCTGGGGCAGCCAGGCGCAGAAGGAGAAATACCTGCCCGGTCTCTGCTCGGGCGAGACCGTCGGCGCGCTCGCCATGTCGGAAACCGGCTCAGGCTCCGACGTGGTGTCGATGAAGCTGAAGGCCGAAAAGCACAATGACCGCTTCGTGCTCAACGGCTCGAAGATGTGGATCACCAACGGTCCCGACGCCGACACGCTCGTCGTCTACGCCAAAACGGATCCCGAACGGAAGTCGCGCGGCATCACCGCCTTCGTGATCGAGAAGACAATGGCCGGTTTCTCGGTCGCGCAAAAGCTCGATAAGCTCGGCATGCGCGGCTCGAACACCGGCGAACTCGTCTTCCAGGGCGTAGAGGTTCCGTTCGACAATGTGCTCGGCGAGGAAGGACGCGGCGGAGAGGTGCTGATGTCCGGCCTCGACTACGAGCGCACCGTGCTTGCCGGCGGCCCGCTCGGCATCATGGCTGCCTGCCTCGACGTTGCCGTACCCTATGTGCGCGAGCGAAAGCAGTTCGGCCAGCCGATCGGCGATTTCCAGCTCGTGCAAGGCAAGCTCGCCGACATGTATTCGACGACCAGTGCGGCGCGCGCCTATGTCTACGCGGTGGCCGCCGCCTGCGACCGCGGCCAGACCACGCGCAAGGACGCCGCCGGCTGCATCCTCTACGCGGCCGAGAAAGCAACGCAGATGGCCCTCGACGCGATTCAGCTCCTCGGCGGCAACGGCTACATCAACGACTATCCGACCGGCAGGCTGCTGCGCGACGCAAAACTCTACGAGATCGGCGCCGGCACCAGCGAGATCAGGCGCTGGCTGATCGGCCGCGAGATGATGGGGGAAGGCGCATGACGATCATGGCTCCCCCCGCCGCGTCACGCTTCCTTGATCTCGCCCATCTTCGGCACGCGGAAACCCATTGCCGCCCAGGCCTTGAACAGGCGCCACATGAAGGTCGGCGTATGGCTTTTGGCGCTGGGGATTGAATCGGCAAAGGTCCGGTTGCCGGCCATCGTGCGCAATTCGATTGGCGGCGGCTCCGCGAACCGGTCGCGGTAGACCGACAACCAGTGGCCGCCCTTGAATTCGAGGAACATCGGCGTGTTGCAGCAGCTTGCCAGCACGCGGCGCGTCGGTGATGTCGGCGTGAGCCGGTGCGCGCGCAAAAGATCCTCGCCTTTCTCGCAGCGCACCCGGTCCTTACGCAACATCACATAGTCGGTCCCGCCCTCGTCATTTGCGACCGTCGGCGCTGCCGTGAGCGCGGCGAGCGCTGCGGCTGCCTTGCGGCAACTCTCGCAGTGGCAAGTGACGGTCATGATCGGCGCGCCTGTCGCCTCAAAACCGACCTCGCCGCAACGGCATGAAAACCCTGAAAAATGCGCTGCCTTTACCATCATTCACTCCCGACAGGCCTTGAACTAGACTGGACGGTCTAGTACCGACTGTCAACGGAGATGCGATGATGCCCCCTGCCCGACCCGTCGAAACACGAACCGCACGCAAGCGCGCGGCGGTTCTCGATGCGGCGGCAGAGCTATTCCTGCGACAGGGTTTTGCCGGAACCAGCATGGACGAGGTGGCCGCCCGCGCCGGTGTGTCCAAGCAGACGGTCTATGCCCAGTTCTCCAGCAAGGAGGCGCTGTTTACCGCCATGTCGAAGGGCATGACAGAACCGGCCGGCGATGTCGTCCAGCAGGGCATGGCCGATCTCCCGGCGGGCGTCTCAATGGCGCAGCACCTCACGGCCTACGCCATGCGCCAGCTCGAGGTGGTGCGCACGCCGCGTCTGATGCAGCTGCGCCGGCTGGCCATAGCGGAGGCAGAGCGTTTTCCGCAACTGGGACGCGCACTGCATGACGGCGGCCCGGCGCGCGCGATTGCCGGCCTCGCCGAAGCCTTCGCGCAATGGCACACTGACGGCCTGCTGCACACCCCCGACGCGCATGTCGCGGCCACGCATTTCAACTGGCTGGTCATGGCCGAGCCGGTCAATCGCGTGATGCTGCTGGGCGAGACCGCCGTACCGGGGAAGGCCGAGCTAAAGCGCCATGCGACGGAGGCCGTGCGCATTTTCCTCGCCGCGTACGGAGCAGACCGGGGCTAGCCCTTCCGCCAACGCCGCTGCTACATTCCAGCGATCGGAGGATTTTTGCCATGCCCGCCCTCACCTCCACCATCTCCACCTCCTCCGACACGTTCCGCGCCAATGCCGAGCGCATGAAGGCGCTGGTCGCAGACATCTCGGCCAAGGCTGCGAAGGTCGAGCGCGGCGGCTCGGAGGAGGCGCGCGAACGCCACACGTCGCGCGGCAAGCTGCTGCCGCGCCAGCGCCTCGCTCAACTCCTCGATCCCGGCTCGCCCTTCCTCGAGATCGGCCAGTTCGCGGCATGGGGCATGTATGACGGCGACATCGCGTCGGCCGGCCTCATCGCCGGCGTCGGCCGCGTCTCCGGCCGCGAGGTGATGATCGTGGTCAACGACGCCACCGTGAAGGGCGGCACCTATTATCCGCTCACCGTGAAGAAGCACCTGCGCGCGCAGGAGATCGCGCTCCAGAACAACCTTCCCTGCATCTATCTCGTCGATTCCGGCGGTGCCAACCTGCCCAACCAGGACGAGGTGTTTCCCGACCGCGAGCACTTCGGCCGCATCTTCTTCAACCAGGCGACGATGAGTGCCGCCGGCATCCCGCAGATCGCGTGCGTCATGGGCTCGTGCACGGCGGGCGGCGCCTATGTGCCGGCGATGTCGGACGAGAGCGTCATCGTCCGCAACCAGGGCACCATCTTTCTCGGCGGCCCGCCGCTGGTGAAGGCCGCCACCGGCGAGGACGTCACCGCCGAAGAGCTCGGCGGCGCGGACGTGCATACGCGTCTCTCCGGCGTTGCCGACCACCTCGCTGAGGACGACGCACATGCGCTGGCGATCGTCAGGCGCATCGTGAAAAACCTGAATCGGAACAAGCCGGTAGGTCTCGCCTTGCAGAAACCGATTCAACCGCTTCATGCGGCCGACGAGATCTACGGCCTCGTGCCGGAGGATACGCGCAAGCCCTACGACGTGCGCGAGATCATCGCGCGCATTGTCGATGGCTCCGAGTTCGACGAGTTCAAGCAGAACTATGGCGCGACCCTGGTCACCGGCTTCGCCCACCTCATGGGCATGCCGGTCGGCATCGTCGCCAACAATGGCGTGCTGTTCTCCGAGAGCGCGCTTAAGGGCGCGCATTTCATCGAGCTCTGCTGCCAGCGGAAAATCCCGCTGGTCTTCCTGCAGAACATAACCGGCTTCATGGTCGGCAAGAAGGCCGAGCAGGGCGGCATCGCCCGCGACGGCGCCAAGCTGGTGACCGCTGTCGCCACCGCGCAGGTGCCGAAGGTCACCATGATCATCGGAGGGTCCTTCGGCGCCGGCAATTACGGCATGTGCGGCCGCGCGTTTGCGCCCCGCTTCCTCTGGATGTGGCCCAATGCCCGCATCTCGGTCATGGGCGGCGAACAGGCGGCCACGGTGCTGGCGCTGGTCAGGCGCGAGGGCATCGAGCGCAAGGGCGGTTCATGGTCCCCCGAAGAGGAAGCCGAGTTCCGTGCGCCGATCCTCGAGAAATACGAGCGCGAGGGCCACCCGCTCTATTCCTCCGCGCGCCTCTGGGACGACGGCATCATTGACCCCGCGAAATCGCGCGAGGTGCTGGCGCTGTCGCTTTCGGCCGCGCTCAATGCCACGATACTCGAGACCAAGGTCGGCGTCTGGCGGATGTGAGCCCTGCTCGCGCGGACAATCTCTCCCGATCTGATGCGATCTGATGGAACCCTTGATGGCGTCGCCTTCCCTAGCGGCTACCATCGAGCGTGGAGGCTTGCCATCCGGCAGGAAAGAGGATGCACTCGTGCATCGGGGCCGGTGGCAAGGAGGAACGACCGGGCGTTGCCGGGAGGAAAGTGGCCGCGCCTGGCGTAGTTCATGTGTGCAACGGGAGGAAATCGTATGCTCAAGAGATTGAAATTGCTTGCGGCCGGCGCGGTGATTGCGCTCGCCGTGCCGCTGTCGGGCAGCGCCTTTGCGGCCGGCAAGACGTTCTACTGGATCTCGCACGGGAGCCCGGCCGATCCGGTCTGGACCTATTTCCTCGCCGGTGCCAAGCAGTGGGAAGCCGACACCGGCAACACCGTCAACACGTCGTTCCACAATGGCGACGTGGCGGCGCATCAGGAAGCCGTGCGCGCGGCCATCGCGGCAGGCGCCGACGGCATCACCACGACCAGCCCGGACCCGGGCAGCCTGGTGGAGGTCGCCAAGGAAGCCAACGCCGCCAACATCCCGATCATCAACTTCAACACGCCCGATCCGAGCGCCAGCTTCGACGCCTATGTCGGCGGCGACAATGTCGTATTCGGCCGCGGCTGGGCGCAGTACCTGGTCGACAAGGGCCTGGTGAAGCAGGGGGATTTCGTCTGGATGCCCGTCGAGGTCCCCGGCGCCACCTATGGCGTTCAGGAAGAGGAAGGCATCAAGAGCGTGTTCGAGCCGCTCGGCATCACCTACGAGGTCACCGATGCCACGCTCGACCAGGCCGAGGTCATCAACCGCATGGTCGACTACCTCACCGCCAACCGCGACAAGATCAAGGCGGTCATCGGACTCGGCGATCTCGTCACGGGCTCGATCAAGCGCGTCTTCGACCAGGTCGGCGTGAAGCCCGGCGAAATCCCTGTCGTCGGCTGGGGCAACTCGCTCGACACCACGCAGGAAGTGCTGAACGGCTACGTCAACGCCGCGCAGTGGCAGGACCCGCAGGCGACGAGCTACGTCGCCCTGTCGCTCGCCAACATGCAGGCCGGCGGCGTTCCGGCCGGCTTCAACGTCATCACCGGCGCGCTCTACGAAAAGGATACCGCGCAGGTTTACGACGACATTCTTTCCGGCAAGAAGTAGCCCTCGATCCTTGCGTTCGCGGCGGCTGCAGTCGCCGCGAACGCCTTGCCGATGAACCGCGATCGATGCCGGGACTGCCCGGCGACGCGGAGCTTCCCTGCAACGCCAACCACGCAGCGGGTCGACCTTGGAAAATCGCACATTCATCCAACGCTTTGTCGCGAGGCCCGAATTCGGCCCCTTCGTGCTTCTCATCCTCGAAATCGTCGTCTTCCAGACGCTCAACCCGAACTTCCTGTCACCGCAGAACATTTCCAACACGCTGGCCTTCACGGTCGAGCTCGGCCTGATCGCGCTCGCCATGACGCTGCTGATGACGTCCGGGGAATTCGACCTGTCGGTCGGGTCGGTCTTCGGCTTCTCGGCGGTGCTGATGTGGACGCTGTTCAATGCCGGCGTCACCTCGCTGGAGGTCGGCTTCGTCGTCGCGCTCGCTGTCGCCGCCTTCATCGGCCTCGTCAACGGCTGGTTCGTCACCAAGCTCAAGATCCCCTCCTTCCTCGTCACGCTCGGCATGCTGCTCGTCGTGCGAGGAACCGCACTCTTCGTCACCGACGGTTTTCCGCAGCGCACCTGGAACGCGGAAGGCAACTGGCTCGCCGAACTCCTGGTGGGCGATTTCTTCGTCGGCCCTTTCCGGCTCTACATGTCGCTGGTGTGGTTCATCCTCGCCATCGTCGTGCTCGGCTACATCCTGACGCAAAGCCGGGTCGGCAACTGGATCCAGGCGTCGGGCGGAAATCCCAACGCAGCCGCGGCCCGCGGCGTCAACGTCTCGCGCGTCAAGATCGGCCTCTTCATGCTGTCGTCGGTCATGGCGGCGCTG
>Ga0233385_1000427_pt1 | contig 22164 bp, 20 predicted proteins | sample ElkDunMinimDraft_16_FD_191543 | JGI IMG/M metagenome (GOLD analysis project Ga0233385, IMG submission 191543) | Fecal eukaryotic communites from dung pellets of Tule Elk in California, USA - Elk Dung G36 | ecosystem: Host-associated > Mammals > Digestive system > Large intestine > Fecal | place...
GCACCGTGAACGGACGCAGGCGGCTCATCCAGCGTTCGACTTCTGCGGGCGCGATGCCCTGCTCGGCCGCCGTGGCGCGGAACCGATCAAGACGTATTTGCATGTCTGCGTGTGTCACGCGGGGCAGTGTAGGGGCGAGCACCGACACCGGTGCTCGCGCGGAAGCGGGTTCGACGGTCCTGGCGCCGGCTTGCCCGATCCTGCTCACCCGGACCCGCCGTCGGTGACACAGTGCAGGGATGAGCAGGCGGCGCGCCGACCCGGCCGTACCCGGTGCGGGTCCTCGACCAGGTCTGACCCGCAACGTCGCCGGATCGTCGTCGGCGGAGTGGTTCGTGGTCATCACCATCGCCACGATCCTGGTGACCCGGGCCTGGCTGGCGCTGACCGGCTATCCGCAGATCGGTGGCGGGAACCTGCACATCGCGCACGCGCTCTGGGGCGGGGCGGCGATGATGCTGGCGCTGCTGACGGGGTGGGCCTTCATCGGGTTCGGCGCGCGGCTGGTGACGGTGGTGCTCGGTGGCGTCGGGTTCGGTCTCTTCCTCGACGAGGTCGGCAAGTTCGTCACCAGGGACAACGACTACTTCTACGGCCCCAGCGCAGAGATCATGTTCGTACTCGTGGTCTTGATCATCGTAGGGCTGCGGGCGGTGCGGGAGTTCCGGCCGCTCTCACCGGTCGAGCTGGTGACCTCGGCGTCGCTGATCGCGACCGAAGGGCTCGCCCGCGGGCTGGCGCCCTACCGGCGGGAGTTGGCGACGGAGATGCTCCACGAGGCCGGGAAGCGGGGCATCGACGCGGCGTCGATCGCGGCCGTCCGTACGCTGCTCGACGCCGCGCCCACCGCCTCGGAGCGACTGCACCAGGCGCAGCGGCGGGTGCGCGCCGTGGCGGCGCGGCTCTTCGGCAGCCCCACGTGGGTGCCTGTCCTCGGCTGGATGCTGGTGGCCACCGCGGTCCTCGGGGTGGCCGCGGGCAGCCTTCAGGCGATCTTCGGCGAGCGGTACTACGACGACGCGGGCACCGAACGGATCGCCGGGGTCAGCGTCGCCTCGCTGTCGGAGTTCGCCATCGCTGCGGTGGTGCTGGTGGTCGCGCTGCCGGCCATGCTCGTGCGCCGTCGTACCGGCTCCCTTCAGGCGCTGCGGGCGTTGCGGCTGGTGGCGTTGGTCTCGACCATGCTGACCGCGTTCATCGAGTTCGCCACCGAAGGCTTCGGCGCATTGATCAACCTGGCGGTGGGCGTCTTCGTGCTCGCGGTGCTGTCGTTCCAGGTCTCCCAGGCCGAGACGGGTCACGAGGGTGCCGTTACCGGCCCAGCGTCGGAGTGATCAGCTGCGGGCCCACCGTTGCGCCTTGGGAAGCAGGAGGAGCCGCAGGGATTCCTGAAGTTCGGCGGAGTCCTCGTGCTCGCGGAGCGCGGCCGGCGCGTGCCGCATGAACCAGAGCGTCAACGCAGCGCACCAGGTGTCGCTGTCCGGCCGGCTGTCCCAGGGGAGCTCGTCGTTCAGCAGTTCGTATATCCACTCGTCCACGGCAGTGACCAGTCGCTGCCGCGTCACCATGTCACCCATCAGGTCCGCCCAGATTGTCAGCCACGGGGTGAGCTTCCCGCTGATCTCGGCGAGGAACACCAGGGCCTCATGGGCGGGGACCCTGGCGTCAGGATCGACCAGAACGTGCAGCCACCAGACGTCCAGGAATTCGCGTAGAGCAGTGCGTTGCGCGTCAGGCCACTCCTGCCAGTGGGCCCTGGTGAACTGCTGTGCCAGGCTCTCCATCCCGATCATGGGTTCGACCTTGCCGGCAACGAGGCTCTGGGTCAGTTGGGGAAGGATCCGGCGCATCATGGGTGCCGGGTAGCTCCAGTCGGAGGCCCAGTAGGCGCGGCGAAGCAGATCCTCGTCCAGCGGAACGTCCGCTGTCTTGAGTAACGCCAGTTCCTCCGCGCTGCCCCAGTGGCACTCGCAGTTGGAGTCGTCGGGATGAGCGGTCATGCCCTGGAAAGTCGCAGCCACGGTCGACAGCGCTTCGTACAGGCGGCGGCCCAGATTGCTCAGGTCAGGCGTCACGGCCGGTCCCATCGAGACTCCGGAGGCGCGCACCTGCCGAAGAGAGGGATCTTGCCATGCCTCGGCCAGGTGCGAAAGGGGATGAATCCCTTGCCGATCCGGCCACTGCGGCGGGGAACGTTCCCGTCCCCGCCGCGGTCCCCGGCAGGCCGCTCGGACCTGCCGGGGAGTGGTCACTGTCGAGGATCGGCGGTGAGCGGCAGGGCGGGCCAGGCCGCGAGGTCGTGGAGCAGCTGGCGGTCGTGGGTGGCGACGACGACCGCCGCCGGGGTCGTCAGCAGGGCGGCGGTGAGGTCGTCGACCAGCGCCGCCGACAGGTGGTTGGTCGGTTCGTCGAGGATCAGCAGGTCGGGGCGTTCGGCCAGCCGCAGCGCCAGGTTGAGCCGGCGCTGCTGCCCCTGCGACATCCGCCCCACCGGCGTACGGCGTGCTTCCCGGTCGAGCAGATTGGTCGCGGTCAGCGGCAGGGCTTTTTCGCCGTGCAGCCGCCCGCTGGAGTGCAGCCGGCCGAGGTGCTGTTCGTACAGGTCGTGGGCGAGCACCCCCGGCGGCCAGTCCGGCACCTCCTGCCCGAGGTACGCCACGCGCGCCCGGGACAGGTGACGGACCTGCCCGGTCGACGGCGTGAGCTCCCCGGCCAGCACCGTGAGCAGCGTCGACTTGCCCGTCCCGTTCGGCCCGGTCACCAGCAGGCGGTCCCCGCCGTTGAGCGTCAGGCTGACCGGCTGATGCAGCCGCCCGGTCACGGTGACGTCCTGGCAGCGCAGGATCGGTGCTCCCGTACGCGTCTCCAGCGGCGGCCAGCGCAACGGCTGCGGCGGCTCCGGGATGGTGATCCGGTGCGCGTCGAGCTCCTCCTGGCGGCGCCGCAGCGCCTGGACCACGCCCGGGGCGCGGGACTGGCGCTGGTGCTTGCCGGTTCCCTTGTCCGGGCGCCAGCCGGTGCTGAGCCGGCCCTGCGCCTCGCTCACCGAGTCGGCGAGTCGCTGGTGTTCGGCCAGCTGCGCTTCGTGGTCGCGTACCCAGTTCTCGTAGTCGCGCCGGCGCCCCTCCTGCCAGCCGGCGTAACCCCCGGCGTAGCGGCGCGGGAGTCCGTCCGCGCTCGGGTCGAGGTCCAGGAACTCCGTAGCCACGTCCTTGAGCAGGGCGCGATCGTGGGTCACCAGCACCACCCCGCCCGGATGCTCGCGCAGTCGCGCGGTGAGGAACGCCAGGCTGCCGGCGTCGAGGTGGTTGGTCGGCTCGTCCAGCATCAGCAGGTCGAAACGCGCCCCCAGCAGGCAGGCCAGCCGGACCCGGTACCGCTGCCCGACCGAGAGCGTCGCCAGCGGGCGGTCCCGGTCGGTGCAGGCGTCGAGGCCGGCCAGCGCCACGTCGATGCGGCGCTGCGCGCCCCAGGCGTCCAGCCGGGTCGCGGAATCCAGGGCCGCGGCGTACGCGTCGTCGGCGCCCGGCCTCCCCTCGGCCAGTGCGGTCGTGGCCTCGTCCAGCGCCCGCAGCGCGCGGTCGGACTCCCGCATCGCGCCCAGGACCAGGGTGCCGACGGTCTCGCCGTTGCGCGCATCCAGGTTCTGCCGGGCCAGGCCGATCGTGCCGGTGCGCTCCACCAGGCCCTGGTCCGGTGCGGTGAGGCCGGCGAGCACGTGCAGCAGTGTCGTCTTGCCGCTGCCGTTCTCGCCGACGAGGGCCAGGCGTGCACCGGCGGAGACGGTGACGCTGACCTCGGAGAGGATGACCCGCCCGCCGAGTACGACGCGTACGCGCTCGGCCCGGACGTGCGCGCGGCGGCCGGCGGGGAGCGGGTCGCCCCAGGTGAATTCCGGCCCGGTGGCCGGATCGGATGACAGAGACTTTTCGAGGTTTTTCAAGGGCCTGCTCTTCGGCTCGTCGTGGAGCCGGGCAGCGCGAAAACACCGCCCGGCGGGAACGCCAGGACGGCGGAGCAGAGCCGTTACATCAGAAGAAGCCGGTCAACCCTGCCGCCGTCAGCGGAGGGACCGGGGCTTCATGATGCCGATGCCTTGATACATGCGGATAACCGTACCCGGCCTGGTTGATGGATCAAAGCCGATATCGGGGCGCTCGAGGTGCCGTGGGGTGGCCTTGCCCGGACTGCCGAGTGGGAATTCGACGCGTGCCCTGCGTCATTCACGGCTGCCACAGGAAAGACGCGGTGTCGCAGGGGCGGCACCGGAATCCGTAGCCGCATCCGCCGGCGAAGTTCATGGACGTACGGCGATCGTGGCCCTCTTCCAGCTGCACGACGAAGGTCATCGGCGCGTCGCAGCCGCCGCAGGTCGGCGTCTCGTCATCCTGCAGCCACTGCGGCGCTCCGCCCACCTGTCCGAGTACGTGGCGCAGTGGGCCGCCCGTTTCGCTGTGCCATCGCTGGCGCGCCCGTTCGTAGTGCACCTCGGGCGTCGCGGCGTAGACGATCGCGGACGTCTCCGGCAGCAGGACGACACCATCCGAGGGCACGGCGGCCGGGACGAGGTCGGACCGGAATACGAAGGCCCGATTGCCACCCGAGTCGGGTTCCCATTCCAGGCAGAGGCCGGGGTCGTTCTCGCACATGAAGATCGAGAAGAGCCCGTGCTCGGCCGGGTCGATGTCGTCGAGCCGGATCTGGGCCTGGAACTGCATCGGCCCGTCGCACTCCGCGCACTGTGGCCACTCGAAGCCGGGCGGGGCGAGCGGAACTCCGCCGGTGCGGGTGCGGGCTGCGCCCGCGTCGGCCAGGCCCTCATAGATCATCAATTTCACCGGGGCAGGTTATGAGACCACGGGCCGACCAGGTCCGGCGGCGCGCCAGATGACGGGCGCGCAGCTGCGGTGGTCCGCAAAGGCAGGCAAGCCGCGCCGGTTTCCCGCTGCGAAACATCTTTCCACGTATGGATCCGGGGCGTAGGCTGCCTGTCGATACGCGTACGCCGGCTGCTGCCCCCGGAGCCGGCGGTCCTGGGCCGGTGCGTGCGACGGACCCGCCCTCTCTCCGACCCTCTCCAGGAGCAGCCATGCGGAAGGCAGTCATCACCGGCAGCACCAAGGGCATCGGCTTCGCGCTCGCCCGGGAACTGCTTACCCGTGGCCACAGTGTCGCCGTCACCGGACGCACCCAGGACGCCGTCGACGACGCCGTCGAGCGACTGCGCCCGGCCGCGACCGGCGGGGCGGCCGTGCACGGATTCACTGTGGACGTCACGGACGCCGCGCAGGTCGAGAAGCTCTGGAGCGCCGCCGTCGATGCGATGGGCGGTGTCGATCTCTGGGTCAACAACGCGGGCGTCGCCAACACCACCCGCCCGATCGTGGAGACCAGCCCCGAAGACGTCCGCACCATGGTCACCACCAACATGCTCGGCACCGTGTACGGCTCACAGGTCGCCGTCCGCGGCATGACCGCAGCCGGTGGCGGGCAGCTCTTCAACGTGCTCGGCGGCGGCAGCGACGGCCGGATCAGGCCCGGCATGGGCGTCTACTCGGCCACCAAGCGCGGCCTCGACTCGTTCACCCGCGCCCTGGTCAAGGAGGTCGAGGGGACTTCCGTACGGGTCGGGCAGATCAGCCCCGGCATCCTGATCACCGACGGCTGGCTGCGGGAGGCCGCCGCCGCCCCGGAGCAGGTGGCCAAGCAGCGAAAGATGCTCAACATCCTCTGCGACCACGTCGACGAGGTGGCGCCGTACCTGGTCGAGCGGATGCTCGCCAGCACCAGGAACGGCGACGCGATCGCCTGGCTGACCACCGGCCGGATGACCCGCAAGTTCCTCGTGCCCCGCAAGGACGACGTCCTCGCCCGCTACGGCCTCTGACCCCCGCCCGGCTTTCGGCCCGGTGTGGGCCGGAAGCCGGCTCCGCGGCAGGGTCAGGGGCGGCGGCCGATGAAACCGAGCAGGCGGGTCTGGACGTCGGCGTCTGCGGGGACCTCGACGCGCGCGCCGAACTGGCCGTTGCCCCGCATCGCGGCCTCCATCGGCTCCATTCCGGCCAGCAGTTGCGCGCACTTGTCCGGGTCTAGGCGCTCGTCCTGGCCGGTCGCCCGCGCCAGGTCCCAGGTGTGCATGAAGACGTCGGCGGTGTAGAACTGGTCGATCGCCCGGTCCAGCGGGATCTCGCCGAGGTGCGGGTTGTTCAGGGTGCGCTCGGCCGTCGCGGGGTCGTCCAGCAGCGCCTGCACGGCGTCGCGCTGCACCATCCACGCCCCGGCCGGATCCTCGTCGACCGAGGGGCCCTCCGGCAGCTTCACGTCCGAGCCGGCGGCGAGGAAGCCCGGCAGCCACTCCACCAGGTGCCGCACCACGTCGCGGGCCACCCACCCGTCGCAGGGCGCCGGGTTGTCCCACGCATCCGGGGCGACACCGAGCACCCGGTCGGTGAAAGCCTCCGCAGCCTTGCGATGTTCCTCTGCTTCCCGGCTCATCTCCGTGTCCCTCCCGCGCGATGAACATTCGCCTGTCAAAGGTCGCCGTCGATGCTAAGGGTGCTTGGCCGCCGTACGCGGCAAACGCGCCCGCGCGTCTCTCTAGACTGCGTGGGTGCCCGCCGACCTGACCCGTCCCTGCCACTGCCGTCTCTGCGAGCCCGCCGGCGGTGATTCCGACCCGCGCGCCGTGTCGCTGCGCGACCACGTCCAGCAGCACGGGTGGCAGGTGACCGGTGTCATCGAGGAGGACGACTTCCCGGGTTGGGCGTACACGGTGGGGCTCTGGCACAGCTACCGCAGCCCGGAGATCGCGGTGCTCGGCCTGCCGACGCGGACCTGCATGTCGATCGCCAACCTGCTCGCCGCGAAGGTCCGCGACGGCGCGGAGCTCGCGCCCGGCCGGCGGCTGGAGGACGTGCTCAAGGGGCACGCCGTGGAACTGCGCGAGGTACGCGGTGAGTGGTTCCCGGCGCTCTTCGGCCAGGCCACCGCCTTCTACCGCACGCCGCCCCTGCCGATGCTGCAGGTCTGCTGGCCGGACCCGAACGAGCACTTCGTCTGGGACGCCGAGGCGAGCGACTCCCTGCACTCCCTGCACCCGCAGCTCTGGCTGCCCCCGGCCGACCACCCTGCGAGCCCGTGGACGACCCTCGCCAAGGGGAACTGACCAGTACGCAGGCGCCGACTGTGTCCTCCAAGGACGCAGGGGGGTGCCCGTTGACAGCCGGCCCCATGATGTTTCGAGGCGCTGGCTCCGTTGAACGGGCGTGTCGGGACGTTCGCCCCGGCCAGGCGACGCGGCCTGGACAAGGGGTGCCGGTGAAATCACATCGAGATGCCGGACCTGTGGTCGGCACTCTCCGGGAACTCGCGGTCGGCATCTTGATCGCGGTCACCGCCGCCGTACTCGCACTGGGGACCAGGACGGCGGAGAGCACCTACAACGGCACCGGCCTGGGGTTCGGCGAAAACCGGGAGAACGGTTCTGCCACGCCGGATGAATGTCGGAAGACCGGTCCGCTGTCGTTGAACGGTTTCGGCTACTGGTGGTCCTGCTCCGCTCGGGTGACGATGGGGGACGGGCGGGTGGTCCACATCGAAACCCGTGCGTCTGCGCTTCGTCCGGGCGATCGCGACGTTCCGATGGTCGAGTCCTGTCAGAAAAATCTGCCGTCGAAGTGCACGTACACACGCCCTGGAAACTTCGCTCTCGCGTTCGGTGTGAGATTACTTCGACCGGTGACGGGAGCGGCGGCGCTCTTCGCTGTCGCGGCAGCGGTTGCGGTGGTGGCTTCCCCCATGCTGACCCGCCGGCGACGCCGTTGATCCGTCACCGTTTTAGGGATCGGATCAGCACGTGGCCACCATGAGTTCGGACCAGATCGCGCAGATCCAGCGCGAGCAGATCACCCCGTACGAGCGGTGTGGGCCGATACTGCGTACACTGCCGTCCCGCAGATTGCCGGTGGGATGTTGGGAGGTGGATTCTAATCTTCGACAATCCGGAGCTAGCCCGTGCCGAGCGTGAAGGCAGGGCACGCGAAACGCTGGCTTGGCAACGGTACGGGCCAGTCGTTTACCGGCTCCGTCAGTTGTTCTTCATGACAATGACCCTTTTGGGGGCATGTGTGCTGGTGCTGGTATCCCAGTCGGTCCTCAGCCTGTACCCAGGCACCGGTGCGGTCCGTCCAGGGGTGACCGAGCAGCCAGTTCGGGCGAATGTGCAAGAGTGCCGTCGTGTCGGCCCGCTCAGTGGCTACGGACTGGGCTATTGGTGGGAGTGCCAGGCCGTGGTGCGGCACGACGAGGAACCCGAACGGCAGGTGGTGCTGGGCCGGTCCATCGTCGACCCGGGTGATGTCGGGCAGGTCGTCGAGCTGCGTGCAGCCTGCCGCGGGCAGGGAGAGACCGACTGCCACTACGGGAGGCCGATGGCCGGCCTCTGGGTGGCGGGCTATGTGATCGTCGAAATGGTCATCAAGGTGGTGATATTCGGCCTGCTGTTTTTAGTCGTTATCTACCTGCTCACGGCGGTCATGGGATGGCCGAGGTATTCGGCGTTCATCGATCGGTGGCTGAGAGTAAGCGGGATGAGGTATCGGTGAAATGATTTCAAGTATTGGTTATCTGGACATCATTCGGCAGCGGATGTGCGCCGACCAGTGTGCGGTGACTGATGAAAGAATCGGTTCCATGCCTGGTGTGGTCGGCTACCGGGCACAGATGCGGGCTCTGGCTAAGATGCACATCTTCGCCGTCGCCGCGCAGGCTGACCGGGTGGACGAGAAGTGCCTGAGGGGCTTCGTTGACGACGTGGTCAATCTGGCGTTGGCCCGCAAGGGGACGTGGCGCGGCATGCAGACCGGGCTGATTGTGCTGCCGATTCTGGTGACGAAGTCAGCGGATGCCGCCGCCACGGCCCTGACACAGAAGGCGTACCGGCTGAATCTCGCCGGCTTCGCGGCTATGGCCCAACCCGCCGTTGTTGATGTGCAGGCCAGCAAGGTCTGGACCTTCCGCGGCACCCGGTTGTGGGGTTACGCCTACAACTCCCTGATCAAGCAGAAGTACAACAACTACCTTCCGGATCCCACCCCGCTTTCGGACTGACTGTCGGCACAACTCCGGCTTGGCGGTCATTCGGAACGCCCGGCTGACACACGGCGCGGTGGACGGTCCGGAGGGGACGGTCCACCGCGGCGTGGCCGTGGGCCGCCCGCGCCTGTCGGCGGCGCGCCAGCTGCACCCGCTCCGCAGCCCCGCCATGGGGCACGGAGGGATTCAGGGACGGGACTTCAGGGTGGTCAGCACCAGATCGGTGGCCTGGGCCACCAGTTCGGGGACGGTCCGGTCGCCGTCGAGGAGTTCGATGCGCCAGCCCAGGCCCGTGGCGTAACCGATGGCGCGCTGGTAGGCGGCGGAGGTCTTCTGCAGCTTCGTCTCGAAGAGTTCCGGGGCGCCGGCGCGCTGCCCGATCCGCTCGGCACAGACCTCCGGGCGGGTGTCCAGGAAGATCGTCAGGTCGGCGGCGGGGACGCGGGAGTTCAGCGCCGTCAGCCACTCCAGCTCCAGCCCCTGCATGCCCTGGTACGCCAGCCCGGAAAGCAGGTGCCGGTGCGAGACGATCACCGCCGGCTCGGGGTTGTCGAGCACCGGGCGTACCCGGGTCAGGTAGTGGTCCAGACGGTTCGCGGCGAAGGTCAGCGCGAGCACCTCCGGGGCGGGCGCGGCGCGGCGGTGGCGCAGGATGTCCTCGAGGACGTCGCCGGCGAAGGACTCCGGGTCGGGCAGGCCGGTTACCTCGACGGCGACGGACCCGCTCAGCGCCGCGGCCAGTTCGGTGACCAGCGTCGTCTTGCCCGAACCGTCAAGCCCCTCAACCGCCACATGGATGCCCACGCAAAACGCCCTTCAGCCGCCGCAGATGCACTGGTCATCCTACGAACCGCGCCCCGCCTCGCCGACTCCAACCGTGCCGTACCCGGTTGTCCGGTTCCAATGGGTCGGCATGAGCAGGCGGGGCAGCGGGTAGCCAGCAGGCCGCACGCACCTGGGGAGGAGCGGCTACATGGTGGATCGCGACGGGCCGAGGGTCGGGGTACTGGGCTCCTACGGGGGACGAAACCTCGGGGACGAGGCGATTCTCGTCGCGTTGCTCGACGGAATCCGGCAACACCGCCCGGACGCCCGGCTGACGGTCTTCTCACGCGAACCGGCCCACACCCGGCGAACGCACGCCGACGTGGACGTCGTCGCGTGGGAGGGGGTCAGCCGGTCCGACTCCGGGCAGGTGCTCGACGGGCTCGACCTGCTGGTGCTCGGCGGCGGCGGAATCCTCTACGACAACGAGGCCCGCCGGTATCTGCGCCTGGTGCTGGCCGCCCAGGAACGAGGGCTGCCCGTGGTGACGTACGCGGTCGGGGTCGGCCCGCTCACCGACGCGGTCGACTGTTCGATGGTGCGCGAGGCGCTCGGCGCGTCGGCGCACGTCACAGTCCGGGACAACGAGTCGCGGCAGGCGCTGGAGGAGGCCGGTCTCACCGTGCCGATCACCGTCACCGCGGACCCGGCGTTCCTGCTCAAACCCGAGCCCTTCGAGCTGGATCTGCTCTACGCCGAGGGGGTGCCGCGGGACAAGCGGCTGATCGGGATCAGCGTGCGGGAGCCGGGCCGGGCCGCCGAGCACCTCGACGAGGACGGCTACCACCGGCTGCTGGCGCAGGTGGGGGACTTCCTGGTGCAGCGCATCGACGCGTACCTGGTCTTCGTGCCGATGGAGCGCGACGACATCCGGCACTCGCACGGGGTGCTGGCGCACATGACCGCCGCCGACCGGGGCCGGATCCTGCACGGCGACTACCGGCCCGGTCAGATCCTCGGGCTGATGCCGCACCTGGACATGGCCGTCGGGATGCGCCTGCACTTCCTGATCTTCGCGGCGCTGGCGAACATCCCGTTCCTGCCCCTGCCCTACGCGGGCAAGGTCTTCGACCTGGCCAAGCGGCTCGGCGCGCCCGCGCTCAAGGGCGTCAACCGAGAGGTGGAGGGGCCGCTGCTGGCCGAGGTCGACCGGATCTGGGACGAGCGCGAGCAGCGGTTCGCCCCGATGAGCCACCGGGTCGCCCATCTCCGCGCGGAGGCCCAGGGGACCTCGGACGCGCTGAGACCGCTGCTGCAGGCGCTCGACGGCCGGATCCCGGCCGGCGCGGGCAACCGGGCCCGCTGAGCGCCGACACCGCCCGGGTGCGCGTCACCCGGCGTCGCGTGCACCGGCGGCGGGTCACCAGCGGCGGGTGCACTGGCGGTGCGGCGCCGGTCAGGGGACCGGGCCGCGCCAGCGGTAGATCCAGCCCTCCGGCTCGACGGTCGTCTCGATCTCGTAGACCGTGGCGTCGGCCAGTCCGTCGCCCTGCTGATGCACGGTGAGCGGCGGGCGGCCGGAGGGATCCAGCTCCACCACCACCGAGTTGCCGTCATCCGGGCCGCCGACCAGCAGGATCTCCACGTTCGCCATGGCCCCATCGTGCCCGCTTCCGCCCCCGGGCCGCAGCGGATACGCCGGTGCGGCCAGGCGGCGTGTGCCCGCACTATCCTTGGCCGGCGGGTACGCGATCGAGGGGGCGACAGTGCTGGTCATCCACGCGGTGTGGCCGGCCGACGACGCGCCGGCCCTCTGGGCCGAGGACTCCACCCGGCCCGTCACCGCGTCACGCCGCCGTATCCGGCCACACCCCGGCGCGGCGAGCCGGGACGCGCTCGCGTCGGCGCTCGGGCCCGGGGCGGCCGAGGCGACCGCAGTCACCCTGGACCTGCTGCTCCCCACCCGGGCGGGCGTACCGCTCGACTCGCCGGAACTGGTCCGCGACACCGTCGCCGCCGCCTCGCGCGCCCCGGTCACCCTCGCCGGCTGGCAGGTGCCGGCGCTGCGGTTCGACCCCGATGCCGCGTACGTCCTGCTCCGCGCCCTCGGCGATCTGGGTGTGACCGCCGGCGCCGGGCTGCGGCACCTGGCCGCCGTCGCCGAGTTCGCCGCCGACCTGGTCGGGCGGGGCCGGCTGCTGCCGGTCGTGCGTCCCGAGCCGTACGGCGGCCGGGCGCTCTGGCGTCCGCTGCTCACCGGCGCCGACGCGCGGTGGGCACGCGCCCTCGCGCTGGCGCTGCCCCCGGCGGTCCGCGCCGCCGCGCCCGAGCGGGAGGCCGGCTCGCTCGCCGCCGCCCTGCTCGACACCCTCGTCGACGCCGCCGCCCGGGCGGCCCTGGCCGGGGTCGATCTCGCCGCCGAACCCCTCCCCGGCACGGCGACCACCGGGTGGCTGCGGGCGCTCACCGGTGAAGAGCGCACCTTCACCGCCGACGCGGCGGAGGTCACGGCGCTCGCCGCGGGGCTGGCGCAGTGGCAGCGCGACGCCGCCGGAGCCGCCGTACGCGGCTGCTTCCGCCTCATTGAACCCCCGGAACCGGCGGACCAGATGGCCGCGCAGGCCGACCGGATCGCGACGGACCGGAGCGGGGCCGACCAGCCCAATACCGGGACCGAGAGCGAGACCGAGACCGGGACCGAGAGCGAGACCGGGACCGGGACCGGGACCGGCTGGCGGGTCGAGTTCGCGTTGCAGCCGGCCGACGAGCCGGGCGTCGTCGTTGACGCCGCCGAGATCTGGGCGACCGCGGGCGTGCCGAGCGCCCTGGGGGGCCGGGTCGGCGACGCGCAGGAGACCCTCCTGGCCGAACTGGGCCGGGCGAGCCGGCTCTGGCCGGAGCTGGACGCGGCGCTGCGCACCGCGACCCCCCGCCACCTCGAACTGGACACCGAAGGGGCGCACCACTTCCTGCGCGATGGTGCGCCCACCCTGCACGCCGCCGGGTTCGGGGTGCTGCTGCCCGGCTGGTGGCGGCGGCCCGGCGCCCGCCTCGGCGCCCGGGTCCGCGCCACCAGCCGCAGCGCGCCGGGGGTGGTCGCCGCCGCGAGCAGCGTCGGGCAGTCGGCGCTGCTGGACTACCGCTGGGAGCTGGCGCTCGGCGACGAAGCGCTCAGCGCCGAGGAGCTGGCCCACCTGGCCGAGCTGAAGAGCCCGCTGGTCCGGCTGCGCGGGCAGTGGGTCGAGCTGGACGCCACCCGCCTCGCCGCCGGGCTGCGGCTGCTGCGCCGACCGGGGCAGATGACCGTCACCGACCTGCTCCGCCTGGCGCTGGCCGAACCCGACGACCCGCAGACCCTGCCGGTGCTGGAGGTCAGCGCCGACGGCGCGCTCGGGGATCTGCTCGCCGGCCGGGCCGAGCAGCACCTGACACCCCGGCCGGCGCCGCCGGAGTTCGCCGGGACGCTGCGGCCGTACCAGCAGCGGGGCCTGGCGTGGCTGGCGTTCCTGGAGTCGCTCGGGCTCGGCGGGGTGCTCGCCGACGACATGGGGCTGGGCAAGACCGTGCAGCTGCTGGCGCTGCTCGCCGGTGACCCGCCGGGGACCGGCCCGACCCTGCTGGTCTGTCCGATGTCTCTGGTCGGCAACTGGGAGCGGGAAGCGGCCCGCTTCGCGCCGACGAGACGCGTACACGTGCACCACGGTGACGAGCGGACCCGCCGGCGCCGCTTCGCCGACGCCGTCGCCACGGCCGACCTGGTGCTGACCACCTACTCGACGGCGGCCCGGGACGCGGAGCTGCTGCGCGGCGTCGACTGGCACCGGGTGGTGGTCGACGAGGCGCAGGCGATCAAGAACGCGGCGACCCGGCAGGCCGAAGCGGTGCGGACACTGCCGGCCCGGCACCGGATCGCGGTCACCGGCACCCCGGTGGAGAACCGCCTCGCCGACCTCTGGTCGATCATGCAGTTCGCCAATCCCGGCCTGCTCGGCTCCGCCGCGACGTTCCGCAAGCGCTACGCCGAACCGGTCGAACGGCACGGCGACGCCGACGCCGCGCAGCGGCTGCGCCGTATCACCGGCCCGTTCGTGCTGCGCCGCCTCAAGACCGACTCGTCGATCATCACCGACCTGCCGGCGAAGCTGGAGATGGAGGTGCTCTGCAACCTCACCCCCGAACAGGCCGCGCTCTACCGGGTGATCGTCGACGACATGCTCGCCAAGATCGAGTCCAGCTCCGGCATCGAGCGCCGCGGTCTGGTGCTCGCCACGATGACCAAGCTCAAACAGGTCTGCAACCACCCCGCCCAGCTGCTGCGCGACGGTTCGGCGCTGCCGGGGCGCTCCGGCAAGCTCGCCCGGCTGGAGGAGATCCTGGAGGAGGTGCTGGCGGCGGGGGAGCGGGCCCTGCTCTTCACCCAGTACGCCGAGTTCGGTCAGCTGCTGCGCGCCCACCTCTCGGCCCACTTCGGGCGCGAGGTGCTCTACCTGCACGGCGGAGTGGGCCGCCGGGAGCGCGACGAGATGGTCGCCCGTTTCCAGTCCGGCGCCGACGGCGCGTACGCGCCCGGCCCGCAGCTCTTCGTGCTCTCCCTCAAGGCAGCCGGCACCGGACTGAACCTCACCGCCGCCAACCACGTCGTGCACGTCGACCGCTGGTGGAACCCGGCCGTGGAGGACCAGGCCACCGACCGTGCCTTCCGCATCGGCCAACGCCGGCAGGTGCAGGTACGCAAGTTCGTCTGCGCCGGCACCGTGGAGGAGAAGGTGGCGGAGCTGATCAGCGGCAAGCGGGAGCTGGCGGCGCAGGTCGTCGGCGCGGGAGAGCAGTGGCTGACCGAGCTCTCCACCGACCGGCTGCGGGAGTTGTTCACCCTGGACGCCGAGGCGGTGTCGGCATGAGCGCCCCGTTCCACGAGTACGGCCGGCCGCGCCGGGTCGCCGGCGGCATCCGGGCGCGCAGCGCGCGCGGGCCGATCGGGGAGTCCTGGTGGGCGCGGCGCTTCCTGGCCGTGCTGGAGTCCTTCGCGCTCGGCACCCGCCTCACCCGCGGCCGGTCGTACGCGCGCGCCGGCCAGGTCCTCGACCTGACGATCGCCCCCGGGGTGGTCACCGCGACCGTGCAGGGTTCCCGGGCCCGGCCGTACCAGGTCCGGATCGGACTTGCGCCGTTCCCGGCGCAGACCTGGGAGCGGATCGAGACGCAGCTGGCCGCGCAGGCGTTCTTCAGTGCCCGGCTGCTCGCCGGTGACCTGCCCTCGGAGCTGGAGCAGCTCTGCGCCGACGTGGGGGCGCCGCTGTTCCCCGCGGCGCTCGGTGAGCTGACGCAGCGCTGCGACTGCCCCGACGCCGCAGTGCCCTGCAAGCACCTGGCGGCGGTCTTCTACCTGCTCGCCGAGGCGTTCGACGCGGACCCGTTCGAGCTGCTGCACTGGCGCGGACGCCGGCGGGCGGAGCTGCTCGAGAGACTGCGGGCGCTGCGCACCCCGGACCCGGCCCCGGCCGATCGCGCCACGGCCTGCGCGGCTACGACCGCGTCCGGCGGTGCGGCGCCGGATCCTGGTGCAGCCGGGGCCGAATGTGCCACGGCGAATCCCGCGGCTGTACCGGAACCGCTCGGCGCGCCCGCGCCGGGGTCGCCAGGACCGGCGGGTCGGGCCGTCGCGCCGGCGGGGCTGCCCGCCGGCCCGCTCGCCGAAGCGGACCGGTTCTGGCACGCTCCCGTGCCGTTGCCGGACCGCCGCCCGCCGACCCTGGCGACCGAGGCGGATCTGCTGTTGCGCCAGCTCGCCCCACCGGGCCGTGACCTCGGCGGCCCGGGCCTGCTGCGGCGGCTGCGCCCGGCGTACGAGCGCTTCGGCGCGGCCGGTTCATGACCAGCGGCGGCGGAATCGCCACATGAACATGGCGTTGGCGGCGATCAGCACGCCGCAGACGGCTGCCGCCGGTGGACCGCCGATGACGGCCGCGGCGGGCAGCGAAGCCCAGAGCGCGATGGCCAGCAGAATCAGAATTCGACCCCGCCGGGCCTGTGCCCGTCTGCTGAGGCGGGCCACGAAGTTCGGGTCGCTTTCTCGCAGATGTCGGATGATCTGGTCAAATCTGCGCTGATCTTCCTTGCTGAGCATGGCGATGCCTTCCCCTCAAGCGTTCAGCGGTCCGGCGGCATACCCGCTTGCGGGGCGGCTCACGCTCCTGGTTCGGCTGCTGGTTTCGCCCCCGTTCCCATCCGGGCCACCCCGGTGATCGGCTGCCCGGTAAACCGGAATGGCTTAGCGAAACCTTAAATTTCGGTACGGCAGGGGTGGGTCGTGTGTGTCGCCCGCCGGTGTCCCTTGTCGTGATCACCGGTTGATGACTAGCGTCGGCGTACCAATTGCTGTCGTCAATGTCGTGTCGTGCCGGTCGTCCGCGTCCGTACGGCGGAAACGGATTTGATCTGTCATGGCCCACGCCGGGGCATCGAGGGCCCGAGCGGGCGTCTTCGCGGCCGATCGTCGCCGTTGTCCGGCTCAGCTCCGCGTGGCCCGGCGGCGGTCAGCGGTGGCCCGCTGGGGGCCAGCGGTGGCCCGGCGGGGATCAGCGGTGGCCCGGCCGGGGTCAGCGGCCCTGTCGGGGCAGGGGCAGCCGTCCGGGCGTCGACAGAGCCACGGCCGGTCTCGGGGTGTTCAAGGCGTCGACCAGCAGGTTCTGCACGGCGTAGGAGTTCGGCAGGCGCCAGTGCGCGTGCTCCGGGGCGACCGCCCAGCGGACGGTGCCCTCCGGCAGCTTCGTCGGGGGAGCGGGAATCCACGAGCCGAGGCCGTGGCGGACCACGTGGAAACAGTGCTCCAACTCGGGGCGGAGCGGATGGCCGGGGCGGACCAGGAACATCCACCGGCCGGCGGGGGTGACGGCGACCGGCCCGGGCAGCTGCCCGTCGTCGTCGCCGGTGCCGCCGGCGAAGGGTTTCATCCGATCCGTCGCCCGCTGCCCGAGGTAGGCGGGCGCCTCGATGACGTCGAAGGTGCGCCCGGTCGGCAGCAGCACCGAGTGCGGGCGGCTACGCCACCAGGTCGCCACCCGGGCCGGATCGCAGCTCGCGCCCCCCTGCCAGTTCTCCAGCGCCGGATGGCAGCCAACGGTCGGGCAGCCGGGCCGGCCGCAGACGAATCTGCTCCGGGCCAGGCAGGCGCCGGGGGTGACGTCCCAGCCGTGGGTGGCGTACCGGACGGCGACGCGCCGCAGCCGGACCCGGTCCAGTGGTGCCAGTTGGCCGACCCTCGGCCCGACATTTGCCCACATGGCGCCAGCTCCCTCCGGTTCATCGATGATCACCGCTGTCGAGGCGTCACCGGCGTGTCCCGTGGTCGTTTGACCGGACGAAAGGTTCGTGCAACTTGCACGAAGGTACGAGCCGGGGTCCTGGAACAGACGTACAGCAAGTGCGATCGGCCCGCCTGACCGGCCGATCGGCCAGCAAACCGCCGGAGGGCCGCCGGCACAGACCGAGCAGCCGCACCGGCGGGGACGAGGGGAACGACGTGGACGAACTGCCCATCGGACGACGGGTGGCGTACTGGCGCGGCCGGCGCAAGCTGTCGCAGCAGGTCTTCGCCGACCGGTTGGGCAAGTCCAAGAGCTGGGTCGACAAAGTGGAGCGGGGCGTCCGCCGGCTCGACAAGTTCTCCGTGCTCTACGAGATCGCCGACATCCTCGAGGTCGACGTCCAGCTGCTCGTGGGCAAGGACCCCGAGCGGCGCACCGACGCGCTCAACTGCATCGACCAGATCGAGGTCGACGAGATCCGGGCCGCCCTGGAGCGCTACGACTCGATCACCGCCTACTTCCACGCCGCGCCCTGCCCGCCGCCGCTGCCGGAGATGCGCAAGGCGGTCAACCACGCCTGGCTCACCTACCAGTACGCCCGATACGGCGTGCTCACCCGCGCCCTGCCGAAGCTGCTGCGCGAGGCCCAGGCGGCCGACGCGGCGTACCAGGGGGAGCAGGGGGCCACCGCCGCGCACCTGCTCGCGCAGGTCTACCAGATCGCCTCCTCGGTGCTGCGCAAACTCGGCGAGTGCGACCTGGCCTGGCTCGCCGCCGACCGCTCCCTCGGGGTCTCCCAGCGCGCCAACGATCCGCTGCTCGCCGGCATCGCCACCTACCGGGTCGGCAACGCGATGCTCGCGCTCGGCCGCGGCCGACCCGCCCTGGAACTCAACGTCAACATCGCCAACCGGCTCGCGCCCGGTGGCGTGAACGAGGCGACCCCGCAGCGCCTCTCCGTCTACGGGATGCTGCTGCTGCAGGGCGCGATGGCCGCCGCCCGCATCGGCGACGCCGCCACCGTGCGCGACCTGATCGGCGGCGCGGAGGAGGCGGCGAACCTGCTCGGCGCCGACCAGAACCACTACTGGACCTGCTTCGGCCCCACCAATCTCGAGCTGCACCGGGCCGCCGCTGCCGTCGAGCTGGGCGAGGGCGGCCGGGCGGTCGAAACCCACCTGCAGATCATGGGCAGCCCCGGCTTCGACGCGCTGCTGCCGGAGCGCCGGGCCCACCACCTGCTCGACACCGCGCGGGGCTACGCGCAGATCGGCGACCTGGCCAACGCCGGGGAGATGCTGCTGCAGGGCGACCGGCTCGCCCCCTCGGAGATCCGTTGCCGTCCCATCGCCCACGAGCTGATGGCGGACGTGCTGCGGCGTACCCGGGGCACGCCGCCGGCGCCGGTCGCCGAACTCGCCGCGCACATGGGCGTGGGCATATGAGCCGCCGGTGACCCGGCGCGACACCGTGGCCCGGCGCGGGGTGCTCTACGTGGTGGCGTGCGGCTCGCCCGTCAGCCGGCACGTCGGGCAGGGAGTGCGGTTGGCGCAGTGCGACGGCTGGGAGGTCTGCGTGATCACCACCCCGGCCGGGCGCAAGTTCTGCGACCCGGCGGCGCTGCGGCGCCAGACCGGCCACCCGGTGCGCAGCAGCTACAAGGAACCGGGCGACCCGGACGTGCTGCCGGCGCCGAACGCGCTGCTGGTCGGCCCGGCCACCTTCAACACCATCAACAAGTGGGCCGCCGGGATCGCCGACACCCTCGCCCTGGGGCTGGTGCAGGAGAGCCAGGGGAAAGGGCTGCCGATCGTGGCGATGCCCTTCACCAACACGGCGATGGCCGCCCACCCGGCCTTCCGGGCCAGCCTGGCGCGGCTGCGCGACTGGCAGGTCACCGTCCTCTTCGACGACGACATCAGCCCTGCCCACGCCCCGGGCACCGGCGAGGCGGTGCTGCACCGCTTCCGCTGGGACGCCGGCGTGGCCGCCCTGCGGAGCCGGACGTGCCGGGCGTACCCGGTGGTCTGAGAACCCGCCGCCGCGCCCGGCCCGCGGACGGGCCGGCCGGCTCCGGCGCGGGCGCCGGACGCGATCCGGTGGCGCAGCCGGGCGGCGGTGTGGTGCGGCCCGGACCCGATCCGGTGGCGCAGCCGGGCGGCGGCGTGGTGCGGCAGCTCACGCCGGTAAGCTGAGCCGCCGTGGACACCACCGGATTCCCGCCACCCACCGTCGCCGACGTGGTGGCCGCCCTCGAACGGCGCTTCCCGCCCGCCTGGGCCGAGTCGTGGGACCGGGTCGGGCTGGTGCTCGGTGAGCCCGGCGCGCCGGTGACGACCGTCGCCTGCGTCGTCGACTGCGTCCCCGAGACCGTCGCCGAGGCCCGCGCCGCCGGCGCCGACATGATCGTGGCGCACCATCCGCTGCTGCTCAAGGGCGTCTCCTCGGTCGCGCCCGTGACGTACAAGGGGCGGATCATTCACGACCTGATCCGCAACGACATCGCCCTCTACGTCGCCCACACCAACGCCGACACCGCCAACCCCGGCGTCTCCGATGCCCTCGCCGACCGGTTCGGCCTGCTCAACCTCCGCCCGCTGCACCCGGCCCCGGCCGGCACCCCCGCCGCCGGTGACGGACGCGGCCTGGGCCGCGTCGGCGAACTGCCCCGCCCGATGACCCTGGCCGAACTGACCGAGTACGCCGCCGCGGTGCTGCCCGCCACCGTCTGGGGCGTACGCGCCGCCGGTGAGCCGCAGCGGGTCATCCGTACCCTGGCGGTCAGCGGCGGCTCCGGCGACAGCTTCCTGGCCGACGCGACGGCCTCCGGCGCTGACGCCTATCTCACCGCCGACCTGCGACACCACCCGGCCGGCGAGCACATCGCCGGGGCCGGACCGGCGCTGCTGGACGCCGCCCACTGGGCGACCGAGCGCCCGTGGCTCGACCCGCTCGCCGCCTACCTGCGTGAGACGGTGGGCGTGCGCACGACCGTGTCCGATCTGGACACCGATCCGTGGACGGTGCACGCCGCCGCACCCGCACCCCCCGAGGACAAGGAGTCCTGACAAGTGAAGGCCGACCCGCAAGCTCAGCGCCGCCTGCTGGATCTCCAGGCGATCGACACCACCCTCAACCAGCTCGCCCACCGGCGCCGCAACCTGCCCGAGCTGGCCGAACTGGAGGCGCTGGCGCGGGAGCTCTCCGCGCTGGAGGACGAGCGGGTCCGCGCCCAGGTCGCCGTCGACGACCTGGACCGGGACATCGCCCGGCTGGAGAAGGACGTCGATCAGGTCCGGGCCCGCAAGGAGAAGAACGAGAACCGCCTCGCCGCCGGCAGCGGGCCGGCCCGGGAACTGGAGGCGCTGCAGCACGAGCTGACCTCACTCAAGCGCCGCCAGAGCGACCTGGAGGACAGCGAGCTCGAGCTGATGGAGCAGCGCGAAACCGCCCAGGCGGTGCTCGACGGGGTGCAGACCCGGCTGGTTGCCGCGCGCGACAAGCGTGAGCAGGTCGAACGCCGCCGCGACGAGGTGCTGACCGACATCGCCAAGGAGGAGCGGTTCAAGACCTCCGCCCGGGTGCCGCTCGCCAACGACCTCCCGGCCGACCTGGTAGCCCTCTACGACAAGATCCGGGAGAGCTCCGGCGGGCTCGCCGCGGCGCTGCTGACCGGCGGTCGCTGCGGCGGCTGCCGACTGGACCTGGCAGCCGGCGACAAGGCCCGGATCAGGGCCGCCGCCCCGGACGAGGTGGTGCGCTGCGAGGAGTGCCGGCGGATCATGGTCCGGACCAACGAGTCGGGCCTGTGAGCGCCGGACTCCGGGTCGTCATCGAAGCCGACGGCGGATCCCGGGGCAACCCGGGCCCCGCCGGATACGGCGCGGTGGTCCGGGACGCGGCGACCGGCGCGGTGCTCGCCGAACGCTCCGAGTCGATCGGCGTCGCCACCAACAACGTCGCCGAGTACCAGGGGCTGATCGCCGGGCTGACGGCCGCCGCCGAACTCGGCGCCACCGTCGTGGAGGCCCGCCTCGACTCCAAACTGGTCGTCGAGCAGATGGCCGGCCGCTGGCAGATCAAGAACGCCGGACTGCGGCCGCTCGCCACCGAAGCGGCGGCGCTGGTGCGCCGCTTCGACTCGGTGACATTCGGCTGGATTCCGCGCGAACGCAACAAGCACGCCGACGCGCTGGCCAACGCCGCGATGGACCGGGCCGCCGGCAAGCCGCCGAAGGCCGCGCCCGCGCCGGAGGCACCCCGCCAGGTCGCCGCCGTCGACTCGCCGGCCCGCGCCGAGGCCCGGGCGGCCGCCGCGCGCGCCTCGGCGCGGACCGCCACCGCCGAGGAGCCGGCCACCGGCACCGGATCCTGGACGCCGCGCCCCGCCTCGACCGCCACCCGGCTGGTCCTGGTCCGGCACGGCGAGACCGACCGTACCGCGCAGCGGCGCTACTCCGGCCGCGGCGACGCCGCTCTCACCGACCGGGGCGTGGCGCAGGCGAAGGCCGCGGCCCGCCGGGTCGCGCAGCTCGCCCCGGACGCCGCAGCGGTGGTCAGTTCGCCGCTGTCGCGCTGCACCGGGACCGCGGCGACGATCGCCGCTGCGCTCGATGGCCGGCCGGTGCTGCACGACGAGGAGCTCATCGAGTGCGACTTCGGCGTCTGGGAGGGGCTGACCTTCGCCGAGGTGCAGGCACAGTGGCCGCAGGAGATGACCGACTGGCTCGCCTCGCCGGAGGTCGCCCCGCCCAAGGGCGAATCGTTCGTGCAGGTCGGGGAGCGGGTACGGCACGCGCTGCGGCGGCTGGTCGAGGCGTACCCGGCGGAGACGGTGGTGGTGGTCTCCCACGTCTCGCCGATCAAGCTGCTGCTGCGCGACGCGCTCGCCGCGGGTGACGGCTTCCTGCACCGCCTCTTTCTCGACCCGGCCGGCATCTCGGTGGTCGACTTCTGGCCCGACGATCAGGTCGCGGTCCGTACGGTCAACGACACCGCC